>Ga0105044_10007307_pt1 | contig 15193 bp, 13 predicted proteins | sample MAT01_FD_78092 | JGI IMG/M metagenome (GOLD analysis project Ga0105044, IMG submission 78092) | Freshwater microbial communities from Lake Fryxell liftoff mats and glacier meltwater in Antarctica - MAT-01 | ecosystem: Environmental > Aquatic > Freshwater > Ice > Liftoff microbial mat | place... | reverse complement strand
TCAGGGGCGGTTTCGAAGGGGACCATGTGCGCCGTGGCCGGCACCCACTTCAACGGCGGCTGAGCGTTGCCGATCGTCGGCGTGACGAGCAGTGCGATGAGTGCAAACTTCTTCCACATGCCAATTCATCCTCGATGTTGCAGAGAATATTCATTCAGAGCCGCGCACGTAGCGCAGCAGAGGAAGCGGCAACCTGACAACACCCGCTTACTCCGCTGCGCTCCGTGGGCGGCTCTGATAGTGCAGCCATTTAGAGTAACTCTTGAACCGGCTCGCGTTCGTCGAGCACGTACATCGGTCGCCGGAGATGATCCGGAATGGTGATGCTCGGGTCGATGCCAAGATGCTGGTACAGCGTCGAAAGGATATTGCCTGGAGTGTACGGCGTCACCTTTGAGCGGCCGCCGTGCGAATCGGTCGCGCCGATCACCTGGCCCATCCTGAAACCGCCGCCGGCGATGACGGCAGCACCGGCATCCGGCCAGTGATCCCGGCCATCGCCACGCGAGATCTTCGGTGCCCGGCCAAACTCGCCCCAAACCACGACGCCCTCATCCTTGTCCAATCCGCGATCGTGCAAGTCGTTCAACGAGGCGTGAACTCCCCGATCGAGTTGCGGTAGCTGATCCTTGTGATCGATGAAGTTCTTCTCGTGCGTATCCCAGTTGCCGACCTTGACAGTCACAACGGAAACGCCAGCCTCGACCAGCCGGCGGGCGCGAAGCATGTTCTCGCGGTATTTGCCGTAGCGGGCAACGTTCGCGTCGGATTCTTTTTTCATGTCGAAGGCGTCGCGCACCTTGGGAGAGGCCACTATTTCCATGGCCCGCCGCGTATACTCGTCGATGCCGGACATGCTGTCTCTCGCATCGACTTCGCGCTTCAACGTATCGAATTTCTTGAGCAGCGAACCTCGGTCGCGAAGCCGTTCCATTGGCACCCCCTTCGCGGGGCTGAGGTTCGACAGGCCTTCGGACTTCGGCGCAAACGGACGATGAGCGTTCCCCAGGTAGACCGGCCCCTCGTTGTCGTATAGTCCGGGGGGCTTGTACATCAGGCTGACGTAAGGGGGCATGCCGTCGGTTCGCGGTTGCAGATGACTGACAACGGATCCAAACACGGGCCGTTTGCCGCGATCGGGCGAGCCGGTGAGAATGTAATGGGGAGTATGGTCGCCGAGATTGTTCGACTTGATGCCGCGGATAATCGCGAGCCGGTCCATCATCTTCGCAGTCAACGGCAGATGTTCGCAGACCTGAATGCCCGGCACGTTGGTCCGGATCGGCTTGAACTCGCCACGGATTTCTGCTGGGGCTTCGGGTTTCATGTCGAAACTGTCGATATGCGATGCGCCGCCGCGCAGCCAGGTCATGATGACCGACTTGCCACGCCTGTCGTTCGGCGTGGCTTCCGCTTGTGAGCGAAAGACGTCGGCTAGTGTCAGCCCACCGAGAGCAAGACCACCCACGCGAAGCACTTCTCGCCGTGTGATTCCGTCGCAGAGCTTGGAACTGCTTCCAAATATCCGAAGCATTGCTCTTCCTCCATTGCTTTCCTTCCATGAGCATACCACGTCCGGATCGCCGTTAGAACAATGTATCGATTGCCGTTCTGCGTCGAACGAACGGAACTGTGCGAGACGGGCCAAACTGGCGGTCGTGCCAAAATTATGAGAACTCAAGACCGGGTGGTCCGACGAAGCGAACCTTTTTCTTCCCTTCCCTCAGAAAAAAAGCTATCTTCATCTTTGTAGGAAGCCTGCGCCCACCCGGATTTCTCACCGGATTGCGATGCTGTCGCCAAATGAACTGATTACGTTTCTCACGCGATATCAGTTTCTCTCCTCGTCCCACGGAGAGTCGCTGAATAAGGATCGAACTCGATTCGTTTCCTCGGTACAGCTGTGCGGCGAACTGGTGCAACGTAATTGGCTGACCCCCTATCAGCAGGCCCAACTTCTTTCCGGCAACGGCGAGAAACTCATCATTGGCTCGTACCGAGTGCAATCTCCCCTTGGCGAAGGGGGCATGGGAATGGTCTTCAAGGCCATTCAGCCCAAGCTCGATCGGACGGTGGCTCTCAAAGTCATCCGTCCGCAAGTTCTGGCGGCCCGTCCGGAAATTTTGGCGCGGTTTCACCGCGAAGCAAAGGCCATCGCGCAGCTGAATCATCCGAATGTCGTCATCCTATTCGACGCGGACGAGTACAACGGCACCCATTACATCGCGATGGAGTACGTGGACGGTTTAACCCTGGAGAAAATGGTTCGGACGCAGGGTCCGATGCCGATTCGGCAAGCGTGCGAGTACATGCGTCAGTCGGCGCTGGGACTTCAACACGCTTATGAAGTCGGCCTAGTGCATCGCGACATCAAGCCATCGAATATCCTGGTCGCTCAAAAATCATCGAACGTGGACTCCCCGCGCGGTTCCTCGATGAAAATGGCTCGGCCGACATTAGTGACCGTTCGCGATCGCGATCGAATGTCGCAATCAAACTCATCCTCCACGCGGCTTTCCATGGGTTGGGGCCAGGTGAAAGTGCTTGACATGGGCTTGGCCCGACTGGTGGACAGTCTGGACGAGGAAAGCCCTCAACACGAACAGACGCCGTTGACGCGAGCCGGTGCGTTGCTGGGCACGCCGGATTTCATCGCTCCCGAGCAAGCCCGTGACGCGCGAAACGTGGACATTCGAGCGGATATTTACAGTCTAGGCTGCACTTTCTACTACGTTCTGACGGGCAAACCTCCCTTTCCCGGTGGTACGGATGTACAGAAGCTGATCCGCCACCAAACGGAGAAGCCCTACTCGATCGACGAATTGCGACCCGGTATCCCCCAGGAAGTGACGAGCATTCTGAATCGGATGCTGGAGAAACGGGCCGAGGATCGCTATGCCACGCCGCGTCATTTGGCCGATGCATTAGATCTGTACGTCAATCCGAACGTGCCAAACACCCCGGTGCCGTACAGCCTTGGGGAATCGCCTTCGGTCGCGGAAACACCGATTCCTCCCCGTCGAACTCCTTCGCCCGTGTCGTCATCGACTCCAGCCACCAATCCGTTTCGGGACACGGTTCCAGCCCCAATGCCCGGCATGTTTCGGGACACGATGCCGCTTCCACCGCCCGCCTCGATGGGGATGACGGTAGACACCTTTGGAGCCACCAAGCCGACGGATTCGCTTGCGGCTGGCCCCACGAAGGCCCGGGCTATTCTCACGGCTCACAACGGACTGGTGGGCGGCATCGCTTTCTCGCCCAATGGAAGCATGTTAGCCTCAGCGGGAATCGATGGGCGTGTCCGATTATGGGACTTGACGACTTCGACACCCTCGGAAATATCGGCTTTTCCAAAGCCCGGTGCTGAGTTCAATTCGCTGACATTCGCTCCCCACGACGACTATATCATCGTCGGCGGTACGCTGACCGGGACGGCCCGCGTTTGGCGTTGGGATTACAAAGACGGCAAGGCGGCGGAGTGGGGCGCGTATCAGGGTGATAAAGTCGGGGTCGCCGCGATGGCCTTCACGCCCGATGGCAAGCGATTTGCCGCTGGAATCGGGCCGTTCGTGGTGGTGTGGAAGATTAGCGGCCGCTCGGCCGGGACCGGCGAAATATTGAAAGGCCACACATCCGCGGTCCGGGCCGTGGCATGGTCGCCGGACGGCAAGCGACTGGTCTCGGCTGGCGAACAACGGACAATCCTGTTCTGGGGTTTTGGTTGGCTGGGTGCTTCCCAAAAAGCAAAGGTCACAGGCCACGCGGAGTCCTTTTCGGGACTGTCGTTTTCCCCGGATGGAAATCGACTGGCCGTGGTCGGGCAAGATAAGGCTGTCACGCTTTGGGATTCGGACGATCCGAAAGCCGAGACGAGCGTCGCAATGGCCGGCCATTCGCATCAGCTTCGCTTTGTCCAATATCTTTCCGATGGCAAGCTGCTCTCTATCGCTCAGAACGGACAGGCCATTATTTGGGATACAGCTGCCGGAAGTGCGATTTCCGAATTCCAACTCGTGGATCGGATGGCCGCATCGATTGGGGCTTCTTCAGACGGTAAACGGATTGCCATCGGTTCCACGGATGGGCGAGTCGCATTGTTCGAGCCTTCTCGCACCGCTTCCGCTGCCACAGTTGGTGGCTGAGCCTCCGTTTCACTTCAAGCGATCGTAATGGTCCGATTGCCCCCCTTGCGTACAATTCGCATATCACCCCGCCCAATAATGTTGGGTGCTTTGTTATCAACCCGGAGTTGCATCATGAGTTTGCGAATCGCGACCATGCTGGTCGCGCTGGGCGCGTCTGCTTTGCTCGCACAGGATAAAGAAAAAAAGAACCCACCTTCAGCCGAGGATCGCCCGGCCCAACTCGATGCCGTCATTCAAGATTTCGTGAAGGCGCGCAAGGCAAGCAATGCGGCGATGCGCACGGCCAAAACCGACGAGGAGCGGAACGCCGCGACCGCGTTGATGCCCAAGGAAGCCGATTTTCTGCCTCGCATCCAGAAGCTGATCGCTAATGGTGCCAAGGACGAGACGGCAGGCGACGCCCTGGCATTTGCCGTATTCGGACTCGGCACGAAAGATCAAGGCATCTACGATGCGCTCGCGAGAGACTTCGTGAAAACCGACAAGATTCGCCGCTTCGTCCAAATGGCCATGGGCGGCGCTCCGGAGGCGGCCAAGCCCGTCCTCGAAAAAGTTTTGGCGAGCAATCCAACCAAGGAATTGCAAGGAATTGCCTGCTATTCACTGGGGACAATGGCCTTTGAGAAAGAAGGACCGGCGGCCGTCAAAGAAGCCGAGACCTACTTCGCTCGGGTCGAAAAAGAGTTCGCGGACATCAAGGCCGGCCCCGGCAGCACCCTCGGCGAAATGGCCAAGGGAAGCTTGTTCGAGTTGCGTAATCTGCAAGTCGGCATGAAAGCCCCAATGGCGGAAAGCAAGTCGCTGAAAGGCGAGAAGGCGAGCTTGAAAGACTATGCCGGCAAGGTTGTGATTCTCGATATTTGGGCGACCTGGTGTGGCCCGTGCAAGGCGATGATTCCTCACGAACGCGAGATGGTCGAGAAGTTCAAGAGCAAGCCCTTCGCGCTCATCAGCGTCAGTGCCGACGACGACAAGAAGGAACTCGAAGATTTCATTGCGAAGGAACCGATGCCCTGGGTGCACTGGTGGGAGAGGTCGGAGGCGGCCCTTCTGAAACAATGGAACGTTCGCTTCTTCCCGTCACTTTATGTCATCGATGCAAAGGGCATCATCCGATACAAGCACATCCGAGGAGAGGAACTGGAGAAGGCTGTAGAAAAGCTGCTCTCCGAAACGAAGTAGCCTCTTGCTCCTCCTCTGCCAGTGTAGTAGGCACATTCCGTGTTCCGTTCAGCGACGGAACACGGAGAGGCTGTGACTATTTGCGGCACATTGTGGACGTTCGCTCCGCGAACGTAAAGGTTTCCACCCAAAGTACGCTGTTTCTCGGGGTTTGGTCTGCCTTTACGTTCGCGGAGCGAACGTCCACAATGGTCGATGACACAAATATTCAGACGCTCGGAGTGTGCCTACTCCATTAGGGACAATACCAAGGGTCGCTCATGCGTTGGCTCGCGCTCTCAACTCTGTTGCGATTTTTACTCGTTGGGCTCGGGGCGTACCTACTCTACCTCAGCGTGGAAGCACCGGATTGGGTCTCGGCCCCGCAGGAATTTGCGCTGGGGTGGCGGTCCACGCTCGACCAGTATTCGGACCCTGAGACGGCTAAAGCTCAACATCGCCAGATTGCTTCGCGGCGTTTCAGCGAGCACGAGTGGATTGTCGGCATCTGTCGTGACAGTCAGGGCATTCGCGACGGCGGGGCCTTCGTCGTAAAAGATAGCACCGGCCAAACTCGAGTGTTCCTCGGCCCCGGCTGTGTGAGCAGCACGCTGGCCGACGTGATGCAAGACTCCAAATCTCTCGCCGATTTCTATCGCCACGAGACATGGACGATTTTGCAATACAAGGAATCCGAACTGGAATAGGTGCTACGCGTGAATTGGGTCCGCAAATCTTTCTACTTCCAAGCCAATCAGCCCTGCATCTGCCCCGACGCCACCACATCGTAAACAATGTGCGCTCCCACTGCGACGCCGAGGCCGCGGAGCCAGAATAGGATCGCAAGTGTGGCACCGATGAGCATGCGGGTGAAGAACACGAAGGGCACGAAGGGGTCTGTATGGACGAACTCATGGGCGAGTGCAAACGCACCTGAGGAAATGAGCATCGCGATCGGGATCGCGGCAATCGCCGGGATGAAGATGGTGCGCATCATCCAAGCGAGCATGCCGAAGCCGATTAGCCGAAAGATCGCCTCCTCGTAGATACCCACCCCTAGATAGGTGAGCACCTGCGTGCCTTGGATGTTCATGGCCGCGATCGGCAGGCCAGCTTTTTCCAGAAGCATGGGCGCATTCAGACACAACGCATAGATGCCGATGCCGCAGGCGATGCCTTCAAAAATGATGCCAAGCGTAGGAACGATGAAATGAGTCGGGCGATCGTTCCAGCGGAACAAGGCCCACAGCAGGAGTAGGCCCACGAGGGCAGTAGGGATCACGAATATCGGCCACTTACCCGATTGCTCGATCCATTGCTGAAGCCAAAGTTCGACGCCGGCACGGAGTGATCCGCCCGATGAGTTCGATCGGCGAACACCGATTTCGTACACGGCCAGCAATGGCAGCAGAACGATTAGCGAAATCCACGGATGGCGCACGCTGGCGAAGTAGCCCACGGGCGGACGGTAATCATAGTAGTCGAGTTGCCTCGACCACTGACGATCACGATAGCCGCCCGTTAAGCCCATTCTGGATAACTCCTGCCCAGTCGTTGTAGCCGATCGTGGACACTCAGGGCTCGAATCACGTTGCCGCAGTTGGCACCGGCCAGGTCCATGAATCGCGGGTTCGCTAACGCCCGTCCCGAAGGATCGGCCAGCAAAGCCACTTGCGGCTTCGTTGCCTTCTGCATTTCACCTCGTGGATCGCGTGCCGTCAACACTACGGCCGTCGATCCGTCGCTCAATTCCACGACGCTGCCGGACGGATACAGCCCAAGGCTCAACAGCTTGTCGGTCGCCATACGGTCGAGCGTGCCGGCTTCACCCATCAGCAGCACGTCGGTCAACGCGGCCCGCGAATCCAGCGGCTCGCGGTGCGGACGGCCCGAGCACATGGCCACGTACACATCAATGGCCGCGATCAGGCGGGTCAACGGCGACACCTGATCGGAGTGCAGCCCGGCCGGGTAGCCGCTGCCATCCGCTCGTTCGTGGTGTCCGGTCGCGACGCCAGCCAGTCCGCTTAATCCGGGTAGCCGCATCAGAATTCGCTCGGCCCCGCTCCGCGCGTGAAATTCGATTGCCCTTCGCTGTTCATGATCCCACTTCGTCTCGTGTGCCAAAAACGCTGGATCAATTCGGAGCATGCCGACATCGTGCAAAAGAGCGGCCAGGACCACATCGCGGGCTTGCAATCGCCATTCCGGATCGTGCTGGACGAGCCGGGCGGCCACGCACGCACAATTCAGCGAGTGCATGGCCACGAAGCGGGCCGGGGCAGGGAATTTTTCGCTGCCAAGAAAAGCCTGCGTTTCTTGGGGCGAAACAGTCGCGAACCGCAATGGCCTACCCAGCTCCTCATTCAACAATTCATCCGCGAGCGACATCAACGGCGAAGGATCGAGCGGGCCGTTCCCGGAATCCAGGTTGCACAGAAATCGCGTCAGCGTGTCGATCCTTGCGTTCTCGCAGCGTCGTCGTTCGAGCGTGCTCGCCAACATTTCGAAACGCCGACGGGCCGCGTCGATCATTCCTTCCAGCCCTTCGCAGAGCCGCATTTGTTCGTCGGCCGAATCGGGCATGGTCAGCGCATATCGCACGGCCGCCTCGGTCATCGACGCCGTCTCGCGAAAATGGACGGCCAGGGGATCGGCTCCGTCCGTTTGCGCCGAGGGTGGCGGTCCGGCAAGCAGCGGGTCGTCGGCAATGATCCTAAGTCGCGTCATCAGACCCTGGGCATCGACCAGCAGGCGTCGCGCTCGGTTTGACAGTGCCGCGGGGGACGATGCCGGAGCCCCGCTGAGTTGCCGCAACGATTCCTCAAGAATAGCCTGAGTCCGCGTGCCAGCTTCCACGGCAACAGGTTTCGGTTTATCCAGCGCCGGCTCGTGTACTCGCTCGAGGACGGACGGAACCAATCGAGGCATGGCTTCCAGGCGCTGACGAAACTCCGCGATCCGATTCAGCAACTTTCGGGTGTCATTCATAGTATTCGCTCCGTTTGGACTGGCATTTGATCAAAGTAGTCCGCACGACTGGAGGTTGTGATTTCGTCTTGGTAGGGTGGGTGGAGGCTTTGCGGAACCCACCATGTTCCATGCGGCGTCTGGTGGGTTCCGCAAAGCCTCCACCCACCCTACAAGAGCAATCGGAGTCCGAATCGGCCGGACTTGACTGTCGTTCCGGAAGTGCCGATTTTGCCGGCTTCACGGCGGGAACCTGATCCGTTGAGCATGTCAAGTTGAGGCCGTCTCGGTAAAATGGCTCGACCTTGCGGGCAACACGAGTTCACGAATGAAGGCCGAGAACATCCCGATCGAACCCTCGGACGAGCAACTACGTGTTCTCGTCATCGACGACGAGCGCGACCATGCCGAGACCGTTGCCGAAATCCTGGAAGGGGCCGGCTACCTGTGTGAGGTGGCCACAAGCGGAAAGACCGGGGCGAAGAAGATTTCGGAAGAAGAGTTCGACCTCGTTCTCACCGATTTGCGGATGGGCGATCTTGATGGGCTGGAAATCGTGAAACGCGTCAAGGAGCAAGGCGACGCGCTCGTGATGGTCATCAGCGGTTCGAGCGACGTGAAGAAAGCCGTGCAGGCTCTCCAGGAAGGGGCATCGCGGTACATTTTCAAACCGGTCAGCAAGGAAGAATTGCTCGCTGTCGTCAACAAATCGGCCGACGAACTGCGTCGATTGCAAACGATTCGTGATTTGCGAAAGCAACTCGACGAACGTTTCGGCTTCGAAGGGCTGACTGGCAACAGCCCCAAGATGCGCGACCTCATTCGTGGTCTCAAGCAATACGCTCCGACCCGAGCAACGGTGTTGATTCTCGGGGAGAATGGCACCGGCAAGGAACTGGTCGCGAAAGCGTTGCACACGAACAGCCCACGCAAGAACAAGCCTTTCGTGGCCATGAATTGTGCGGCCCTGAACGAGAACCTGCTCGACGATGAAATGTTTGGGCACGAGGCCGGTGCTTTCACGGGAGCGGAGAAACTTCGCAAGGGACGGTTCGAGTACGCCAATGGGGGCACGCTCTTCCTCGACGAAATCGGCGACATGCCCCCTGCTCTTCAAGCCAAGCTGTTGCGAGTTCTGGAGAACGGCGAAGTGAGCCGAATTGGTTCGAACGACACGTTCAAAGTGGATGTGCGGCTCATCGCGGCCACGAACCGCGACCTTGAGCAGATGATCAAGGAGGGCAAGTTTCGCCAGGATCTTTTTTATCGCCTGCGCGTTGGCTTGCTGCGAATACCGCCCCTCCGTGAACGCAGCAAGGACGTGGTACTCCTAACCACAAATTTCCTGGAAGAGTTTGCCCCGCGTTACGGCAAGAAAGTGCCCAAGGTGACCAACGCGGTGTGGAATGCCTTTCGCAATTATCCCTGGCCCGGCAACGTCCGCGAACTGAGGAACCTCGTGGAAAGCCTGGTGATTCAGGATCAAGATGGCGTGATCGACGTGGACGATCTTCAGGATGGCGATTCGATCAAGGTACTCGCGGAAGAGGGCGGGTCGGGAGCGGATCATCTCATCGGCAGGCCCTTGAGCGAAGTCGAACGCCATTATTCCGAAAAGGCCCTTGAGCAGACCGGCGGCAATCGCGAAGAGGCGGCCAAGATGCTCGGAATCGGCGAGCGGACTCTGTATCGGCAAATCACGGAGTGGAAGCTGCTCGACAAAATTCGCGATGCTCTCGCTGCCGCGAATGGGAATATCGCGACTGCGGCCAAATCGCTGGGAATGACGGCCGATGCACTGGATAAGAAGCTCCGCAAAAGCGGGCAACGTGGTGATGAAGACTGAGCCCCGTTTAGCGTTTGAGCCAACGGCTCGAACGAACCTTCTGCCGTCTTCGTTCGAGCCGTTGGCTCGAACGCTAAACAAAAAGCTGCGATATATGCCGAGAATCCGTCAGTTACCGTCGTCCGTTATCACGAAGATTGCCGCAGGCGAAGTGATCGAACGGCCGGCGAGCGTCGTCAAGGAACTCCTTGAAAACTCGATCGATGCGGGTGCCAGGCGACTCGACATCGAACTGGAAGTTGGCGGCACGGAGTTGATTCGCGTCGTCGATGATGGGCACGGGATCGAGGCTGCCGATCTGCCGCTCGTCTTCGCGAGCCATGCGACCAGCAAGTTGAATGATGCCGACGATCTCTTCCGCATCGGCACGATGGGTTTTCGCGGCGAAGCCATGGCCTCCATCGGCGGCGTGGCCCGCGTGACGATTCAATCGCGAGCGGCCGGCCAAGCCGAGGGTTGCGAGTTGTTCAGCGATGGGGGCTTGCTCGGAGAGATTCGTCCCTGGAATGGTTCGCCCGGCACGCGTGTCGAAGTGCGGCATCTCTTCTTCAATACGCCGGTGCGCAAGAAGTTTCTCCGCACGGTCTCGACGGAGTTGGGCCATGTGGTCGAAGTCGCGACGCGGCTGGCACTAGCGATTCCGAATTTGCACGTCGTCATTCGGCACAACGGCAAGATGGTCCACGAAGTGCCGGCAGCGGCCGGGTTGCTCGAACGCATCGGCCTCTTTTTCGGCAAGGATGTCCGCGAGGCGTTGATCGAGGTGAAGGCCGAGATTGGGCCGATCACGCTGAACGGTTTCGTGGCCGACCCGGTTTGCGATCGCGGCAACGCGAAATTGCAATACCTGTTCGTGAATCGCCGCTGTATTCGCGACCGCAGCTTGGGACACGCGTTGCAAGAGGCATATCGTGGCTTGCTGATGACGGGCCGATATGCGGTCGGGTTTCTCTTCTTGAACTTGCCCCCCGATCAGGTGGATGTGAATGTTCACCCGACGAAATCCGAAGTGCGATTCCGCGATTCGCAGGCACTGTATCACCTAGTGCGTTCGGCCGTGAAGAAGGCCCTCCTGTCGAAGAATCTAGTGCCGCGCTTGCAGGTGCCCGAAGGTGAAACGCCGCCGATGTACCCGCGTGGTTACGAGCCGACGCCGGGAATGTACTCGCAGTTGCCGACGGCCATTCCGGAACCAAGGAACATTGCGCCGCAGATTCCGCATCCTGTTCTCCCGCCCGAGAGTGGCGCGCCCGCCGATGTGCAGCCCCCTCTGGCAGCTAACACTGCCCAATCGCCGTTAGCGATTGAGTTGCCTCCCGGTCCGTTGACGCGGGCGATTCAAATTCACGATTGCTACCTGATTATCGAAACGCGCGATGGCATGGTGGTCATCGATCAACATGCGTTGCACGAGCGCATTCTGTACGAGCAACTGCGGAATCGACTGCGCGAAGGCAAGCTGGACGTGCAGAGATTACTGATCCCGGAGCCGATGGAACTCACGATGGAGCAGGCCGGTGCAGTTCTTGAAGTCCGCACACAACTGGCAGAATTAGGATTGGAAGTCGAGGACTTCGGGGCAGGGACGGTGGCGGTGTCGAGTTACCCCGCCCTGTTGGGCCGCGTGCCCGTGGGACAAATATTTCAGAGCGTAGTCGATGTGCTAACCACAAAGGATCGACCGCCGACCCGCGAGCAACTGTTCGATCATCTCTTAGCGACAATGGCATGCAAGGCAGCGGTGAAGGCGGGCGATCGACTCTCGCGCGAAGAGATCGATTATCTCATGCAACTGAAGCCAATGGCGGAAGATTCGCATCACTGCCCGCACGGTAGGCCGACCTCTTTGGTGTTCAGCAGGCATGAGTTGGACAAGCAGTTTAAGCGGATTTGAAGCAGACTTTCATCCGACGGAATGTTGGAGTATCATGTGAATTGGAGGTTGGACATGAAACGATTCGACGAACCGAATTCTTCCTCAGGTGGCAGTGAACCAACCCGAGAGGAACTCGCGGCGAAACTATTGCGGCTGGAAGCGGAGAACGCGAGGCTGCGAGCCGACGCCGATCGCTGGGAACACGATCGGGACGCATTAGCTTGGTATCGCTCTGAGGGACTTCCATCGAGTGAGAAAGAGTTTTTGGAAAGAAAGGGGCCATCGATTAGTGATGTCATCGCCGAGTGCGAGAGGGAGCGACTCAATGAACAAGGATGAGTCCGGCTCTCTATTTCGCCTGACGATGAGCGACTGGACTCGCGACAAAATCCGCAAACTGTATCATCGATCTGTTGTGTTAGGTGTTCGACTAGAGTTCGTCCAGTCAATGCTAGAAATTGAGAAAGCCCTGCGGACCATTCCAAGGACTTGGGGCGATCCAATTGCTAACCTCACGGGCCTTCAAATGACCCGCTATCATCGGCTTTACGGCAATCTCATACTGCATTATTCCGTACATGTCGAACAGCCTGTCGTCTGGCTGGTTCACATCGAACCGACTCGGCGAAGTCAGCTCTGGATTGGCGAAGGCTGATTTTCTGCGACCCGCTTCCTCCCATAAACCTCCGTCATCTCAATCAGTCGGCTCGCGGCCCAGTCGTTCAGGCCGGTCGCGGGCATTCGCCAGTGCCAGTTCCCGGTCGCGGTGCCTGGCAGGTTCATGCGGAACTCAGTGCCCAAGTCGAGCACATCCTGAAGCGGAGCAATCGCCAGGTCGGCCACGCTGGCCCATGCCAGCCGGATCAGATCCCAGGAAATGTCCGAGCCATCGCGGGCGGTGTATCTGCGACAGAAATCCCGCTCCTTCTCGGGAGCGGCTGCGAACCACCCGTGCGTCGTGTCGTTGTCGTGTGTGCCGGTGTAGACCACGCAATTGGCTGGAAATAGATGCGGCAGGAACTGATTCTGAGGCGAGTCAAATGCGAATTGAAGGATCTTCATGCCCGGCAAGCCGAGTTCGTCGCGCAATGCGAACACGTCCGGCGTGATCTCACCCAGGTCTTCCGCGATCAAGGGGAGTTCGCCCAGGGCTAACCTCAATTCGCGGAACAGGTCGGCACCGGGACCAGGCACCCACTTGCCATTGATGGCGGTGGTCTCCTCAGCACCCACTTGCCACGCCGCTAAAAAGCCCCGGAAATGATCGAGGCGCACCACGTCGACCATCTCCAAGGTTGCCTTCAGGCGGGCTTTCCACCAGGCGTACCCGGTGGCTCGCATCGCCTCCCAGTCGTAGTGTGGATTCCCCCACAACTGGCCGGTGCGGCTGAAATAGTCCGGAGGAACACCCGCCACCACGCGAGGCCGTAAGTTCCCATCGAGCAAATATAGACGAGGGTTCGACCAGACATCGGCCGAGTCCGGCGAGACGAAAATCGGAATGTCGCCAATTAGGCGGATGCCACTTGCATGTGCATGTTCGCGTAGTTCATGCCACTGGCGAAAGAAGAGGAACTGGCCAAATTGATAGGTTCCCAATTCGTTTGCCAACTCATCGTTGGCAAATTTAAGACTGTCTCCACTCGTATCCCGACGACGAAATTCGGTTGGCCAATCGTACCACGGCTGGCCTTGGCGTGCTTCCTTGAGTGCCATGAACAAGGCGTAGTCGCCGAGCCAATCTCGCTTGTCGTGGACGAAGGCTTCGTAGGCATCCTTCAGGTGCGGCGTGCGTCCCTTGCTATAGTTTTCCCAGGCCTGTCGTGCCAGTCGCAGTTTGAACGCCTCGACAGGCACGTAGTCCACGCGGTCGTGAGGAAACGAGACATTGCCGATCTCATGCTCTCGAATCAGGCCGTCACGAACGAGCAATTCCGGACTAATGAGATTTAGGTTGCCCGCAAAAGTGGAGAACGATTGGTACGGTGAATCCCCGTAACCGGTGGGACCGATGGGGAGCATCTGCCACCAGGTCTGATGGGACTTTGCCAGCGTAACCACCCACGCATGGGCAGTCGGACCGAGATCGCCAATGCCGAACGGACCCGGAAGGCTAGTCGGGTGAAGCAGAATTCCAGAACTGCGTGGATACCGGTGGGACATGCCAGGCTCGTCGGGGTGTCGGGGCCACCGTTATTGGATGGCAAACAGATCGAGAGGCAACTCTCAGAAAAGGATCAAAAGAAGTCATACATGTGCTCGCCGTTATGCGCTGGGTTGCCGATCAGTTTGTGTTCGCGCATGTCGATCACGAAATCAAGCAATTCCAGCGGAATCTGGCCGATGAGAGTCGGCGAGCCATCCGGCAACCCCATCACGTCCATCGTGCATTCCCGCCCCATGATTTCCAGACGGACGGGATCGTACAAATGAATATCGGTTACACCACTGGCAGTTCGGCCACGCTTGGTCAACTTTCGCTTCAGGCCCAGATGATTTATGTGGGAGATGGGCAGTGCGAGTAGGGTTGCCCCGGTATCGACCAGTGCGTCCGGCACAATGATCGAGCGGACCTCGTTCGGCTGCCTTTGGCCTTTTTCGACCTCGAAAGCGTCGTCTACGCTCGTAATCTTGGCTTCTACGGTCACGCGACCCATCTCTGCAACTCCCATCGTGATTCTCCGAATATCCGTTTCAGTGTAATGCATCTCACAACAAGTCAAGAATCTGCTCTCCCCCATGATCGGGGTTTCCGATTAGCCGTTGGCCCCGCATGTCGATCACGAAATCGAATAGTTCCAGCGGGATCTGGCCAATCAACACGGGCGATCCTTCCAGCAACTCCATTACATCAACGGTACACTTCCGGCCTTGAACAAGCAGATACACCGCATCGTAAAGATTGATGTCGGTCACGCCACTTGCGGTTCTGACGCGCTTGGAGCCCTTCTTGACCAACCCGAGTTGTTCGATCATGCTCGTGGGCAACGTTAGAGTCGTGATCCCTAAATCCATGCGGGCCTTTGGGACGGAGATTGAGCGGACCTGTTCTGGTCGAATGGAGCCCGCGTTCAGCAGGTAAGTATCAAACAGGTTGGTGATCTTCGCTTCGACCAGAACCTTGCCCAGCGCGACGTCTCCAATGAACGACCTCCGAGAGCTTCCCATATTCTACCGTGATCGGAATGTGGC
>Ga0105044_10007304_pt1 | contig 15196 bp, 13 predicted proteins | sample MAT01_FD_78092 | JGI IMG/M metagenome (GOLD analysis project Ga0105044, IMG submission 78092) | Freshwater microbial communities from Lake Fryxell liftoff mats and glacier meltwater in Antarctica - MAT-01 | ecosystem: Environmental > Aquatic > Freshwater > Ice > Liftoff microbial mat | place... | reverse complement strand
TGCGCACGTTATTTGATACGCCGCGGATGGCCACATTGTGCTCACGGCCGCCCCATGACAGGCTCAGGCCGGGTACCTTTTGCTGTAAGTCGGCCGAATTCACGATGCCGGATCTGGACAGGTCGTCTGCGGTAATGGCAGTCACCGAGGCCGCCACTTCTTGCAGCCCCTGCAACTTCTTCAAGGCCGTGATCTCGACGCGTTCGATCTTGTCGTCAGTACCCGCGCTGGGCGTGGCCTGCTGGGCGTGTGCGGGCAAATTCAGGCAGAAGCAGGCCGCGGCAGCAAGGCCGGTCAGTCGAAAGGGGGTTGCGCGTGAGCTCATGGTCAGTTCCTTGAGTTGATGTGGCATGTTGACGTAGAGTTTCGTAAACGTCAACATGTTTCCGCATTGGTAAATACCGTAGGGCGTGCGCCTTTGCTGCACTCTGCGGCATCCAATGCAGTGGTCCTTGACAGCGCAGCAGCAATGCGTCAGGCTATGTTTCCATAATGGAAAGTTCAACGAGCTGAAGGACCTAGCGATGACAACCGACGGTGGGCGGGCCAGCCCCGAATCGACCCTTGAGCAGATCGACCGCGACACGCTGCTTCACCCTTTCACGCGAGCCGACGACTTTGCTGCCGGCCGCGTGCCGGGCCAACGCATCGTGCAAAGCGCCGCTGGCATCCGCGTGACAGACTCGCATGGCCGCGCCGTGATCGACGGCATGTCAGGCATGTACTGCGTCAACGTGGGCTACGGCCGCAAGACCATCGTTGACGCGATCGCTGCGCAGGCGGCCGAATTGCCTTACTACCACATCTTCGCTGGCGCCTCGCATCCTCAGGCCATACGCCTGGCCGAGAAGCTGGTCGAAATGACGGGCGGCAAGATGAAGCGCGCCTTCTTCGGCTTGTCGGGCTCGGATGCGAACGAAACGCAGATCAAGCTCGTCTGGTACTACCACAACGTCATCGGCAAGCCGCTGAAGAAGAAGCTGATCGCCCGCTACCGCGGCTATCACGGCGGCACCACCATGACCGCCAGCCTGACGGGTCTGCCGAACTATCACGCCGGCTTCGATTTGCCATTTGCGCTGGTCAAGCACACGACGGCGCCCGACCCCTTCTGGGCACCGGAGTTCAACGACCCGGATCCGCAAGCTTTCTCCAAACGCTGTGCTGCCGACCTGGAAGCGCTGATCCTGAAGGAAGGCCCCGAAACCGTGGGCGCGTTCATCGCCGAGCCGGTGGTGGGTTCGGGCGGCATCCTGCCGCCGCCGCCTGGTTACTGGGCCGCGATTCAGGCCGTGCTGAAGAAATACGAGGTGCTGCTGATCGCCGATGAGGTCATCTGCGCTTTCGGGCGCGTGGGCGGCATGCTGGCCAGCCCGATGTACGGCATCGAGCCCGATTTGATGACGCTGGCCAAGGGCCTGAGCAGTGGCTACGCGCCCATTTCTGCGGCGATGGTCGGCGACAAGGTCTGGAGCGCCTTGCAGGCCGGCGGGCCGGAGCACGGCATCTTCGCGCATGGCTACACCTACTCGGCGCACCCGCTGGGCGCCGCAGCGGCTTTGGCGAACATCAAGATCATCGAAGACGAAGACCTGTGCGAGAACTCGCGCGAGGTTGGCGCCTATCTGCTGGCCAGCTTGCGCGAGCGCATGGCCGGCCAGCCACTGGTTGGCGAGGTGCGCGGCGCCGGGCTTCTGCAGGCGGTGGAGTTCGTGGCGGAAGGTCCGCCGCGCCGGGCGCTGGCGGCGAAGCTGAAGTTCTCGTCGGTCGTGGCCGGCTATGCGCTGGATGAAGGCCTGCTGGCGCGTCCGCTGCCGGTCAACAACATCGTCGGCATGTCGCCACCGTTGACGCTAACGCGAGCCGACGCTGACGACATCGTGGGCATGCTGGGCCGCGCGGTAGACCGGGCCACGGCAGAGCTTTCGGCCGCACAGCGCTCGGGGCAGGAATGATGGCGCGCGCACCGGGCCCCTACGCATTTGTCACCGTGGACGTGTTCACCAACCAACGCTTCGGCGGCAACCCGCTGGCGGTGTTTCCTGAAGCAACAGGGCTGGACAGCGCACAGATGCAGGCTCTGGCGGCAGAGTTCAACCTGAGTGAAACCACCTTCGTGCTGCCGCCCCAAGATGCGGCCAATACAGCGCAGGTGCGCATCTTCACGCCGAAGGTCGAGATCGGCTTTGCCGGCCACCCGAATCTAGGCACCGCCTGGGTCCTGGCGCAGCAGGGCAAAGACAAGGCCGGGCTTCTGCGATTTGAGGAAGCCGGCGGACTGGTGACGGTGTCAGTAGAGCGCCAGGCCGGTTCGCTTGTGAGTTGCCAGGTCGAGGCACCGCAGGCGCTGAAGCTCAGCGAGGCGCCTGATACCGCCGAGCTCGCCGCCTGCGGCGGGCTCAAGGCCAGCGACCTGTTGCAAACCGATGTGGCTTCGGTGGGTCTGGACTGCGTGTACGCACTGGTTCCCGAAGCGGCATTGGCCCACGCCGCGCCTGACCTGGCCGCTTTTCGCACACTGGCGCGGCGCTGGCTGGGGCCGCAAGGCCGCTTCCATCTGTGCCTATATGCACGCGACGGCCAGCGACTACATGCACGGGTGTTCGGGCCATTGAACGGTGTGACCGAAGACCCGGCCTGCGGCAGCGCCACCTGTTCCCTGGCAGCCATGCTGCTGCACCAGGACGGTGGCGAAACCAACCGGCTGGTGATGCACATGGGCGCAGAGATGGGCAGGCCAAGCATGTTGCATTGCGGTGCTCGCCGCGCGCCGGATGGCATCCGCGCCTGGGTCGGCGGAAGTTGCGTGGATGTGCTGCGCGGCGAAGCGCTGGTATAGACCAGCCTGTGGTGCCCGCTGCGCCGAGCTCAACGGCGCTTGACAGTCTGCTTTGCAGCGGGCTTGAGCGCCCGCGTCACCACGGGTGCGGCGGATGTCGGTGCCGGTAGTGATACAGCAGGTGCAGTGTGGGCTGCAGGTGGGTAACCGGCAGCAGCCAGCGAGGCGCCGTCTGAGCAAACGGTCAGCACGCGGCAAGGCTCTTTGGATGCGCGCAAGTAGGCGTGCCCCATGCTGCTGTCGAAATACACCGAGTCGCCCGTGCCTAGCAACACGGGCGAATAAAGCTCGGAATGGAACAGCACTGCACCTTGCAGTACCACCGAGAACTCTTCGCCGCTGTGGCGCAGCAGTTCGCCAAACTCCTCCAGCGTACGCGCCTTGGGCTGACCAAAGATAGGCACCATCTGCTTGTTCAGCAGATCGGTGGCAGGGTAGACATGAGCGTAGTTGGGCGTGTCGATGGCACTGCCTTCACCAGTGCGCGACACGCTGCGCCGGCCGGAAAAGCTGCGACGCGATGTGCCACCCGGTTCAGGCGCCACAGCGCTGCCAAACAGCACGCCGATGTCGATCTCAAGGCCCTTGCTGATGCGCGTGAGCTTGTCGTAAGTGAGCGACATTTTGTCGTTTTCCACTTTCGACAAGGTGGACACGGCCAAGCCCGTGCGCTCACTCACCTCGGCCAGCGTCCAGCCACGCTGCTCGCGCAGCGACCGCAACACCTCACCCGGTCGTGCCATGGCGGGGCTGGTGGGCTCCGTTTCAACTACAGCAAGTGTTCTTTTCATGGTCAGAGCGATTGTGGCGCTTGAAACGGCCGACTAGAGCGGTTTCGCTATTCGCAGCCACCCTCGGGCGATGTGTACCCAGGCCGAGGCGCCCAAAGGGATGAGCGCATCGTTGAAATCGTAGCTCGGGTTGTGCAAGGTACAGGGGCCCAGGCCGTGTTGGCCCACAGCGTCGTTCAGGCGGTGCTGGCCTTCGCCGTTGCCGATCATGAAATAGCAGCCGGCCTTGGCCTGCAGCATGAAGCTGAAGTCTTCGGCGCTCATTGTGGGGGTGAAGGGCAGCACGTTGTGGCTGCCCACCACTTCGGCCAGGACGCGTTGCACGAAAGCGGTTTCGCGTGGGTGGTTGGTGGTGGGCGGGCAGTTGCTCTTGAAGTGGAAGTCGCAGCGCGCACCAAAGGCCTTGCACACCTGCTCGGCCAACTGCTGCATGCGCTGGGCGACTAGGTCACGCGTGGCGATGGAAAAGCAACGCACGGTGCCGCGTAGCACACAGCTGTCGGGCAGCACGTTCAGGGCATCTCCAGCATGCACTTGGGTGATGGACAGCACCGCGGGTTCAATGGGCGGCACGTTGCGCGAGACGATGGTCTGCAGAGCCGTGCCGAGCTGGAACGCGACCTGAATGACGTCCACCCCCTGGTCGGGCATGGCCGCATGCGCGCCCTTGCCGTGGATGGTGATGCTGAACTCGTTGCACGAGGCCATCATCGGCCCGGCGCTGACGCCGAACTGGCCCACCGCCATGCCGGGCCAGTTGTGCGCGGCGAAAACGGCTTCCATTGGAAAGCGCACGAACAGGCCATCTTCAATCATCTGCAAGGCACCGGTGCCGCCCTCTTCGGCCGGTTGAAAGATGAGATACACCGTGCCGTCGAAGTCTTGTTTGGCAGCCAGGTGTTGCGCAGCAGCCAGCAGCATGGCCGTGTGGCCGTCGTGGCCGCAGGCATGCATGCGGCCGGGGTGGCGACTGGCGTGGGCAAAGGTGTTGTGCTCGGCCACAGGCAGCGCGTCCATGTCGGCACGCAGCCCCACGGCACGGGTGCTGCTGCCGCACTTCAGGATGCCGACGACGCCTGTTTTGCCCAAGCCGCGTTCGATGGGAATTCCAAAACCTTGCAGCGTGCGGGCCACGATGTCAGACGTGCGCTGCTCGTCGAAGCTCAGCTCCGGGTGGGCGTGCAGATCGCGGCGCAAGGTCGTGAAGCGGTCCGTTTGCGCAACGATGTCAGCAATCAATGTCATGACCTTGTCCTTCGCGAAGATTGCGCTGCCACTGCTTCAAAGCCTTGCAGCACGTTGACCACGTTCAAGCCCGCGGGCTCCACTGCGTAGCCGCCTTCGAACACGAACAGCGTGGGCAGGCCCAAGGCGCCCAGGCGCTGGCCGATGGGTGTGAAGTCTGCGCTGCTCAGTTTGAAACTGCCCGACGGGTCGGCATGGTGTGCGTCTACGCCCAGGGAAACCACCAGCACATCAGCCCGAAACAGCGAGATGCGATCCATGCAGTGCGCCAATGCGGTGCTCCAGACTGCCCAGCCTGACCCCGGCGGCAGGGGGCAGTTCAGGTTGTAACCCAGCCCTGCGCCCCGGCCAAGTTCATCAGCATGGCCGATGAAGTAGGGGTAGTCGTGCAACGGGTCGACATGGATGGAGGCGAAGAGGACGTCGTCGCGTTCATAGAAGATGCGCTGGGTGCCGTTACCGTGGTGGTAGTCCACGTCCAGCAGGGCAACGCGCTGGGCGCCGCCGTCAATGCAAGCCTGCGCCGCGATGGCGGCGTTGTTCAGGTAGCAGTAGCCCGCCATCTGGTCGGCGCTGGCGTGGTGGCCCGGTGGGCGGCACAGCGCGAAGGCGGCCGGCGCACCCTCAGTCACCCAACGCTGCGCCGTCAGTGCGGTTTGCGCCGAAGCCAGCGCCGCAGCCCAGGTACCCGCCACGAGCGGCGCAATGCTGTCGGCCGCGTAGTAGCCCAATTGCCCCACCACCGATGCGGGCCGCTGGACAAGGCCTGAGCCCCGCGCCGGCCAGAACTGGGGCAAGGCCACGCTGGGCATGCGATCGGTGGGCCACTGGCCCCAAGCCCTTTGCAGAAAGTCCACGTAGTCGGCGCTATGCACGCGCAGCAGCGGCGCCAAGCCAAAGTCCTGCGCGGTTTCTACGGCACCGAGCTGCGTGGCCTGGATGCGGTCCAGCACCGACTGCGCGCGCTCGGGCACGTCGAACATCGGGGGCTGACCCGCGCGCGCCATTTCCAGGGCTGGCCGGTAGTTCGCCGTGCTGGGGCTGTAAGCGGTTCGCATGGGTTGTTTTTCTATTCTGGCAACGTCGTTTGACAAAATGCAAACCACATATCAAGCTTCATCCCAGTCAATGCAACATCAACAGGACCTCCAATGCGCACACAGATCGACCCACCCGGCACGCCCCCACTCATCGGTCCGTTTTCTCCCGCCATCCTGGCCACGGGGCGCACGCTGTACGTCTCAGGCCAGGGGCCGCAAGACCCCCAGACCAAGGGCTTTCGCCTGGGCAACATCGAAGACGAAACCCGGCTGACGCTGGACAACGTCACGCGCTTGCTCAACGGCGCGGGTGCCGACTGGTCGCATGTGGTGCGCGTGGGCGTGTACCTGGCACGCGTCGAAGACTTCGCCGAGTTCAACCGCGTGTACGCCGAGTATCTGGTGGCCCCTTCGCCCGCGCGCACCACGATCATCTGCACCCTGTTGGCGGGCATCTCGGTGGAAGTGGACTGCGTTGCCGTGATCGACTGAGGCCCGCCGCAGAGGGCAGCCCGCACGCTCATGCCGCTATCGCCGACGCTGCGGGTGTTGCCTCAACGGCCCCGACCCGCGCAGCCATGTGTTGTGCCGCGATGTGCCCGAACACCAACGCGGGTCCCAGCGTGATGCCCGCCCCCGGGTAGGTGCCGCCCATGAAGCTGGCGGCGTCGTTGCCCGCCACATACAGGCCCTGTATGGGCTGGCCTGCCGCGTCCAGAGCACGTGCGTCGCCATCGGTCCTCAAACCGATGAACGTGCCGATGTCACCCGGCACCACCTTCACTGCGTAGAACGGTGCCTGTTCGATGGCAGCCACGCAAGGGTTGGGCGTGTGGCCACGGCTGCCGTTGAATCGTTCGTACGCGTCACCGCCTTTATGGAACTCGGCGTCTTCGCCCCGCGCGGCGCCTGCATTCAGGCGCTCGACGCTTTGCCTCAGGCCAGCCGCGTCGATGCCGCAAGCCGCCGCAAGGCCTTGCAAGGTGTCGGCGCGCTTAAGATAGCCTGAGCGCAGGAAAGGTCCCAACCTTCCTGGCCGGGGTGGCGCGCGGCCCAAGCCATAGGCTTTCATGACGCGGCTGTCGCAGATGACATAGCTGTACACCTCAGGATCATCGCGGCAAGCGCGCACCATGGCTGGCACGAAGTCGTGGTATGACAAGGATTCGCTGATGAAGCGTCGTCCGCGCTTGTCCACCGCAATGACACCAGCCTTGCCACGGTCGTTGTAATGTGGAAAGGGCACCTCGCTGCCGTCGGGCTGTGGCACCAGCGACATGGGCGTCCAGGCGGCCGGGTGGTGTTGGTCAGACAGCACCGCGACGCCCACCTTTTGGCCCAGCGCGAAGCCATCGCCGGTGTTGCCTGCGGGCGCGGCGCTGCTGTGGTTCTTGCCGTCTGCCACATGTTCGTAGTAACGCGCGCGCAACTGGTCGTTCGCGGGAAAGCCGCCGCAAGCCAGCACCACGCCAGCGCCGGCCTTTACGCGGCGCGGGCCTTCCGGGGTGGTGATGACGGCGCCGACCACCGCTCCACGTTCCAGCACCAGTTCTTTCAGCGGAGTGTTCAGTCGCAGTTCGATGCCCCGCTCAAAAGCCGTGTGCGCCAGCATGCCGATCAGGGCATTGCCGTTGGACAGACGGGTACTTCGTGGGTGGCCGCTGAGGCGGTCAAGCACATAACGCAAGAAGCGCTGGCCGACGACGCAGGTCGAGCGCCAGGAGTTCATCATTCCGTAGAAATGGATGAGGTCTTCGCGCCCGACCATCATGCCTCCGAAAAGCGTGGTGGTGGCCAACGGAGGGCGTAGCTGCGGCTGACGTGCTCCCAACAGCCGCGCGTCGAACGGGTTCGCGCCCAGCGAGCGCCCGCCCAGTGAGGCACCGGGCACACCCTGGTGGTAATCAGGCCAGAACGGTGACAGGTGATAGCTGACGTGCGTGTGGTCCTCGAACCAGGCCATGACCGCGGCCGCGCGGTCCACGTACACCGCTGCCTTGGTGGCATCGATCTTGTCGCCGCCTTCGCCTTCCAAGTAGGCCAGCGCGGCTCTGGGGTCGTCGGCGATGCCCGCTGCTTTCGCCTGCCGGCTGCCGGGAATCCACACCATGCCGGCCGAGAAACAGGTGGTGCCGCCAAAGAGCGGCTCCTTCTCCACCATCAACACCTTCAAGCCGGCGCTGGCTGCCGTGATGGCCGCAGCAAAGCCCCCTGCACCTGAGCCGGCCACCAAGACATCGCATTCCAGATCGAATTCCATATTACGTTCCATGTTCACGCCCGACTCTCCCTGATCAGGCTGCAGCCACGCGGCGCAGACGGCTCCGCAACAACGCCGCGCTGCCGAAGGTGAGCGTGCCGGCCGCCAATAGCACGATCAGCAGGCTCATGCCCAGGGCGTCCTGGCCGCGCCCCAAAGCCTGGTTCAAGGCCGCCACCGAAGTCGGCCCGAAGCCCAGACCGAAGCCGATGGAGGCACACAGCGACAAAGCCGCTGCCAAGCCGCGCGTCCTGTTCGTCACCAGGTCTTGCAGCGACGACGCGCAGGCCACATAGGCCACGTTGGCTGCCAATTGCCACATCGCAAATGACGCCACGGCCGCCCACCCTGCAGGCACCAGCAACAAGCCTGCGAAAACCAGCATTGCGGCGGCCGCCCACATCACCACGCCGACACGCGCTGGGCTGCCACCACGGGCGTGCGCTCGGTCGCACAGCACACCGCCCAGCCAGCCACCGCCCACGCCGCAAACCAGCATAGCCAGCCCCAAGGTACTGCCGGCTTCACTGCTGCTGAATTGGAAAGTGCGCGTCAACAAGGCTGTGGCCCAGATGCTGTAGCCGAAGTCGGCCAACGCCACACAAGCGCCTGCCAATATCACCAGCCCGAGGCGGTCACGCAGCGCCCAAAGATCCGCCACTGGGCTGCTGCGCGTTGACGAGTTCGACCAACCTCGCCGGGCGGGCTCGGCAAAAGACAGCAGGGCCGGCACCAGCAGGAAGCCAGTGGCACCCATCATCACCACCACCTGGCGCCACGGCGTCAGAGTGCCCAGCCAGGGCAGCGCGGCGAACTGCCCGGCCTGAGCCGCATCCAGCAACCAGCCACCCGCCGCGAAAGCCAGCGAACTGCCCAGCGTGGCGCCGAAGAACGAAACAGCAATCGCCCGGCCACGCCGATGCGGCGGGAAGTAGTCGCAGAGCATCGAGATACTGGCCGGGCCCAGCGTGGCCTCGCCCAAGCCCACCATCGCGCGGCTGGCCAGCAGCCCCTCAAAGCTGGTGGCCATGCCGAATAGCATCGTACCCACAGTCCACGTTACTACGCCGCCCACCATCAGGTTGCGGCGCACCGTGCGGTCGGCCAGGAAGCCACAGGCCAGGCTGGCCACAACATAGAGCAGCGAGAACGCCGTACCCTGGATCAGGCTGAACTGCACATCGGTGATGTGCATTTCAGCCTTAATCGGGTCCACCATCACCGCTGGCAAGAAGCGGTGCACGAAAGACAGTGTGGCCGCCAGCAGCATCACCAGCGTGAAGGCCGCGGCCAAGCGCGGCTGCGGCCAGGGCGGTTCGACGACCGGCGCCGTGCTGGTGATGCCGGAGTTGATCATGCTGTCACCCGCGGTCTTTGCGGCGGGTAGAGACTAGGCTGTGTTTTCATAAAGTTGCTGAATTGGAAACTCCATCTTGACATGCTGGCCGGAGCCGGTCAAGCTGATTGGCCTCGCTCCGCCGCTTCTCCCCTCTATCTGCACCTGCCCCACATGAAGCTCTTCACTGCTGGCTTGCTGGCCGAAAACAACTCCTACTCGCCAACGCCCACGGGCTGGGGTGCGTTCGAGGCCGAGGGCATACGCCGCGGCGCCGACAGCGGCATAGACCCCGGTGGCTACCTTGATGCCATCCAGACCGTGCGCCGCGTGGCCGAGTCAGATGGCCACAGCGTCGTCGAAGGCCTGTTCGCCGTGGCATTGCCCATGGGGCCGACCGTGCAACAGGTCTACGAGAGCCTGCGCGATGAATTGCTGCAGAACTTGCGGGACGCTCTGCCGGTGGGCGCGGTGGTCTTGCTGCTGCACGGCGCGATGACAGCCGAGCAGTGCGACGACTGCGAGGGCGACCTGATCGAACGCGTGCGCGCGCTTATCGGCCCCGGCGTTCCCATCGGCGTGGAACTCGACCTGCATTGCCACTTCACCGAGCGCATGCATCGGCATGCCGATATCTTGGTAGCCTACAAGGAGTACCCGCACACCGACATTGCTGAGCGTGCTGCCGAAGTGACCCGGCTGACGCTGGACACGGCGCTGGGCCGCATCCGCCCCGTGGTCGGCGTCTACGACTGCCGCATGGCCGGCAGCTGGCACACGACACGCGAACCCATGCAGGGCTTCGTGGCGCATATGAAGGCGCTAGAAGGACGGGGTGCGGTGCTTTCAGTCTCGCTTGGCCACGGATTCGCCTTTGGTGACGTCCCCGAAGCCGGCACCAAGATTTGGGTCGTGACCGACAACGATGCCGAGTTGGCTCAACGCACAGCGGCTGAACTCGGGCAGAGCTTGTGGGCCCTGCGCCATGCCATCAGCACACCGCGGATGTCTGTTGACGAGGCCTTGGACGACCTCGAGCGGCTGGATGCGGTACCGCTGCGTGGGCCCGTGGTGATTGCCGACACGGCCGACAACCCGGGCGGCGGCGCGCGTGGCGACAGCACCTTTGTGCTGCGTGCGTTGGCCGACCGCCGGATCGGCAACATCGCCGTCGGCGGCCTGTGGGACTTGGGCGCAGTTCAAATCTGCCGCGAGGCTGGCGTCGGCGCGACGATGCTGCTGCGCATCGGCGGCAAGTGCGGGCCGACATCGGGATTGCCGCTGGACTTGACTGTGACCGTGCGCGCCATTGAAGCCGAGCACGCGCAGACGGCCTTCGGCAGTCGCACGCCGCTGGGGCCGTCTGTGTGGGTCAGTACGCACGATGGTGTTGACATCGTGCTCATCTCGCGCTGCCAGCAGGTCATCGGCACCGACTTCTTTACGGGACTGGGCATTGATCTGAGCGGCAAGCGGGCGGTGGTCGTCAAGTCGACGCAACATTTCCACGCAGCATTCGCGCCATTGGCGTCCCGCGTGCTGTATGCCGATAGCCCTGGGCTGCTGACCGCTGACATTGCTCTTCTGCCATTGCGGCGGCGCGACCTGAACTTCTGGCCCAGGGTGGCAGATCCGTTCTAGGTTCTGAAACTTCAAGGCGTGGGGTCGGCAAACCGCTTCTCATGCAGGAACGACGCATGGCGCGGCGCGCGTTTGGTGCGCGTCCACTCCTCGAGCATCGCCCACTTAACGCCGTCGAGCCTTTTCAACAGAGCGGCCTCGTCGGGATCGGGGCAGGCCAGTTCGAGGCGATGGCCGTTGGGGTCGAAGAAGTAGATCGAGTGAAAGATGGAGTGGTCGGTGACGCCCAGCACGTCGACGCCCTGGGCTTCGAGATGGGCCTTGAACTGAAGCAACTCGGCGCGGTCCTTGACCTTGAAGGCGATGTGCTGCACCCAGTCGGGGGTATTTGGGTCGCGGCCCATCGGCGCGCGCGTTGGCAGCTCGAAGAAGGCCAGCACGTTGCCGTTGCCAGCGTCCATGAAGAGGTGCATGTAGGGATCGGGATCGCCGGTGGACGGCACGCGGTCCTCGGCGATGGCGAGCACGAAGTCCATGTTCAGCATTTGCTGATACCAGTGCACCGTCTCCTTAGCGTCTTTGCAGCGGTAGGCGACGTGGTGAATGCGATCGATTTTCATAGATGTTCCAGAAAGGGGTCGAGTGCCGGGTGGGTGCTGCCGTCGCAGCGGCCAAAGCCGATGCGCAGGCCGTCGCGCTCGCAGGCACCGCGCAACGAGACTTCGTCGCCGTCTTCGAGAAAGCAATGTTGCTCACCGCCTTCCAGCGCGAGCCGGCCGATGAGCGTTCCATGAAAGTTCCAGCAGCGAGCCAAGGCTGTCGGGCGTGCGACCAGAAATGGTGCCCGAACCGGGCAGATCGCCGGTCTGCATCATGCAACCGCCGATGGCGTGGTGAGTCAGTGTGCTGCACGGACGAGTAGTACGTGTAGCGCTGGTTGGTGCGGGTGATTGAAGTGGCACCTGCCGCGCCGGCAGGTTCTAGAAGAATCTGCAGCGCGAGGTCTTGGTTATAGGCCTCTGGCTCGCGGAGGCAGGGCAGCAACGGCTGGACGCGCGGCGGCGTCATCTCGCGGTACGGTTCCAGCGCCTCGCGCGTGACGATCCACGGCGAAATCGTAGTGGCGGAAACCTTGGCCCGAAACGGGCCCAGCGGTACGTACTCCCAGGCCTGGATGTCGCGTGCCGACCAGTCGTTGAGCAGCACGTAGCCGAAGATCATCTCGTAGGCTTGCGCCAGCGTCACGGGCACGCCCATCGCATTGCCGGTGCCGACCATGACGCCGAGCTCAAGCTCGAAGTCCAGGCGTCGGCTGGGACCGAAGACGGGTGCCGGGCTGCCCGGCGGTTTGCAGTGAGCTGCCCGAGCGAGCGCCGCACCGGCGTGCCGCTTGCCACCACCGTGCTGGCGCGGCAGTTGTAGCCGATAGGGATGTGCAGCCAGTTCGGCAGCAGCGCGTTGTCGGGGTCGCGGAGCATGACGCCAACGTTGGTGGCATGCTCCTTGGATGCGTAGACGTCGGTGTAGCCCTGCACCCGCATCGGCAAGTGCAAGCGCGCTGCCTGCATGGGCACCAGGGCGCGTTCGCGCAGCGCCGTGTCGTCACGGATGCGCGCTTGACCGGTTTCTAGCAGCTCGCCGATCGCCCGCCGAGTGGAACTCCACTGCGCAGGCCCCAGGGCCATGAAGTCGTTGAGTGCCGAACCGTTGAACACCTTGCGGCCAGGAAGCGGCACGACCAAGCCCGCGATCTCAAGGATCGCAAAGTCGAGTGTCTTGTTGCCGATGGCTACGCCCACGCGCGGCGCGGCGTTGCCGACCGAGAACACGCCATATGGCAGGTTCTGGATCGGGAAATCACAGCCCGGCTCGTTGGCCGACTCGACCCAACTGCGACGGCGCGGGTCGTGGGTCTCGTTCAGGGTCACGTCGTGGCTGGATCGATGACCCCGCGGCGCAGCTGGTCGCGCTCCATCGACTCGAAGAGCGCCTTGAAGTTGCCCTCACCAAATCCTTCGTCGGCCTTGCGCTGGATGAACTCGAAGAACACCGGCCCGAGCAGCGTCTGGCTGAAGATCTGCAACAGCAGACGCTTTTCGCCGTCCGCCGTGGAGCCGTCGAGCAGGATGCCGCGCGCCCGCAGTTCGGACACCGATTCGCCATGGCCGGGCAGCCGCTCTTCGAGCATCTCGTAGTAGACGTCATTGGGTGCTGTCATCAGCGGGATGCCGGCCAACTGCAGCGCGTCGACGCTGGCCAGCAGGTCATCGGTGAGCAGGGCGATGTGCTGGATGCCCTCACCGTTGAACTGCATCAGAAACTCCTCGATCTGGCCCGTGCCCTTGCCGGCCTCTTCGTTGAGCGGGATGCGGATCAAGCCGTCGGGCGCCGACATGGCGCGGCTGGTCAGGCCCGTGTGTTCACCCTTGATGTCGAAGTAGCGGATCTCGCGGAAATTGAAGATGCGCTCGTAGAAGCCGCCCCAGAACGCCATGCGCCCGCGGTAGACGTTGTGGGTCATGTGGTCGATGATGCGCAAACCGTGGCCGCGCGGATGGCGATCCACGCCCGGCAGGAATTTAAAGTCGATGTCGTAGATGCTCTTGCCGTCCTCGAAGCGGTCGATCAGGTACAGCGCCGCACCTCCGATGCCCTTGATCGCCGGCAGACGCAGTTCCATCGGCCCGGTGGGCACGTCCACAGGCTGCGCCCCGAGTTCGAGCGCGCGGGCATATGCCTTGTGCGAATCCTTGACACGAAACGCAAATGCGCATGCGCTGGGCCCATGCTCGGCGGCGAAGTAGCCCGCGAGGCTTCTGGGTTCGCGGTTGACGATGAAGTTGATGTCGCCCTGGCGATACAGCACCACGTCCTTGCTGCGATGTCGGGCCACCAGGATGAAGCCCATCTTCTCGAACAGTGGCTCGAGTGCGCTAGGCGAGGGAGAGGCGAACTCGACGAATTCGAAGCCCATCAAGCCCATTGGGTTGTCGAAGAGGTCTTTCATTTCACGGCTCCGGATTGGTGGATGGTGAGCGAAGGCGGCTTGCTGTGTCGAGTGCACGCTCCAGCGCGCCTCGCCGGTTGCGCAAAGCGATGTTTCCCATGCGTTCGCACACCTTGCGCACGACCGTGCTAACGCCGACATTGCGAATTGAATCGAGTGAATCGAAACCCACCGCCTCGATCTGCTCGATGACCTTGGGACCGATACGCGGCTGCGACAGCAGCCAATCGCGGTCGCTTGCCAGGAAAATTGATCGCTAGAGCGCTTGCAAGGGCGCGGATACGTTGGCCGCCATTGCATCGCTCTCACATTCATGTGCGATCCTGCAGATGGCGCAGCCTGCAGCGGTTGCAGTAGGTGAAAAAGTGTTCCTGTTTTTATGAAGTTGCTGAATTGGAAACTAGATGTTGACATGCAGGACTGGTGCGGTCAAGTTCGTTTGCGCCCGCCCTGCATCCAGGCGCGCCGCATGAAGCTCATCACCGTCGGCCTATCGGCTGAAACAACGCTCACTCGCCAACGCCGACGCAGTGGGGTGCGTTCGAGGCCGAGGGCATACGCCGCGGCGCCGGCGGCGGCGTGGATTCAGGTGGCAATTGGCCGAGCGCAGAATGGCCAGGCCAGCGGGCGGCAGCCGCACGCCGCGCGCGAGCCGATCGATGAGCGCAACGGCGCTGAAGTATTGAAGGTCTCGCAAGAACAAGGGTTTCTCCTGCATCAAAGTTGGGTGGGCCGATGGTGGCACCAGCAGGGTAGCCATGAATGAAGTGCATGTCCGGCTTCAAATTGACGCATTGCCCGACTGGGCGAACGGCACCTACGATCGATGTCGGCACATCACTTTAGAAAGGGCATCGATGAAATCGTTTCTTGTGTGCGGCGCCACTATCCTATTGGTGGCTGCGCCCGTCGTAGAACGAAGTAAATGTGGTTCCTCCGCACTTTGTGTGATGCCGGCGGTCAGTTTGGCTGGAGTACACGCAGGCGTAGCAAGTCAAGCTTCGCGCGGCCGTCCATCTGACGCTTGAGATACTTGAGGCGGTTGACTTGTCCCTCGACCTGGCCGCTGCTCCACTGCGACGTGAAGGCAGCGCGTA
>Ga0105044_10007303_pt1 | contig 15196 bp, 9 predicted proteins | sample MAT01_FD_78092 | JGI IMG/M metagenome (GOLD analysis project Ga0105044, IMG submission 78092) | Freshwater microbial communities from Lake Fryxell liftoff mats and glacier meltwater in Antarctica - MAT-01 | ecosystem: Environmental > Aquatic > Freshwater > Ice > Liftoff microbial mat | place... | reverse complement strand
TGATCTCGGGCCCACTCCCCGTGAAGGTCTGCTGGAACGGGCCGGTCAACGTCATCGTCTCGCCATCATCGAACTCGATGAGGACCGACTCCGGCGGCTGGCTCGGGTCGCTGCCGCAGGTCGGGGTCGCCTTCGCGATGTGCAGGTTCGAGACGTCGGCGAGGTCAGGGTTCTGCGAGAAGACCGGGTCACGCGTCATCTCGTCGGCCGAGACCGTCGTGAAGAGGCGCGTGAAGTACGGCTTGGAGTCGAACACCGCCTGTGTGTCGCGCATCGGCGTGACCACACGTTCGTCGATGTCGGCGACGAACGCTAGCGCGTCGAAGACGAAGCCGGCGGCCGCCAGATCCAAGGCGTAGCTTGCGAGATCATTGTAGAATGACTGCTCGTCGATGCCGCGTGTTGCGACCGCCGCGGGCATCGGGATGTGCTTACGAAGGAGGCCCTGCATCTGGGCATCGCGCGCGAAGCCCTGGCTCAAGAGCTCCATCACGAAGCCCTCGGGCGTGGTCGCGGCGGCGAGCTTGGCGAGGTCGAACTGACCTTCACGATAAACGAGGTCGTCGAGCAGCGCGCTGGAGCCGGCGAACTCGGTGACGAAGCCGCGGCCCGAGGCCTCGTCGACGGCCTGCGTTACGACGTCGGTGTAGTTGGAGCCGCCGTTGAGCCAGTCGATCTTCTTCTGGTTCAGCACCACATGCAGCCAGTTGTTTGGGACCACGCGATGGTCCGACACGAGGTAGAGCTGCACCGGCATGTCCGGGGTCGCCGCGACCTGCGTCAGCACCAGCGGCACGCACGGGTTGGCCTCCTCGAAGGTCAACGTGATCGGCTGGATGGCGCCCGTCGGCTCGTCCTTCAGGAGGCGCAGCGCGACGAAGACCATGTCCTGTTTTACGTAGTGGTCGATCAGCGCGCGCGCCCCCGGCGGCTGCGCGTAGTCGTTGTCGTTCAACCACGCGATGAGGTCATCGGTGGAGTTCGACTCGAGCACGACCGTCTCGAAAGGGCCGACCTCCTTCTTCGCGAGCACGCTGACTTCATCGCCGTCGCGCACGCCGCCCGTACCGTTGTCGGCCTCAGCGAGCTGCGGGTAGAGCGACCACCAGTTGCACTGGGCGCCCGCGGTCCACTCGAGGCGCCACGACGGGGCCGTGCGAAAGCCAAGGTTGGTGAACGCGGCGGCGCTGCCCAGGGTGATCTCGGGCTTGCTCGCGACGGGAAGCAGCCAGGCGAAGTCCTCGGCCTCACCTGCGTAGTTGATGAGGATCTGGGCGCTGATCTTGCCGCCGTCCATGCCAAACAGGATCTGCTCGCCAGTCTGCTCGACCGGGACCTGCGAACAGAAGAAGCCTCCACATGCCTGGGCCGGCGTGGGCGCGAGCAGCAGCGACCCGGCTGAGACGGCGGCAGCGAGTGTGACAACGAGGCGCTTGTTCGGCTTCATGGGGATCCTCCGACGCGAGTGGGCTGCACGAAGCGAACCCGACTCGAGGACTCTCAGGACGGCCTGTAGAGCGGCTCCGAGGAGTTCGGGTAGACTTTGGGATGGGTAAAACATCCACACTGATCGCGTTTCGTTCCCGTGCTCAGGGTGCGGCCGGACCGACCACCAGCTGGCGTCGCAGATAGGCCCATGACAGCGGCTCGAAGCGCGGCAGGTCGCCCGTGGCGGCCTCGAGCCAGTTCACGCTGGCGCCGGTCTGCATCACGTTGAGGCCGGCGGTATCGATGTGTGCATCGGGCGCGAGCGTGACGGTCCAGTCGGTCTCGACGCCGGCAAACAGGCCGCCGGGCGGTGGGCCGAAGGGGACCAGGCCAAGTGAGTGACCGATCTCGTGCGACAGGATCGCGGCGATGGCGAGCGAGCCGAACTGCATGAGCAGGTTGTAGCGGGCCGCGCGCTGCTGATAGTTCGTTGGCAAGGTGCCCGGGTCGACATCCTGGCCGATGAAGAGCGCGTCGCCTTCGGCAAGACCATAAGGCGTGCCGCCGAGTGCTGGGCGCATGTCGGAGAGGAGGAGCGCGCCGGCCGGGTTCTTCAAGATCGTGCGTGCGACGGCGGTCGGCCAGACGCCGAGCCCATAGACGGTGTCGTCTTCGACGTCCTGGTTGTTCCAATCGATGAGCGCGCGACCGAACGTGCTGCCGGCCTGGTCGTTGGGAGCGCCGTCGCCGGTCAACGCGATCATCGAGAAACGCTGGCCGTCACGCCCGAAGTCGGCCGGGTCGGGCGCGCCCGCGTCACCTTGAAAGTAGAGGCGCAGGTCGACGCCCGCGGACGTCGGGCGGCCCTCGGCGTCGAGGTCGTAGATGCCGTTGACGAGGGCGCGCACGCGGCGCAGGAGATGGGCGCGAATGGCGGCGGCAGCGGCCGGGTCGCCTGATGGCATGAGGCCTATCTCGTAGAATGGCGCGTCGAAGTCGTCGACGCCGTCACCGTTCGAGGCGTAGGTCGAGCGCATCTCGGTCGTGCCATTGGGCAACTCCGTGACGACCAGTGCCCAGGTGTCGCGCTGGAGCAGCACGAGCCAGGTATCGGTGCTCGGGAACGGGTCGAGCGCGGGCGGGAGCGTGGCCGCGTCGAACGCGTACGTCGCGGTGGCCGTGCCGCCGCTGGTCGAGATGGTTGCGCTACAAACGACCGCGGCGCCGGCAGGGAACGCGTGAGCGACGTCGATCGCGACCTGCAGGTGACCCGGCCGGACTTCGAGCAGCGGCGGGAGCGCATGGGGTTGGCCGTCGGCGGTGCAACTGAGCGCGAGGTCCGAGGGGCCGAAGGGACCGCTGTCGGGCAGGGCGATGACGTCGAGGTCGACGCGGGCGCGATTTGCGCGCAGACGAAACGGGAGCTCGCCGGTTGGCGTGATGGCGGCGCGGGAGCCGTTCATCTCGGGCGGGATGGCGGCGATCGTCAGGTAGGCGAGAGGTACTGCGGGGGCGGCATCGGGAAGGATGTCGGTGGTGGCATCGACCGCGTCGGGTGAGGTGTCGACGGCGAGGTCGGGGAGTGCGTCGGCAAGGGCGTCAGGCGCGCTGTCGGGTGGCGCATCGGCGGGCTCGCTGTCGACCGTCGCGTCGGCTTCGGGCAGCTCGAGGACTGCGACGTCGGTCGCGAGCTCGGCGTCTGAGCGCCCGGATGAAGACTCGCAAGCGAGGGCGATGCAGGTGAGGCCAGCGAAGAGGTAACGCATGGGTGCATCGTGTGCGTGGGCGGGCGCGGACGCAAGGCTTGCCTTCGGATTGGCGGGCGGCATACTTGCGGCCATGAGAATCCTGAGCCTGGCGGGGAGCCCGCGCGACATCGGTGAGGCGTTTGGCGAGATCAGTCGGCCGGAGATCCACGAACTCTATCGGCGGCGGGTCGACAACGCGATCGCACAGGCCTTGAAGTACGGCGGCCAGCGGGTCGACGAGGGGCAGCTGCTGGCGGTCGCGCAGGCGTCGATCGACGTGACGCGCGACTATCATCCGGCCGGCATGGACGAGCTCGAGGGGATCGCGGCGGGCGCCGAAATGCCGCTCGTGAAAGTGCTGGCGATGAATGGCCTCACCGACTTCCGCGATGTGTTGTCGTGGCCGGGCAATGCGGCGGCAGGCAGCGACACGCCCGCCGTATCGCCTTCGGATGCCGTTGCCCGAAGGCCCGCCGACCTCGGAGGCTGTACCGCGATCGTCGTGCAGAAGGACCGCGCGGGCGCCGTCCTGTGTGGCCAGACCTGGGATCTCGCGACCGACAACCTGCCGTTCGTCATCGGCATGGTGCGGGCACCGATGGATGGGCCGGTGACGCGCACGTTGACGACCGACGGGTGCCTGTCGCTCATCGGGATGAACGACCGCGGCATCGCCGTCGGCACAACCAATATCCGCACGAAGGATGCGCGGGCGGGCGTGAACTACCTGTCGATCATTCACAAAGCGTTGGCGGCCGAGTCGTTCGAGGCCGCCGTCGAGGCGGTCGTGACGGCGCCGCGCGCGGGTGCGCACTTCTACTATGTCGCCGATCCGGAGCAGGTCGCATTGCTCGAATGCTCGGCCATGGTAGCGCAACGGCATGACCTGGCGCGGGGTGTTGCGGTGCACGCGAACCATTGTCTTCTGCCCGAGAACCAGGCGATCGAAGGCTCGCCGGCGACGTCGTCGTCGCGCTTCCGACAGGCCCGCATGGAGGCGCTCGCGGGTGCTGTGAAGCGCCTTGGACCCGAGGTCGTCCAGGGTTTCTTCGCCGATGTCGAAGGTGGCAGCGATGCCATCTGCCGTGACGACATCGACGGGCTCAATACCAATGGTGCGGTGGTCATGGTGCCCGAGCAGGGGCTGATTCGGATCGTGCATGGCGTGCCATCGCGTGGATTGTGGGTTGACCTCGCCCAGGTCAGCGTCGCGCGGCGTTGAACACGGTCAAGACACCCTTTGGATGTGCGAATCACGGGCGTAAAGCCGAGGCGCAGCGCCCGCTTGCGCGAGTCTGATAAGTGAGCGAGGCTATCGCAATGCAAGGATCCAGCAGCGGCGATGGCGACAGCGAGACCCTCGAAGAGGAGATGCGGCGCAAGCGCTACAGCTACCCCGAGGTGCTCGAGATCATGTTCGAGCTGTCCGCCCTGGTCGCAGAGCTGCAACGGCGGGAGCCGCCTGACTCCTACGGCGAGCTGAACGTCTCGAACGTGCTGCGGCGGCGCGAGGACCAGCGTCTCGTGCTGCGCAAGATCGGCGAGCTGACCAACCCGCAAAGCGACATCTACGCGCTCGGCGTCGTGTGCGTGGTGCTGCTGACGAATCAGCCCGAGGCCGCGCTGACAGATGCCAGGGGCCAGCTGCAGTGGCGCGTGCATGTGAACGACCCGACGCTCGAGGCCTTGCTCGGCGAGATGCTCGATCTCGATCTCGGTCGGCGCCTCAATGACGCGGGCGAGGCAGCGCGACGCTTCGCCGAGATGCGCGGGGGTCCGACCACCGTGTCGAGCGTCGGCGAACAGGTGAACAGCGTCCTCGAACTGTTCATCCCCGAAGTGCTCCTGCCGTTCGAATCCGAGTCTCAACTGCCGCCCGCCAACCTCAACATGACGTTGGGCGCCGCGACCCCGCTCGTGTCCGAAGCGGCGCATGCACCACCGGCCGCGCCGCGCACACTCCCGGACAACTTCGCCGAGCGTGCGGCGGGCAAGGCGAACATGATGCGCTCGCTCGGGATCTCGTTGGCGCTGCTCTCCCTGTTCGTGCTCGGCACCCTGCGAGAGAGCGTGCCGGTCGTGATTGCCTGCGCGCTGATCATTGTCGGCTGCATCGTTGTCACGGTGCTCGGCTTCAAACAGGTCGCGCGCGCCGCGGCCATCTACCGCGCTGGCCTGGTCGCGCCCGGGGTGATTACGCAGGCGCACTTGCAGGTGAGCATGGGCTCGCAGACGCGCGAAGCCTACACCCTCCGCTTCCGCTACGAGGTCGATGGCAAGCCCTTCGAGGCGAGCACCGCGCGCTTCGATCCGCCGACCGAGCTGCGTAAGCAGGGCGCGAACGTCTTCGTGATATGTGACCCGACGGACCCGGAGAGGGCCTTCTTGTGGCCGCTCTGATGGAAGGTGCCGTGCGCCGCCTCGGGAGGCAGGCCCGCGCAGGGGGCTGATCCGAATCGTGCCCGGCGTAGCGTCGTGTGGATCGTGGCTCGACCTCGCTCAGGTCAGCGTCGCGCAACGTTGACCATGGGTCGATAGACACAGCAGCCGGAGGCGGATGACGGGCGTCCAGACGCGTCGGAGTGCACGTCGCACTCGCACGTGCGTGCGTTGGCCATGCACGAAATTACGCAACGCACAATTCGCAGTGCTTGATTCGCCGCACCGGCTCTGCCATAGGCCCGCGTCCTTATCGCCTCCGGGGGAGAACCACGATGCACACGCGCCCGCACCTTACGCTCGTTGTCACGCGCACGCACCTCAGCCTCGCTGCCAGCCTCCTGCTGACCGGTCTCTTTTCGGGCCGCGCCGCCGCCCAGGCGCCTGTCTACAGCGGCACGCTTCGCGGCGAGCTCATCGTCACCGGCAACACGCTCGGCCTCGACGCCGAGACCGGCACGGCGCCTGGTGTCGGCGGGTCGATCGGCACGTTCATCGCGAACCCACTGACCTCATCGCAGTTGCAGGAAGGGACCTACCCAGTCGGCACCACGGCCGACTACAACCTCAACGGGTCGGCGGCCGAGCTGGACCTACCGGCGGGTGCATCGGTCGTGAAGGCCGAGCTCGTGTGGGCCTGCTCGAGCCAGTCGGCGGGCCTGCCCGCGACGCCCGCGACGACGCCCGCGGCGGTCAACCTGACGCTGCCCGGTGGCACCCAGCAGACCGTGTCGCCGAGCGGCGAGACGACGGCGCTGACGCTGCTGACGACGAACTTCAAGTACTACCAGCGCTGGGCCGACGTGACTGGCGCGGTGGGCGTCGGCGGGGCCGGCCGCTACACGGTGTCGCGAGTGGTCGGCACCCAGTTCATGGACCAGAACTATGTCACCGGCTGCGGCTGGGCGCTGTATGTCGTCTACGCCCATCCCGACCTGCCGATGCGCAACATCAACCTGTGGGTCATCGGCCAGGAAGTGCGCGACGACGACAACGCCGTCTGCCCGTGCGAAGCCGAGATCGAGGTGTCGGGCTTCTGCACGCCGAGCGAAGAAGGGGCGGCGCTCGGGCGCATGGTCGTGACGGCGTTGGAAGGCGATGCGCGCTTCACCGATGACCAGCTGCTCATCGCTGACCCGTTCGCGCCGGGCGAGTTCTACCCGCTGTCGGGTCCGAACAATGCGTACGACAACTTCTTCGCGTCGCAGATCAACGGTGAGGATGGGCTCCTCGACACGCGCGGCACGTTCGGCACCCGCAACCACGAGCTCACCATCGCGAACGACTTCACGTCCCAGGTCGAGCTCGTCGTGGGTGCTCGTCAGGGTTGGGACATCGCGACGATCCCGCTGAACGACAGCGAGCAGAATCCGTTCGTGCTCGAGAACGGACAGAGCTCGACGACGCTCATCGCGACGACCGGCGGTGTCGACACCGAGGGCGACGACTACATCATCTCGGCCATCGGGCTAGCGCTCGACTTCGCTTCGCCGGACCTCGCGGGTATCCACGAGACGAGCCACGAGGTGACCTGGATCGGCGACGAGCTGACCTTCACCGTGATGCTCGTCAACGAGGGCAGCGGCGCGGCGGACGACGTCGCGTTCTGCTACCAGGCGACGTCGAACACGACGTTCCAGGCGCTCTCGATCGACGGCACACCGAAGAACGGGGTCCAGGCGGCGCAGCTCGCGCCCTCGAACTGTACGGCCGCTGTCGGTGGCGTTTCGATCGGGGCGTTCGAGCCGGGGCAGCAGCGCGTCGTGACGTTGCGCTACAAGGTCGACAGCCTGGTCGCGGCGCCGAACACGCTCGACAAGGTGACGACCACGCCGAGCTGGCGGCTCGAGTGGCGGCCGCCGTGCCAGGGCGCGGACAAGGAGCTCGACCGCCAGACCGGCGAGACGATCGACGTGCCGGGCGTGCTGTTGCAGGCAACGCTGACCGTGTCGCCGACCGGGCTCGCGGTGGCGGACGACGTGCTGACCTACACGCTGACGATCAGCAACATCGGCTCGGGCGATGCGCCAGACGGTGTGGTGGCGCGGCTGCCGATCCCGGTCGGCACGGTCTACGTGGCCGGCTCGACGACGCTCAACGGCGCGGCCGTGGCGGACGCGGGCGGCACGATGCCGTTCGTGGCGGCGCGTGAGGTCGGCTCGCCGGGTGAGCCGACGGGCGTCATCGCGGCGGGCGAGAGCGCGGTCATCGTGTTCCGGGTGCGCATCACCGACGATGCCTCGGCGACCGTGAGCGAGACGGGCTTCTTCGATGGCGACGGCGCCCGCACGACCCAGCCCGAGCGGCCGTCGAACACGGTGCTGACCCAGGTCGACGGCGGGCCGCCCGACAGCGACCAGGACGAGGACGGGATTCTCGATGGCGACGACAACTGCGTGCTGACGTGGAACCCGCTGCAAGAGAACAACTACGACACCCGCGGCTACAACCCGAGTGCGGTCGACGAGGGCGACGCCTGCGACGACACCGACGGCGACGGGCTCTTCGATGTCGAGGAAGACCCGGACTTCGACGGGCCGGAGGCGACCCAGACCGACGCGACCAAGCCCGATACCGACGGTGATGGCCTCTGCGACGGAAGCAAGCAGGTTGGCCTGTGCATCGGGGTCGAGGACCGCGACGGCGACAAGGACCCGTTGGATTGGGGCATTCGCGAGACCAACCCGATCGACGCCGACACCGACGATGACGGGATCTGCGACGGGGCCAAGGCCGGCGGCGCGTGTCTTGGCGGCGAGGCGACCCAGAACAGTGACCCGCTCAAGACCGACAGCGACGGCGACGGGCTCTGCGATGGGCCGGGCGGCGGCGCGTGGGACCTGTCGCGGTGCATCGGCTCGGAGCCGGGCGCGGACGGCGTCTACCAGGCCGGCACGGACACCGACCCGAGCAACAGCGACAGCGACGATGACAAGCTGTGCGACGGCTTCGAGAACGGCGCCACCGACTGCGAGCGCGGCGAGGACACCGACGGCGACCGCGATCCGGGCGACTACAACGGCATCGACGATCCCGAGACGAACCCGCTCGACAAGGACACCGACGACGGCGGCGTCGACGACGGCACCGAGGTGCTCGTGCAGGACACGAACCCGCGCGACCGCTGCGACGGCGACCTGGTAAACTGCGAAGAGGGCGACGCCGATCAGGACGGGATCCCCGACAGCACCGACAACTGCCCGTTCGTCGCGAACCCGCTGCAGGAAGACCGCTATCCGCCGCCGGTCGGCAACGGGATCGGCGACGCCTGCGACGACGTCGACCAGGACGGCATCAAGGACCGCGACGAGGACATCGGCCCGGACGGGATCCCGCAGAACGGCGACGAGACCGACCCGCAGGACCCCGACACCGACGGTGATGGCCTGTGCGATGGCGCGATCAAGATCGACCCGTGCGTCGGCTTCGAGGACACTGACGGCGACTTCGATCCGGCTGACCGCGGCACCACCGAGACGAGCCCGACCAACCCCGACACCGACGGCGACCGCTTGTGCGATGGCATCGGCGCGGGCGGCAACTGTCTTGGCGGCGAGCAGATTACCCTCACGAACCCGCTCGACACCGATAGCGATGACGACGGTCTGTGCGACGGACCGGGCGGCGGCGGTTGGGACCAGAGCGGCTGCCTTGGCAGCGAGACCGGCACCGACGGCCTCTACGACCAGGGCATCGACACGCTGCCGAACGACCCCGACAGCGACGACGACACGTTGTGCGATGGGTTCAACAACGGGTCGACCGGTTGCCGCGATGGCGAGGACAAGGACGGCGACCGCGACGTCGGCGACTTCGACCAGCCGGGCGACGCCGAGACAGACCCGTTGAATCCCGACACCGATCGCGGTGGCGTGTCGGACGGGGTCGAGTTCGACAACCGGACGAACCCGCGCGATGCATGCGACGGCGACAACCAGGTCTGCGCGGCCGCGCTGGTGGTCGAGGGCGGCGGCTGCGCAGGTGGCGCCGGGGGCGGGCTGGGGTTGATGCTCGCGGGCCTCGGCCTCGTGATCGCGCGACGGTTCACGCGGGTCTGAACCGCGGCTTGCCCGTTTACAGCGGCCCGCCAATTCGCCATCTTGCACATGATGATGCGAGCCCCGCTGTTGTCGCGCCTCCTGCTCCTGTCGCCTGCCCGCATTCAGCAGATGCTGGAGGCCGCGCACGCGCGGAGCATGATCGCTGTGCCGCCGAACGTCTGGCAGATAACGCTCGGCGTGTTGCGCATGGTCCATCGCATGTTGAGCCGGCCCGAGTCGATCGGGCTGTCGCTCGACAGGCCGCCGCGCAAGGGTCTTCGGGCGCGCGTGATGCGTTCGAGGCCGCTGCGTTTTCCGTTCGTACTGGCGATCGGCGCGGTGCGCCCGTGGGACCTGTCGGGGCTCCTGTCGCGCCCGGACGAGCTCATCCGGCACCTCGTCGGCACCCACCACGACCGCCATCAGTTCGCGTACGATCTACAGATCCTGTCGCTCACGGAGGGTGCCCTGCCTCGCCTCCTCGCCGCCGCGCTAGACGCGCAGGCGGGGACGTCTGCACGCGCGCGACTGATGCAGGACCTGTGCGTGTTCGAGGGCTATCACGACAACCTCGTGCACGCGGCCGACCGTGCCCTGGCCGGGGACTTCCTGCTGACGCCAGACGAGCAACGCGATCCCGACATCTCGTTCGCGGCCTACCTCGACTGGTGCGCGGCACAGCCGGCGACACCGGGCGAGACGTTGACGGCGATCCGGCGCGGCGACTTTGCGGTCGCTCTCGACCAGTCGTTTGGTGCGCGGGCATGACGGCGCGCGGGTGGTGGCTCGTGGCAACGACGCTGGGCGCGTGTGTCGATCGGGCCGAAGCGCCCCACGCCGACCTCGCCCAGTGCGCCCAGCCCCCTTTCGTCGCCTGGCTCGAGCCCGATCCGGACCACGCATCAGTGACGGTGGTGGTCATGCCGAGGCGCTCTCTCGGCGCGCCGATAGCGCTGACGATCGAAGGACGCCGACCTCGCACGGCCTGGCTCGGCGAGAACGGTGGCCGCCTCCGGGTCGCCTTCGCACCCGGTGAGTCAGCGGTGCGAGTCAGCGCTGAGTGGCGTGATGTCGGTGGCGTCGCCGGCGCACGCGCCGTGCTCGACCTTGGCGCGCCGCAGACGGACGCCGCCGCCTTCGTGCCGATCCATCCGCTCTGGATGGGGACCCACGGCCCGAGCATCGACGCTGCGATCCGGCTCCGGTAGAGGCCTGCGTCGTGCTCACACGACGCGCACGACTGACACCGCCCCGGTCCGTGCCTATCGTCTGGCATCGCCATCGGCAACGGCCATGCAAGGCCACCGCCAGGCCGATAGGATCGCAATGAGCACCGAGCTGACCCATCGTGAATTGATCGCCCCCGGCTTCGCGCCACGCTCGGACGCACTAGAACCAGACGGGATCGGTGGCGCCGAGCCTTCCGATGCCGCACCCCCGACGCGCACGGCGATTGCCCCCGGCGAGGTGAATCCGGCCGGCGAGGCGCTCGCGGATGTTATCGCGCGGGGGCTCCAGCGGCGCGGCTGGACGGTCGACTATCGTTGGACGACGTACCAGGGGCATGCGCTGGACGCGCGCCGTGGCGAGCATCGCTACGATGTCGAGGTGCTGCTGCTCGATGGCGACAAGGGGGACGATGCCGGGCGCTGGCTCGTGACCGCGAAGCGCCGCACCGGGTTCTTCAAGCGCGTCTTCAAGGGCGGGGTCGACCCGGTGGAGCAGGTGCTCTTGCGAAGCGACGTCGACGCGGTGCTCGCCGCCGATCCGCGCTCGGCAGGGGGTGCCGGAGAATGGTTGCAAGAGGCCGATTGGCGGGGCTGAGCCGACGCCCGAAGGGCCAGATCGCGGCGAGCTGCGTCGGGGCGATTTGACCGCGTGCCGTTTCCGGGTCACCTTCTCAGGGCTCCGACGTGGAGGGCCGTCTCCGCCTTTTCGAGGAGTCCCATGAACATCGACCCGCGCGGCTTGCGACATGACTGACGCTGCTCCCCCAGCCAACGCAGCGGGCCCCGAAGGCCAGACGCTCGACGGCCGCTATCGCTTGGATGCCCTCCTGGACACCGGGGTCGGGCGTACGCTTTGGCGCGCGACCGATCTGCAGAACCAGCAGACCGTGTCGGTCCAGCTCTGGGCCAAGGAGAGTTCGCCTGCCGACGGCACGATGACCGCGGCCCGCCTGCGCCAGCCCGAAGACGTACATCCGGTGTTCGCGGGCATGGAATGGAGTGGGCGCACGGCCGAGGGCTGTGCCTACGCCGTGCATTCATCGCTGGTCGGGCGCTATCTCGACTCCTGGCTCGCGGGGCATGCGCTCAGCGCGCCCGAGGCGCTGGAGCTGACAGCCGAGCTGACGGGCGCGCTGAGCGCATTGCACAAGAGCGGCCAGGTGCATGGCATGCTCGACTCGAACGTGCTGGTCGTGACGCAGGCGGCCGAGGGCGCCAATGACTCCGCGACGCTGAGGATCGTCGACGCCGGCATCGACTCGCAGCCGGCCGTGCCGCACGGGTCCGCGGTCAAGGCGGAGCTGCAGCGCGTCGGCAAGCTGCTCGAACGGCTAGCGGAGCTCGTCGCAAAAGAGAGCGGGGCCGAGGCCGCGACATCGATTGCGGCACTGAAAGTGATAGCCCAACGCGCGATGGCGGCCCCAGGTGTGGCGCCGTTGGAATCGATGGCAGCGGTCGACGACGCGGTCCAGGCATTGGCGACCGCGACCCCGGGCAAGCGGCAACGCGGCGGGGCACGCAAGGTCGTCTCGACGATGGACTTCTCGGTTCCGGGCTCGGGGCTGCGCCCGGCGGTGGCCGTGTTCGGGGGCGCGGCGGCAACCCGGCGCAACGGGCTGACCGATACGCTCGAGGACGAGGCGCTGCCGGCGGGCACGGAGGCCAACAAGGGCGGTCGTGGCACGGACATCGCGATCCCGTTTGGCAAGCCGGTTGCCGCACCAGGCAAGCCACAGCCGTTACCGCTGGATATCTTCCTGCCCGGTCCGGGCAACGCGGTGGTGCTCGAATCGATGCGTGACGACGCGCCGCCCAGCGGTGGCTACGACGTCACCGAGGCGATGTCGTCGCTGCTCATCCCGGCGAGCATGATGCCGCCCGGCCCGCCGCCCGATCAGCTGCTGCCTGAGGCACCGGACGAATCCGAGCTCAGACTCACGACGACGCCAGGGATCGGCGCGCGGGTCGTGGGGCCGTCGACAGGACAGTCGGCGCGTCCGGTGGCAACGCCGGGGCCGCGTCAGCAGAAGGGAAAGAAGGGAAAGAAGGGCCAGCAGGAAAACGCGCCGAAGGCGCCATCAGGGCCTGTGAGGGGCGGGGCCGCGATAACGAAGGGCGGGGCTGCGGCCTTGGCGGCGGCAGCGATCGGACCGACGCCGTCGCGCGGACCTCCGCCGCCGCAGCCCGCCACACCGGCGAGTGCCGCCGCAAAGGTGCCGAGCGCACCGGTCGCGCCGAAGGGACCACCCGCACCACCGCCGAAGGGCGGATCGCCGCCCGCGGGCGGATCGTCGTCGGGCGGGCCACTGGTGATGGTCGTCGCTGCCATGTTGGTCGTGCTCATCGCAGTATTCTTGTTCGTGTTGTTGCCGGGGCCTGATCGCCCGCCCAATGCGCAGGATGGGCTGCTGGTCGCCGCGGTCGAGGTCGGCTCGAACGCTCCTGACGTCGCGCCCGAACCCGCGGAGGTGACACCGCCGGACACGGCACCCGAGCCCGACACGGCGGTCGCCGCAGCCCCGGATACGGCCGCCGAGGCGCAGGCTGAAGCAATGATCGCCGCGGTCGATACCGCCGAGCCTCCCAAGGACACCGAGCCGCCGAAAGACACCGAGCCTCCCAAGGACACCGAGCCTCCAAAGGACACCGAGCCTCCCAAGGACACCGAGCCGCTGAAGGACACCGAGCCTCCCAAGGACACCGAGCCTCCCAAGGACACCGAGCCGCCGAAAGACACCGAGCCGCCGAAGGACACGACGCCAGCCAAAGACACACTGCCCGTCGTCGACACACTGCCCGTCGTCGACACGACGCCGGTCGTCGATACGGTCGTGCCCAAGGACACCGCGCCGCCTGATGGGATCCCGGCCCCGGCCCTACCGGGACGTAAGGCGGTCACGTCGACCGACAAGCTCACCGGTCTCTTGAAGGCGACCGAGACGTTGATCGTTCGCAACCGACCCGACGGCAAAGGCACCGGGGTCACCAACGCGCTCCAGGCACGCCTGCTCCAGGGGTTCCAGGAGGGTACGGAGGTGACGCTCTTCCCGCGCGGGATGTACTACCTGGCGATGAAGATGTTCAACGACGGCGCGAGTGCCAGCGCGGTCGAGAGCGCCCTTGTAGCAGCGCACTTCAGCGGCGGGCTGTAGACCGCGTACGCTTCAAATCGTACGCGCTCTACCCTATCTATCGACCGTAACGCGGATGCGGGCGGCGACAGCTTCGTGGTCCGAGAACGGCGCCTTGTGGTCGACGATGACGCGCACTGACTCGGCCCCGAGGCGGGCGCGCGTGTCACCCGCCCAGCCGTCGCGGAGGTAGATCCGGTCGAAGCGAAAGTCGCTCCGGCCGCCGACGTAGGGGTTCTTGCCGAGGTAGGTCGCATCCGGACGGTCGAGCAGCAACGACGCGTCCCGGAAGCCGTGCCGCTCGAGCGAGTCGTGCCCCGCGCGATCTTCCGCTGAGTGATCGAAGAGGTTGAAGTCGCCGCACAGGACGACCGGTGTGCGCACGCCATCGGCGGCCGCGAGGATCTCGTCGAGCTGTGAGCGCCGGATCTTCGCGTGCTGCTCCTGCGCCTGCAGGTGTGTGTTGATGAACGTCACCGGTCCGCACGCCTCGGTCTGCACATCGACGCCGATAATGCCCTTGGTCTTGACCCGGTCCCAGCCGCGATGCTGCCGGAACGACCGGACGAGCCCCTTCACGGTCGCGACCGAACGTCCCAGCCCACGGCGGACTTTGACGCCGAGCCCCGACTCCTCCATGCGTACGCCACGGGTCGTCTGTGAATCGTCGGCCGCCCATTCCATGCCGTTGTGGCCCAATGCCTGACGCGCGCCGGCCCACAGCTCTTGCAAGAGGACGACGTCATAGTGGTCCTCGGCGAGGTGTGCCGCGATCCGCGCAAAGCGCGACTTGCGATCGCGAGCCAATGGCCAGCGGAAGCCCCAGGTGTTCAACGTCATCATGTCGAGGGTCGCGGTCGTCATCATCCCTGAAGCTACGGTTGATCTCGGCTGATATCCAGGGCCATGCGCAATTTTTTTCGCACCCGCCCTGAACCGCTTAGGAAAAAGTGCACCCGCGGTAAAGGCAACCCCAACTGAATCGCGCCTCAGTGCGTCGGTGACGGTTCGGAGCGAATTCGCGAAGCGAGACGCGCGCGGCCGATGAGCCGCGACGGGGCCAACCTCATAGGTTGCCGATGAGCGCGCGACGAAGGCCCCGCGTGTCTGGGAGCGAATTCGCGAAGCGAGACGCGCGCGGCCGATGAGCCGCGACGAGGCCAACCTCATAGGTTGCCGAT
>Ga0105044_10007297_pt1 | contig 15204 bp, 8 predicted proteins | sample MAT01_FD_78092 | JGI IMG/M metagenome (GOLD analysis project Ga0105044, IMG submission 78092) | Freshwater microbial communities from Lake Fryxell liftoff mats and glacier meltwater in Antarctica - MAT-01 | ecosystem: Environmental > Aquatic > Freshwater > Ice > Liftoff microbial mat | place... | reverse complement strand
CTGTTTCTCGGCGGATATCGGCGAGGCCAATTCGTGCCGGGTTTCGTGCTGTGGCCGGCAGTCCTTTGGCCGAGCTGTTCGCAGGCGTGAACTGAGCCATAAGGTCCGATTTACCCCAAATCCCAGTGCCGGACACCGATGACCTGCCATTGTTGGTTTAAAATGATGCCGATGAACGTGAGCCTCCATTGTGGTGCCATGAGCCGGCCAGCCTTACGGCTGTTTCCAACCGTCGGGTTTTAGAATGCGAGCGTTCCAATCCCGAGCATCCAAGGGCAGGATCCCGTTGGATGACGCCCATTTTTGCCACGATTCTTGAAGCGCGTTTAAGTCGGAGGGACGCTCCGAGGCGAGGTCATGGAGCTCGGCGGGATCGGCGGTGAGATCGTAAAGTTGCCACGCTTCACCGCCCGCGAGCGCCAGCGCTTTAAGCGAGCCACGACGGATGGCGCGACCGCCTTCATGTTCAAAATACAGATCACGATCCGGCATGGCTCTCCCGGCTAGGGCGGGCAACAAAGAGATGCCATCGGGAACGATGGTCGCTTTATCATTACGTCGCAGGGGGATGACGGCTCCGGTAATTTCGATGAAGGTCGGCAAGACGTCGATCAAGTGAACCGGCAGGTCGATACGTTGTCCCGGTTTGATTCCCGCGGGCCACCACATGAAGAACGGGGTGGCGACACCGCCTTGCGTGGGACCTTTTTTATATCCGCGAAACGGCAGACTGCTGACAGAGGCCCAAGCTTTGCCATAACTGCTGCGAAGCGAGTCGGATAAATTCGCCGGCAAGGGCGGCGCTTCCAACACTTCGGCGCATGCGCCATTATCCGAAGCAAACAGGATGAGGGTATTTTCCCCCCGGCCACTTTTAGCGACGGCCTCCAGGATGCGCCCGACGCCACGATCCATGTCCTGGATTTGCGCCGCGTAAACTGCCATGCGGCGTGCTTGATCGGCTTGGACCTCGGGAGCCAAGTTATCCCAACCGAATGCGGAAACAGGGGCGACCTGTTGCTTATCACCCATTAAACCGAGTTCGCGCAAACGAGTCAGGCGGGCTCGGGCGATGCGATCATAACCCGCGGAATAAGCGGCGAGGTTTCGTTCCACCGCCTTCGCTTCGGCATGGAGCGGCCAATGCGGCGCAGTGTAGGCCACGTAGATGAATCGGGGCTGGGTAAGAGGTGCATTGATAAACTCGACTGCGGCATCGGTGATCGCATCGGTCATCTGAAAATTTGCATCCGGCTCCACCTGGGTTTCGTCACGCACTAGAAATTTGGGGGCGACATACGAATCGCTGCCACCGATGATGCCGAAGAATTTCTCAAATCCGCGCCGCGTCGGCCAGCTCTCCGATGCGGGCAGGCTCTGCGAATTCTTCTCGGAAGTAAGGTGCCATTTTCCCGACATGAAGGATCGATAGCCCGCTCCGGCCAAGACTTCGGGCACGGTCACGCAGTCCGCCGATAGATCCCCCTTGTAGGCAGGGCGGCCCTGGTCGACTTGCGTCATCCAGCCAAGGCCGACTCGGTGGGCATATGCACCGGTGAGCAGCGAGGCTCGGCTCGGACAACAACGGGCCGTGTTCGACGCCTCGGTGAAGCGCGCGCCCTCCGTCGCCAAGCGGTCGATATTCGGAGTCTTAATCTCTCCGCCTTGGCAGCCAATATCGCTGTAGCCCAGGTCATCGGCGAAGATGAGGATGATGTCGGGCTTCACAGGCGTTTCCCCTCCGATTACCAACGAATCCGTGGCCACGAAAGCAGCGGCCCCACAAATGAGTGGGCGGAGGGAACTGAATAGCCGACGGAAGAGTGACACAAAGGATGATTGGCTCATGAGAGTCGGGACCTACCAAATCGGTCGATCTGAAGTTCGCTTATCGCCCATGCTATGGAAAATGAAGTCAAGCCCTTCGACCTTTTCGCGAGAGCTAACGGTCGACGGGAAATGCGGTGCGGAACCGCGCGAAGCATTCTTCCTTTGTGCCACGGAACAAGTAAAGCCGGCCGCGCCGCGTGACGGAATCGCCCGGCTTCAACGCACCGACCCGGATGCAGGCGTGGAGACAGCTCCACGGATTGTGACCCTGAGTCGAGAGGAAGTCGTCCCAGCCGATGCCGGTCACCCACTGGCCGTCCTCCGACTCGCGCACCAGCAGGCCGGAGGTGGCGTTTGTGGCTGCGGTCGGCCATTTCGACGAAAAGACGAACGCGCCTTGGTCGGCGGCGCGATCGACGGCGTCGCGATAGCGGGCGTTGAAGTGGATTTCGCGCGTGGCGAGCGGCGTGAGCCCGGACGCAGAAACGAAGAACGACCTGTGCCGTCCCGGATCCGAGAAATTCCGGTTCAGGGGCAGCGCATTGTAGGGATCGGTGCCGGGCACCCGGCCGGGATTCCAGCATGGGATGATGCCCGCGATCTCGGGCCACGTGGCGTCGGTGCGATTGGTCACGCGCAGCACGAGGTCGGCGCCATCCGGGAGTGTGCGCACGGTCAGGTGCAGCGCCGGTGATTCGATCACCGCCTCGGTGCCGGCGGCGTTGACCGTGCGTTTGAGCTGGTAGGTGCCGTTGGTGTGCTGGCCCGGTTGCATCGCCTCGAACATGTTCCACTCGTAGAACCAGAGAAACATGTCGGTGGCGGGTTCTCCCGCGATGCGCAGTCCGATGCCGCGCTCCCATTCGAACACGGTCGGACCGGGCGCGGCCCCCAAGGCCAGCGTGCCGAGGGCAGCACTCGCGAGAAGTTGCGACAGCCACTTCATTTTCCAAGTCCGTCGAGGGGAGATTGCGGCGGTCGACCGCAAACCGAACAGCCTTTGCTTACAAATCCCTCTTCTTTCCCCTGCAACTCCGCGGTGATGACCGTGGCACGCTGTGTGAAGTGCCGGGCGGCGATGGGAAACATCGCGCCCCTCAACGGTATCGACCGCGGAAGCACGGCTGTGGATCGGGGCCGGAAACAAGGCCGGTTTGATGCGTTTCAAGGCTTCCACGGGTTTCGTATGTCGATCAGAACTCGAAGGTCGAACGCAGGTTCCAAGTGATAGGTGTCGGAATGTAGTAGGCGGCGATCGATCCGTCGGGCTGCGCCCGGACGGGAATGAGTTCTTTTTCGTCGAGGAGATTGCGGACATTGAGCTGGAGTTTCCAAGTGATCTTCCGGTTGAAGATCGGGCGTTGATAGCCGATCCACCCATCGAGCTTGAAATCGGTAGGTCCGAAGTAGGGCCGGCTGACATCCTGAATCCGCTGCCCGCCCGAGGCGGTTTTTATGGGAAACCCGATCCCCACTTTATCCTGCCAGCGGGCCGCACCGCCGAGGTGCCAGCCGCGCAGGAAGGTATCGCGGGAAAAGTTGTAGTTGGTGATGACGTTCCAGCGCCACTTGCGCAGCTCGCTGACGATGCCCCCGTCGAGCTGGCGGCGGGCTTCGAATTCATTGATGAAGGTCTCCCGGGAGCGGATGCGCACGACCTGGCCCGACTCGTCGGCGATGAGCACGTTGGCGGGCCCTTCCTGCCACATGGAGCGGCGCAGGTCGTAGTAGGCTTGGAACGCAGGCGCGGTGTTTGATCGCGCGGCCTCCTGCTTGGCGGCGTTGAAGGATATCCGCCAGTTATCCGTGGGATTGTAAACCATCTCGGCCTCCACGCCCTTGGAGACCAAGTCTGTCGTGTCGGTGATGAAGCCGAGGTTCCCTAGCTGCACTACGACCTGGCCGTTGCCCAGGGTGACTTCGCGCCAGCCGGAGAGGTCCTTGATAAACTGGGGCGGCTCCACGTAACCTGCGGCGGCCCGCGCGGCCGGGGTGTTGTATTGCACGATTAGGGCATCGGTCCTTATGAACCAGTTGGCGGCCTGCCCGGAGTTGGCCCCGGACGAGGTCGTCTCATACCAGGTGACCCGGCCCTGAATCTTATCGTTCAAGGCGGCGAACGAGAACCCGTAGTCCTTGGTTTGACCGCCGGGAGGAGCGATGCTGCGGCCGAATATGTTGGTGCGGAGGTTGGACGGCTGAAAGTTTTCCGACTCGTTGTAATGCAGGCTCGCCGTCAGGCCCAGCGGCAGCCGGCGCCGGATCGCGGCAGGGAGATGCGCCACGGCTCCGTAGCTGAAAATTTCTCCCTCCACGACCAGGCTTGGCCGGTCGGAGAGGCGCCAAGACGGGTCGTTGGGCAGGCCGAGCACGGTGCCCGGAGTCCGCGGCATGCCGGTGTCGTTGAACCGGCTGCTATCGTCTTGGCGCCAGCCCAGCGTGGTGATGAGGCTGTCGTCGAGCAGGCGACTTTGCAGCACCCACGCGCTGGCGCGCAGGGTATCGAGGTTTTTCGAGCCGACCCTTACGGCCGCATCCCGGTTGCCACGGGGATCGATGACTCTGGTCGTGCGCGACACAAAATTCTGGCCGACGGTATCCCACTTCGGCGAGGTCACGCTGGCCGGCAACGAATGCAGCGCGGTGAGACCCGGCAAGCGGGCTCCGCCCGGGGCGGAGCGGGCCGCAAGGCTGTCGCCGAGGTAATGCACCAAAACGGCGTTCTGCCCGAACTCGTTCGATCCTTGGGCAAACAGAAAGCGCGTGGCGTTTTCATATTCGGAATACATTCCCGTCAGGGTGTGCTTGCCCAACCAGCGTCCGAACCCCCGCCAGTGTTTCCCGGAATCGAATTCGGCAAAAGCGGTGGCGCGCTTCACCTCCCGGTCGTTGGTAAACTGAAATGATTCCGGAGTCTGGGCGAGAAAGGCGCGACCGAAGTTCGGGTTGGCCGGTCCGTAGGGCAGCGTGGTGTTGATATCGATATGGATGTTATAGCCTCGGACGTAGGGCAGGGTGTTGAAGCCGTAGCGGTCATCTTGCTCCCGCGCGAAGGCCAGCTCCAAGCCGCCCCGCCCGAACTTGTAGTCGAAGGTCTGCTCCAGCGTCAGGTTCAGCGTCTGAAAATCCTGCCACTCCGCCTTGTTCGGGCCGTCGATCAGAACTTTTCGGTAATCAAAAATGGAGCGGTCCAGCAGCTGCGGGTTGGAGTAAAACGAGCCGTCGGGCCGATTGAAGGAAGGGCTCACCGCATATTGGACGAACTGGGAAATCGAGACCATGTGGGCGAGGAAGGGAGCGCCGTTGCGGGTGATCACATTCTGACCGTCGAAAGCGTTGCTCGGGGTTGAGGAGGCCGGATTATCGTAGACTACACCGATCTGGGTGAACCACTCGCCCGGCGCCCGGACGAGGTCGCGATTGATGGTAGTGAAACTTCTGTTCGCCGGATCGTGGGTGGGTTTCCCGAAATCCCACCAACGGGTGAGCGTATCGAGCGGCGCGTCCAGACGCGGCCGGTTGGCATCGATCTCGCCCCGCTCGTAACTTGCGCGAAACGCGGTTTGGGGAAAGGGCCGGGCGACCAGGGTAAAAAATTGTCGGCGGTCGTCTTCGAAGGCCGGCTTTTGCTCGTAGTCGGTCCGCCGATCCAGCAGTGCGAAACGAAAAGCGAGTTTGTTCGGGATCACCGGTTGGTCCACGTCGAGCGTGAGGCGCGTCGAGCCGAAACTCCCGGTCTCAAGATCGACCCGGGCCTTGCGCCGAAAAGTCGGCTCGATCGACTGGCTGTTGATAATACCGGCCGGACTGCCCAAGCCGAAGAGGATGGAGTTGGACCCGCGGTTGATATCGACCCGTTGCGTATTGTAGGAATCGAAGGGGATCGCCGTGGTGTTGAAGTTGCGCGTGTAGTCCGCCGCCGTGAGTCCGCGCACGCGGTTGGAGCCCAACGGGTCGCTCAACGCCCGGGAGGAATCGGCGTAGGCCCCTCCGGACGTGGCGTTGCTGAAGTTGCCGCCCGCGCCGGATGTCTCGGTGCCCACGGTATAGACGAGGATGTCCTTCGCGTCGCTGGCCCCGATGTCTTGCATGAGATCCTTGGTCACGACCGAGATCGAGCCGGCCAAGTCGCGCAGGTCGGTTTTGATGCGGGTGCCCGAAAGGGAGGACGAGGCACGGTAACCTTTGTCCTCGGTCGCGGAAACCGTAAACGGGGAGAGCTTCACCGGGTCCGCTTCTTTATCGTTTGCGGGCACCGCCGGAGCGACTTGGCCGGGCAGGGTCGAAGGGTTGAGCAGGGCCAGTAAGGCGGGAAGTAAAGCGAAGGCTGATTTTTGGCGGGTCGGTTTCATGGGGTCTTGGTTTGGTCGGGGTGCGGTGGAAGATGGGTCGGCGGGGGCGGGGGATGGGGGCGGGGCGCGCTGGATCAACAGCGCGCCGGTCTTGGCGTCTTCGACGGCGATCAACGCCGTGTGCCGGAGCATGAGGGCAAGGACCTCGCGCGCGGTGAAGGTGCCCTTCACGGCGTGCGTCGTGATGCCGCGCGCATGCGTCACCACGTAGACGACCTGTTCTCCGCTTTGCTTGGTGAACTGGTTCAGTGTGACCGCGGCGTCGCCGGCCGGCAGATCGTAGCTGCGCTTTGCCGGATCGCGGCCCGCAGCCGCGCCCTTCGCGGGCACCAACGAGACGAGCGCGAGGAGAAGAACCACCCGACGCAGGACATCAACCGTGCGGCACACGCGGAGAATAAAAGGAGTTAGGGTTTGGGGCATCCACGACCGCCCGCGGTAAAGGCCTGCAACGGGCGGTCATGGGTTCAGACGAACAAATCGGCGGGTCGGGCTACGCGCATCGGCAACTATTTTTTCCGGCGCAGAACGATCTTGGCCGGTTCCGGCCGCTCCGTCTCGATGTCGCCGCCGGAGACCAGGAGGCGCACGAATCCCTCGACATTCTCCGCGCGGAAACTTCCGCCGATGGGCAGCGCGGCCAGATCGGCGCCGGCCAGCTCGAGTTGCACGGCGTTGCGGAGATTGAATTGCGCGACGGCATCGGCCAGCGGCGTGTCGGCGAACACGAGGCGCGCTCCCTGCCAGGCCAGCGCTTCGCGCACGGCCGAGGCGGAAATTCTTTCGACGACAAGTTTGGCGGCGGCGGCGTTGGCGGTCGCGATGACGGTGCGTTCGTTGGCCGATAGTAAAGTGGCTGTGGATCGAGCGCGTTGACCCAGACGCACCGCGTCGGCGGGGGCGTCGCCCGAAAGCGCGTCGGGGTCGACGCGCGTCACCCCGGAAGATAGCTGCACTTTCCCCTCCGTCACCAGCACCTCGACGTCGTGCGCGCTCATACGCACGTTAAACGCCGTGCCGACGGCGCGCACCGCGACCCCGCCCGCTTCGACCACGAAGGGACGCGCCTTGTTCTTCGCGACGGTGAAGTGGGCTTCACCACGGACGAGCCGGACACGCCGCTCAGCGGGGAAGAACATGACGGAAACCTCGCTCGTCGCGTTGAGTTCCACCATGGATCCGTCCGCAAGCGTCACGCGTTCGTAGCCCCCGGCCGCGGTGGCGTAGCGCTGCTCGGCGCTGCCGGCGCGGTCCCGCACGGCGATCCAGCCGACGGCGGCCAGCGCCAGACAAGCCGCCAGGGCGGAAATCGCGACACGCCCGGGAAAGGGCAGCAAACGCGGACGCCGCCGGATGGCCGGGGCGAGCAGGTCGCGGTCGGGATGGCGGCGGACTTCCGGGCGAAACGCGCGCAGCGACTGCAAGGTCGTCCACGTGCGCTCAAGCCGTGCCGCCGCCGCCTCGTGCCGGGGATCGGCCGCCCGCCAGAGGGCGAATTCTATTTCTTGGGCGGAGGTGAGGCCGGCGTCGCGCTCGGCGAGCCAGGCGGCGGCGGTGGCGGCGACGGCCTCGGTCGCGGATGCGCGCGGCGTGTTCCCGGGTTGGGCCGATTTGCTCACGGCAGCCCCCTCTCGGCAAAGTAGTCCGCGCATCGCCGCATACCTTTCGCGAGCTGCGCTTTCACGGTGTGTTCCGAGATCCCGAGTTCCACCGCGATCTCCTTATGTGAGTTCCCGTAGAGCAGCCGCAAGGTCAGCACCTGTCGGCAGCGATCCGGCAGGCCGCGCACGGCTGCGGCGAGAAGGGTGAGTTCCTGCTGGCGGCTGACAGCTTCGCCGGTCTCGGGCCGTTCGTCGGCGACCTCGAGGGTCGCGATGTCGTCCATTCCGGTGATCGAGACCACCTTGCGGCGGCGGAAGAAATCGAGGGCCGCGTTACGGGCGGTAGTGAAGAGAAAGGCTTTGGCGTAGACCACGCGACCGCTCTGCCGGGCGCGGATGAGGCGCGCATAAGACTCCTGCACGAGATCATCGACGTCGGGCAGGTTGGGAAACACCCCCCGCAGGTAGGAGCGAAGCGACGATTCGTGCGGCTGCACCTCTTCGGCGAACCAACGGGCTTGATCTGACGGCGAATGACTCACGGGGCGGGGTAAGGAGACTTTTGGGGGATTCCGAGGGCAGTCGAGCGCGCGGTGATCGCGCAATAGAAGTATATTTTCGTCCGGTGCGTAGCCGGGTTTCACCGGCCGTCCGTCTTAACCGGGGCGGAAGGCGTGCATTCTCCGGTGCGGGGCCGGAGGAGAACCGGCCCGGTGGGGCACCCTTGCGAGTTTGCTTCAAACCACAGGCTGGTTTGCACGGCGGTTGCGCTAGCCCGCAGCTCATGCGCCACACTCGTGACAACCAACACCGGGGATTTAAAACCCGTCAAAGGCCTGAAGGTGCTAATTTGGAAATGACGGATGTGCGGCCTGGTCGCAATCGGTGGCTTCGCGCTGCTCTCCTGTTTCCTTCCGTGATGGTTGAAGAACCGGTGAACGCTGATGATGCCGGCGACCTCGCGGCAAAGCTGACGGAGGTTCTTACGCGACCGGGTGACCGTGAGGCCTTCGTAAACAGCGAGGCGACCGGAAACAATCACGTCGTCCCGCAAGCGGCCTCGTGAGCGCTCAATCGGCGCGTGCACAGAGGGTCGCCGGCGTAACCTACACCCAGTTCGGTCCGATTCACCCCGGACTCCAAAGCCATCCGCCGGCTCCAAGTCCGACGACCTGCTAGTCGAGCGCGAGCGCGACGTAGCTGTCGCCGCGCGGCGCGCCGAGTTTGCCGCCGCCGCACGCGATGACGATATATTGGCGTCCGCCGATCAGGTAACTGCTCGGCGTCGCAAACGCCGCCGCCGGCAGCGTCATCTGCCACACAAGTTTTCCGCTGATCCGATCAAAGGCGCGCAACACCCCGTCCTTTGTCGCGGCGATGAACACGAGGCCGCCCGCGGTCACGAGCGGCCCGCCGTAGTTTTCCGCGCCTGTGGTCTCGCCCGGCCGCGCCGGGTCCGGTCCGCCGCCCAGCGGCACCTGCCAGCGGGTTTCGCCCGTATTGAGATCGATGGCGTTGAGCGTGCCCCACGGCGGCTTGATCGCCGGGTTGCCGGCGGCGTCGAGAAATTTGCGCTGCGCGGGATAGCCGTGCCGGTCGACAAACTGCGCGTAGGCGCTCGCCTCGAAGGCCGGGTCGCGCGTTGGCGCAGCGGCGACGGCACCGGTGGCGCCGTGCCCGTCGTCGCCGTAGAGCCACCCGGCGACGGCCTCGCGATCCGCGAGCGAGAGCGAGGTGAAGCCGGGCATCATGTTGCGGCCGGTCGTCATGAGTTTCACGGTGTCGGCGCGCGGCACGCGGGAGGCGAGGTCGACGAGCGAGGGCATGCCGCCGGCGGGGTTGCCCTTTTTCTCCGGGCCATGGCACGCGATGCAGAAAAACATGTAGAGCCGCTGCCCGCGGCTGAGCCGCGCCCCGCCGGTCTGCGGCACGTCGGACAATTGCGCCACGTAGGGCAGCTCGTTCGAGTTCACGTAGAGCACGCCATGTTCGTCGGTCGCCGCCCCGCCCCACTCGGCCCCGCCCTGCAGGCCCGGCATGATGAGCGTCGGTTGGCGGCTAATCGGCTGCCACGCGCCGCGGAGAAACGTGCGGAACTCGGCGAGGAGCGGCGCGGAGTTCGGCGCGGACGGATTGAGGTCGGCCTCGGTCATTTCCTGCCGGGCGAACGGCGCGGGCTTGACCGGCACGGGTTGCGTGGCCGCAGGCGTCTCGCCGTCGAGCGCGCCGGTCTGCGGCACGGGTTTTTCCTCGATCGGAAACAGCGCCGCGCCGGTCTCGCGATCAAAGAGGAAGACATGGCCGGTCTTCGTCACCTGCGCGACCGCGTCGATGCGCCGGCCCGCGTGCGTGACCGTGAGCAGCGTGGGCGGGGTCGGCAGATCGCGGTCCCAGATGTCGTGGTGGACAAATTGGAAATGCCAGCGTCGAAGGCCGGTGCGCGCGTCGAGCGCCAGCAGGCAGTTGGCGAAGAGATTGTCGCCGCGCCGCGCGCCGCCCCAGAAATCCGGCGCCGCCGAGCCGGTGGGCACAAACACGATGCCGCGCGCGCGGTCGATCGCCATGCCGGCCCAGCAATTGGCGCCGCCGGTGTCGATGTTGCGGTGCGCGTCGGGCGGCCAGGTCTCGTAGCCGAACTCGCCCGGCTCCGGGATCGTGCGGAACACCCACGCGAGTTTCCCCGTGCGCACGTCGAACGCCTGCACGTGCCCGGGCGCGGAGTCGCCGAGCTCGCCCACGCGGCTGGGCATGATGATCAGGTTTTCAAAAATCGTCCCGGGTGAGGACGACGTGACCCACTTGTCCTTCGCGCGGTCACCGAGGCCGGCGCGCAGGCTCACGCGGCCGCCGTCGCCGAAGGCGGGGATTTTCCGGCCGGTGCGCGCGTCGACGGCGTAGAGCCACTCGCCGATGTTGAAGAGCACGCGCCGGTCTTCGCCAGCGGACCAGAAGGTGACGCCGCGCTGGTTGCCGCCGAACTCGTGGCCGGGCTCGACGTAGCGCCAGAGTTCGCGGCCGGTCGCGGCGTCGAGCGCGAAGATCCGATTCGTCGCCGTCGAGCCGTAGAGCACCCCTTCGACCACAATCGCGTTGCACTGCGTCTGTCCGGCGTCGCCGCTGCGAAACTCCCACGCGACACGCAACCGCGCGACGTTGGCCGCCGTGATTTGATCGAGCGGCGAATAGCACGCGCGCGACGGGCCGCCGAGATACTCGGGCCAGTCCGCGGCACGGATCGTGAGAGTTGTCGCGAGGACCAGGAAAAGCGGGCGAAGGGGGAGAGTCATGGGTTAAAAAATACGAGGCGGCAGCAGGGCGAACGCGATCATCGGCACAAAGTGGCCGGCGAGAATCGCGATCTCCTTGCGCGGCCGGACCCGCAGCTCGGCCGGCGCCGACCCCGCTGCAACCGCGGGCGCACGCACGAGCGCGCTGGGGCCGAAGCCGACGCGTGTAGAAGTAGCGGTAAAACGCGAGCCCCCGCGGAAACATCTCCGCCAGAAACGCCGGCCGCTCCGGCAGCGCGGCGGCGGGGGTGGCGAGCAGGCGCTCCAACCGAAGGCGAAGACCGGCGGCCGGGTGATGCAGGAGGGCACCGGCCCGCGCGGCGCGGCGGCGACGGCGGCGGGCTGCCACACGGCGGGGCCGGGAAAATAATCCGGGCCGGGCTCGTGAAAAATAATGTGCGGCGCGCGCTCCGGCCGGTCATACGCCAGCCCGGGAGCGATGAAGCCGGAGTTCCAGTTCCACTGAAACGGATAGAGCTTGGCGGACGGAATCGCATAGCCGCCCCTCCGGTTTCGATCGAGGAGCGCTTTCGCCTGCCCGAGCAATAAGGTGGGCGCGGGGCGGGCGGTGACGAACGATGACATGTTGCGAAATTATAGGGCTTGCGCGCGACAAAGCGTCGGCCGGGATCGCCGGAAAAAACTCTACGCGAGGACGGCTTTGACGACTTCGCCGTGGACGTCGGTGAGGCGGTATTGGCGGCCTTGGAAACGAAACGTCAGCCGCGTGTGGTCGATTCCCAGACAGTGCAGGATGGTCGCCTGCAGGTCGTGGGTGTGGACGGGGTTGTGGAAGACGTTGAAGCCGAACTCGTCGGTCGTGCCGTGCGTCACGCCGCCTTTGATACCGCCGCCGGCCATCCACAGCGAAAACGCCTTGCCGTGGTGGTCGCGGCCAAACACGTCGCGGTTGGCGTCGCCTTGCGCATAGGCCGTGCGGCCGAACTCGCCGCCCCATATGACGAGCGTGTCGTCGAGCAGGCCGCGCTGCTTGAGGTCGCTGACGAGCGCGGCGCCGGGCTGGTCAACATCGCGCGCCATGAGGGGCAGGTCTTCGTTGAGTTTGTTATGGTGATCCCAATCGCGGTGGTAGAGCTGGATGAAGCGCACGCCGCGCTCCGCGAGGCGGCGCGCGACGAGGCAGTTGCGTGCGAAGGATCCGGGTTCGTTCACGTCCGGGCCGTAGCTTTCGAGGATGTGCGCGGGCTCCTTCGTGAGGTCCATGAGATCGGGCACGCTGCGCTGCATGCGATAGGCGAGCTCGTATTGAGCGATGCGGGTCTCGATTTCCGGATCGCCGCTTTGCGCGAGCTGCTGGCGGTTGAGATCGGCGATGCCGTCGAGCATGAGGCGGCGGCGCTCCCGGGTGAGGCCGGGCGGATCGTCGAGATACAGCACGGGTTCGCCCGCGCTGCGAAACTGCACGCCCTGATGTCGGGTCGGGAGAAAGGCACTGCCCCACAGACGCGCGAAGATGCCCTGGCCCGAACGTTTTTTATTTACCGAGACGAGGACGACGAAGGAGGGCAGGTTTTCGTTCATCCGGCCCAGGCCGTAGTCGGTCCAGGCGCCCATGCCGGGGCGGCCGGGCTGCTGGCTGCCGCTCTGGAAAAACGTGATCGCCGGGTCGTGGTTGATCGCCTCGGTGTGCATCGAGCGGATGACGCAGATCTCGTCGGCGATGGCGCGGGTGTGCGGGAGGAGGTCGCTGATCGCGGTGCCGCATTTGCCGCCGGGCTGGAACGCCCATTTCCCCGGCTGAATCGCAAGGCGCGACTGCGAAGCGACCATGCCGGTGATGCGCTGGCCGCGGCGGACGGAGTCGGGCAGGTCTTCGTTGAAGCGCGTGTTGAGAAGCGGTTTCTCGTCGAACAGATCGAGGTGCGAGGGGCCGCCGGATTGAAAGAGGCAGATGACGCGTTTCGCCTTCGGCGCGAAGTGCGGGAGGCCGGGGAGGCCGCCGGTCGAAGACACCGGAGACGCGGATGACGCGGGAGACGCGGAGGCGCCGAAGGCGTCGCGCCCGAGGATTTGCGCGAGCGCGGCGGTGCCGAGGCCGAGACCGGTCTTGGTCAGGAACTCGCGCCGGGTGTGGAAGGCTTCGTAGCGGTGGCAGGACATGGGGGGAAGACGGGGAAGACTCGGGAGACGCGAAAGACGCGGGAGACGGGGGACCGAAAATGTGCAGCTCTGCGCTTCATGTCTTCCCTTCAGTTATTGGTAATGGTCTCGTCCAGGTTGAGGATCATGCTCGCGACAGCGGTGGCGGCGGCGAGTTCGGCGGGTGGGAGCATCCCGTCGAGGGGCGAGGCGCCGACTCTCACGAAAGCGTAGGCGTCGTCGCCGTGCGCGGCGAAGTCGCGGCGGAGTTCCGCCCACGTGGTGGTGAGCACCTTCGCCTCGGTGGCGGCGGGACGGCGGCCGGTGGCGAGGCGGAAACCGTAGGCGACGCGCGCGGCGTCGTCCGGCCCGCCTTCGCGGATCATCCGCGCGGCGAGCACGCGCGCGGCTTCGAGGTAGCCGGGCTCGTTCAAGAGCGTGAGGGCCTGGAGAGGGGTGTTGGTGCGGGAGCGGCGCACGGTGCAGACCTCGCGGTCCGGCAGGTCGAAGGCGCGCATCGCCGGGTGCGGCAGGGTGCGTTTCCAGAACGTGTAGAGGCTTCTCCGATATAAGTCGGAGCCGGTGCCGGGCAGCCACTTGCTGCCGGGCAGGCCCGCGTCGAAGGTGACGCCGGCGTAGAGTTTCTCGGGCTGGTAGGGATAGACGCTCGGGCCGCCGATCTGCGGGGCGAGCAGGCCGGAGACGGCGAGCGCTTGGTCGCGGATCAGTTCGGCCGGCAGGCGCACGCGGGGGCCGCGGGCGAGCAGGCGGTTTTCCGGGTCGCGCGCGACAAGATCGGCGGAGACGGCGCTGCTCTGGCGGTAGGTGGCGGAGAGGACGAGCGTCTTGAACAACGCCTTCACGTTCCAGCCGCTCTCCACGAAGTCGCGCGCGAGCCAGTCGAGCAGTTCGGGATGGCTCGGATACTCGCCTTGCGTGCCGAAATCATCGAGGGTCTTCACGAGGCCGGTGCCGAAGAGCTGCGCCCAGAAACGATTCACGACGACGCGCGCGGTGAGCGGGTGCGAGGGCTGGGTGAACCACTGCGCGAGGCCGAGGCGGTTGCGCGGCGCGCCTTCCGGCCACGGTGCCAGGAGTTCCTCGGGCGCGCCGGCGGTGACGGGTTCGCCGGGGGCGTCGTAGTTGCCGCGCGTGAGCACGTGGGCCGGGCGCGGCTGCGGCAGCTCCTGCATGATCATCGCGGTGGGCAGGCTCCGGCGCAACGCGAGGTGGGTATCCCAAAGTTCGGTCCGCCGCGCCAGAAGTTCGCGCGTCGCGGGTGCCTCGGCGAGGAGCGCGTCGCGCAGCCCGGCCGGCGGCACGCCGCCGGCCGCGGTTGAAAACATAGTCGCCAGAAATTCGTCACGCACGGCCGGGTGGCTCAGCACGCTCGGGAATCCGCGCAGCGCGCGCAGCTCGCCGCGCCAGCGCGCGCTGTCCTTCGCGTTATCCGCGCCGACGAGAAAATCCCCCGACGTGGAATTGGTGAGCTGCACTTCAGGCTCGGAGTGCAGCCCGTCGTAGAGCACGCGCACCGCCGCTTCCCGCCCGTCGACGAAGAGGCGCACGGCGTCCGCGGTCTTGAATGCGTCCGCGCTTTTCCCGCCCGCGTAGCTCACCGCCACATGCCGCCACTCGCCGGGGCGAATCGCCGCGCCTTCGGTGCGCACGATGATCGAATAGATCGGGTAGCGCACGCTGAGGCGCATCTCCAGTTCGCCGTCGATAAGCCGCAATTCGCGGCCGCGGCCATAGGCGGTGTCGATCGGCGAACCCCGGTAGTCGAGGCTGGAGAGGAGCGGCACATCGCGCGGGTTATCGGCGGCGGGCCGCAGCCATAATGCGAACGAGACGCCCTGCTTCCCCGCGAAGTCGAGCTTCGCCGCGGGAATGCTCGGCGCGGCGGGGTTCGATGCGCCGGGGTTCGCGGGGGAGGTCGCCTGGTCCAGCAACGCCACGCCTTGCGCGGCGGCGTCGGCGTTCTGCGCTGCGCGGGCTTGTGCGCTCAACCCCTCGGCGCGAACGCGCGCGGCG
>Ga0105044_10007295_pt1 | contig 15205 bp, 14 predicted proteins | sample MAT01_FD_78092 | JGI IMG/M metagenome (GOLD analysis project Ga0105044, IMG submission 78092) | Freshwater microbial communities from Lake Fryxell liftoff mats and glacier meltwater in Antarctica - MAT-01 | ecosystem: Environmental > Aquatic > Freshwater > Ice > Liftoff microbial mat | place... | reverse complement strand
GATCTCAATCCGCCGATCCGCAGTCTGTGCGTCTATAACTGCAATCCGGTCGTGACGGTTCCGAATCAGCAACGCATCATCGAAGGTCTGAAGCGAGACGATCTGTTTACGATCGTGCATGACCTGGTCGCCACTGAAACAGCCCGCTATGCAGACTACGTGCTGCCGGCGACGAGTCAGATTGAATGTCTCGATCTTGTGCCGGCGTGGGGCCATCATTACCTGTCATTGAATCGGCCAGCAATTCCGCCGTTGGGTGTGTCCATTTCGAACACGGAGTTCTTTCGCCGACTGGCAGCCGCGCTCGGTCGCACGGAATCGTGGTTGTTTGACAGCGATGAAACACTGCTGCGAACCGCTTTGAACAGCGGCCATCCATGGTTGGAAGGAATTACCTATGAAAGTCTCTTTGAGGACGGCTACGCGCGGCTGAATCACGAACGCGATTGGCGGCCCTTTGCACAGGGAGGATTTCCTACGCGGTCCGGAAAGGCGGAGTTGTGGTCCGAATCGCTTCGAGAACAGGGGATTGACCCTCTTCCCGCAAGCGGAGACATTCCGCAGGCAACGGGCAGTGAGCTACAGTTGATTACAGGCAAGACGCTGCATTTTCTGAATTCGAGTTACTCACATATCGAACTTCATCGCAAACGCGAAGGTCTGCTGTTTGTGGAGTTGCACGCCGCTGACGCTGAGTGCCGCGATCTGTCGCATGGCGACATGGTGCGTGTCGCAAATCACCAGGGAGCGATTGTTGCAGAATGCCGCATCTCAGAACGCGTACGGCCTGGTCTTGCGTGGATGCCATTCGGAGGTTTCGGCGATGCTCAGGGCAATGCGTGTTCGGTCAACACGCTGACTCCCGAGGAACCAACGGACTGGGGAGGCGGAAGTGGCTTCTACGATACATTTGTCGAAGTCACCCGGTACGAAGAAAAGGCAGTTTCCACATGACTCAGCATTCCGCCATTCAGATTACGGTGGATCATAGCCACCTGGATTCCATGGATGACAGCGCGCGATGCGGCAGATGCCGCGCCAGGAACCCACGCACAGTCCGTGTTTGCGAACTGCGAGAATATAGTATTGACTGCATGAAGGATGAAACCTGCAGGTGCGGCCAAGCAGGGGACTGAGCACCACCTGATAGCATCGGACAAACAGAATTGCGATCACTGCCGGAATTGACAGAACCTGATGTAGAAACGTCTTCGGCCGCGTCGTCGTCGATTCCAATACTGTCGGATCGCTGATGCCGAGTTTGTCAGTTTCCGTCGTTTGTCTCACGGATTGGCTCCTGATTCAAGGACGGGACCAGGGGCGCTGCCATCGCTTTGAGCCGCCGTAATTCGCTTCGCCAGTTTCCTGATCAGCGTGCGGAGCGAATTCCGAAAATCCTGCATCGTCGAATCGTTGCGCTGTCGAGGCACCACGATCAGGTCGTAACTCTGCGGAAGGTCGTGCTGCAGGCGTCGAAACGCTTCACGAATTCTGCGGCGTTTCAGATTGCGATGCACGGCCGAACCATGCTTCCGCGAGATACTCAAGCCCAGACGAGCGACTTTCAGATCATTCGCCGTCGCAAAGATCAACAGATGATCATCGCCAGCCCGCTGTCCAGCTGCGTAGATGCGATCGAAGTCCTGCGAATTTCGCAGGTGCATCGACTTCGGACAGCGATAGCGTTGTTTGTTCATGGAGGCTTGGCAATGCGGGTAATCTGCGTCAATGTTTTCAATTGTTCTGATTCTCAGGGTTTTGCGTGTCAAGTCTTTGGCAGTGACGGAAAAACCAGGGCATGCGGGACGACCGGAGTTTTCAGAACAGACGATAGAACAAGACAGAATCAAATTCAGGTCTGATGCCGTGCTGCATTCCATGCAGGCCTTCATACTGCGGAATCCAGTGCTCTGTCAAGGCTTGGAAAAGGGGTCAGGAACCAATAGCCAAATGGCCCAATGGGTGCTCCGCACTATTGGTTCCTGACCCCTTTTCCAAGCACGCCGAACTTGAATCCAACCCGTCACTTCGCTGTTTCGAACAGGACGCAGTGAAACTTTCCGGCCGAATTCCGGGTTGGCAACTCGCTGTTTCAGGGATGAAAACTATGTCGAATCGAAAATTCATTCGTCGCACGTTTCTGGCAGCCGCGCTGACGATGTCCGGAGCCCATGCGACAACGGCATCGGGATTCCAACAAGGGCAGTATCAGCCTGGCCAACCTGGACAACAGATTCCACAAGGCAACAGCACAGTGTCCAGGGAACTGAATCGCATGTTCCAGGAGAGCGGTCAGCAGATGCCGTCGATGAATGCGAAGGAACTGCCAAATGCAAACGTGCCGACACAGGGACAAGTCCGACCGCGTCAGACGCCGAACCAGCTGCAGGTGAATACAAATTCTGTGAATCCCGCACAAGCAAAGCCGAAAGCCAGTTCCGGGAAGCAAAGTGTCCTGGGACGCTTCTTTGGTAAACTTCGAGGCGACACCGGCAACAGCGATCCCAATTATCAGCCTCCCGTGCCGCCCGATGACGGGGCAGCGAGTCCGATCCCGCCTCGATCAGGCGCGACCGTTCGCGCGGCAAATCCCCGGGTTCCTGCTTCGCCAACACCCGGCGCATCGAGAGAACGCACAGAGTACATTCAACCTGGTCCTGCACCAGGCTTCATGTCAACGGCTGGCGCCGTGAAGGTAATCCAGAAACAACCAGCGGCAACTCCATCATCGAGTGATAAGTTTCAGGATCAATTCATCCGTGACAACACGGGCGCGACGGCAGGGACGCGCCGGCCAGCAGGAACCGCATCGCCGGAAGTTGCCGTCAAAAAAACGACCGAAAACACATTTGAAAGTCCGTTCCGGGATTCTGCTGAGTCGCTTGAAGGAACTGAGATTCTGGACCTGGACTCATTGATCGAGATTCCTGCTGCCACGCCTCAACCTGGCACTGCTGTCGCGAATAAGAAGAATTCGTTCCAACCTGAAAACTCGGAAGCAACTCAGGCTGCTGAAGAACCTTCAGACTCTGCCCGCGAGTTTGTGGAATCAAGCACCAGCGAAAATGCGGGCAAAGACATGCTGCCTGGCGGAGTAGACGGTGATTCGGTCAAGGCACCGGAAGAAAATCCGTTTACCGGCGTGCAGCTCAATACCTCCGATGCGCAATTCTTTAACAGTCAGGGACCGACGACCGGAGTTGATGCTGGATCATTTGGAGATGCCGCATCACCAATGGAAGACTTCAATTCCAATCTGCCTGCGATCGATTTGCCGTCTGTCGATTTGCCGTCTGTCGATTTGCCGTCTGTCGATCTGCCGTCTGTCGATCTGCCTCCAGTCGATGACGAAGATGCTGACGCACAAGCTGAATTGATTGAGACGCCGACTGGCGTGACAATTCAGCCGACAGAAGACGCCACCCATGCGAAAACTAAGGCTTCTGCCAGTACCGCTGCCCGAGCCGAATTGCCGCCAAATGTGGACGATTCAGAACCGATAAGTCCGGACGTGCCGGAGGCGTTGAGTGCCACCGAAACAGCGCGACTGCGGCAAACAGTCGAGCAGGAACGGCGTCAATTCCAGCAGCGACAGATTCAGGCCCGTCCCGGTCAGTCGGGATTCAAGGGATTCTGTCCAGTGGCTCTGCGTGAACGCCGCGAACTTGTCGAATCCAGTGACCAGTTCACTTCGACATTCGGACTGCAGACGTATAAGTTTTCCTCCGCTGAATCCAAGGCTGCGTTTGACACCGATCCCGCGCGTTACGCACCAGCGGCGGGCGGCAGCGACGTCGTGGTGCTGGTCAACAGCGGCGAGGAACAGGTCGGTCAGTTGGATTATGCACTTTGGTACCGTGATCGCTTGTACCTGTTCCGATCCCGCGAAACAATGACACTGTTTTCGAAAGATCCACAGCGATTTGCGAGCCAGTATTGATGTTTTCCAGCCTGCGGTTCCAACTGTCAATTCTGATACTTCTGAGCGTTGTCATCGGATGCACACAGTCGGATCTACCACCATCGCCAGCGGCGGCGGCAAGCAAGGGCGTGCCGCGCATCGTTGTGACAAGTCAACCACTCCTGCAAATGACACAAGCCATCGTAGGCGACGCTGCCGATGTGGTGCTGGTGGTGCCTGCCGACACTTCGTCGCCCGCCTGGTCTCCAACCGGCGACGATGCAAAAACCATGCAGCAGGCCCGACTGATTTTTATCAATGGTGCCGGATACGAACCGTGGAAAGATCGGGTTTCGCTGCCGGGATCGCGCACGCGTGATACGGCGGCGGGCTATTACGATCAGCTCATCCGAATCCCGGATGCGGTAAAACATCAACATGGGCCTGAAGGTCCGCACAGTCACCCAGGCACCGTCTGGGCAACATGGCTTGATCCGGAACTGTGTGCAGCTCAACTGCATCATGTGAGCGTCCACTGTAGACGTCTTCTACCTGAACGGAAACTGTCTATTGAGGCGACTGAAGCAGGACTGTCCGTCGAACTGAACTCTCTGAACGTGATGATAGATTCCATCAGGACGGCGGCCAATGGTGAGGCGCTTGTGGTGTTTTCCGATGCACCACATTATCAGTATCTCACTCGACGCCTCGGCTGGACGCTGAGCTATCTGCACTGGGACCTCGGCGACACGCTTACAGCCGCCAATCGCACGGAACTGCTTGACGCATTCAAGTCGAACAAAAGCGGCACTTTGACACAAAGCAACCGTCACATCTTTCTGCTGGACTCCCGACACTCAGCAGACACAGAAGGCTTCGTCCGCAAATCGGGGGGCACTGTCGTCCGCATCGATTTGTGCGAAACCGCCAGCCCTGAATCTACTCCACTCGCCGACCGTCTGAAACAAAACCTGCAGCGCATTCGCGACGCGATTGCAGAGTAATCCGGTTCTCTTGAGTCGAGACAGCCAACACGGCAAAGAATCCTGTCGGCGAAACGCCGAGCGTAAAGGGATCCCGTCGCTCCGGCGACGGAATCCCCGGTATTCTCACGGATACTCAGGTCCAGGCGAGCGGAAGATTAGGAACTACTCCGATCATCAGACACGCAAAGATATTGCGACCGCTGCTCACACGGGCCAGGTTTCGCCATGCGTTAGCGGCGTCACTGGCATGAACTCCGACTGAATCGCCATGCACGCAGCCTGCTGGTTTGAGTCTGTCTTCGTTTTGCGGCAACCGCCCTTCATCATGCAGCGACGCAGCATTGGCCTCGTTGGCTGGCGCCGAAGCGGACAACGCATGCAGGGTCTCAGATTCCCGACCTCCAAATTCCTGAATCCGGTTGCTGTTGCGATACAGCACTTTGAAGGAAGGCAGAGCTTCGGATCCCTTTGGCATCAGAGCTGACATTTTCAATGCCGGTAAAACCACGACCTGAACGTTTTCGAGCCATCGATAACTCCTTCGCAAAGCAGAATATACCCCACGCGGTCGAAAGTGACACGAAACTGAAGCGTCAGCGAGGGGCTCAAATCGCCATCCCTCGCTGACGCTTCGGGTTACGGTCCGGTGTTTGCAAAAGTGTCATTAGCTGCCGCACGGAGTATCGCTGGACCTGCTTATACAAACGTACACTTGCTGTGAGCGAAAATTCAACTGTGGAATCGAATATTTCATGTAGGGCAATCGCCATCATTGCCATCCGATTTTGCCCGATCAGCCAGTTGTGTCAAATCGTTTCTGGATTCCAGCCAAACGCCGTGAAATGCCGCTGCGGGAGCGATAGAAAACGGCCACAATCACGTCTGACGGGTGCTGGACGAGGCACTGGCGCTTTGTCAGGCCATGAAAAAGGGGTCAGAAACCAATAGCCAAATGGCCCGGAGGGTGCTCCGCACTATTGGCTCCTGACCCTGTTCAAGCGCGGGGCGTTGCCCACGCGGTTAAACGAATGTGCCATCCTCAACCGCGCGCGGTGTACCTGCAAATGCACGGGCTGTTTTTCAATTTATTTATCGCGATCGCAGTCACCAGTTTCATGGCGACTTCAGCCCACGCACAGAATGAGAACAAGAAAATCGCAACGGAGGACTCCACGGAATCGCAGGTCAAGGCGATGATCGAAAAGCTGGTCAGTCCGAATTTTCAGGAACGGCAGCAAGCCGCCAAATATCTGCTCAACGTTAACGCGGAATCCGTCATTCTTCTGGAAACAGTCGCCGCTTCATCTGCAGGAGAAATGCAGTTACGCCTCCGGGAGATTCTTAAACAGGTTCGTAAAAGACTTTTCGACGACCAACTGGAAGTCTTCCTTTCGGAACCCTCGATTGAAATTGCTCGGCGCCTTCCTCAATGGGATCGATTCGAAAAAATATCAGGCCACGACGACGAAGCATTGCAGATATTTGGTGAGATCCTTGCCGCCGAACCGCGACTGTTCGCCGAGCGCCTTTTCGCCTCGCGTGAGTTGTCGGCCTTGCTCTATGACCGCACCGCCGAACTTACCCAGGAATTCAACGGACTCGTGGACGAAGAATTTCCCATTGCCTCGGTCGCCGCAGTCATGCTCCTTGGAAGCGAACCGGAAACACGACTCATGCGTGACACATCGACAAATATCTCGAGCGCTCTGAAGGAACCGCGTTTCAGCGAACTCATCACAGCCGGTATCCATGCGAAAACACTGCGTGCGATCACGGAAACCTGGATCGTACGAACCGATATTGCCGCAGAACTACCGCTGCTTTTTTCCATGCAGCACGACTTGAAGTCTGGTCGCACAGTCGCGACTCGCATCATTGAAAGCAAATCGAATCGCCCTGACATGATTCGGTCGCTGCTGTGTCTGGCGAAGTTGAAGAGTACGGAAGACCTGCCGCTGATTGAATCACTTTTCGACAATGAAACGCTCCTTTGGCCGCAACCCGGTCAGGTTGTCAGGCACCAGTTTGGCGCGACATATATCGTCCGGACTCGAGACGTTGCGGTCGTCGCTGCCGCGTATCTGCGGGATATCAAGCCAAATGTTATCGGCTTCAAAGCACTCGCGTCGCACGACACGCTGTTTGCTCATGATTCGCTTGGTTTCGCCACCGACGAAGCTCGCAACAAAGCTCTCGCTGCTTACCGCCGCCTTGCTGGCAAATAGGTGACCGATTTCTGCCATTCTGATGGCAGACAATTTCGGCTGTCAGATTTTAGCCGCTCCGACAGATATCCGGCAGTCAGCCGCAGTGTCACATTGACTAAGCAATTACCAGCAGTTTCAGTGCGTTTTTGAAATCCTGCTTTCGTTATCTGCCAATCCATCGTAATCATTTGTTCCTTCTTCCAATGTACCGGTGCACGCTCACCGAACTGTAAGTAGTGAGTTGATGATGACGACACACGTTGATTGGAGTGGATTGACAATGTTTGTTCGTGGTTACGAGGTCCAGGTGACTGGACTTCGTTGCGACAAATCCACGAATGGAAAGTACCGTCTGCATGTTTGCATCAAAGCAGACAATGGTATCCCGAGAGAAAGCGTCCCGTATCAGATCGCAATCAAACAAACCCGAAAAGCCTTCATTGTGCGGCGTGAACCATCGATTGCCGTCAAAGTGCGAGAGACTGGAGATCTGGAGTTCGTGGCATTCTCTGAAGACTTTGATCCTGAAGATTTTGCCTGACGTTTATCGGCTCGGATGCTGAATTCGCAGAAATCCCAATCAATTGATTAGCCAGGACGGGAATCGAACCCGTACGACCCGTTGGGGTCCCGGGATTTTAAGTCCCGTGCGTCTGCCTATTTCGCCACCTGGCCGGTTATGGAAGAAGAGTAATGGAGTTTCGTTTCAGAACAAACTGAAGCGACACATTTCCTTGCCGACATGTTCGCGAACGAGAACCGGCTATGCGAACTGGTCATCAGGCAGCGTCGTTCGTCATCGCTTTGCTCAAGGACTCAGTTGGTACGGGTTTCAGCGATTGCAGCATCAGCATGATGGCTCCCGCGACCAGACAACTGTCGGCGATGTTAAAAATCGGATAGTCATAGTTGCCAAATTGAAAATGCAGAAAGTCGCGAACTGCGAGCGCGGGAGTCGTTGCATCAGGCGGCTGGACTCCGTGCAGTCCCAGGCGATCGTAAAGATTGCCGAGCGTGCCACCGGAAACCAGTGCGAGCGCAACGGTTGTCCACAGACTTGATGCCGCACCACAAAAAAAGAGCCAGTAGATGACGCCGGCAAAGGCACCGACACTGAGGAATGCGAAAACGGGAGCCATGCCCTGTCCCATTCCCCAGAGGGCACCGTAATTCAGATTTGTCAGTAGTTCAAACTTGAGCCATGAATCGATCAGCATTCGGGAACGGCCATGGAGTCCCAGTGACTGAAACGCCCATTCTTTGCTTCCCAGGTCAGCGGTCAACGCCAGAATGGTGATCGCGACATAGATGGGAATTCGATTTCCGGGCACAGTCGGCTTCAACGGCTCAATTCCTTTTTCCGTTCACAATCGATGCAGTTTCGAGCATGTGGAATCGCCTGCAGCCGCGCCTTGGGGATTTTCGCTTTGGTTTCCGGAAGTCCCTGTTCCAGACAAAGTTCACAGAGTCCATAGCTGCCTTCATCGACCTTCTTCAAAGCATGCGAAATTTCTTCCAGCACGCCCTGATCGTTTTCCACAAGCTGTAATGAGAAATCCAGATCCCAGGCGTCTGAGCCCATTTCGGCCATATGATTGGAAGACCGTTGGTCGCTGCCCGATTCCGAGGTTGAAAATGCTTCTTCCTGCAATTGCTCGACGTCGCCTCGCAGGCGTGCCTGAAGCAGTCTGAGCAACATCCGAAAACCCTTCAGTTCTTCCGGCTTCATTTTGTCAATATCCAGCGAGTTATGGCAAGAGCGGTTTAGGAAGCTGACCAGCCTCCTGGAGTGTGCGGAATTATTGGGAGCCAGTGTTTGAGCGTCAAGGAGTGGGACAATTCCCCCAGAAAACGGAGAAGAAAGTCATGAAATTGACGGAGCAATCGTCAGAATCTGGGCGTTTGATGGGGAAATGTGAATTTTTGGAGGGGTCCGTTCAGGCTTTGATTGCCTGATTGCGTCGTCGTCGGACCACAGAGAAGGACACACAGAGGACCGCCATCTGCACGAATCATGGGCCTTCGTCGGTATGCGGTCGGGGGATACCATCCACTGACGACAAGAATGCGATGAGAGACATGATCTCGTCTTCGTTCAGCGGTTCCAGTATTGCTTCGGGCATATTGGAAATCTTCTGGTGGACGATGGTTTCAACTTCGGTGCGAGAAAACTCTTCACGGATGCCGGTACTTGAAACGATCGCCAAGGCATTCGCATCGCTGGCTGACATCATGCCTGTGAGCGATTTGCCGCTCTTCAGTCCAATGGTCACCGTGGGATATTCTTCATTGAGTTCGTGCGACGGATACAATGTCGCATGCAGAATCTCACGACGCTGACGGCGCCATCCGAGTGAAGTCAGGTCTGGTCCCAGGGCTTCGCCTGCTTTGTCGCGTCGATGACATTTCTGACATCCTACGGTTTGATAAACCCGCGCTCCCTGCTGAATCAGGGCGTCGGATGTCCTGAATGTCTGAAGAGCGGGCTCCAGAGTTGCCATTGTCCACTTTCGTCCTGCCGGATCAACGGGCAGGACGGCTTCAGGTTGGTCAGGGTATTCGTTGGAAAACCACTTTTGATACTTTTTCAGTGTCCATTCGCCGATTTCGGATTTCTTGAGTGGCACACCGGTCCAGTGTCGCAGAAGACCGGTCGCTGCTGATTGCTGATCCGCAGGAAGCTGCAGGCCGATCAGGATGACCTGCCGGACCCATTGCCCTTTGTTGGCACGTGTACGAAATCGCTGCAATGCATTCAGAACATCGGCCGCTTCGTCGCCCTGCACGACGGGAAGTGAACGTACCATGTATCGCCAGTCCTGCAGATCCGTGGGGCGAAGAATCGTGGCGGCTGCCAGCGCCCGGGCCGCCGAACCACGTCGTTCGGGTGCATTTTCAAATACCGACCGAACATGTTCCAGCGCGCCTGCATCCTGTGACGTCGCCAAAGCCATCAGTACGCGCTCTTGATCCGCAGCCGCTGTGACGGTCGGCACTCCTGCAAGTGCCTGGTCAATCGTGATTAACCGTTGAATCGCGTCTTCGTCCAAAGCCTGAGCGCTCAATGCCGTCACCTCCGCGCCGAGCGCTGCCGCGTCGTTTTCCTGTGACGCGCCAGCGGCATGTGCGACGGATGTCTGCAGCAGACCGGTAAGCAACACCAAAAGAACCAGGGGTTGGTGAATTGATATCATCTGAAATCCCATGGTCCTGTCTGATCAAAGTCTGTCGCCGAAGTGTTCAAACTGAAAGCAGGATACAGGAATCCATGCCTGCTTGCTGCCGACGTGAAGACAGAAACAGTGGTCGTCGGCATATTTCCGGCGTGAATCGCCCCTGGATCGATGTTCACGGACCGCGCTGACTTGTTCATCTGCCCCGGCTACACTTGAGGACTGTGTCGGAACCCGGCACACTTCCGGTCTATTCTCCGCTTCAGTGATCAACCGTCTGCAGAATCTGACCCCTGATGAAAAAACCGGCAACGACTGACAGCGACCCGATGAGTTTACGATCACTGTCCGCCGCAGAACACATTCTGATTCTGGCTGCGACCGGGCTGATTTTCGCTGCAATTCTTCAGGCGGAACCGTTGCAAAGCGCCAATGATCGATCTCGCTGGGCCACGGTGTGGTCAGTTGTCGAACGCGGAACGTTTCGGATTGACGAAGTTGATTCTTACGCGCGGTGGTCAACGATCGATAAAGTGCGTTTTCGATCGGGTGCGTCTGAACCGTGGCACTTCTACTCGTCCAAGCCTCCACTGTTGTCGATCATTGTGGCAGGGTTTTATGCTGCGGAACGCTGGACGCTGGGGTATGGGTTGTTCAGCGATACAGCACTTGTGACGCGAATGCTGCTGTTGATCGTGAATGGAGTCCCGTTCTGGTTTGTGCTGCGATCATTGTGTCGCTGCCTGATTATGTTGGATGTGGCATTGCCAGCGCGGATGTTTATCCTGGCAGTTGCTGGATTTGGTTCGATGCTGAATCCGTATCTGACGACACTCAACAACCACACACCGGCTGCCGCGACCGCAATGTTTGCGATCACCGCCGCAGTGGAGATTCTGACGAGCCGACGGCGCGCTGAAACGAGCGGTGCAGACACGGCAGTACGGGCTCGTCGCTTTGCTGCCCTCGGATTCTTCGCGTCTCTGACGTGTTGTTTTGAACTTCCTGCCGCGTTGCTCGGAGTTCTGTCGTTCTTCCTGGCGGTGATGATCGATCGCCGCCTGACACTAGCGCGCTACGTTCCGGCCGCCGTCATTCCGCTCGCGGCCTTCTTTGTCACCAACTGGATGGCGACCGGTGGCGTGAAGCCGTTTTACGCGACTTACGGTTCCGAAACATACGTTTATGAACACAACGGCATCCCCAGTTACTGGACGAATCCACGAGATCTGGATGCCAATCAGGAAACGCCCCTCGTCTATCTGTTTCACTGCGTGCTGGGCCATCATGGATTGTTGTCGTTGACGCCCGTGCTGTTTCTTTCCGTCTGTGGCTGGTACTTGACGCTGCGTCCGGATGCAGGTGCTGTCCGAAAGTGGATCATTCTGAGTGGTGCGGCCCTCACCGTGGTCACGCTCGGATTCTATCTGACGCGGACTCAGAACTATAACTATGGCGGAAATTCAGTCGCCCTGCGATGGATGCTGTGGCTGTCGCCGTTCTGGTGGCTTGGCATTGTGCCAATTGCCGAGCGATTAAAGACCCGCACGCCGCAGATGATTGCAAGTCTGTTACTGCTGGTTTCGATCACGTCTGTGTCATGGTCGTTGCATCGCCCATGGCGCCCTTCGTGGCTGTATGAGCAGATGCAGGCGGCGGGCTGGATCAACTACCGCTCAGCAACAAGACCATTTGATCCACCGCGAACATCTGTGTTTGGCTCATGGCCTGACAAAGTCGGCTTGTCGATGGCATGGCACAGCAGCGGCAATGAACGATTGATCGTCACGACTGCTGAAAGTCCGATGGCCGAAGGAATCCGCAGGAGTGGAAGAAATCCTGAAGGTTTTGTGATGACCATCGAGTTGGAAGTTGGTAGTCAAAGAACGGTGCTTCAGAAAACTTCACGCGCATTTGGTGCTCCAGCGCCTGAGCAGAAGGATGATCGACTGAATCAATCGTTCATTTCTGCAAAATTGTCGGAGATCTTTGCTGTGGAAGTGTTGGTCAGGAAAGAACTTACAGGGATGTTCCTGGAATGGCTCCCTACTCCTGAAAATTCCTGGAGCGGCTATAATGCAGCGGGGACGACCTGGGTCCCATCGGCAACTGATCCCACGAAAGCATGGAAAGTCGAGCGCGGTGCAGCACGTGTGCTTGTCGATGATCCGCAATTTGGCAAATGCTGGCATCGTTGTGACGTGATGTACTGCGATGAGATTCCATTCGGTGTGCTGCAGTGGAGGACAACCGTCACGTCAGACGCAACCGGTGAGGTCCTGAGCACAAAGACATGGGTGGCTGAGGATCACTGACTACTTCGAACGTTTTCTGCATCTCCAGGACAATTCAGCGATCCTGCGTACCGTCCGGCGTGTCCGCCAGCCAGACATCCGCCCTGGCTCTGAGAAAGCTTGTTCATGTTGCCCCTGTTGGCCACCTCACGAATCATCCTGCGGAATTACATCGATCTTCCGCGCATGGTGTATGTGCTGTGCTTTGGTTCGTTCATCAATCGCGCTGGCTCGTTTGTGATGCTGTTTCTGACAATTTATGTCACAGAGCAGCTTGGTGCCGGCAAGGCGTTTGCCAGTTACTGCATTGGAGCTTTTGGATTCGGATCAGTCGTTTCGTCGCTGATCGGTGGTCAATTGGCCGATCAATTCGGGCGACGGGCGACGATGCTGCTGGCACTCTTTGGCGGGGCCACGGCGTTATTGATCCTCAATCTGGTTACGAACCAATGGCTGTTCATGGCAACGCTGTTCATGTTTGCGGTCGTCATGGAGATGTATCGCCCCGCGTCTGCGGCCATGATTGGTGATCTGACGTCCGGTACACAACGTCCCCATGCATTTGGCCTGATGTATATCGCTGTAAACCTCGGATTTGCAGTGGCTCCGCCGATTGGTGGATTCCTGGCAATCTACTCCTTCACCTGGCTGTTCTGGGCCGATGCTTTGACAACGGCACTGTTTGGAGCAGTTGTGTTTTTTCTGATCCGTGAAACTCACCCGATTTTGCACGCGGCCCGGACCGGTGTGACTGCTCCGAACAACGAAACACCTCTCGATCAACTTGCAACTGCAGCTCAATCCCCTGCGGGTTTCACGCAACTTGCCGCTGCGGAAGGACTGGCTTCTCTGGAATCGGTCAACACTGCGGCGTCTGAGCCGGGTTCGGTTGTCATGACGAATAGCGACGCTCCGAGTTCGCTGCTTGCAGCCTTGCGCCATGTCGCAGGCGACTGGACGTTTTTACTTTTCTGTTTCTGTAATCTGTTGACCAGTATTGTCTTCATGCAGGGCTTTGCGACTCTGCCGCTCTATGTGACGGAGATGGGATTTACGAAGCTTGAATTCGGCACGATGATCTGCGTCAATGGCGGAATGATCGTCCTGCTTCAGTTGCCGTTGACGCATGTGTTGAATCGCTGCAATCGAGCACTGGTATTGCTCGTCGGGGAGTTATTCCTGGCAGTCGGGTTCGGATTAACCGTCTATGCGGATTCCGCCATGTTCTTTGTCGGGACAATTGTGCTGTGGACGATAGGTGAAATTTTCCAGGCACCGTACAAGCCGACCATCGTCTCTGAACTTGCTCCTCCAGCAATGAGAGCCCGTTACATGGGAGTTTTCAATCTCTCACATTCCCTGTCGCTGATGATCGGTGCTCCACTGGGAGGCGAGATTCTCGCAAGGTTCGGACCTCAAGTCCTGTGGCCCGGCTGCTTCTGCCTGCTGATCATCACGATGGCTCTCTACGTTGTGCTTTTCTCCCGACTGACTGTGCCTGGAAAGTCGGTCGATGGGAGTCACTCCGCACAGGCATGACGGAAACGACTCTTTTAGTCCGGTGTCGTAAGTCCTGACTTTCACCATGCAAGTCAAGGAGTGGCCAGAACAACATCACAGGGCTGCCATTGCCAGTAATAAAGTTTGGCCAGTTGGTTTCTCTCCAGCCGCTGAGTGGTGTGGCGTCAGACTTGCGTTACATCGGGAGTCTGTCCGATCATGCACATGGCATCGAAATGTGCCGGCAAGCTGACGCATGCCGCATCGCCGAATGCACGCAAAGTTCCTTTCAAGGCGGACGAACCCAGGGAAATCGCCCATGTGTGACCTCCCCTCCTTTTCGTCCCGGCGGCTTCGCGTGCGGAGTCTGAAATGGAGACGGGCCGAGTTCCGGAAGCTCGGTCCATAGGCGAGATTCCTGTAGCTTGGACATTCATGTCCGAGATCCTAACCATGCGACGGACATGAATGTCCATCCTACATTCGATCCTTCCGCCATCGCACACAAAACTTGACTCATATGCGACATGTTTGGAGAGTTAAGCGTAGCTAATCCGCGAATCCAGATCGGGCTTTTCTTGACCGCTGTCCGTCGATCTGGCTAAGCTACTGGCGTTCATCAGCACGCGATGGGCTGGGATAAGTGGTGTGAGCAGAGGGTCGGGAGTCTTTTTCGGAGAGTAGCTTAGTGAAAAACGCTGACGTTTCAGTCCGAAAAAGACTCCCGGCCCTTTCCTTCATCGAACATGGGACAGTCGAATTACTGTCAGGGTGTCCCGCATGTTGACAATTTCTGGCCGAAAGAATTCCTCTCGTCGGGGATTCTGCGATGGTGTTTCCCGCCGCGATTTTCTGACGATTGGCGGCATGGCACTCGGCGGGATCAGTCTCGAACAGACGTTGCGGGCAGAGTCCGAGGCAAACACCGGACGGTCTCACAAAGCGATCATCAATATCTATCTGCCGGGCGGGCCGCCGCATCTGGATATGTGGGACCCGAAACCCGATGCGCCGGTGGAGATCCGTGGCGAATTCTCCGCGATTGCCACAAAGGTTCCGGGGATCTTCGTCAGTGAGATGTTTCCCCGCATGGCTGAGCTGATGGACAAATTTGTGCTGGTTCGATCTCTGTCAGATTCTGACG
>Ga0105044_10007294_pt1 | contig 15206 bp, 7 predicted proteins | sample MAT01_FD_78092 | JGI IMG/M metagenome (GOLD analysis project Ga0105044, IMG submission 78092) | Freshwater microbial communities from Lake Fryxell liftoff mats and glacier meltwater in Antarctica - MAT-01 | ecosystem: Environmental > Aquatic > Freshwater > Ice > Liftoff microbial mat | place... | reverse complement strand
GTGAAGCTCGGCGTCGACCCGACCGCATCCGACATCCACCTCGGGTTCGCGGTCGTCCTCCGCAAGCTCCGCCAGTTCCAGGACCTCGGCCACGTCGCGGTGCTGATCATCGGCGACTTCACCGCGATGGTCGGTGACCCGACCGGCCGATCGGCCACGCGCCCGCGACTGTCCCGTGAGGAGGTGGATGCCCATGCCAGGACCTACATCGACCAGGTGGGGGCGGTTCTCGACCTCTCTCCCGATCGCGTGGAGATCCGGCGGAACTCGGAGTGGCTGGCCGGGATGGGCATGGAGGAGGTGCTCCGCCTGACCGCGAGCACGACCGTCGCCCGGATCCTCGAGCGCAACGACTTCGCGAAGCGCTACGCCGACGGGGCGCCGATCTCGGTGATGGAGCTCCTCTACCCCTTGCTGCAGGGCCAGGATTCAGTCGAGGTGCGGGCCGACGTGGAACTGGGGGGGACCGACCAGCTCTTCAACAACCTCATGGGTCGCCAGCTCCAGGAGCATGCCGGCCAGGCACCGCAGGTCGTGATGACCACGCCGCTGCTCGAGGGCCTCGACGGCGTGCAGAAGATGTCGAAGTCGCTCGGGAACTACGTCGGGATCGCCGAGCCGCCGGCTGAGCAGTTCGGCAAGATCATGAGCATTCCCGATGCCCTGGTACCCCGATGGCTCTCCCTCACCACCGGCTGGCATCCCGATGCCGTCGATGCCGCGGTGGCCGAGATCGACGCGGGCGCCGGCGTCGAGCGCAACGCCGTGAAGCGACGTCTCGCCCGGACGGTCGTCGACCTCTACCACCCTCGGGGGAGCGGCGACGGGGCCGAAGCCGAGTTCGACCGGGTGTTCAAGCAGCACGCGGCGCCCACCGAGGTCGACGACGTGGAGATTCCCCGGACCGAGCTCCCCATGCCGATCGGTCCCTTCCTCAACCAGGCCGGGCTCGTTCAGTCGAACAAGGAAGGTCGCCGCCAGGTGGATCAGGGTGCAGTGCGGATCGACGGGGAGAAGGTGACCGACGCCGACCTGAGCGTGACCGCCGCCGTCGACGGGTGCCGGGTGCAGGTCGGCAAACGGCACTGGGCCCGTATCGTCGTCACCGGGTGATCGGCCGGCCTGCCGAGATCGGCTGGTCAGCTGACCGGCTGAGATCGAGCTGAGATTCTCGGCGTCCGGTCCGGGACCGGCTCGGTCACGTGCGCTAGGGTTCCCCTCGCCGTTGGGGCGCCGCACGCTCGACGATCCGCACATCCCGGCCTGGAGATCAGGCCCGGAACCCGGGTCCTTGACAGTGCGAGCACCACTCGGTAGGTTTACAGGTCCGCCCTCCGGCGCCTCTCCCAAGGTGTCGTTTCGGCGGATTGACACGGACGGCCTCCCTCCCCGGCGGTTCAGCGCGCGGTTCGCGCCGAGCCACCAGCCAGACACGGCCCCCGGGAAGATGGATCGAGTGTCGGTCCGAGCGTCGCGGCTTGCCCGCGGCGGTCTCGGGCAGCGGCTCCTTGAAAACGGAATAGTGATGCCAAAAGCCAGTGCGGGCATCTTCGTCTCACGCCCTCGGGTGTGAGCCTCTTCGGAGGACGCCCTTTCGAGGGTGGGGGGAGATGTTCCACGTCAAAGCAATTTGGTTGTCGGTCGAGGTCAGTGGCTTCGATCGACAGCTTTTCAACGGATTTGAAAGCCATGTCCGATCGGGTTCGCCCGGCCGGCCCGGCTGATGATCTCGATGGAGAGTTTGATCCTGGCTCAGGACGAACGCTGGCGGCGCGCTTAACACATGCAAGTCGAACGTGAAGCCCGGGCTTGCCCGGGTGGAAAGTGGCGAACGGGTGCGTAACACGTGAGGAACGTGCCCCGAAGACCGGGATAACTCGAGGAAACTCGTGCTAATACCGGATGTCCTCACCGGATCGCATGGTCTGGTGAGGAAATGGATTCCGCTTCGGGATCGCCTCGCGGCCTATCAGCTTGTTGGTGGGGTAACGGCCTACCAAGGCAACGACGGGTAGCTGGTCTGAGAGGATGTCCAGCCACACTGGGACTGAGACACGGCCCAGACTCCTACGGGAGGCAGCAGTGGGGAATCTTGCACAATGGGCGAAAGCCTGATGCAGCGACGCCGCGTGCGGGATGAAGGCCCTCGGGTCGTAAACCGCTTTCAGCAGGGACGATAATGACGGTACCTGCAGAAGAAGCCCCGGCCAACTACGTGCCAGCAGCCGCGGTAATACGTAGGGGGCAAGCGTTGTCCGGATTTATTGGGCGTAAAGAGCTCGTAGGCGGTTCGATAAGTCGGGTGTGAAATCTCCAGGCTCAACCTGGAGGCGCCACTCGATACTGTCGTGACTTGAGTTCGGTAGAGGAGTATGGAATTCCCGGTGTAGCGGTGAAATGCGCAGATATCGGGAGGAACACCCGTAGCGAAGGCGGTACTCTGGGCCGAAACTGACGCTGAGGAGCGAAAGCGTGGGGAGCGAACAGGATTAGATACCCTGGTAGTCCACGCCGTAAACGTTGGGCACTAGGTGTGGGGATCTATCGACGGTTTCCGTGCCGTAGCTAACGCATTAAGTGCCCCGCCTGGGGAGTACGGCCGCAAGGCTAAAACTCAAAGGAATTGACGGGGGCCCGCACAAGCGGCGGAGCATGTGGCTTAATTCGATGCAACGCGAAGAACCTTACCAAGGCTTGACATTCCGGGTAATCCGTGGAAACACGGTGATCCTTCGGGATCCGGAACAGGTGGTGCATGGCTGTCGTCAGCTCGTGTCGTGAGATGTTGGGTTAAGTCCCGCAACGAGCGCAACCCCTATCCTATGTTGCCAGCGAGTAATGTCGGGGACTCGTAGGAGACTGCCGGTGCTAAACCGGAGGAAGGTGGGGATGACGTCAAGTCAGCATGCCCCTTACGTCTTGGGCTGCACACATGCTACAATGGCCGGTACAAAGGGTTGCGATATCGCGAGATGGAGCTAATCCCAGAAAGCCGGTCTCAGTTCGGATCGCAGTCTGCAACTCGACTGCGTGAAGTCGGAGTCGCTAGTAATCGCAGATCAGCAACGCTGCGGTGAATACGTTCCCGGGCCTTGTACACACCGCCCGTCACACCACGAAAGTCGGCAACACCCGAAGCCAGTGGCCCAACCCCTCGGGGAGGGAGCTGTCGAAGGTGGGGTTGGCGATTGGGGTGAAGTCGTAACAAGGTAGCCGTACCGGAAGGTGCGGCTGGATCACCTCCTTTCTAAGGAGCTCCACTGCCCGGCATTCGGTGGCAAGCCTCTCCGGTTTCGGAGAAGTGAAGTCCATCGTGTCGCTGGGAGTTCCCACGTCGAGCACTGGTTACTCGGCATCCGGAAGACGATCCGACCCCGAGGTCGCGTCCGTTCGAACCTGAACGGTCCCCACCTCGGCACCACCGGGTCCCGTATGTCCGGCATCACTATTCCGTTTTGAGGGAGTCGCACCGCCCGTGCTCCACGCATCTGCGTGGGGCACTTCGGCGTTCCGCCTCCCGGCCCTCCCACGGCGCCGGCGCTCAGGCGCGGTCGTGGCGGCCCTCGAGACGCCTCGCGTCTCCGTCGACCCTTGAGAACTGCATAGCGAGCACGAGCATCAAAGTACTCCCAAGCTATGAAGAGCCAACGGTGGATGCCTTGGCGCCAGATGCCGATGAAGGACGTGGATGGCTGCGAAAAGCCACGGTGAGCCGCCTAACAGGCTTTGACCCGTGGATATCCGAATGGGGAAACCCGGCTGGGGTCATGCCCAGTCACCCCCGCCTGAACACATAGGGCGGTGGGAGGGAACCGGGGGAATTGAAACATCTCAGTACCCCGAGGAACGGAAAACAACAGTGACTCCCTGAGTAGCGGCGAGCGAAAGGGGATCAGCCTAAACCGTCGTAGTGGTACAGCCTGCCGGCGATGCTACGACGGGGTCGTGGGACCCACCTGGAGGGTCGGCAGAACCTCCAAGGAGTTGCAAACTCGATGGCTAGCAGAAGCGCTCTGGAAAGGCGCACCGCAGAGGGTAATAGTCCCGTACGCGAAAGCTAACGAGCTCCTGGTGGTGTTCCCGAGTAACGCGGGATCCGGGAAAGCCCGCGTGAATCTGCGAGGACCACCTCGTAAGGCTAAGTACAAACTGGCGACCGATAGTGCACGAGTACCGTGAGGGAAAGGTGAAAAGTACCCCGGGAGGGGAGTGAAATAGTACCTGAACCCGTTGGCTTACAAGCAGTCAGAGCGTCGTTGTCGACTTCGGTCGGCAGCCGTGATGGCGTGCCTTTTGAAGAATGAGCCGGCGAGTTACCGTTCGTGGCGAGGTTAACCCGAGAGGGGAAGCCGGAGCGAAAGCGAGTCTGAATAGGGCGTATAGTCGCGAGTGGTAGACCCGAAGCCGAGTGATCTATCCATGGGCAGGTTGAAGCGAGGGTAAGACCTCGTGGAGGACCGAACCCACCAAGGTTGAAAACTTGGGGGATGACCTGTGGATAGGGGTGAAAGGCCAAGCAAACTCGGTGATAGCTGGTTCTCCCCGAAATGCATCTAGGTGCAGCGTCACGTGTTCAGTATCGGGGGTAGAGCACTGGATGGTCTAGGGGGCCTACAAGCTTACCGAAATCAACCAAACTCCGAATACCGATACTCCAGAACGTGGCAGTGAGACCATGGGGGATAAGCTTCATGGTCGAGAGGGAAACAGCCCAGAACGCCAGCTAAGGCCCCAAATTCTGTGCTCAGTGGTAAACGATGTGGGATTGCCCAGACAGCCAGGAGGTTGGCTTAGAAGCAGCCATCCTTGAAAGAGTGCGTAATAGCTCACTGGTCGAGTGGTCCTGCGCGGACAATGTAACGGGGCTCAAGCACAGAGCCGAAGCTGCGTCATACGTACGCAAGTACGGATGGGTAGGGGAGCGTCGACCTCGGCAATGAAGCGGCTGCGTGAGCAGACGTGGAGCGTGGTCGAGTGCGAATGCCGGTATGAGTAGCGAAAGAGGGGGGAGGAACCCCTCCGCCGAATGCCCAAGGGTTCCTGGGGAAGGCTCATCCGCCCAGGGTTAGTCGGGAGCTAAGGCGAGGCCGAAAGGCGTAGTCGATGCACAACAGGTTGATATTCCTGTACCACCGTGTCCGCGTCCAACCCAATGGAGATTGATCAGTGGCTGACTTCGGTCGAAGCTGTCCCAGTCTCCTGACGGGTAGCGATGGGGGAACGCAGGAGGGTAGGTCAACCCGGGCGTTGGTTGTCCCGGGGTAAGCGGGTAGAGGGTCCGATTGGTAAATCCGTCGGGCGTAACCTCGAGACGCGATGCCGAACCGTTTTAGGTGAAGTGACTGATCCCATGCTGCCTAGAAAAGCCTCTAGCGAGTTGACACGGTGCCCGTACCCCAAACCGACTCAGGTGGGCACGTAGAGAATACGAAGGCGATCGAGAGAACTCTGGTTAAGGAACTCGGCAAATTACCCCCGTAACTTCGGAAGAAGGGGGGCCTCAGTAGGGTGAAGGACTTCGCGTCCGGAGCTCGAGGAGGCCGCAGAGACCAGGGCCAAGCGACTGTTTACTAAAAACACAGGTGCGTGCTAAGTCGTAAGACGATGTATACGCACTGACGCCTGCCCGGTGCCGGAAGGTTACGTGGAAGAGTTAGCCGCAAGGCGAAGCCCTGAAACTAAGCCCCGGTAAACGGCGGCCGTAACTATAACGGTCAACAACAGGGCCGTTATAAAACCTGGCTATATGCTGGAAACTCCGAGTATCCGGCGGTACTCGTTCCTGTCCCACCCTCTCGCGAGGATGAGGCATGAGCAGTGAAAATCCGTCCGGTGCGGACAATCAGCAGGAAACTGCAGCTCCATCGCAGGATCCTCAGAGACTGCACGCCAGGCACCAGTTCGGACGACGCCATGTTCGAACAAGCGGTGAAGGTACAGTCCGAACCCCATGGCGACATGGGGAGTCAGGCAGAAATGACCTGACCCTGTCACCACGTCGGTGATGGAGTAACAATCATGCCTAAGGTAGACAAACCCTTACGTGCAAGGGTTCTGCCCCTCAACGCGGTGACGCGTTGATGCGCAGCTGGCTATTTGCTGGAAACCCCGAGTATCCGGCGGTACTCGTCCATCAGTGTCACACCCTGTTCCTAGGGTGCGGCGATGGGCAGTCAAAATCCGTCCGGTGCGGGCAATCAGCAGGAAAGGCCAGGTATCGAGCAGTGGATCGTCGGCTTCGTCGACGGTGAGGGCTGCTTCTCGATCTCGGTGGTACGCAATCCGGGTTGTCGACTCGGCTGGCAGGTCCAGCACGAGTTCTCGGTGACCCAGGCGGCGTCCTCCCGATCTGCACTCGAGCTCCTCACCGAGGAGTTCGGCTGTGGGTATCTGATCGAGAACACCCGTCACGACAACCACCGCGAGCCGCTCCTCCGCTTCTCCGTGAAGCGGCGGGCCGACCTCGTGATGCGAGTCGTACCGTTCTTCGAAGAACATCCGCTGAGAACCGCGAAGCGTCTCGACTTCGCGAGGTTCGCCTCTGTCCTGCGAACGATGCAGGCAGGTGCGCACCTCACGGAAGACGGACTTCGGTGGATCGCTCGGGAAACCGAGCACATGAACCGCCGGCAACGGTCTCGGTATCTGGAATCCTCAGAGGCCATACGCCAGCCACCTCCAACCGATCCGGAGGTGAAGATATGGTCCTAGCCTCATGGCGACATGGGGGCTCCTAGAGCGAAATTCCTTGTCGGGTAAGTTCCGACCTGCACGAATGGCGTAACGACTTGGCTACTGTCTCAACCAGAGACTCGGCGAAATTGCACTACGAGTAAAGATGCTCGTTTCCCGTGGAAGGACGGAAAGACCCCGTGGACCTTTACTGCAGTCTGATGTTGGGTTTCGGTACAAATTGTGTAGGATAGGTGGGAGTCTGGGAAGCCGGGGCGTCAGCTTCGGTGGAGACAACCTTGAAATACCACCCTGTTTGTAGTGAGGCTCTAACCCAGGCCCGTGATCCGGGTCGGGGACAGCGTCAGGTGGGCAGTTTGACTGGGGCGGTCGCCTCCTAAAGAGTAACGGAGGCGCTCAAAGGTTCCCTCAGCCTGGTCGGCCATCAGGCGTCGAGTGCAAAGACACAAGGGAGCTTGACTGCGAGACCAACAAGTCGAGCAGGTGCGAAAGCAGGACTTAGTGACCCGGCCGTGGCGTGTGGAAGCGCGGTCGATTAACGGATAAAAGGTACCCCGGGGATAACAGGCTTATCTTGCCCAAGAGTCCACATCGACGGCAAGGTTTGGCACCTCGATGTCGGCTCGTCGCATCCTGGAGCTGAAGCAGGTTCCAAGGGTTGGGCTGTTCGCCCATTAAAGCGGTACGCGAGCTGGGTTTAGAACGTCGTGAGACAGTTCGGTCCCTATCCTCCATGGGCGTAGGAGATTTGAGGGGAGCTGTCCCTAGTACGAGAGGACCGGGACGGACGAAGCTCTGGTGTGCCAGTTGTTCCGCCAGGAGCATGGCTGGTTGGCCACCTTCGGAAGGGATAAGCGCTGAAAGCATCTAAGCGCGAAGCCTGCCTCGAGATGAAATCTCCCACCGGGTTAACCGGGTAAGGCCCCTAGTAGACGACTAGGTTGATAGGCCGGAGGTGTACGCACCGTGAGGTGTTCAGCCGACCGGTACTAATCGGCCGAGGGCTTGGGATCTTTGTTGTTCGTGCTCGCTATGGAGTCCTCGAGGGACTCGCGCTGTCACCCGTCGGGGTGATCGGCTGCACCCTCTGACAACTGATTTCCGGTGGTAATTGCGGCGGGGAAACACCCGTTCCCATTCCGAACACGGTCGTGAAGACCGCCAGCGCCGATGGTACTTGGGGGGTAGCCCCCCGGGAGAGTAGGTCGCCGCCGGGATTTCTCAACGAGAGCGCCCGCCGGGCGCTTTCGTCGCGTCCGGAGTGACGAGACCGGACCGGTACGATCCCCCCGTCCCGTCAAGGGCCCGAACGGCCCGATGCGCAGCATCGGGACTGGGCATCAGGAGAACCAGTGGCCGGCGAACGTCGAGGCAAACCCGAGCGCAACGCCCGCCAGGGCAGCCAACCCGCGCCCGGAGGCCGGACCGGTGGGAAGCCGCGTCGATCCGGCGGCCGGTCTGACGCGCCGAAACGGTCTGACGCGCCGAAACGGTCGGGTGCGCCGAGCCGACGCGGGGTGGTTGAGTCGCGCGACCAGTCGAGGGCGAAGCCGGAGAACACGGGTGGCTTCGGTCCGTTCACCCATGAGGCACCGCCCCGCCGACCTCGGCGCGGACCCGACGACGAGCCTGGGATCGAGAGGCCGAAGGCAGCCGGGTTGCGGATCGTCCACGGCAAGGCCCAGCCGAAACGCACCGCCAAGCGCCGGACCGTGGCGCAACCGGCTGCACCGCCGCGACGCCGGTCGCGCAAGGCCGGTGGATCGCCTGATGTGAAGGCCGAGATCGTGCGGCTCGGGGGCCGCAAAGGCGCCCGACTCTACGAGCAGGTGGTCGACGCGGCCGACGCGTTCGCCCACGAGCGCAACCGGGTCGCGGTGCGGATCCTCGAACCCGTGCGGGACGCCGTCCCCGAGTCGCCGAGCGTGCGGGAGCTCCTCGGACTGTCGCACTACCGGCTCGGCAACTACCGGGCCGCGGCCAAGGAGCTCGACAAGTACGTGTCGCTCACCGCATCGGCCGACCAGCACCCCGTGCTCATGGACTGCGAACGCGCCCTCGGTCACCACAAGCGGGTCGAGGAGCTCTGGACCGAGCTCGCCGCGGTGTCGCCGTCGTCGGAGCTCGTCGCCGAGGGCCGGATCGTGCGCGCCGGCGACCTCGCCGACCAGGGCCAGATCGACAAGGCCATCGCGGTGCTGAGCAAGCGCACCGCCGACGTGAAGCGACCCCAGGAACACCACCTGCGCCTCTGGTACGCCCTCGCCGACCTCGAGGAGCGGGCGGGGAACACCCCGCGCGCCCGCGAGCTGTTCCGCAGGATCGAGCAGCACGACAAGACCTTCGCCGACGTGGCCGAGCGGTTGAGCGGGCTGAGGTAGTCGGATGCTGGATGATCTGACCCGATGGGTGACCGACGTCGTCGACGCGCTCGGATACGCGGGGGTCGCGTTCCTCGTCGCGCTCGAGAGCGTCTTTCCTCCGATCCCGTCGGAGATCGTGCTCCCGCTGGCGGGGTTCGTGGCCGGCCGAGGCGATGCGTCGTTCCTCGGGATGGTTGCGGCGGCGACCGCCGGGTCGGTGGTCGGGGCATGGATCCTGTACGGCTTCTCCGCGTGGATCGGGCCCGTCCGGTTGCGCAGGTTCGTGGTGCGGCGGGGCCGGTGGTTCGGCGTCAAGGAGGCCGACCTCGATCGGTCCGAGGCGTGGTTCGACCGCCGGGCCGGCGCCGCGGTGCTGATCGGCCGGTGCGTGCCGCTGATCCGGTCGCTCGTCTCGATCCCGGCCGGGTTCCGCCGGATGCCCCTCCTTCGGTTCACGCTCTACACCGCGCTCGGGAGCGCGATCTGGAACACCGCGCTCATCGGCGCCGGGGCGCTGCTCGGGGACCGGTGGGAAGACGTCGGCGACTACGTCGGCCTGCTGCAGTGGGTCGTGATCGTCACGATCGTGGCCGGCGTGTCGTACTTCGTGTGGCGGCGCTTCATCCGCCCTCGTCTCGCCGCGGCAGGGGACCTCCCACCCGATCCCGACGATCTCACCTCCGAGCAGCGTTAGGGCCGACCGGCCCGGCGGGAGCCGTGATCGGGTCGGTCAGGCGAGGGCGACGAGCTCGATGAGGTCGTCGGACCAGGCGTCGAGGTCGCCGTCGGGCATGAGCAACACGCGCTGGGGTTCGAGGCGGGCGACGAACTCGGTGTCGTGGCTGACCAGCACCATCGCGCCGGGCCACTCCCGCAGGGCGAGGCCGACCGCGTCGCGCGACGGCGGATCGAGGTTGTTGGTCGGTTCGTCGAGGAGGAGGAGGTTGTGGCGTCCCGCAACGAGCTGGGCGAGCGCGAGCTTCGTCTTCTCGCCGCCGGAGAGCGTCCCGGCGTCCTGGAACGCCATGTCGCCCTTGAGGCCGAACATCCCGAGGAGGGCGCGGAGGTCCTGATCGGAGACGTCGGCCGACTCGCGCATGTGGTCGATCATGCTCCGACCTGCGGTGATGCCCTCGTGCTCCTGGGCGTAGTAGCCCGCCGAGACCTTGTGGCCGAACGTGATCGTGCCGTCGTCGGCGTGGTCGCGACCGGCGAGGAGGCGCATCAGCGTGGTCTTGCCGGCACCGTTCAGGCCGAGGATGAGGATGCGTTCGCCCCGGCCGACGTCGAAGGACACGTCGGTGAACACCGGCGGGCCTCCGAAGCCCTTGCGCACACCCTCGGCTTCGAGCACCACCGCACCCGGACGCGGGGGAGTCGGGAACTTCACCGCGATCGACCGTTCCTTCTTCGGTCCGGTCACGGCGTCGCGCTGCAAGCGGGCGGTGCGGGTGTCGAGCGACTTCGCGACCCGGGCGCGTTTCGCGGTCTGACCGCGCATGCCGTCGGCGAGCTTCTTCAGGCGGTCGATCTCGGCACCCTGACGGGTCGCGAGGCGGGCGAGCCGCTCTTCGTCGGCGGCGCGGGCGGTGCGGTACTGGGAGTACGTGCCCTTGTACTCGACCATCTCGCCCTCGTCGAGGTGCAGGACACGGGTGATCGAGGCGTCGAGCAGCTCGAGGTCGTGGCTCACCACGAGCAGCGCACCGCGATACGTACGCAGGAAGCTCACCAGCCATTGCTTGGCGTCGTTGTCGAGGTGGTTGGTCGGTTCGTCGAGGAGGAGAGCCTCGCTGCCGGCGAAGAGGATCCGGGTCAGCTCGACCCGGCGCCGCTCGCCCCCGGAGAGCGCGTCGATGGGGAGGTCGAGACGATCGTCGCTCAGTCCGAGACCGGCCGCGATCCGCCGGACCTGCGCATCCGCGGCGTAGCCACCGGCGTGACGGAACTCCTCCTCGGCCATCGAGAAGCGGCCCGCATCCCGTTCGGATCCGGTCTCCTCGACCTGCAGTCGGAGCTTCTCGACCCGGGCCGCGGCCGCGTCGAGGCCACGCCCGGAGAGCACGTGCGACATCGCGGTCGCTTCCACGCCCGCGCCGCGTGGGCGTGGGTTCTGGGGGAGGAAGCCCAGGTCGTCGGGCCGTAGGACCACCCCCGAGGCCGCGGGCGCCTCACCCGAGAGCACCTTCAGGAGGCTCGTCTTGCCGGCACCGTTGCGGCCCACCAGGCCGACCTTGTCGCCGGGGCGCAAGCTGAAGGACGCCTCGAGCAGCGTCGTCCGTCCGCCGACCTCGACTGAGAGTTGCCGCACCTGGAGCACCCGCCATTGTCGCACCTCCCGACCCACGACCTCGCACGGTTTCTCCCGGTCGACGTCTCCGGCCGGTGACCCACGTCGTCACGTCGATGTCCCACCCTCCCGGTACCGTGCGATCTGCGACTTCCCCGGTCGATTTCCCCCTGAGTTGTTCGTCGACCAGGAGGTACCGCCGTGCCCGCGAAGAACGCACCGGCAAAGACCGTGCCCGCGAAGACCGTGCCCGCGAAGTCAGGCTCGAACGAGTCCGGCCCGGCACTCAATCTGTGCCTGGTTCGGGGTGAGTGCTCGGCCGAACCAGAGTTGCGGGTGCTCGCGTCGGGGACCCGTCTCGCAGTGCTCGCGGTGCGGGTCCGCAGCACCACCGGGAAGACGACGTCGGTCCCCGTCGCGGTGTGGGATCCACCGGCACGGGTCGAAGCGCTCGAGCCCGGCGACGAGGTCGTGGTGGTCGGTCGTGTAGTCCGGCGATTCTTCCGCACCGCGGCCGGTGGCCCGGGATCGCGCGTCGAGGTGCAGGCCGACCTCGTCGCACCCGTGGGCGACCGCCGCAAGCTCGCGCAGGCCCTGCGCCGCGCCGAGCGTGTGCTCGACGCGCTCGTCGACTGGGGAAGCTGATCCCGGCCCGATCGGTACCCCCGGTCCCGCAGGCGCCACCGTTGCCACCCGGCCGATGGCGCCGCGGTGCCGGAGAGACTGTCGCGCACCACTAGAATCAGTTCCCGGACGTGTCCGGCACGACCGGGCTTGCCGAGTGAGCACAACGACAGGGGCACAACGGCGTGACCACCGATTCGACCACCACCCCCTCCGCGGCCAATCCACCGGCGGGGCGCCCCGAGACGCTGGATCGGGTGGTCATCCGCTTCGCGGGTGACTCCGGCGACGGCATGCAGCTCGTCGGGGACCGCTTCACCGACGTGAGCGCCAGCTTCGGCAACGACCTCGCGACCCTGCCGAACTACCCGGCCGAGATCCGAGCCCCGGCGGGCACGATCGCCGGCGTATCGAGCTTCCAGGTCCACATCGCCGACTTCGACATCCTCACTCCGGGTGACGTCCCGAACCTCCTGGTGGCGATGAACCCGGCTGCCCTCAAGGCGAACCTCGCCGACCTCCCGGCGGGCGCCTCGATCATCGCCAACACCGACGCGTTCGAGCCCCGCAACCTCGAGAAGGTCGGCTACGCGGGCAACCCGCTCGACGACGACACGCTCGCGGCCTACCGGGTGTATCCCGTGCCGATGACCACGCTGACCAAGCTCGCGTGCGAGGGCCTGGGCGTGAAGCCGCGTGACGCCGAGCGGTCGAAGAACCTGTTCGCCCTGGGTCTCATCACCTGGATGTACACCCGGCCCACCGAGCAGATCATCGCGTGGATCGAGCAGAAGTTCGCGGGCAAGGACCTGGTGCGCAACGCGAACCTCGCCGCGTTCAAGGCGGGGTACAACTTCGGCGAGACCGCCGAGCTCTTCGACCACCCGTTCGAGGTCCAGCCCGCCCAGCTCCCGCCCGGCCGGTACCGCAACGTGAGCGGCAACGTCGCCCTTTCCTACGGGATCATCGCCGCGGCGGAGAAGGCGAAGCTCTCGGTGCTGTGCGCGTCGTACCCGATCACGCCCGCGTCCGACATCCTCCACGAACTGTCGAAGCACAAGAACTTCGGGGTCCGTACCCTCCAGGCCGAAGACGAGATCGCCGCGGCCGGGGTGGCCATCGGCGGCGCGTTCTCCGGCGCACTCGGGGTCACGGCGACGTCGGGTCCCGGCGTCGACCTGAAGTCGGAGGCGATGGGCCTCGCGATCAGCATGGAGCTGCCACTCCTCCTCGTCGACGTCCAGCGCGGCGGGCCGTCGACCGGCCTGCCGACCAAGACCGAACAGGCCGACCTGCTCCTGGCCATGTACGGCCGTCACGGCGAGGCGCCGCTGCCGATCGTGGCTGCGTACTCGCCGAGCCACTGCTTCGACGCCGCGTTCGAGGCGGTTCGCATCGCGGTGAAGTACCGCACGCCGGTGATGTTGCTCACCGATGGCTATCTCGCCAACGGCTCCGAGCCGTGGAACGTCCCCGACGTCGACGCGCTGGCCGACATCTCGGTGCCCTTCGCTACCGACTTCAACCACGAAGAGGCCGACGGCACCTGGAACTTCTGGCCGTATCTGCGCGATCCCGAGACGCTGGCCCGCCCGTGGGCGATCCCCGGCACGCCCGGACTCATGCACCGCATCGGTGGGCTCGAGAAGCAGGACGGCTCGGGCAACGTCAACTACGACCTCGACAACCACGAGCTGATGGTGCATCTGCGCGCCGACAAGATCGCCGGGATCGTGAAGGACATCCCCGAGATCGAGGTCGACGACCCGATCGGCCCCGACGGTGAGGGCGCCGAAATCCTCGTGCTCGGGTGGGGCAGCACGTGGGGTTCGACCAAGGCGGCGATCCGCAAGATCCGCGAGTCGGGCGGCAAGGCGGCCCAGGCGCACCTCGTGCACCTGAACCCGTTCCCCGCCAACCTCGGCGACGTGGTGCGGCACTACCCGAAGGTGCTGATCCCGGAGATGAACCTCGGGCAGCTCTCGAAGCTGGTGCGGGCCGAGTACCTCGTCGACGCCGTGTCGCTCAGCAAGGTGCAGGGCATCCCGTTCCGGGCGGCCGAGATCGAAGCGAAGATCCGGGAGATGACCCATGGCTGAGGCCAACGGAAGCGGTGCGGTGGCCGGAGAGGCCGTCGCGCTGACCAAGAAGGACTTCTCGTCCGACCAGGAAGTTCGCTGGTGTCCGGGCTGCGGCGACTACTCCGTGCTCACCGCCGTGCAGCTGATGATGCCGGAGCTGGGCGTCCGGCCCGAGAACACCGTGTTCGTGTCGGGCATCGGCTGCTCGAGCCGGTTCCCCTATTACATGAACACCTACGGGATCCACAGCATCCACGGCCGCGCTCCCGCGGTGGCGACCGGAGTCGCGATCGCTCGGCCCGAGCTCGACGTGTGGGTGATCACCGGCGACGGCGACGGCCTCTCGATCGGTGGCAACCATCTGATCCACGCGCTGCGCCGCAACGTGAACTTCACGATCCTCCTGTTCAACAACCAGATCTACGGCCTCACCAAGGGTCAGTACTCGCCCACGAGCGAGATGGGCAAGGTCACGAAGAGCTCGCCGTTCGGTTCGCTCGACTACCCGTTCAACCCGCTGTCGCTCGCGCTCGGCGCGGAGGCGACGTTCGTGGCCCGGACCCACGACTTGGACCGCAAGCACATGCAGTCGGTGTTCAAGCGGGCCCACGACCACCAGGGCGCCGCGTTCGTGGAGATCTATCAGAACTGCAACGTGTTCAACGACGGCGCCTTCGATCAGATCCTCAAGAAGGACGTCCGCGCCGGGATGCTCATCGAGCTCGAACACGGTGAGCCCATCCGATTCGGCGACGACAAGGAGCTCGGCGTTCGCCTGAACTCCTACGGCGAAGCCGAAGTGGTGAACGTCGCCGACGTCGGAGCCGACGTGCTCCTCGTCCACGACGAGCACCGACCCGACCCGAGCGTCGCGTTCGCCCTTTCCCGTCTCGCGAACCAGCCCACGGTGCCGACCCCGGTCGGGATCTTCCGCGACGTCAGTCGTCCGACCTACGAGGCGCAGGTGCAACAGCAGCTGGTGGCGGCGCAGGAGCGTTCCGGCCCCGGCGATCTCCGCAAGCTGCTCGAGTCGGCACCGGTCTGGGACGTCAACTAGCCGCCGCCACGGTCCATCAAGGCTGGTCGAGGAGGCGGAAGACGGCGCCGGTTCGGGGCTTCGGCGCGAAGAAGGTGGTCTTCTGCGGCATGCGGGTG
>Ga0105044_10007292_pt1 | contig 15211 bp, 15 predicted proteins | sample MAT01_FD_78092 | JGI IMG/M metagenome (GOLD analysis project Ga0105044, IMG submission 78092) | Freshwater microbial communities from Lake Fryxell liftoff mats and glacier meltwater in Antarctica - MAT-01 | ecosystem: Environmental > Aquatic > Freshwater > Ice > Liftoff microbial mat | place... | reverse complement strand
CGCCAAGTTCGGCGTGCAGGTGGTGCACGAAAACGGCTGGAGCCACACGGTCGTGGATGGTCCTCTTCGCGTTAAGGAGCCCTTCACGAAGAACATCCTGCAGGAGGACGAGGCGGCGCCCTGGCCCTACCTGCCGGTGGACCTGCTGCCCATCTTCGTGGCGCTGGGCGTGCGCGCCGAAGGCAGCGCGATGTTCTGGAACAAGGTCTACGAAGGGGCGATGGGCTGGACCTCCGAGCTGTCCAAGTTCGGCGCCCACGCCTTCATGGCCGACCCGCACCGCATCATCACCTTCGGCGGCAAGCCGCTGTCGCCTGCCGAGGTCGAGAGCCCCTACATCATCCGCGTGGCCATCGCTTTGCTGATGCTGTCGTGCAGCATCCCCGGCCGCAGCGTGATCCGCAACGCCACGCCGGTGCGTCGCGCCCACCCCCATTTCGCCGAGAACATCCGCGCCTTGGGGGCGCAGATCGAGTGGGTGGAGGGGGATTGAAGCTGAGTCAAGCTGAGTGAAGCTGATGGACGCTCTGTGAACCTGAGTGAGGACAGGTGAGCTGCATGGCGCGCAAAGACAAGCATGTCAGCGAGACCCTGGCCACGCAGTTTTTGCGGCGGGCGGGGGTCGCGTTCACCGAGCATCCCTACGACTATGTCGAGCATGGCGGCACATCTGAATCGGCACGTCAGCTTGGCGTGCCTGAACACGAGGTCATCAAGACCCTGGTGATGCAAGATGAGCAGGCCAGGCCGCTGATCGTCTTGATGCATGGCGACAGACTGGTCAGCACCAAGGCGCTGGCGCGCGAGATCGGCTGCAAGTCGGTCAGCCCTTGCCGGCCCGAGGTGGCGCAGCGCCACAGCGGTTATCTGATCGGCGGGACTTCACCTTTTGGCAGCCGCAAGACGATGCCCGTCTATGTGCAGGACAGCGTGCTGGTGTTGCCGCGCATCTACATCAACGGCGGCCAGCGGGGTTTTCTGGTCGGCCTGAACCCCGCCTGCCTGGTGCAGCAGTTGGCCGCCCAAGCCGTTCGCTGCGCGCTCTGAGCGGCCCCTGACTGCGCCTCGGCGCGGGTTTAGACTGCTGGCCCATGTCCGCCCTTGCCATGCCCCTGGCGCTGATTGCGTCTTATCTGATCGGCTCGCTGTCGTTTGCCGTCATCGTCAGCCGGCTGATGGGCCTGTCCGACCCGCGCAGCTATGGCAGCGGCAACCCGGGTGCGACCAACGTGCTGCGCTCGGGCAACAAGGCGGCGGCCGTGTTGACGCTGATGCTGGACGCGCTGAAGGGCTATGTGCCGGTGGTGCTGGTGCTGCTGTGGGGACCACGCTTCGGGCTCGGTCAGGATGCGGCTGCCTTTGCTGGTCTGGCTGCTTTCATCGGCCACTTGTGGCCGGTGTTCTTCGGGTTTCAGGGCGGCAAAGGCGTGGCCACGGCGGCCGGGGTTTTGCTGGCGATCAACCCTTATCTCGGGCTGGCTGTGCTGTTGAGCTGGGCGCTGATTGCGGTATTTTTCAGATACTCGTCGCTGGCAGCATTGGTGGCTGCAGTGTTTGCACCGTTCTATCAAGCGCTGATCTGGGGCACCGGGCCCACGTTGCTGGCCATCGCGGGGATGGGGTTGCTGCTGATCTGGCGCCACCAGGCCAACATCAAGAAGCTGCTGCAGGGCACAGAGAGCAAGCTGGGGCAAAAATCGGCGTCAGAGTCAGCTTCAGCGGCCAAAGCTGCTTCAGCCAACCAAAGCAAAGGAGAACACTGAATGGTTCAAAGATTCGACGTCGGCAGCCGGCTGTCCGAAATGGCGGTGCACAACGGCGTGTGCTATCTGGCCGGCCAGGTGCCTGGCGACGCCACCCAAGACATCGGCGGGCAAACGCAGCAGGTGTTGGCCAGCATCGACGCCCTGCTGGCCCGTGCAGGCACCGACAAGGGCAAGCTCTTGATGGTGCAGATTTTCATCAGGGATCTGGCGGACTTTGCCGGCATGAACGCCGCCTGGGAGGCCTGGGTCCCCGCCGGCCAGGCACCACCCAGGGCCACCGTCTGCGCCGCCCTGGCCAAGCCGGAGTGGCGGGTCGAGATGGTCGTGACTGCGGCCCTCTGATCGACGATGTCGATGAGCCGTAAATCCTGGATTGAGCTGGGCGCATTGCTGCTGGTGGTGTGGCTGGGCTCGCAGTGGTGGATCAGTCACAACCAGGCAGCACTGGGCGGGCGCATGGCGGCGCTGGCGCAACCGGGTGATGTGCAGATGATTTCTTCGGTCACCTGCCCCTTGTGCGCAGTGGCCAGAACCTGGCTGCTCAACAACGAAGTAGCACACCAGGAATGTTTCATCGAACGCGACGCAGTGTGTCGTCAGCGCTTCGAGAGCCTGCTGGCGCCCGGCACGCCAGTGTTCTTGGTGCGCGGCCAGATGCAGCTGGGCTTCAGCCCCGAGCGCATCCTGTTGCGATTGCAAAAAGAAAGTTGAAGGCAGGAAAGTTGAAGGCGGGAAAGCTGAAGCCCGCGACTCACTCCGGCAGCCGCCGGCCTTTGATCAGAGCCCCAGCGCCGCCACCGACCCCCGGCCCTCGCGCAGGATATTGAACTCGTCTGTGCTCAAGTCCACCACGGTGGTGGGCTTTGCCGGGCAGGCACCAGCATCCACGACTGCCTGCAGCATTTTCTCGAAGCGCTCGCGGATCTCTTGCGCGTCGTTCATCGGCTCTGCCTCGCCAGGCGCGATCAAGGTGGTGGCGAGCAGCGGCTCGCCGAAATGGGTCAGCAGTTCTTGCAGCACCTTGTGCTCTGGCACCCGCAGCCCGATGGTGCGGCGGCTGGGGTGGCTCAAGCGGCGCGGCACTTCGCGGGTGGCTTCCAGCACAAAGGTGTAGGGTCCTGGCGTGGCCATCTTCAGCAAGCGGTAGCGCAGGTTGTCGACGCGGGCGTAACTGGCCAGCTCGCTCAAGTCTTTGCACAACAGCGTGAAATGGTGCTTGTCGTCCACCTGCCGGATACGCCGCAACTGCTCGGCAGCCGATTTGTCGTCCAACCTGCACACCAGCGCGTAACTGCTGTCGGTGGGCACTGCAGCCACACCACCACTTTGCAAGATCTGCGCGGCTTGTTTCAGCAGCCGGGGTTGCGGGTTCTGCGGGTGGACTTCAAAATACTGGGCCATCGCGGGTTGTGCTCAATCTCGGGCTCAAGCTCAGGCCACCGTCACCGGAATCTTGCCGATGCGCAGCTGCCACTCTTTGGGCCCCGTGTTGTGCACGCTGGTGCCGCCTGCGTCCACGGCGACGGTGACCGGCATGTCGACGACATCAAACTCGTAGATCGCTTCCATGCCCAGGTCTGCAAAACCCACCACCTTGGCGTGTTTGATGGCCTTGGACACCAGGTAGGCCGCGCCGCCCACCGCCATCAGATAAGCGCTGCGGTGCTTCTTGATCGCCTCGATGGCCACCGGCCCGCGCTCGGCCTTGCCCACCATCGCAATCAGCCCGGTCTGCGCCAGCATCATCTCGGTGAACTGGTCCATCCGGGTCGCGGTGGTGGGGCCGGCGGGGCCGACCGCTTCGTCGCGCACCGGGTCGACCGGGCCCACGTAGTAGATGACCCGGTTCTTGAAATCCACCGGCAGCGGTTCGCCTTTGGCCAGCATGTCCTGGATGCGCTTGTGCGCAGCGTCGCGGCCGGTCAGCATTCTGCCGTTGAGCAGCAGCGTCTGGCCGGGCTTCCAGGTCGCCACGTCTTGTGGCGTCAAGCTGTTCAGGTCCACCCGCTGGCTCTTTTGGTAGTCGGGTGCCCACTGGACGTCGGGCCACAGGTCCAGGCTGGGAGGCTCCAGGAACGCGGGACCGCTGCCGTCCAGCACCAGATGGGCGTGGCGCGTGGCGGCGCAGTTGGGAATCATCGCCACTGGCTTGCCGGCAGCGTGGGTGGGGTAGGTGGCGATCTTGACGTCCAGCACGGTGGTCAGGCCGCCCAAGCCTTGCGCGCCAATGCCCAGCGCGTTGACCTTCTCGTAAAGCTCGATGCGCAATTCTTCCAGCTTGTTCTGCGGCCCACGGGCCAGCAGATCAAACATGTCGATCGGCTCCATCAGCACTTCTTTGGCCAGCAACATGGCTTTTTCTGCCGTTCCGCCTACGCCAATGCCGAGCATGCCCGGTGGGCACCAGCCTGCGCCCATGGTCGGCACGGTCTTCATCACCCAGTCGACCAGGCTGTCGCTGGGGTTCATCATGATGAACTTGCTCTTGTTCTCGCTGCCGCCACCCTTGGCTGCCACCGTGACGTCGAGCTTGTTGCCGGGGACGACCGTCATGTGGATCACCGCTGGGGTGTTGTCCCCGGTGTTTTGGCGCGTGAACAGCGGGTCGGCCAGGATGCTGGCGCGCAGCTTGTTGTCGCTGTTGAGGTAACCCTGGCGCACGCCTTCGTTGACGGCGTCTTCTACCGAGCCCTTGAAACCCTCAAAACGCACCGCCATGCCGATTTTCAAGAACACGTTGACGATGCCGGTGTCCTGGCAGATCGGGCGCTTGCCTTCGGCGCACATGCGGCTGTTGCTGAGGATCTGCGCGATGGCGTCTTTGGCGGCAGCAGATTCCTCGCGCGCGTAGGCGCGCGCGAGATGCTGGATGTAGTCGGCCGGGTGGTAATAGCTGATGTACTGCAGGGCTGCAGCCACGCTCTGGACGAGGTCGTCCTGGCGGATGGTGGTCATGTCGGGGTCCTTGGCTTTGGACAAAATTTAACCCCAAGTTTATGCCCTCGGGTCTGTACCGTGCCTCAGGGACTGTGCCTCGGGGACCGTGCCTCAGACGCCGAGCGACTCTCAGCCACTCAGGCTTTGGGCGGCCTCAGCATGTCCTTCATCTCTGCCAGCTCAGCGCGCAGCGCTTTCATCTCGGCATGCAGGTCGGCCTCGACATGGTCACGCGCTTGCTCCACCGCAGCTTTCGTGGCCTCCTGGTCTTCGCTGCTGAAGCTTTGCATCGCGTTGACGATCACCGCGATGAACAGGTTGAGCATCGTGAAAGTGGCGACCAAAATGAATGGCACAAAGAAGGCCCAGGCGTAGGGAAAAACTTCCATCACCGGCCTGGAGATGCCCATCGACCAGCTCTCCAGCGTCATCACCTGGAACAACGTGTAAATCGACTGCCCCAGCGTGCCGAACCAGTCAGGAAACTCCGGCCCGAAGAGCTTGGTGGCGATGACGGCAAAGACGTAGAAGATGAGCCCCAGCACCAACGCTATCGACGACAGCCCTGGCACGGCGGCCAGCAAGGCGCCCACCACCTTGCGCATGGAAGGCACCACGCTGAGCAGACGCAGCACACGCAGCACCCGCAGCGCCCGCAAGACCGACAGCGGGCCAGAGGCTGGAATCAGTGCGATCACCACGACAATGAAGTCGAAAATACTCCAGGGATCGCGAAAGAAAGCACTGCGATGCACCAGCAGCCTGGCTGCGATCTCCACCACAAAGACCGCCAGGATGGCTTGGTCTATGGCCAGCAACCAAGGGCCAAAACGCGCCATCAGCGCTGGCGAGGTCTCGAGGCCCAGCACCACCGCGTTGATCAGGATCAGGACCATGATCCAGTTCTGCGTGCGCGAGTGCTCGACCCAGCGGTGCAAGGTGGCGAGCCAAGCGGTGGGTTGCGCTGCGGGGGTGGAAGAAGGTGTAGGCATGGTCAGTCAGAATCAACGCCGGAAGTTTAGGGCGGGGCCTGACAAATCAAGGCCAACGGGCGCAGCGGCCCCAAAAGTCAACGGGCCCGGGCTGCGGGCTGCGGGCTTGGCCCCGGCGACTGAGCTCAGGCTGAAATCGAAGCCCTTTGCCTCAAGACCCTTGGGCAGAGTAAGGGGTTCGTAAGAGCGCCGCCGTAGCTTCCAATGCTGGCAACCGAAAATGCCCCAGTCCCGAGCGCCGGCAGACCCCGGCCCGGGATTCCACTCAGAACAGGCCCAGGAGACAAACATGACGACGTCATCGACACAACCCACCGAAATCGTGACCCATCAACCCCCTGCAGCTTTGGTGGCTGCAGCCCGTGTCTCAGGCATGGCGGCCTACCAGGCGCTGGTGGACGAAGCCGAGCGTGACTACGAGGGTTATTGGGGCCGTCTGGCCAAAGAGTTTCTGAGCTGGAAGACACCTTTCACGAAAGTGCTGGACAGCTCGAATGCGCCGTTTTTCAAGTGGTTTGAAGACGGCACGCTCAATGCCAGCTACAACTGCCTGGACCGCAACGTCGAGCGTGGTCTGGGCGACAAGACGGCCCTGATCTTCGAAGCCGACGACGGTGCCGTCACCCAGGTCAGCTACAGCCAGTTGTTGGCCCAGGTCTGCCAGATGGCCAACGCTCTGCGCGAGCGCGGCGTCAAAAAGGGCGACCGCGTCATCATCTACATGAGCATGAGCGTTGAGGGCGTGGCGGCTATGCAAGCCTGTGCCCGCATCGGCGCCATCCACTCCGTGGTGTTTGGTGGTTTCAGCGCCCAAAGCTTGCGCGACCGCATCCAAGACACCGGGGCGGTGATGGTCATCACCGCAGATGAACAAGCCCGCGGTGGCAAGCATTTGCCGCTGAAGAACATCGTCGACGCCGCTGTGGCGCTGGGCGGCTGCGAGACCTTGAAGAACGTGCTGGTCTACAAACGCACTGGCGGCAAGATCGACTGGCACCCAGAGCGCGACACCTGGCTGCACGATGCCATCGACGGCCAGCCCACCACCTGCGAGCCCGAGTGGGTGGGCGCAGAGCACCCGCTGTTCTTGCTGTACACCAGCGGCAGCACCGGCAAACCCAAAGGCGTGCAACACAGCACCGGTGGCTACTTGCTGCACGCGGCGCTGACCACGGCATGGACCTTCGATCTGAAGGACGACGATATCTTCTGGTGCACCGCCGACATCGGCTGGGTCACTGGCCACAGCTACATCACCTACGGCCCGTTGGCGCTGGGTGGCACCGAGATCGTGTTTGAAGGCGTGCCCACCTACCCGGATGCCGGGCGCTTCTGGCGCATGATCGAAAAGCACAAGGTCACGATCTTCTACACCGCGCCCACGGCGATCCGCTCGCTGATCAAGGCTGCAGAGAGCAACGACGTGGCGCACCCGCGCAACAGCGACCTGAGCAGCCTGCGCATCCTGGGCAGCGTGGGCGAGCCCATCAACCCGGCCGCTTGGGAGTGGTACTACCAAAACATCGGCGGCAGCCGCTGCCCGGTGGTCGATACCTTCTGGCAGACCGAAACCGGCGGCCACGTGATCACGCCATTGCCGGGTGCTACGCCAATGGTGCCGGGCTCTTGCACTTTGCCTTTTCCGGGCATCACGGTGGCCATCGTGGACGAGGCAGGCGCCGATGTGCCTGACGGGCGCGGCGGCATCTTGGTCATCAAAAAGCCGTGGCCGAGCATGATCCGCACGATCTACGGCGACCCCAAGCGCTTTGTCGACAGCTACTACCCGCCCGAGCTGAAGGGCTACTACCTGGCGGGCGACGGCGCGATCCGCGACAAAGACACGGGCTATTTCACGATCACCGGCCGCATTGACGATGTGCTCAACGTCAGCGGCCACCGCATGGGCACGATGGAGATCGAGTCGGCGTTGGTCAGCCACACCGAGCTGGTGGCCGAAGCGGCGGTGGTCGGCCGCCCCGACGACACCACAGGTGAAGCCATCTGCGCCTTCGTGGTGCTCAAACGCAGCCGCCCCACCGGCGAAGAAGCCAAAAAGATCGCCAACGAATTGCGCGCCTGGGTTGCCAAGGAGATCGGCCCGATCGCCAAACCCAAGGACATCCGCTTTGGCGAGAACCTGCCCAAAACCCGCAGCGGCAAGATCATGCGCCGCCTGCTGCGCAGCATTGCCAAAGGCGAAGCCATCACCCAGGACACCAGCACCTTGGAAAACCCGGCGATCCTGGATCAGCTGGGTCAGGCCAACTGACCCTGACGATCCAGGCGGCCCCGCCAGCGGCAGGACAGTGAAGAATTCGGCACCTGGCGCTGTCCGCAGCGCGGGTTGCTGCGCTACATTCGCACCAGGAGTGCCTGAGCCATGCCCCTCGTCTTGATCGGATTGTTTTTATTCATCGCCAAAATGGCCGAATTCGGGCCGATGGCTGCTTGGTCGTGGTGGATCATCCTGGCGCCGTTTGGCCTGGCCGTCCTGTGGTGGCAGTTCGCCGACAGCAGCGGTTGGACCAAGCGCCGCGAGATGGACAAGATGGAAGACCGCAAGCGCAAACGGCGCGATCAGGCGATGGATGCGCTGGGCTTGAACACCGACCGCGACCGCAAGCTGCAGCAGGCCCGTACCGACGCCGCCAAGCGCGCTGCCAAGTCGGCTGCGTCCAAATAGGCGCAGCCGGCAACTTCTCAGCCAGTCGGCATCCGCCGCTAGCTCGGCAGATCAGCATCCAGCACCGCCCCCATGCTGGCACTGGCGGCATTGCGGGAAAACTTGGACAGCACGCCACGCACGTAACGCGGCGCAGGCTGCTTCCAGGCGGCACGGCGGCGCACGATTTCTTCGTCGGGCACATCCAGATGCAGCAACAACTGCAGGGCGTCGATGGTGATGCGGTCGTCTTCGTGTATCAGCGCAATCAGGCCACCCGCATAGGCCTCAGGCGCCACATGGCCGACCACCATGCCCCAGGTGCCGCCTGAAAAGCGGCCATCGGTGATCAGGCCCACGCTTTCGCCCAGGCCCTGTCCAATCAGCGCACCCGTGGGGGCCAGCATCTCTGGCATGCCGGGGCCGCCTTTGGGGCCCAGATAACGCAGCACCATCACGTCGCCGGCAACGATTTTGCCCGCCATGATCGCGGCCAGCGCGCTTTGCTCGTCGTCAAAAACCCGCGCCGGCCCAGTGATCACGGGGTTCTTCAGACCGGTGATCTTGGCCACACTGCCCTCTGGGCTGAGGTTGCCTTTGAGGATGGCCAAATGGCCTTCTGCGTACATCGGCTTGTCGATGGCGCGGATGACGTCTTGGTCGGTGCGCAGGGCAGGCTCGTTGGCCAGGTTCTCGGCCACGGTCTTGCCGGTGATGGTCATGCAGTCACCGTGCAGCAGGCCGGCGTCCAGCAGCACCTTCATCACCGCCGGAATGCCGCCAGCCCGGTGCAGGTCCACCGCCAGGTATTTGCCGCTGGGCTTCAAATCGCACAGCACCGGCACTTTGCGGCGCACGGCTTCGAAGTCGTCGATGGTCCAAGGCACTTCTGCTGTGTGGGCAATGGCCAGAAAGTGCAGCACGGCGTTGCTGGAGCCACCGGTGGCCATGATCACGGCCACGGCGTTTTCGATCGACTTGCGGGTCACGATGTCGCGTGGTTTCAGGTCATTCTTGACCGCCTCCACCAGCGCCCGCGCTGCTGCCTGGGTGTGCGCCATGATCGGATCTTCGACGTTGGCCATGGTCGAAGAAAACGGCAGGCTCATGCCCAGCGCCTCAAACGACGAGCTCATCGTGTTGGCCGTGTACATGCCGCCGCACGAGCCGCTGCCGGGGATCGCACGGCGCTCGATTTCTTTGAAGTCTTCGTCGCTCATCTTGCCGGCGCTGAACTGGCCCACCGCCTCGAAGACGCTGACGATGTTCAGGTCCTGGCCCTTGTAGCGGCCCGGCAGGATGGTGCCGCCATAGACGTAGATGGCCGGCACGTTGGCGCGCAGCATGCCCATCATGCCGCCTGGCATGTTCTTGTCGCAGCCGCCGATCACCAGCACGCCGTCCATCCACTGGCCGCCGACGCAGGTCTCGACGCAATCGGCAATCACCTCGCGCGAGACCAGGCTGTACTTCATGCCTTCGGTGCCCATGGCCATGCCGTCGCTGATCGTGGGGGTACCAAAGATTTGCGGGTTGGCACCTGCGCCTTTCAAAGCATCCACCGCCGCATCGGCCAGGCGCTGCAAGCCGCTGTTGCAAGGCGTGATGGTGCTGTGGCCGTTGGCCACGCCGATCATCGGTTTGCCAAAGTCGCTTTCGGTGTAGCCCATCCCGTAGTACATGCTGCGGTTGGGTGCGCGCGCCACGCCTTCGGTCACATTCTTGGAGCGGCGGTTGCTGGGGCCCGGGTTGGGATTGGATGGGTTCATCGGTTTCGTCCTTCAGTGTCTGGTTTTTGACTGGGGTTCACGCGGATCGCAGTGTAGCGACGGCCGCCGTGGACAATGCCCCCTCAAGACAAGGAGTTGATTGATGCTGATGCATCCGCAGTTTGATCCGGTCGCGCTGGCCCTGGGGCCTGTGCAGATCCACTGGTACGGCCTGACTTATCTGGCGGCCTTCGGCTTGTTTATTTTTCTGGCTCGCCGCCGCGTGGCCTTGCCGCACTTCGCTGCTGCTGGCTGGACGAAGCGCGACGTCGAAGACCTGCTGTTTTTTGGTGTGGTGGGCGTGGTGCTGGGCGGCCGCATCGGCTATGCCTTGTTTTACAAGCCCGATGTCTACCTGGCCAACCCGCTGGAGATCCTGCAAGTCTGGAAGGGCGGCATGGCCTTTCACGGCGGCTTGCTGGGCGTGATCGTCGCGATGGTGATTTTCGCCCGCCTGCGCAAACGCTCTTTTTTGCAGGTCATGGATGTGGTGGCACCTTGTGTGCCCACGGGCCTGGCCGCAGGCAGGATCGGCAACTTCATCAACGGCGAGCTGTGGGGCAGGGCGGCCGACCCGGCTTTGCCTTGGGCGATGGTGTTCCCGCAAAGCGGCAGCATGATGGCGCGCCACCCTTCGCAGCTGTACCAGTTTGCGCTGGAGGGTTTGCTGTTGTTTGTACTGCTGTGGGTCTACAGCAAACGCCAGCGCGCCACTGGCCAGGTCGCAGCAGCCTTTGTCTTTGGCTACGGCGTGCTGCGCTTTGTGGCCGAGTACTTTCGTGAGCCCGACAGCTTTTTGGGCCTGCTGGCGCTGGGCATGAGCATGGGCCAGTGGCTGTGCATTCCGATGATCATCGGCGGTGCCGGGTTGTGGTGGTACTTTGGCCAGCAAGGCAGCCGCCTCCAAACATTGGCAGGCAAGGCATGAGGCAGATTTTTCTTGACACCGAAACCACCGGCCTGAACCCGGCGGCGGGCGACCGCGTGATCGAGATCGGCTGCATCGAATACGTCGAGCGCCGCGACTCCGGCCGCCGTCTGCATCACTACTTCAACCCCGACCGCAGCAGCCACCCCGATGCGTTGCGAGTGCATGGCATCACCGACCGGTTCTTGGCCGACAAACCGCGTTTTGCCCATGTCGCCACCGAAGTGGTGGCCTTCTTGCAAGGCGCTGAAGTCATCATCCACAACGCCGCCTTTGACACCGGCTTTCTGGACGCCGAACTGGCCCGTGTAGGCGCGCCGCCGCTGGCCAAACTGGCTGGCCGCATCACCGACAGCCTGCTGATGGCGCGCGAGCAATATCCAGGCAAAGCCAACTCGCTGGATGCACTGTGCAAGCGCCTGGAAGTTGACAACTCCGGCCGCGACCTGCACGGCGCGCTGCTGGATGCAGGCCTGCTGGCCGAGGTTTATCTACGCATGACGCGCGGGCAGGGCAGCCTGGGCATAGACAGCAGCGGCAATGCCACATCTGCTGCAGGGCAAAACCAGCACCGCGTCGATCTGCGCCAGTTCGAACTGCCCGTCATCCGGGCCAGCGCTGAAGAGCAGGCGGCGCACGAATCGCTGCTGGCAGGCATCGAACAGGTCAGCTGCGGACAACTGGTGTGGCGGATGCCACGCCCCGCCGAAACTGGCCAGGCCCAGCACTGAAGCCATGGCATACTCCAGGGCTTTCCGGATATCGCATCGACTTGGTGATTGATGTCGCTCATTGAGCGGAAGCTCTCCAAGCTCGAACACCCAGATTCCGGGCGGTTAGCTCAGCGGTAGAGCACTGCCTTCACACGGCAGGGGTCGCAGGTTCAAGCCCTGCACCGCCCACCAGAAATATTTATGAATCAACGACTTGCGCCACCTGAGGGTGGCGTTTTCGTTGTGCGCCCGTAAGCATCCGGTGAAACCGTCCCCTGGTTTGCCAGCACTCGGCTGCGATCCCTGCGATCTATGGAATCGCGGCCTCACAGTTCTACCTGGAACCGTGTGGTACTGTTGCGTACCCGACTGACAGCCCCCGCCTTAAGGTCTGTTCTAACGACGCCAGAGTCTCGCCATGCACAGCCGAATTGACCACGTCATCATCGTGACCCCTGACCTTGAGGCGTCTCGTCAAGAGTTCGAATCACTGGGGTTCACCGTCACGCCTCGTGCCCGACACCCGAAGTTTGGAACGGCGAACCACCTGTGCGTGCTGCAGCATGATTACTTCGAGTTGCTGGGCAAAGATCCTGATGCTGATCCTGGCGTGCAGCTTTACGGACCCGTAGCGGCAGCGGTTGCCGCTGGTGGTGGGTTGCCGTTCGTGGCTCTGGCCTCAGACGATGCCCATGGTTTTGCTGCTGCCTTGAGGCAGGCCGGCATCGGCACCGAAGACCCGCTGACCTGGTCGCGTGACGCCGACACGCCCGACGGTCGTATCACAGCCACCTTCACCACTTTCTTCTTCGATCCGCAGGCATTTCCGGGCCTGTCGTTCTTTTGCTGCCAGCAGCACACTCGGCAAGCCGTCTGGTGTGAGCCGTGGATGAAACACGCCAACGGCGCCAGCGCGATCCAGGGTCTTCGGCACGAATGGGCATCTGAACCTGCCGATGCGGCAGAGCGCTATCGCGCCTTGGTTGGGCCACAAGGCGTGTCTTCAGTCGAGGGTGAACTCCGTGTCGCGCTGGACGGGGCCAGCCTCGTGTTCCGCAAAACACCGGGCGCTGCGCGCACGGTACTGCGCCTGAGTCGCCTCCCGGGTACTGGCTCGGCGGTGGCCGGTACTGTGACGCCTTTGGCGACGGTGGCGAATGCGGCGATCGAGTGGTGTGACGAATGACCCTCCGCTGTGCGATCGCCCGCCGCACGACGTGATGGCGCCTGACTCACCCTGGACGCGGGAGCGTGCCAGCGTCCAGGCGACGCGCGAAGACAAGCGCGAATCCGTTTTGCAAGCTGCTGCGATCGCATTTGCACGGCGGGGCGTCGACGGTACCTCCATGGATGACCTGGCTGCGATGGTGGGCGTCACCAAGCCGACGATTTACCGCACCGTGGGAGACAAGGAGGCCATCGTTCGTGCTTGCGAGGCGCGCATGGTCACCCAATTCCGCGAAGCGCTGGCGCAGGCCAAAGCCGTGCGCGGCACGGGGCTGCAGAAGACCGGACACTACTTGCGGTTGAGTTTGCATTTGATGGTGCAGGACGTCTACTGCCGGCTGAATCTGCCCTTTGGCGGTCCTGACGTGTACGCCGGCAGCTCCGAAGATTCCTCGGCGATGCGGGAGGAGGCACAGTTGCAGGTCCGCGCCTGGTTGCGTGCTGACCAGCGTGCAGGTGTGATGCACCAGGACGTCGACACGCGGCTGACTGCGCTGGCGCTGTTCGCGGCCTTCAACTTCATCCCGCGTTGGTATCGCGAGGACGGTTCGCAGACGTTGGACGAGATCTTCGACGCGACGATGCGCGTGTTCGAGCGCGGCTTGGTGGTGACGACTCCGATTGGGTTGAGTGGCGGCAAGAAGACTGCCAAGGTGCTTCGAAGCAGCTCCAGCCTTCAGGGCGTCTGAAGCCCTTGCGAGGCCCTTGCCAAAGGCTGGCCCAAGGCACCCAGAGCCTTCACGTCCTCACTGTTTACACCGCCCCGTACTTTAAAGTACTATCCGGTACGATTGAGTTTCCGAGTCACCGCGACACGGCGTTGCCGCAGCGCGGAGCAGGTACTGAAGGAGTGCGGGCGAGATGGCGAAGATGCGAGCGGCTGTGGTGCGTGAGCACGGGGGTTTGGACAAGATCCTGCTCGAGTCCGACTATCCGCGTCCGTCAGTGCGGCCCGGTTGGGTGCAGCTGCGCGTCCGCGCTTGCTCACTCAACTACCACGACATTTTTTCGCGCCGGAGCATGCCGGGGATCAAGGTGCCGCTGCCGATCGTCATCGGCTCGGACATCGCTGGTGAGGTCAAGGAGCTAGGTGAGGGTGTGACGACTTGGAAGATCGGCGACCGAGTCTTGGTCGATCCTTTGCCCAACGAATTCACCGGCGGCAGGATGATCGGCGAGATGTTCGACGGCGGACGCGCCGAGTACTGCATCGCCCACGCGCAGCAGCTGGTTCGTCTGCCCGACGACGTCAGCTATGAAGTTGCAGCGTCGATCCCGCTGGCCTACGCCACAGCGCACCGCATGATGGTCACGCGTGGCGGCGTGCGTGCAGGTGAAACGGTGCTGGTCCTGGGTGCCAGCGGGGGTGTCGGCACGGCCTGCGTGTTGCTGGCCAAGCTCGCCGGTGCCACCGTGATCGCCTGCGCTGGCTCAGATGAAAAGTCGGCACGGCTGAAGGACATCGGCGCGGACCATGTCGTCAACTATCGCAAGCAGGAGCTATTGTCTGCGGTCCATGCCCTGGTGGGTAAACCACGCATCGTTGGCACAGGCGGCGTTGACATGGTCATCAACTACACCGGTGGCGGCAGTTGGCAGGAGTCCATCCGCTGCATGAAGGTCGGCGGTCGGCTGCTGACCTGTGGCGCTACCGCTGGGTTCGAAGAGCCGATAGACGTGCGGTATGTCTGGACCTTCGAGCTGAGCCTGATGGGCTCCAACGGCTGGCGCCGCGACGACATCACGACGCTGATCGAGCATGCGCGCTCCAAGCGTTTGCTGCCTGTGATCGACCGCGTGATGCCGTTGAGCGAAATCCGCGAGGCCGAGCGCTTGATCGAGGACCGCGAAGTCTTCGGCAAGATCGTGGTCACACCGTGACCTCTCTCGACGCTGTCGGAACCAAGCTTCGAAACCCCCAAGAGGACTTGCGATGAGCCAGCAGCAAGAAATGACTCTGACCGTGCAGGCACTACAGGCGATGTGCGACGCCTCGCCCTTCATCCTTTTTGCGGGAATCCAGGTGGTGGAGATCGCGCTGCCTCGCGTGGTGATGCGCATGCCGTTCCGCGCTGAGTTCGAGCGCGGGGTGGGCACGGGACAGTGGCATGGCGGTCCGATCGCGTCGCTGATCGATACGGCGGGCTGCATGGCGGTGATTGCTGCGTCTGGCCGTGCAGCTGGGACCATCGATTTCCGCACCGACTACCTGCG
>Ga0105044_10007291_pt1 | contig 15212 bp, 6 predicted proteins | sample MAT01_FD_78092 | JGI IMG/M metagenome (GOLD analysis project Ga0105044, IMG submission 78092) | Freshwater microbial communities from Lake Fryxell liftoff mats and glacier meltwater in Antarctica - MAT-01 | ecosystem: Environmental > Aquatic > Freshwater > Ice > Liftoff microbial mat | place... | reverse complement strand
CTTGGACAACATCGGCCGAATCGTGCTCACGTACGTGGCGTTGATGGCATCACGTGACGACGGGCCGGAACGCTCAGAGCACCAAAGAGCCGACGACATCAGGAGTGAGAGCAACAAGGACATGCCGCGGTGAACCAGGGCATGGCGAATGACGACAGCGCAGCCAAAGAACGACGGAAATAGCTCCGCACGGTTCAGGACCGAGCGTTGCGGGCGCCCGATTTCACTTGGGCTGCCTTTGGGAAAACGGAGTGCTCGAACAGCTGTTTCATCGCGGCGCGCACGCCACGCGACAAAGAGTTGTTCGTGTCCGTGGCGCCTCATGCCCGATGAATCCTGGGTGTGAAGGTATGCATTCATGGGTATCATTAGATGATACACCTGTTATCCGACATTGTCTCTGCCGTCACTTGCGCCCAGCCTCCGCCCCGAACTCCAGTTCGTTGGCCCAGTGTTCAAGCCAGTCGGCCATGAAACTGCCGTTACGCTTGGCAACGCTGCGACGTTTGGACAGCTCCATGCAGCCGACGCCTTGGTCGTCGTTGACGCGGAAGCTGAATTTCACCGTCTGTCCGGCATCCAGCCGGGCCTTGGTCTCCGGCATCTCGCTCCACGGGATCGAGGCCTCGGTGATGCGCCAGCCGCCCTCGTAGGTCACCACCAGTTTGGCGCCGGGTGCGGGGCCGTCGGCAGGGGACTTCAAGGTGCGCGGATAGAAGTGCTTGTGCGGCATGTCGGGGCGGCGCAGGCGCCAGACCTCGGTGCCGCCGCCGAACTTCTCCGCCACCTTGTTGAGCGCCCATTCGTAGTCGGTGCAGCTGTAGGCCATGTAGTCGGTGATCAGGCCTGGCAGCACACTGATCTTCTTCTTGCGCTCCTCCGGCAGCACGTTGAACGCGATCTGGATGTTGTCGAAGTTCGGCGCGTTGCCGGCCGGCAGGTCGGGGCCCTTGCGGTATGAATACCGGCGCATGCCCACGGGCCAGTGCATGGCCTCCAGCCCAGGGTCCGCCGCCTTGACTTGGGCGACCCAGGGCAGCGTCGGCCAAGCAGGATAGTTGATGATTGGGTCCGTCCGCACCAACTTCGGCTGGTCGCTGACCCCGGCGCCAGCGAAGAACTCTGCGGCCAAGCCGTTGTCCTTGCCGTCCGCCTTCTGATAGAGCACGTCGCCGGGCACGACCATGCGCTCGCCGCCCGGCTCGATCCAGCTGAACACCGCCGAGCCGCCACCGCCGCCTTGGAAGTACTCGATGCGGACGGGAACGCGGACACCAACCTTCAGATCGACTTCCACCTTCGAGTCGGTGGCGCCACGTCCGATCCAGTCGTTGATCACCGGCTTGCCGTCGAGCCACACCCGCACGCCGTCGTCGGTGGTCATGATCAGGGTGTGCTTGCCGGTGGTGCGGGACTGGAGGAAGCCGCTCCAGCGGGCGCTGAAGTCCGTGGCGCCCTCGCCCTGCCGCTTGGGATCAGGCTTCCGGTACGATACCTCGGGATAGAAGTACTGGTCGTCATCGCGCTTCTCGAAGCGCAGCGTGCCGGGATGTGGGCTGGTATCGGCGACCTTGGCGGCGAAGTAGAAGTTCTGCTCGTCCCAGGCGAGGTAGCCCAGCGCGAAGCCCTTCTTGATGCCCTCGTCGTGGGTCTCCCATGGCTTCCAGGCCTTCTCCGTCATCGTCGCCTTGGCCGCCTCCTCAATGCGGATCTGCTGCGGCACGGCGTCCTTCCAGTCGTCGAGCTTGCCGTCGATGGTGACGCTCCTGCGCGAGATCCAGTTGACCCGCATGTCCTCGTGGTGCTCGCTGACCACGCCGTTGCCGGCGTCAAAACGCAGGTCCATCGGGTAGAGATTCGCGTCGTTGGCGCTGCCGCCGGTGACAGCGACCTCGACGGTCTTCATCTCGTGCGCAGCAAGGCTCAGCTCGGCAGGATACGAGATTTGCAGACCAGCCATGGCCACGCTCAGCTTGCCGGTGACCGGCCGGTTGAGGACGTTGCGCAGCTCCAGGCGCATGACCGGCTTGCTGGCAATCGGCGCGGTGAAGTCGTGGCACTTCTTCGCCAGCGGCTCGAAGCCGTCGATGCGCGCCTCCTGGATAGCCTTGGTCAAAGCGGCGACCGAGCCCGGCTTGCCGTCGCCGCGCAGGTAGAAGCCGCGGACGCTCAGCGGCACCACGATTCGGCCCTCCACCGCCGGGATGGGGTTGCCATAGAAGTCGAGCAGGCCAAAGCGGTCGCCGTCGGCGTTCAGGGTCATGGTGCAGCCGCTGTACGGCCAGACCTTGAGTAGCTTCTGCTCGATCTCCTGGCGCTCCTTGACCGCATCGGCCGGCAGCTTGGCGAGCTGCTCGCGCAGTTCGCGCTTGCCTGCCTGCTCCACCAGGCTGCGCGCGGTGCGCAGCGCCGCGCCGTCGGCGTTGAAGAAACCCATGTCGCCGAGCACGACGAAGGTGCTGTCCTCGACGTTCGTAGCTCCGTTGACGGGCTTGCCTTCGAACTGCATGACAAACGGCAGACCGTGCCACAGCAGCTTGCTGAAGCGCCGATCCTCGCCGACCAGTTCCTGGAAGGCACCCACCGCCGCGGCGACTCCGGAGGCATGCTGGCCCTCGCGCATCATAGGACGGCCGTTCTTGCCGGGGAGGGGCTTGCCATCCACCGCCAGCGCCGGGTGCTCCCAGCGCTGCACCACCGTGCGGTTGCTCTGGATGCCGACGGCGCGGTCCTGGCCGAAGCTGTACATCGACGCCAACACCGAGCAGACCCGGTCGTCGGTGTTGCCGACCCAGCTCTCAGTGTCCCAGAACAGCACCGGGTTGGGCTTGCCGTCGGGCCCCTTGCGTTCGCGCCAGGCCCGCCAGTTGGTGTGCGGATCGTTGCCCTGGTAGTGCACGCTGAGGAAATCGAACATCGGATCGAAACGGTTACTGCCGTCGCTGAAGTACTTGTCCAGCGAGTTAGATGACGAGTCGGCGCCGCCCTGCAGCACCTGCACGCCGGCCTCGGCCCGCGCCTCGCGCACCGCCTGGTCCATGGCGATGGTCATTTCGCGGAAGCGGTCGTCATCAGCGGCCCAGCCGGCGATCGATCCACCATTCCACGGCTCGTTCCAGATCTTCACCGCGTTGATCGGTCCCTTGGGCCAGCCGAACTCAATGAGCAGGCGCTTCACGAAGGCGGTGAAGTGCTGGTCGTACTCGGGCGACCAGACGATGTCGCCGACGCCGCCTTGCATGACGCCTTTGTCGTCGAGAGACGGGCGGTGTCTGCCGAGGGGGTTCATCTCGCCGAAGAACGGCGCGCCGTGGCCGAATTCGATACAGATGGGTAGACCGGCCTCGGCGTACGTCCGCAGCTTCGCGGCCTGGTCCTGGTAGTAGGCCTCGGCATCAGGATTGCTGGGATTCTGCGGCGACATGCCGGTGCGGTTGGGCGCCGCGCCCAGCCGGCGCAGCACCGCGGCATCGCCTATGTCCATGGTCAGTTTGTAGAAGCGCCGCTTGGCGAAGGCCGGCTTGAAGGTGCGGGCAAGCGAGGTGATGAAGAAGCGGTTGGGGTTGCCTTCGACCTCCAGCAGCACAGCGAAGCCGCCCTTCTGCTGGGGGATTGGCGGCTTGATGCGCAGGTGCTGCACGCCCTTCGCCGGCACGTTGATCGCCTGCTCGATAGCGCCGACCTCGGCGATGCGGCGCACACCGTATTTGAAGATCTCGCCGTCATGGGTCCAGGTCTCGTAGGCGACCACCACCACCTTGGCCTTCCGCTCCACTGCCGCGTCGGTGAGGTTGGCGATCTGCACTTCCAATTCGGTATCCTCCCCCGGCCAGAGGATGTTGGTCGGTTCCTTGGCCCCCAGCAGCAGGACCTGGAGCTTGCCGTCGGTGGAGAAGGTGTTCTTGAGCTGCGCCGGATCGGTGCCGAAGGTCTGCGCCCATTCATTCGCTGGCAGTTCGCCGAAGTCCTCGCTGGTGACCAGATCGCTGGCGAACAGGGAGGTGGTGCCGAGCAGGCAGGTGGTGATGGATAGCAGGGTGCGGGAGAGCATGGGGATCAGGTCCTGAGACGGTGGCGTGGGCACAGGACGTCGAGGATTTCGAGGTGGATTGGACGCATGCAATGCTCCGGGCTTCCGTCGAGGTGATCGCTCGATCGAGTTACATGACCAATACGATCCAATATCGGGACCGTTGAACACTCCAATGTGACCAATTGCTTGTGTGTGACCATCACCGTCATACACCATGGGTATGACGCCAGGGGATGCTGAAGCACTTGCCGATGAGTTGCGTAAACACTTGTCTGCTAACGGCATACACGACGGAGGGCGCATCCCCAGCGAACGCGACCTGGCCACAGCCACGGGTTGGTCCAGGCCCCTGGTGCGCCGGGCGCTGCACCATCTGGATCACGCCGGGGTCTTCAAACGCGTCGGGCGCAAACTCCGCTTCCTCACCGGACCGGGAGACCCGCCAGTCGCCACGCAGACGATTGCGGTGGTGAACGGCGTCAGCGATCTGGTGCGCCAGTGGCAGCATCCCCACGAGGGCGAATTGATGGCGGTGGTCGACGAAATCCAGCGGCGCGGCTGGGAGGCGCGGATCCTCTCGCCGGATCTCTTGCGGACGCTGCCGGCGGCGCGCTGGCCAGCCCAGCTCATCATCATGGAAAATGCGACGATCAAGCCCGGCGTCCTCGCCCGCCTCGCGCAGCGGCCGACCGGTTCGCACGTGGTGATCTGCGCCGACGCGCTGCCCATGTCCACCGATCTCGCCACGCTGGCCGACGTTGCGGTCTGCGGCGACCATCGCCACGGCGCGCGCAGCCTGGTCGAGGGGTTGCATGCGCGCGGCCGGCGCAATCTCCTCAGCCTCATGCGGCCGCTGCCCGAGCCGGCGCTGCGATGGTGCATCGAGCGCATGGCGGGATATGCCGATGGCTGCGCCGCCTGCGGCTTGGCGCTCCCCACGCAGTTGGAGCTGCGCTGGCCGGACGCATCGCTGGACGATCCGACCCGGGTCCAGTTGCTCGCCGGTCTGCTCGCCCGGACGTGGGCCGATGGCACGCGGCACGATGCCATCATCACCATCACCGACTCCGACGCGGCGCTGGCCGCGGCTGCCGCGCGCAGCCTCGGACGGAGGCCCGGCGAGGATCTCGACATCGTCGGCTACGACGGCTATCTCGACAGCGTTCCGGCCATCGCTGCCATCGACCCCTACCGTCCACCGGTCTCGGTGCATAAGCGCCCCTTCGACCTAGCGAACGCGCTGGTGCAGGCCTGCGAGCAGGGTTGCGGCCTGACGCTGCTGCGGCATGCCGTGGTCCATCGACCACCAGTTTGATGCCTGCGAGGTGTCTGCCACCTACCGACGCGCCAGATCAATTCCGTCATGGCACGGTCCTTCGGATGGCGCACCGTATCCGTCCGACGGCCGTCCTCCGCTGATCACCGCTTGTAGATAGCCTGACGTCGGGCAATCCTTGGGTATCCGCTACCGCAACTTTTGACGCTCTGGTCGTCAGTGACCAGGGCGCGAAGTGACCTGATGGCGCGGCCCGCCTTTAGATGTACCACGAAAGAAGGGTGACCTCATGAATCGACTGATCGCATTGCTACTTGGCTGCTGCTTGACGTCTTCGCACGCGGCCGACTTCAAGATCTTTGCCCCGAGCGGTTCCACCCAGCAATTATGGGTGATCACCGCCAGCACGCAGGGTGATACCCTGAAGCTCGCCGTCGCCGAAAAGATTCCGCTCGGGTTTCCCGCCAGCGTCGTCGTCGCCCATCCGCAACGACCACTGCTCTACTTCGCAGGACAACCGGGAACTGACGGGATATCTGGTGCCGTGCTCCATCTTGGTGCCGATGGTAAGCACAGCACTCCGCTGCGTCTGTTCCATGATTCCTGCTACCTCAGTCTTGACCGCAGTAATCGCTTCCTGCTCAGTGCGAGTTATGGCGGACAGGTCAGCGTACACCCGCTTGATGACGCAGGCATCCCTGGCGCTCGCGTGACGTCCCTCAATGAAGGACCTTCCTGCGCCCATTCGGTGCTGACCTCACCCGACAACGCCTTTGCCTATGTCTCCTACGTGAAGGAGCACAATGCCCTGCGCCAATACCGCTTCGATCCGGTGAGCGGAGCCCTGTCCGCGCTGACTCCCAGTGATGCCAAACCGCAGAATGGAATCGGGCCACGTCACCCAGCCTTCCACCCCACGCTGCGCACAGTGTATTACACCAACGAACAACATCTTGGCGTATCGGTCTATGAGCAGCAGGCGGATGGTCAGCTCACGCTCAAGCAACTCTGTGACGCCGTGCCACCCGAAACGCCGAAGGATGGTGTCAGTGCCTCTGACTTGGTCATCACGGCCGACGGACGTTTTCTTTTCAGCGGTCTGCGCGGACATAAGCGGCCGTTCGACTGGATCGCGGGTTACCGCATCGCAGCGGACGGCACCCTGACCCTGTTGGGATTGACGCCGGTCGATCGCGTGCCCTGGCGTCTGGCTCTGTCTCCGGATGGCCGCTACCTGCTCGTGAGTTCCTTCGACGACGGGACGCTCAACGCCTTGCGAATCGACGAGGCAGGAAATTTGACCCGCGTCGCGACGCTCACCTGGGACAAGCACATCATGGATCTTATCTGTCGTCCCTGATCACGTCACCGTGGCGACAGTAACGGACAGCTAACGGACTTGCCGTCAACGGAGCCGCCGCTGCGCTCACGGCACAATGGTCAGTTCAAATGACTCTTTGGGCCCCAAGGGAATTTTCCCTACAGGATCGGAACACGGCTGCACTTCGATGTGATAAGTGCCGACCTCAGGAATCCACGGCTTGATGCTTCTATTCGCAGAATCACCGAAAACATGGAAGGGCAGCACGGATTCCAGCAGTACCGATTCCACCTGTTGCTTGATCCCCAACAGAGCGAGGTGCGCAGATTTCACCTCGGGATCGCAATCTACCCGCAGGTTTATGCCCTCTTTCGGCAAATCTCGCAGGCGGAGCGTGGCACGGACGTTCATGCGTGGCCCCAGTTCTCGAGTGATGTCGAGCGCCACCGGCACCAAACCGAGCACACGACTGCCTGCGGTAAGACGCAATCCAGGAATCGCCATGGTCACCGTGCTCACATCAAGCGGACAGAAGTCAGCATAGAGTCCAATCTTGTTGGGCTCTGCGTTGCCGATGTCGATGCCGTTGAAGACTGACGCATCGTTGATGGTGGCCGACAGCATGCGGCCACGGCGGGTGACGGAGATGGTGCTCCATGCGAAGAGGGCGGTCCCGGTGCATGGGGCCTGGGCCAATTGCGTCTTGGTGCCATTGCTCATACGGAACAGCGTTGCCGTGGTATCCTGGATGCTGAGCGCCACATAGTCTTTCGCGCTTTTCACTTCCAAGGCCACGCCGTAGGCATTGTTGAAGCGAGGATGAACGTTTGCAGTCAGTTCAACGTCGCCAAACAGTTTGGAATCGTAGACGCATAGGGCTATGCCCTGAGTTGCTTTGTTTGCATACAGCCCGTCGGAACTCACCCATTCACCGCTCCAGCCGGCCCAGCCCGTGGTGTTGCCTTTGGCAAAGTCGCTGACGTAGACTGGTTGAGCGGTTGGCGTCTTGGCCGCGCCCATCCGGTAGATTTCAAGACCCATCAGGATCGGCACGCCTTTGTGCGCCTTGGAGCTGATGTCCAACACGCCGTTGCTGACTTCGACCGTGCACGGACCGTACTTGGCCCAACCGCCCAGCGGCAGATCCCCCAGGTTGGCCAGCGTTTCGCCATTCATCACCAGATCGAACGAGCGTGAATTCGCGCGGTTCTGTTCCATCATCCACGCCCACACCTGATAACTGCCGTTGGGCAACGCTTGCGTCATGGCCAAGCCGTCGCCCACGGCCGAGATGCCCGCATCGAGCATCGACTTGGTGGCGGCGTCGACGGTCGGCTTGGCCGCCTTCGCCACCAGGGATCGTTTGGCATTGCGGATCGTCAGCGGTCCGCGGAATGCGGTCCTGAGTTCACTCGCAGATCCGCTGAGAGCGGACGAGCGCATCAAGCGCGCATCCGCCCAGTCACCGTGGGATCCTTGGTTTTTTCCGCCTGCGTCAGTTATCAGTTTGAGTTCATTTTTTCCAGATAACCCAACATTAACCAACACCGAAGGCGTGGTTGATGTAAGCATGCCACTATCGAACAGCTTCACCCCATCCGCGAAAACCTGGAACATGGATTGGCCGCCGCTCAATTTCTCATCGTCGATGCCGACCTCAGCAAGGAGCCGGACATCGCTTCCGTCGAGGGCAAATACGACCTCGCTGTTGGCGTGAACGCCAAGGCCCTTCTTGAAGGTTTTTCCGCGAATGGAGAGGGGGCTCCCATCGTTTGCTTTGTCTTCACCGTTGGCCATGTCCTTTTCCACCGGACCCCAGCCGTTGCTCGCCGTGATCCAGGTCAGATCGCTGAGGTAAATCACCGATGCCGGTGATGTCGGTGCTGTCGGCGACAGCAGGTCTTCCTCAGCTTGTTTCTGCGACAGCCACTGGTTGCCATCGATGACCACGGCACCACCGCCCAGGTTGATGCCCTTGACGAAGATTGGTTTTGTTTCGGCTACGTCGACGACTGGCGATGACACCGTCGGCTGGGAGAGAGCACTCGGGGCATCTCCCTTTGGCGCCACGACGGTGGGAACCGGAACGGGAGCAGTCGCGTTCACTATTGCTTGAGTCGGTGTCGGTTGCGAATCTAACTGCGCCAGATTTGTCGCTTGCTGCACCGCCACGATCTGCTCCATGGTGACGGGGCGTGTTGCTGATGCCGAAACAATTTGTTCTGGTTTCTGCGCACCCGCCCCGTCGCCGCTGGCGTTCCGGAGACGTGACTGATCACTGAGCGTCAACGACGAGAGCGTTGGCGCCGTCGCTGGTGAGGTGGTCGCAGGCGCTGGTTTGGGTTGGTCCGGTCTGTCGCTGGTCGTCCCTGTCGTCGAGAGTGGCGCATTCCGTGGCGAGACCGGGCGATCGCCGGTGACGATCACCGCGATGATGGCTATCACCGCCATCGCGCAGCCTCCCAATATCCATGGCATCACGTTGGAGCCAGTCACTGGGCGTCGTGCTGGCCCCGCTCGCTGCGCGGTTGCAGTGCGGATTTTCCCCGAACTTGCCGTAGCCACCGCGCGGGTCGAGGCGCCGTCGCTGAGCGGTGACACAACTGGCGCTGAGGTGACTGGGGCCATCCACGCGGTCAGCATCAAATCGATTCGCACCTGACGTTCGAAGCAGCCGGCATTCTGGACATCAGCCATCAGGCTGGCGGCAAGCAGGTGACGGGACTCGGCATCCAGTGCGCCGATTAGATGATCTTCGATCAGGGAATGCAGGACGCTGTCGCAACCGACGGTCCACGGCGCGCTCAGTCCGCTCCAGTCGAGGGCGGCACGTGCCGCGATCACTTTCGCCGAGACCTGACCGATACTGAGTTGATGAGCGGCGGCAATTTGTTCCCGCGATTGTCCCTGACGATAGCGCCGCTCCAACAGGTCACGCTGATCCTGCGTCAATGCCGCCATGCGGGTGGTCAGACGATGATCAATTCCTTCAGTCAATTCGGGTTGACGCTGAAGCGACTCGCGGCCCGCCTGGGCCAGAATGTGAAGCGCGCCATCCTGCCGCGTCACGGCATCGGCTTGGCTGGCGTCAAGTCGACGTGCGATGATGCCAGCGGCAAGACGACGCAAGGCGATGCGGATTCCCGTGGCGGAAGCATCAGCCGGCTGACGTTGCCATGCTGACCACACTTCTTGTTCGGCGTCCTCCAGCATGGCGCGCGATGCGGCATAGCTGGCCAGGAACAGCCGCATTCCGCTGCGATGTTCAGCGAGTACGGCCGAGAACTCAGAGGCGTTATCCTTGGTCGTTACGAGAAAACCGTTTTTCATCTCGCATCCAGTCGCATGGGCATCACAAACCAAGGTGTCGGCTGACTGAAAAGGTAAACATAAGCTAAGCCGCGTAGCGTCTTAGGGTAAGGGATACCAGCGTGAACATGGCAACGCAACCAATCCATCCGTGCTTTGAAACAGATCGTAGTCGTCCAAGGACAGCCTAAATCTAGGCGTCTCCCGTTCTTTGGGGTGACAGATTGGGCGGCAAGGTCTGTGCACCTTCGGCAAAACGGTAATCCACGGGCGAGGTGGAGCGAGACATGAGCGGCAGGCTAAAGGCATCATCATCCAACGCGAGTGCATCCAGAGGGCGGATTGGGCTTCAACGACGGCCGGTGTGCGTTCCATGCAACAATATCACAATCGCGGCATTTTCTGCCCTCTCGGGTGCACCTACCATCTCGCTTAATGATACCGGTCCGGATCGAAGGCTGCACCAGCAACGCTGACCGTGAGCGTCAGACAGAAAGACTTCACGCATGATTAGCGCAATGACGACCTGGTTGAATCGTGCTCGCAACGTGTGAGCAACAGGGCGTAGACTGCACGGTATCCATAGATGATGTTGATCCGCTTCAATCGGTTTACAGCGACCAAGGAAATTCCATGAACCTCAATCTCTTCCGTCCGCTCTCGCGCCGCACTGCGCTCAAAGGCTTGGGCGTTGTGCTGACGTTGCCATTCCTTGAAGCCATGACGCCCGTGCTTTCTGCTGCCGAACCAGCAACAGACAAGATCCCACGCCGTCTGATCGCCATCCAGGTCAACCAGGGCATCATGCCCCAGCTCTTCTTTCCGGAGAAGGCCGGCAGCGACTACGAGGCGACGCCCTATCTGACGAAGCTCGCGGCTCATCGTCAGCAACTGACGGTGTTCTCTGGCGTGAGCCACCCTGGTGTGTCCGGCGGACATATGGCGGAGCGTTGTTTCCTAACCGGATCGCCGCATCCGGATCGTGGAGGTTTCCGCAACTGGGTGTCGATCGATCAGCAAGCCGCGGAGCAGTTGGGCAGCGCCACGCGTTTCCCGTCGATGACGCTGGCGGTCGGGAACGAAGGGGGGAAGACGCTGTCATTCACCCGCAGTGGAGCAGCGATCTCCGCTGATCGCAGCCCGCGCAGCGTGTTCCGGAAACTGTTCATGCAGGGAAATCCCGAGGAGGTCGAAGCCGCGGTCGAGGCTCTGCGCCAGGGCCGCAGCATGCTCGATTTCGTTGGCACGCAGACCAAGCGACTGAATGGAATTCTATCGCTGACCGATCGCCAGCGTCTGGACGAATACAGCACCGCCGTGCGCGATCTGGAAGGGCGACTGAAAAGTTCCGAGGCTTGGGAACACCAACCCAAACCCAAGGTCACGGCAAAGGCCCCCGAGGACGTCAAGGATGCGCGCGATTTCGTCAAGGGCATGCGCCTGATGTTTGATGTGATCAAGCTGGCGGTGGAAACCGATTCCTCGCGCTTCATCACGCTGTTCGTCGATTCCACGGTGATCCACAACGCCACGCATCACGGTGGCCGACCGGAGGTGATTGCTGAGCTGCGTGGACATGAGGAAGGCCAACTCGCTGCGCTCAATGATTTACTCACCGGGCTTGCCGGCGCGAAGGAACAGAATCAGTCGTTGCTCGATCGCACCATGGTGCTCTACGGCACCTGCATGGGCAGCGCGAATTCACACTCCAATGACAACCTGCCGGTGCTGCTGGCCGGCGGTGGATTCAAACACGGGAGTCACCTGGCGTTCAGCCGCGAGCGCAATTATCCACTCGGCAATCTGTTCATGTCGATGTTGGCGCGTCTGGGTATTCCGGCGAAAGCGTTCTCTACCGCCACCGGTACCATGGCTGGCCTGGAGTTGGCATGAACAAAATAATTCGCTTGGCCGGTATCGCGTTGTTGGGTTCCGCTTTTTCGACGCTGAACGCAGCAGACTCTGGCCGGACCACTTTTCTCCAGACCTACTGCGCCGAGTGTCACGACGCAGAAACGAAAAAGGGGAATCTTGATCTTGGGGCATTGAGCGCGGATCTGGCGGTAAACGACAATTTTTCGCGGTGGGTGAAGATGCACGACCGCATCGAAGCCGGTGAGATGCCGCCGAAGAAGAGCAAGACACGGCCAACGCCCGCTGAATCAGCGGGCTTCATTGCCGGGTTGAAGAAAGACCTCCTTGCTGCCGATACCAAGCGCCTTGTCGGTTCCCCGCGCACCAGCCTGCGGCGGCTGACCAATGGTGAATACGAGAACACCATCCGTGATCTCTTCGACCTACCCGGAATCACGCTGCGTGCCGGTCTGCCTAGCGATGGATCTGCTCACGGATTCGATACCAACAACGAGGCGCTCGACATTTCACACGTCACCATGGCGAAGTACGTCGAAGCCGCAGATCACACCCTCGACATGGCCATCGCCACCCAGCCCAAGCCACCGATTTTACAAAAGGTGCGCATTTCGTTGGCGGAGAATTACATCACCTCGCTCATCCTCTGCCAAGGTGATGGCGTGTTGTTGCGTGACATGCAGCCCGATCCGCAGTTTCCTCCCGCTGGTGACACGCAACCCGATCTCGGTGCCAGCGGCCAGGCCGGCGCTTTCAATCGTATGAGCACGGTCGGCCTGTTCCGTCATCAGGGCGAATCCTTCAAGCCGTACTTCGATCGCTTTGCTGCGCTCTACCCTGGGCGCTACAACCTGCGTCTATCGATTTGGAGCTTCGGCTGGGACAAGGGCAAGGTCATTCCGGCCCGCGGAACCGAGGCAGCGAGCCTGTCGATCGTCCATATCAGCGAGGATGGCCGCGGACTGAACCACCCCGATGACATACTCGGCTATTATGACGCGCCGTCACTCAAGCCGCAGGTGCATGAGGTGACGACTTGGTTGAACTTCAAGGATCTGGTCGGCTTCAACGTCGCATCGCTGGCACCCGTCGAGCTCTACAATCGCAAGGGCCGCGCCATGACCTTCACCGGTCCAGGTATCGCCTGCGACTACCTGGATCTGGAAGGGCCGATCCACGCGGTGTGGCCACCGGTCGCACACCGCGTGCTGTTCGGCGATCTGCCACTGGTTGAGCTGAAGGCCGGCGACAAACAAGCAGCCCGCCTGCCACTGCGCAAAACCATCCGTCAGGAAACCGAAGCTAGAAACCAGCCAGATCCGGGCAACGGAATCTGGTCAGTGGCCAGTTCGCAACCGCAGGCTGATGCCGATCGTCTGCTTGCCGGATTCCTGCCCAAGGCCTTCCGCCGCCCGGTTGCGGCTGAGGTGCGCAGCGCCTACGTCGCCACGGTCGAGTCGCGGCTGAAGGCTGGCGACTGCTTCGAATCAGCGATGCGGTGGGCCTATCGTGCGGCGCTATGTTCGCCGGATTTCCTCTATCATGTCCAACCCGACGGGGCGCTCGATGACTTCGCGCTGGCCAATCGCTTGTCGTACTTCCTGTGGAATTCGCTGCCAGACGATGAGCTGCTGGCACTCGCCACGTCCAAGCGGCTGAGCGATGCGAGTGCCGTGCGTGCGCAGGTCGAACGCCTATTGAAGGATCCCCGTTCACAGCGGTTCATCGACGACTTTCTTGGCCAGTGGCTGAAATTGCGCTCCATCGCCGCCAACGATGCCGACAAGAAGCTCTACCCGGAATTCAATCTCTACCTGCAAGACTCCATGGTGGCCGAGACGCGCGCCTATTTTCGCGAGCTGATTGAAAAGGATCTGAACGCCAGCTACCTGGTGAAGTCCGATTTCGCCATGCTGAACGAAAGACTCGCCGTCCATTACGGCATACCCGGCGTCCAGGGTTCGCAGATCCGGCGTGTGCCGGTGCCGGAGGGTTCGTGCCGCGGACCGTTTTTGACCCAAGCGGCGATCCTCAAGATCACCGCCAACGGCACCACCACCTCGCCGGTGCCGCGCGGGGCCTTCGTCATGACGCACTTGCTGGGCAAGCCGCCCCAACCGCCGCCACCCGGCGTCGGTTCGGTGGAACCGGACGTGCGCGGCGCGACGACCATCCGGCAACTGCTCGACAAACATCGCGCTGATGCGGCGTGTGCGTCTTGCCATGCCCAGATCGATCCGCCGGGCTTTGCCCTAGAAAGCTTTGATGTCATCGGCGGCCAGCGCGAGCGCTACCGCTCCATCGGCAACGGCGACAACGCGCCACGCGGTTCGATCGATCCGTTCATCCACATCGAATTCAAGCTCGGTCCGCCGGTGGATGCCACCGGTGCGTTACCGGATGGCCAGACCTTTGCCGGTATCGCTGAATACCAGGCCTTGCTGGCCAAGGATACGACGACGCTGCTGAAGAACCTGGCGGAACAATTCATGGTCTACACCACCGGGCGACCGCTCAGTTTCAGCGACCGCGCTGACATGGCACGCTTGGTCGAACTCACCCAAAAGCAGGGGGGCGGCATCCGCACACTGATCCACAACGTGGCGGCCAGCACGCTGTTCCGGACCCATTGAAAGAATGAGCGACACACGCCCGGGATATTTTGTGCGAGCCCTGTGGTGCGCCCTGGCATTGATGGGACTGATGTCCGGTGTCGCGGTGGCGGGCGAACCGAAAGCCGACAAGCGCGCGGTTTCCGAACTTGCGCTCTTGCGCTCGCTGCCGGTCGAGGTGGTGGAGCGCTGGCGTGGCGGCTCCGCAGATGCACGTGGATACGTTGGCTTCCAACAGCAGCAGAAGGAATTCGAGGCCGGCAATCAACGCGGCGGCATGTACACCATGGCGATGGGAGTTGTGCTCAAACGCCAGCCGTGGATCGACGAAGGGTGGTTGGTGGCAGAGGCGACGTTCGCGCATCAGCAGGAAGACGGCAGCCTAGGCGATGTCGCCAATGACAAGGCGACCACCAACGCATTCTTCCTCTGCTGGTTCGCCCGCGCGATGTCTCTGCTGGCCGAATCCGGACCAAGCGAAGCCGATCAGAAACGAGTGAAGGCGATCCGTGATAAATGGATTAAAGCAATAACGTGGTTGGGATCCCAGCAAGTGGCGTTGCTGCGCGAGAACGGGAAATCGCCCAACCGGCTGCTAATCGCCGCTAACGCGTTCGTGTTATCCGGCATGGTGCTGCGCAGTGATGACATGATCACAGCTGGGCGCTTCTACATCACCAAAGCATTGGCGTGTTATAACGCAGAGGAAGGATTTTTTATTGAACACGGTGGCGGCGACAGCAGTTATCAGGCCACCAACATTATTGCGCTGCTCTATCTTCAGATGCG
>Ga0105044_10007289_pt1 | contig 15214 bp, 12 predicted proteins | sample MAT01_FD_78092 | JGI IMG/M metagenome (GOLD analysis project Ga0105044, IMG submission 78092) | Freshwater microbial communities from Lake Fryxell liftoff mats and glacier meltwater in Antarctica - MAT-01 | ecosystem: Environmental > Aquatic > Freshwater > Ice > Liftoff microbial mat | place... | reverse complement strand
GCTTGGAACAAGGCCGGGAGGGGGCGGCTCAGGGAACATGCAGCGGTAGCACGGGCCTTCTTTGGCATAGAAGACGCTCAACTGGCCTTCAAAGCGGAAGATGCTGCCGTAGACATTGGGTTTGCCCAATTTCACGCAGGCATCATTGACGAGATAGCGCGTGGGGAAGTTGTCCGTGCCATCGATGATAACATCGTAGTCTTCCATCAGTTCGAGCGCGTTATCGCTCGTCAGCGGGACATTGTGCTTCTCAATGATGATATCAGGGTTGAGATCGCGCAGGCGAATCTCGGCGCTGTCAAGCTTGGAGAGGCCGACGGTGCTCATGCCGTGAATCACCTGGCGCTGGAGATTGCTGGAATCAACGATGTCATAATCGACCAGCCCCATACGCCCAATGCCCGCCGCCGCCAGATACAACGAGGTGGGGCTGCCGAGGCCGCCTGTGCCAATGATGAGGACGCTGGCCGCTTTGAGGCGGCGCTGGCCTTCAATCCCGACTTCCGGCATGATGAGGTGGCGGCTGTAACGTTTGATCTCTTCATTCGAGAGATCGGCCATCTCTGTGACTAATGGCTGCATAAAACCTCTTTCTACTCTCGGTTTAAATTGGGCAAGCGCATCAGTCGATGCACCCCATAGGCTGTGTGATGATGGTGCTTATATTCAAGACGCCTTTACGAGCGATTTTTGTACGGGATGGCGCGGGTCTTTCTGATATCTTCCCTCCACATATCGTCAAGGATTAACGGTTGATTTTTGGGGCAAAGCGGCGGGCACGGTATACCGCGCCCCTACGGATCACAAAGGAAGCTTTTGTAGGGGCGCAGCACGCTGCGCCCTTGATGAGGGCATCTGGCATGATTGGGCGCAGCACGCTGCGCCCCTACAAAAGCTCTGTACCCGCCACAACCCCTGTTAGTGATGCTCTAGCGCATGTCCTTCTTGAACGAGGCAGTCAGGCGCATCAGATCGGGCCACCCATAGCCCACCTCCCACAATTCCTCACCCAGCATCACGCGCTTCTTGCCGACGGCCTGACCGCCCATGCGCTCATAAAAGGCGCGGGCGCGTTTGTTATCGCGCAGCGCCCAGATAAGCATCCCCATGTAGCCCCGGTCATGCAAATCACAGGCAAACGCCTGAAACAACGCTCTGCCGACGCCCTGCTGCTGCTCGGTTGGCAGAATATAGATGGCGTATAACTCACCATCATAATCTTTCAGGCCGGGGTCGCGGCTGCTGCCACCCATCGCAAAGCCGATGATCTCACCCTGCTCATTCTCCGCCACTGCGCCAAAAATCTCGCCCGTTGTCATGGTGCGCGTCCAATGCTCAACGCGCCGTGCCTGCCATTCAGCCGTGAGCATATTTTGCAGGTAGGTGGCGGGGACGATTCCCGCATAGGCCTCTTGCCAACTCGGAACCTGGACGCGAGTGATCCCAGCGGCGTCTTTGGCCTGGGCGGGGCGGACGAGCATGGTTAGCGGCCTCCGGCAATCGTCGGGATGATGCGCAGTTTGGCATCGCCGCCAATTTCGGTGTCCAGGCCCTCCAGAAAGCGCACATCTTCATCGCCCAGATAGACGTTGACGTAGCTCCGCAGCTTCTCATCCTGGAACAGATGCGTCTTCAAATCCGGGTACTGCGTCACGAGCGAGGAGAGCGCTTCTGAGATCGTGCTGCCCTGCACAGTCACTTCGGCCTGTTGGCCTGTATAGGCCCGCAGCGGGGTCGGAATTTTAATGCTTGCCATTGGAATGTAAATCCTCTACAGATAATGATGGAATGAGGCTGGCTGCCTGTCGCCGCAGAAAGCCGCCGACGATGGTATTCATCGTGTCAACTTCAACGAGGAAAGAGTCATGACCAAAAGACGCCTCGACATGATGATATTCTACCTGTTTGTTGGCCTCCAACAGAGGGTTGACCAACTGCATCGCCTGATCGCGGGTGTAGAGCCAGTCGCTGCTAAAGCTGACGACCAGATACGCCGCCTGTGAACGCGCCAACGCCGCGCTGATGCTGTCATAGCCCTGCGCGACATCATAGTAATCCAGCGCCCGCGTGATGTAGAGGTAGCTGTTGGCGTCAAAGCGCTCGGTGAATTTGTAACCCTGATGACGCAGATAGCTCTCAATGGCGAATTCCGTCTCGAAGGTATAGCCAAAGGTGGGCTTTTCCTGCAACTGCCGCCCAAATTTGGCCTCCAGCGAATGTTCGCTCATATACGTGATATGGCCGACCATGCGGGCCACTGCCAAGCCTGCCTCTGGTGCGATGCCATCATAGTAATCGCCGCGATTCCAGCGCGGATCGGCATAGATGGCCTGCCGCCCGATCTCATTGAAAGCGATATTTTGCGCTGATGAGATGGGCGTGCTGGCGATAAAGAGGACGTTTTGCACTCGCTGTGGAAATTCCACCGACCATTGCAGCGCCTGCATCCCGCCCATGCTGCCGCCCGCTACCGCGAACAGCGTCTCAATCCCCAGATGATCGAGCAGACGCGCCTGGGCCTGCACCATATCCGCCACCGTGAGGATGGGAAAGCGCAGCGCATAAGGCCGCCCATCGGCTGCCCGCGATGACGGGCCAGTGCTGCCCTGGCAGCCGCCGATCACATTGGAGCAGATGACAAAATAGCGCTGGGTATCGAACATTTTGCCCGGCCCGACTGCCTCATCCCACCAGCCCGGTTTTTCGGCGGGATGATCGCTGGTGTAGCCCGCCACATGCGAATCGCCCGACAGCGCATGGCAGATGAGGATGGCGTTGTCGCGGCGCAGGTTGAGTGTGCCGTAGGTCTCATAGGCCAGGGTGACATGCGGCAGCACCGCACCGGATCGCAGCGGCAGCGGCGCGGCAAAATGCACGCTCTGGCGTTCAACCACGCCGACGGAGTGCGGGTCATCAGGGCGTGTTGTGCGCTCATTGAGAAAATCAGGCAGGGACATGGGTTAGTCTCGCTTGCTCAAGGGGTGTGGAGGATTGGGAATGTTTGACCCCTCACCACCCGGCTATCCTCTCGCACAAGGAGAGAGGACAGGAGTGGGGTAAAGCCCCTCTACCGCGAAGTGGGAGAGGGGTTGGGGTGAGGGGAGAATTGTTTAGGCGTGCTGGAGTGCGCGGGCGGTTTCGAGCGCTTGTTCCAGATCGGCGAGAATATCCTTGATATCCTCGATGCCGACAGCGAGACGAATATAGTCATCGGTCACGCCGCTGGCCCGCTTCTCTTCGCTCTCCAACTGGCTGTGCGTCGTTGTAGAGGGATGGATTGCCAACGAGCGGGCATCGCCCACGTTCGCCAGATGCGAGAACAGCTTGAGGCTGTCAATGAAGCTGCGACCTGCGGGCTGCCCGCCCTTGATGCCAAAGCCGATGACCGCGCCCGCGCCTTTGGGCATATATTTCTGAGCACGCTCATAGCTCTTGTGCGAGGGCAAGCCGGGATAATTGACCCAGGTGACGCCGGGATGCTGCTCAAGCCACTGGGCGACAGCCTGCGCGTTTTCCACATGGCGCTGCACGCGCAGCGACAGAGTTTCCAGGCCGATGAGATTGAGGAAGGTGTTGAACGGCGATTGGCTCATGCCGAAATCGCGCAGGCCAACGACGCGGGCGCGGATGATATAGGCGGCGGGGCCAGCAATATCGGCGATGACCGCGCCATGATAGGCGGGTTCGGGCGCGATCAGGCCGGGGTGACGTCCGCTGGCTTTCCAATCGAAATGGCCGCCATCGATGATGACGCCGCCAATGCTCAGGCCATGCCCGCCGATCCATTTGGTCGTAGAGTGGATGACGATATCGACGCCGTATTCAATCGGGCGCACGAGATAGGGCGTGCCGAAGGTGTTATCGACCATGACCGGGACGCCGTGCTTGTGAGCGACAGCGACAATGCCCTCAAAATCGGGGATTTCCAGCTTGGGGTTGCCGATGGTTTCGAGATAAATCAGCTTGGTCTTGTCATTGATGAGGGCTTCATAGGCGGCAGGATCATCGGTCTCGACGAAGTGCGTTTTGATGCCCAGGTTGCCCAGGCTGTACTTGAGCAGCGTATACGTGCCGCCGTAGAGTGCGCTGGATGAGATAATTTCATCGCCGGCGTTGGCGATGGTGAGGATCGCCAGCGTTTGCGCCGCCTGGCCCGATGAGGTCACCAGAGCGCCAATGCCGCCTTCGAGGGCCGCAATGCGCTTCTCAAACACGTCGTTGGTGGGATTCATGATGCGGGTGTAGATGTTGCCCGGTTCAGCCAGCGCAAACAGTGCCGCCGCATGATCCGTGTCGCGGAACTGGTAGGATGTGGTCTGGTAGATCGGGACAGCGCGTGCGCCTGTGGTCGGATCGGGAGTATAGCCTTCATGCAGGGCTTTGGTGGCGAATTCGTAGGACTTGCTGTTGTCTTCTGTCATGGTGAGATTCCTCAAATGGCTAAAATAACCAGATTTAGCCTTCGCTCGCTCCTGATGCGGCTGCCGCTGATGATGCGGAAGACCCCCTATTGTCCAGGACGACGCATGGGGCGTCCGAGAGAACGGATCAGAAGTCAAACATCGGATGAGGAAGTGCCTATGTGCCAGGGCACATCTATTTGGTTCAGACACCGCGAGACGGCGGAATCTTTCGTCCGACATTCTCCCGATGACGATCATTATAAAGGCGGACGCCAATCCCACCAGTGACAATTCGTCCTGTATGAGAATACCCTGCCTGTCACTCTCACAGGGTGCTCATGCCCATATCAGACGGGTTTTAAGCCCAGATGGCATCTTTAGACAAGACAAGCTGATGTTCAGATTTTGAGGCAGTGGTTGGTGGGACACGGTTCCCATCCCACAAAAACCCTTCCCTATTCAACCGCCCGCTCTGTGTCCCCCCTCACAGCGGGCGGTTGGTTTTTATGCAGTTAGCCAGGATTTTGATCTTGTGGGAGAAGAGGGAGACCGGTGGCGAGATCTTTGCCTAAAAATTTGCTCATATCCTGCGTGTATCGCCCAACCGTCACCGCGACCATTTTAATGATGTTTCGTGCTTCAAACCATGAAACAGACTTTTTCTCCCCTAATTTGTCTGCACAGGCTTCTTCAGCAATCCCCTGAAAATAAAGGGCATAAATGGTTTGGTTATCGCGCAGGGACGCCCCTTTGGGCAGTGCCAGCTCTTTTTTCAGATAGCGGGCTGTTCGTCCCCACAACCCTCTATAAACATCGTCGGTAGCCGTCGCAAAGTGTGAGCGTTTCAATGCCTCATTGATGGCCTGGCTTAAGGCGGCGGTAAATTGTTCGCGCCTGATTTTGCCAAGCAGACGCATATCAATCCATTTTTGGCTTTTGCCCTGTTTGCGATACGCCTCACGAGTCAGAAGAGCGGCGCGGCCTGTCGCATCCAGCATCTCATCGGGTGACATGCGCGAGGTGATGACGATAAGATTTTCGTCGCGGCGCATCTCATCAATAAACACGCCTGCCTTCGCAAGATATTGACGAATTTCCTGCAAAACAGGCCGAGCACGCATGACTCTGAGATATTCAGCAATGAGATACAGACCTTTCTCATCAATATGGTCAATTTTATACTTTTTTCCATCAGATGATTTGTAGGGCAGTTGTCCAATAGACTTGGACAACTCATCCCACATTCTCTGTTTCTTTAAGTGATCTAAAATTCTACGAATATCTTTTGTTCCGGTAATACCGCGCATCCAATCCTGAATCGCATACAAATGTCTACCCTCCACAATATGGAAGGCCAGCGGAAAGTCCCATCTTTTTGCTACAATCAGGGGCAGTGGCGTATTATCACGATCCGAAGATGAGTCGGTGAACATAGGTAGAGTGGTCATCGTCAGTCCTTTCTATGACATTAGATAATTATTCATAAAAAGGGAAAAAATGCAAGAAATCGAATTAAAAAAAGGTATGAAGCGTGAAAGTCATGAAGAATCGGATGCTGCTGTTTCTCACGGATAAAGAGAAACGTGAGAAGCGGCGGATCAGACAGTCCGAAATCGCAAAGGCGCTGGGTGTCTCCCCCAATACCATCTCCAATTGGCTCAAGGACGAAATTACCCAGATCGACACGAACGTTCTGATTGGTCTGTGTGATTATTTCGGCGTCACATTTGAGCAGATGCTGTATATCGAAGAAACGGATGATGCGCTGGACACCCCTGATGCCTGAGATTGTCTCCCGCCCCACCCTCGAAGCTGATTTGATCCGTCACCAGCACAGCGGAGATTTTGCCGCGCAAGCCGAGACGCTGATGGATCGCGGCCATAGCATCACGTTGGATGCTCTGAATTGAACCTCCTTCCGCCAAAAATTCCCCATCATAACCCCCCTGTCTTTAGAAAACTTGATTGTTTTTATAACAATTCTACGCAGAAACCTAGCAAGGTCGCTCATTTATCGTCATAATAGGAGTATTCACGAGTCGGCATTCACAAAAACGAGATGGCATGATCGGTACGAAGATCGGCCCGTACGAAATTATCCAGGAATTGGGCAGAGGCGGCATGGCGACGGTCTATCGGGCGTATCACCCCGGTATGGATCGGTTCGTGGCGATTAAGATTATTCATCGCGCCCTCGCCACCGATAAAGCAGGCGTCGAACGCTTCCGCCGCGAAGCGCGTTTGATCGCCCGCCTGGAGCACCCGCACCTGCTGCCCGTGTACGATTATGCGCCGGATCATGATCCGCCCTATATCGTCATGCGCTACCTGGAGGGCGGCACGCTCAAAGACGTGCTGGATGAGAAGCGTCTGCTGCCCCTGGGCGAAGTCGCCCATTTGATGCGCCAGATTGCCTCGGCGATGGATTATGCTCATCGGCAGGGCGTTGTCCACCGCGATATCAAGCCCAGCAATATTATGGTCGATCAGGATGGCAATGCCTTCGTCGCGGATTTTGGCATCGCCCGCATCAACGACGGCCTGGGCATGACGCAAACGGGTTTCACCGTCGGCACGCCCGGTTACATGTCGCCGGAACAGGGCATGGGCCTGAGCACGATTGACCTGCGAGCCGATATTTATTCGCTCGGCGTCATGGTGTTTGAGATGGCGACGGGCCGCGCTCCCTATACGGGCGAGACGCCGATGGCGGTGCTGTTCCAGCACATCCAGAATCCCGTCCCCTCCGCGCTGCAATTCAATCCCAATCTGCCCGAAGACATCGATCAAATCTTCCATAAAGCCCTCGCCAAGCAGCCCGAAGAGCGTTACAGCTCGGCGGGGCAACTGTCTGAGGTGCTCGTGGCGATGGCGTCCAATTCTGCCGCCAATGCCCGCCCCGTCCAATTGCAAACGGCGGCGATGCAGGCCATCCAGACCAAGCAGAAAGAACGCAGCAGCACTGGCCCCGATGAAAAGACCATGCTGGAAAAGTTCGAGGCCATGCGCGAGCAGCCGACGACGCCCGGCTTTGGCGTCCCCATCACCGATGGCCCGACCAGCAACACGCCTATCCCGCTCTCATCCCTGACGCCTAACCCGATCAGTGCGCCCCTGCCTACCGTCGAGCAAGCCGCGCCTGTCGCGCCGCGCCGCCCCACCGGGCTGATCATTGGTGGGACGGCGGCTGTGATTGTGGCCGCGATTGCGCTGTTTCTGCTGCGGCCAAAGGACACAGGCGGCAACGTGACGCTGACAGCGCCTGTGACAGTTGGCACGCAGCTTGTGGGCAACACGACGCCCAATGCCGCAACATTGACCTTCAGCGCCCAGAGCCTCGTGGTAACGGCTGAGGTCACACAGGAGGCGACAACCACCAAGACCATCGCGCAAAAACCCTCGCCCACCGCGACTCGTCAGGCAGGCAAGACGCCGAGCGCAGTGGTGACGGACAGCCTCATGGTGGGCCCTGACTCTGAGACGAATACGCCCACCGCTAAACCTGGAACAGCGACGCCCACGCCAAAGCCGCCCACCAGCACACACACCCCCACCATCACAACAACGCCTTCTGCACCGGTTACACCCTCGCTCACGGCAACCGCCTCAGCTACGATCACCCTGACGCCGCTTCCGCCGACGCCTGCCACGCCGATTATGTCAGCGCGGCGGGCGATGGATATTCGCGTTGGGCCGGGGCCGGGCTATCCCGTGATTGCCCAACTCAACACGGGGGATCAACTTGAAACCCTCGGTATCAGTGCCGATGGACGCTGGCTCAAAGTCCTGCTGCTCGATGGCGCAGAGGGCTGGGTGCTGTTTTCCAGCGCCAGCGCCGAACTCTTAGGCAATCAGCAGGTGCTGGTTGTGGCTCAGGCCCCGACCTTCACGCCCACTGATACGCCGACGAACACGCCCACCGCCACCACCACGCCGACAGCGACCTCGACGCCCTCGGCCACGCCCACGTCCTCCCCGACGAACACCCCAACCTATACGCCGTCACCGACCAACACCGCCACATACACCCCCACCCCGCTGCCGCCTTCGCTCACACCAAGCGAGACGCCAAGCCCAACACAGACCTTCACGGCGACGCCCACCGCGTCGTTTACGCCGAGCGAGACGCCGAGTGAGACGCCAAGCCCAACACAGACCTTCACGGCAACGCCCACCGCGTCGTTTACGCCGAGCGAGACGCCGAGTGCAACCCCCTCCTCGACGCCGACCCCCACATCGACAGAAACACCCACCGCCACGCCAACCATCACCGTGACGCCGCCGCCCACCTTTACGCCCACCCTCCAGCCTGTCGGTATCCTGCCTTACGTCCAGAATTTCGAAGCGCCTGATGCGCTGCTCGGCTCGGATTTTGACAACACAGCCTGGCAGTTGGTCAATGAAGGCGGCCAGAATATTCTCACGGGACGGGCGCGGCTGATTCAACCGTTCATTCTGCTGGGCAGCAATGTCCCGGAATGGCTGACGACGCCGGATTTCGTCATCAATTTCCGCGCCTATCTGGAAGCGGCGGAGGGCCTGCGCGTCGTCTTCCGCTATCAGCAAAATGTGGGCTATGAGGTCGTGGAGATTACGCCCGGCACGGTCTTCCTCAAACGCAACAGCCCGAATGCGCCCAATCCGCTGACGGATCGTGCAAAAGAACTGCGCGTGAAGCAGGGGCCAGCCCGGTTGAAGTTGAAAGAGTGGCACAATTACACCATCTGGGCCTCGCAGCGCCGCATTTTCGTCTACATGGACAATATGCTCATCGTCAACGCTGAGGACACCAATCAGCCGGAGTTGGGCGCGGGGCTGATCCTGTTGCAGATCAACAATGCTTTCAAGTCGACTCGCATCGATGATGTGGTGATCCAGCGGCCCGAACCCGGCACAGAAGCCTTTGAAGCGGGCGTTCTGCCCAGCACATGGACGAGCAAAGGCGAAGGCGTCACGATTGGGGCCGATCCCGATAATCAATATCTGCGGATCAAAGGCCCGTCCGAAGCCGCGCCGCAGCTCCCCGCTATTGAAGACTTTGAACTGCGCTGCCGCCTGTGGAATGAAGTGGGCGGCCACCAGCTCTATCTGCGTGCGAGTGCGGGCGGTGTCATCCGCTTTAATTTCGCGCAGGGCAGTCTCACGCTGGATTATCTGGATGGCACAGGTAATCCGGTATGGACGCGACCGGTGCCCAATATCTACTCGCGCAACCGCTGGCAGGATTTCCAGGTCTTTCTGGTAGGCAACCGCCTCGAGATTTATGCCAACGGCGAAAAGCGCTTCGCCGAGACATTTGACGCCACACCCGGCGCAGGCGGCATTCGCTTTGCAGCGCTGGTGGACACTGATATCTTCCGCGTGGATGACTGCCTCATCACCCGCTCGACTGTGGATCGTGGGACAAATGCCGATTTCGCCTTTGAAATTCAGGATCAGGTGCTGGCCCGCACGTTCCGCTATCTCCGCAGCGACCTGGACGAGAACTTTGATGAGAAGTTCCGCACCGATGAATGGTGGGTTAACGGCCTCAAAGCCGATGGTGAATTTGTGACCGATCCCGCCAGCAGCACGCACGGCGCGTATTTGCAGATGAAATATCAGGATCGCCCAACATGGCGCTTGTTCCGCGATGTCATCGGCGTCGAGATGTTTGGTAAGGGCCAAGACACCACCACCTATGATGACTCCACCGATCTTTACATCACGCTTGACCTGCGCTTGCAGCAGCCCGGCACAGCCTGGTTGAATTTCCGCACCACCCTTTCACCTGCCGGATCAGACTTGCAGGGCTATCGTATGGGCCTGCGCCGCGATGCCCAGGGCCAGATGACGCTGCTGATTGAGTATCAGAGCAGCACGGAGAAGACGACGATTTATGAGGGGCCTGTGCCAGGAGCCGATCAAGGCCCGCTGCCGGAGTGGATTCCCCTCCGTGTGCTGACCTACAAAGAGAAGATGGCGTTCTTTGCCAATGACAAATTTATCACCTTCGTGGAAAAGGCGGACAAGTTCGGCGGCACGCTGGCTCTGAGCGTTGAGCCGGGGACGACTGCCGATTTTGATGCGCTCATCATCCGCGACACGACGCCGCATGGACAATAAGCGGGCGGCGCTATGTCTCAGAGAGCCATCACAACTTTTTGGCCGATTCTCCGTATAATATTGTAAGACACGTCCACGATCCTGGTACGCTGGGACTGAGAGGGAAGCATGGCGGACGAGGTTACAGTTTGGAAGGTCATTGGAACGGTTGCCAAAGGCGTTGCCCGTTCGGTACAGTTGCTCGGAGAAGGAGCAGCCGCCACCGTTGGGGCGGCGCACCAGGGCAAAATCGCAGTGGAGACATCTATGCCCGTCACAGAAGTCACGTCGATCTTCAACACCACCGATCAGACGATTAAATTCGTCAATCGGGAAACCGCCCGTGATGAGCGGGAAATCCTGGGACAGAGCGCTCTTTCGCTCAAAACCGAGCAAACCGCCGGCGCGTGGGTTCCCTGGTATGATCCGCCGCGCTTTGGGGATTTCCCACATCGCCATCTGGAAATTCTGGTCGATGACATCCCGATTTTGTACATCTGGCAGCGCGGCGATTTCATCTACTGGACGAATCGTCTGGACAGCGAAGGCCGCCCCGCCAAAGCTTATAAAATGGGCGGCGTCACACACGTCGGCGGCACACGCACGCTGGTTGTGCGCCACGATCCGGAGTTGGGCTTTAGCGCCTTCCTCACCAACACCCTCGAAACACGCTAATTTTTCTCATAAGGGCCTGACCTGCTCAGGCCCTTATCGTTTCCTATTGCACCTGAGTCCTGGGTCGGTTTTTAGCGTGTATTTCGCCCTCACCCCAACCCCTCGCCCCTTGTGGGAGAGGGGTTGGGGTGAGGGGTGATGGACGCCACCCTACTCTGACACCACCAGGGCCATAATCTCAGGCAGTTTGGCGGCGGCGCGTCCACGATGGCTGAGGGCGTGCTTGATATCCTGCGGCAGTTCACCAAAGGTCTGCGTCTGGTCGTCGGGCTGAAAGATCGCATCATAGCCAAAGCCCTGTCCGGCATCATGATCTTGTGTGGTGATATGACCATCGCATTGACCCGCGACAAAATGCGTCACCTTTTTGTCAGGCTGGCGCGGATCATGCAGCGCAATCACACAGATGAAGTGGGCGGTGCGCTGTTCCCTCGGCACGCCCTCCAGCTCTTTGAGCAGCAAATGGCGGCGGCCCGCATCGTCCAGATCCGGTGTGCCATAGCGGGCGCTGTAGACGCCGGGCCGCCCGTCCAGCGCATCCACCGCGAGGCCGCTGTCATCGGCCAGGGTGAGCAGGCCCGTCATCGCGCCGTACTGCTCGGCTTTGAGCTGCGCATTGGCCTCAAACGTCTCGCCTGTCTCCTCAACATCATGCTCAATCCCCACATCCGACAGGCTGACAAATTCAAGCGGCCACGCGACCAACAGTGTGCGATATTCGGCCAATTTCCCCTGATTGTGGGTGGCAACAAGCAGTTTCATACAGGTCTCCAAAATGAGATAAAAATATCACAGAGGTTATTATGCGATTGATATGTTGTGTTGCACCAGGGGCAAAACGGCTCAGGGCAGGTCATAAAAGCCCCTCCTTGCGCAGCGGGGAGGGGTGGGGGTGGGGTTAAATTTAGCGGCTGTGCCAATTGACGGGCGGCGGCGGCGTATCGCCGGCCAGCACCGCCTGCAAATAGATGGCGGCCAGTTCCAGATCGGCCTTGATGCGATTGTAGCGGCTGGTGTGCTGATACAGCGCGACCAGAATCGCACGCGGCCCCACAGGTTTGATCGTGAGATGGCGCAGATCATCGGGAGCGCGGCGCAGTTTCATCTGCACTTCGAGCGCCTCGCCGCTGCGCCAGGTTTCGCTGGCCTGCTCGCTGAGGAGAAAGAGCGCGGTGGAGATGGCCGCCAGCCGTTCAGTCTTCTCGCTGCCGGGGAGGGTCGCGGTGACGGTCAGGCCATCGACATGCGTGAAGAGCAAGCCTTCAATTTCGGGGGCGGTCTCTTGCAGCGACCAGAGACATTGGGTGGCAAGCGCCATTTGCTGCTGATCCAGGAGCATCATGATAAGAAAAAACTCCGCAGCCTCATCAAAAATACGGCGTCATGTTCTCATCATAACCTGAATCGGCAGTGGGACAAGTGAGGATGAGAAAACCCCACCCCGACCCCTCTCCCCGCTCTCCCCACTTCGTGGAGAGAGAGCCAAAAGCCCCTCCATGCGCAGCGGGGAGGGGTGGGGGTGGGGTCGCTTGCGTAGCGGGGAGAGCGGGGAGAGGGGTTAATCCGCCGACACAGCCTCGGCCAGCGCCGCCTGCCCCTGCTTGAACTGGGTCTCGTAGAGATTGGCATACAGGCCGCCCGCCTCGATCAGCGTGCCGTGCGTGCCTTCTTCCACAATCTGACCGCGATCCAGCACAAAGATGCGATCTGCGGAGAGAATGGTGCTGAGTCGATGGGCGATCACGATGCTGGTGCGACCCTTCTGCACCCGCGCCAATGCGTCCTGAATCAGCGCCTCCGATTGGCTGTCGAGGCTGCTGGTGGCTTCGTCCAGCACGAGGATACGCGGGTCTTTGAGGATGACGCGGGCAATCGCCAGCCGCTGCTTCTCGCCGCCGCTCAAGCGATAGCCGCGTTCGCCCACCACCGTATCATAGCCCTCGGACAGATCGGCGATGAAGGCGTGAATATTGGCATCCTTGCACGCCGCCTCAAGCTCTTCCTGCGTGGCATCAGGGCGGGCATACAGCAGATTGGCCCGCACGGTATCATGAAACAGATACGTCTCCTGCGTCACCATGCCGATATTGTCGGCCAGCGTTTGCAGCGTGAGATCGCGCAGATCATGTCCATCCAGCGTGATGCTGCCGCTGGTCGGATCATACAGGCGCGGAATGAGATAGGTCATGGTCGTTTTGCCCGCGCCGCTCGGCCCGACCAACGCGACCATCTGGCCCATCTCAACCTTGAAATCGAGATTATGCAGCGCCAACTCGCGGGCCTGACTGCGATTGGTCGTGGCGGCGGCGATATCACCGCTGAGGGTCATATCCTCCATGCGTTCCCACTCGGACATGCTGAGTTTGGCGGGTTCTTCGCCGTAGTGGAACGACACATCATGGAAGGCGATCTCGCCGCGCACGCTATCGAGCATGAGGGCATTGTCTTTTTCTTTAATCTCCAATGGCAAATCGACAATCTCAAAGACGCGCTCAAAGCTCACGACAGACGAGGCAAAATCGACGGGCGCATTGGTGAGGGCTTGCAGCGGGCCGTACAACTGCGTGAGATACGTGCCAAAGGCGACAATCGTGCCGACGGAGAATTCTCCGCGCAGCACCAGATGACCGCCAACCCAATAGACCAGCGCTGTCCCCACCACGCTCACGAGGCCGATGAGCATGAAGAACTGCGACCCCATATAAGCGCGTTTGATGCCCGAATCGCGCACTTTGGCGGCCCGCTCGTCAAAGCGCTGCATCTCCTCTTTGGTGCGCCCAAACAAGCGCACCAGCAGCGCCCCGCTGATATTGAGCGTTTCATTCATTTGGGCGTTCATCTTGGCGTTGAAATTCATCTGCTCACGGGTCAGGACGCGCAGTTGCCCCCCTAAGCGGCGGGCAATGAAGATGAAAAAGGGCAGCACCATCACGCCCATGATCGTCAGACGCCATTCCATCGAGATCATGACGCCCAGAATGGCGATCACGGTCACAATATTGGTGATGAGCGAGACAATGGTGTTATTGACAGCGCTCTGTGCGCCCACCACGTCATCATTGAGGCGGCTCATCAATTCGCCGGTTTTGGTGCGCGTGAAAAAGCGAAACGACATGCGCTGCAAATGGTCATAGAGCGAACGGCGCAGATCGAAGATGACGCCCTCGCCAATCGAGGCATTGATGCGGCGCTGCACCACGCTGATGAAGCCGTTGATGACAGGAATCGCAATCAGCGCCAGCGCCAGAATATTCAGGCGGCCCGCATCACCCGGCGGCTTGAGCGTGTTGTCGATCAGATCACGGAAGATGAGCGGGTTGAGCAGCCCCAGGCCCGTCGTGAACAAAATCAGGACGAGCGTGGCCGCGATCCGCCAGCGATACGGATAAGCATAGCCCAATACACGCCACACAAGCTGACGATCCAGCGATGAGAGTTTCTTTTTGCGAGCGTCTTCTTCGCTCCAGATGAAATTTGACCAGCCACCACCATGAAAACCCATTGCAACACTCCAACCAAACCGATAGAGATCACAAACATTTATCGAGTGAGCGCATGTTTGTGAATATACGCCATTGTGTGATGACAGATTAGCACACCGAATTGTAACAATGAAATAGAGCGCAATTACACTCTTTACATCTTATTTGCGTAGATTTTTGGCGTTTGACAGTAGGATGGGAACACTCTACGGTGTCAGAATAGCATACGCAAGCGTAAAAAACTCCTAAACACATGGCTAGTCTCTTGTTCCGTAACAATATGTAATGTATAGTAAGGGTATAGACGGGGTTAGAAAATCAGGACTTTCGCTTGGGTTACTCAAGACGGTTGTTAACGGTTCAAATTCTTAGATTTTGATCTATCATGACCCGTTCTGATTTATCCAAGCGAAAGTCCTGAAAATAAGCCTTTTACAAGCTGTGTTACGTGACATACTCCCCACACCTAAAGGCGGGGGCATCTGCCGTAAACGCCGGAGGCTTGGCTTACGCCAAGACTTCCACCGACTGAGACAGTATGAGATGATGCCCCATCTCATAGACGCGTCT
>Ga0105044_10007288_pt1 | contig 15215 bp, 12 predicted proteins | sample MAT01_FD_78092 | JGI IMG/M metagenome (GOLD analysis project Ga0105044, IMG submission 78092) | Freshwater microbial communities from Lake Fryxell liftoff mats and glacier meltwater in Antarctica - MAT-01 | ecosystem: Environmental > Aquatic > Freshwater > Ice > Liftoff microbial mat | place... | reverse complement strand
CTGGCCAGGATCGAGCCCGCCTACGCAGGCCAGACGCTGGCACTGACCTTCTTCGACGTGGCAGACACCGCCGGCACGGCCTCCATGGCTGTGCTGCCGCCGTCGGAGTACGCCAGCGCCTTCACCGGATGTCAGTTCACCCGCGACAACACCGTTCCGAACATCATCCCGCAGACCAACTGTGCGATCACGGGCCTGACCTCGGCCAACTACAACGCCCGCAACGTCACGCTCCGGCTGGTGCTGCCGGCCGGCTACACCTGCAATGTGGCGGATCCCAACGGTTGTTGGCTGAAGGTGCAGTTGACCTTCACCGGCGCTCCGGCCGACACCACGACCTGGGCGGCCAGCCTGCTCGGTGATCCGGTGCGACTGGTCGAGTAACCGATCCGGTGGTGGGTCACAGCGCCGCCCGCTCTAGATTCGACCCATGTCGGGATTCGTTGACGAGGCGGCTGTCTGCGTCAAGGGTGGCGACGGCGGCGCGGGATGTGCCTCCTTCCGGCGGGAAGCCCACACCCCGAAGGGCGGCCCCGACGGCGGCGACGGCGGCTCGGGGGGCGATGTCTGGCTGGTGGCGGATCACAACGTCGCCTCCTTGCTGGCGTTCCGCGATCACCCGCACCGCACGGCCACGTCCGGAGCGCACGGCCAAGGCAAGGGCAAACACGGACCGTCGGGCCCCGATCTGATCGTTCCGGTCCCGGAGGGCACGGTGATCCGGGACCGGGACGGCTCGGTCCTGGCCGATCTGGTTCGCCACGGTGACCGTTGGCTGGCCTCGGCGGGAGGCGAGGGCGGCAAGGGCAACTCGCGGTTCCTGTCGAACCGGCGCCGACAGCCGACCTTCGCCGAGCAGGGTGAGTTCATCGAGGAACGCTGGCTCCGTCTCGAGATCAAATTGATGGCCGACGTGGCGTTGGTCGGATTCCCGAATGTCGGCAAGTCAACGCTGATCTCCCGGATCTCCGCCGCCCGCCCGAAGATCGCCGACTACCCGTTCACGACGTTGGAGCCGAACCTCGGAGTGGTCCGGACCTCCGACGGCGCAGAGTTCGTCGTGGCGGACATCCCTGGCCTGGTCGAGGGCGCGGCAGAGGGTCGAGGGCTCGGTCACCAGTTCCTCCGCCACGTGGAACGGGCCAGGGCGCTCGTGCTCCTGCTCGACCCGGCCATGGCCGACGGCACCTCGGTCGAGCGTCAGGAGGAGGTCCTCCTGAACGAGTTGGGGGACTATCGGCCCGAGTTGTTGCATCGGCCCCGGGTCCGGGTGCTGTCACGGGCCGACCTGATCCCCGCCGACATGCGGAGCGATCTGATCGAGAGCATCGCCTTGCCGGAGGCTCACGACGACGGAACGGGCGACGACACCGAGCAGGACACCAGGCTCCACGTGGTGTCCGCCGTCACCGGCGAGGGCATCCCGTCGCTGGTCGGGGCCATCGCCAGGACTGTGCTCGAGGCCCGGTCGCGGATCACCGTGGACGAGGCTTACGTCACGTTGCGCCCGGTGCCCGAGGGCATCCGGATCGAACGGGCCGAGGACGGATCGTTCGAGGTCATCGGACGCGACGCCCGGCGCGCTGTGGCCTTCAACGACCTGACGAACCCCGATGCCTTGGACGAGGTGCACCGCCGGTTGGAACGGGTCGGAGCGATTCGGGCCCTGGCCCGGGCCGGCTGTCGAACCGGGGACCTCGTGCGGATCGGGACGTTCGCCTTCGATTTCGAGGGGAACGACGACCTGCGCGTCGAGGGTGGAGCGTCCCGGTCGTGATCGTGGTCGTGAAGGTGGGCACCTCGTCGCTCACCGACGACGACGGCGTCATCGACGTGGCGGCCGTGGCCAAGATCACCGCCGAAGTGGCGGCCGTGACCGCCACTGGTCACTCGGTGGTGTTGGTCACCTCGGGGGCCATCGCAGCAGGGCTGCCGGCGCTCGGGCTGACGGCCCGCGATCGCCCCCGGGATCCGATCACCTTGCAGGCGGTGGCCGCAGTCGGTCAGGCCCGGCTGATGGCCACCTATCAGGCCCAACTGGATGCCTTGGCCCCGTCCGGCACGGCTGGCCTGGTGGCGGGCCAGGTCCTGGTGGCGCCGTCGGACTTCGGGGACCGTCGCCGCTACCTGATGGTCCGCTCCACCATCAACCGGCTGCTGGAGCTGGGCGTTCTGCCCGTGGTCAACGAGAACGACACCGTGGCCGACGACGAGATCCGCTACGGCGACAACGACCGCATTGCGGCCATGGTCGCGCAGCTGGTCGGTGCGGAGGTGCTGGTGCTGCTGACCGACGCGGCGGGCGTGTTCACCGCCGATCCGCGTCTCGATACGTCGGCGTCGCTCATCGAGGAGATCCTGGAGGTCGACGCCGAATTGTTGGCAGCAGCCGGCGGATCGGGGTCGAACCGGGGGAGCGGCGGTATGGCGACCAAGGTCACCGCGGCGCGTATGGCTGCATGGTCGGGAGTACGGACGGTGATCGCCGCAGCCGACCGGCCCGATGTGGTGGCCGCGGCCGTCCGGGGCGATGCCGAGGTCGGGACCACCATTGCCGCTCGGCCCACTCCGCTGTCGTCTCGGAAGGTGTGGATCGGCTTCGCCGTGGGTTCATCCGGGCGCATCCACGTGGACGCCGGCGCACAGCGGGCGTTGGTGGACCGGGATTCGTCCCTGCTCGCCGTCGGGGTGACCGGCAGCGAGGGGAACTTCGACGGCGATGATGCGGTGGAGATCTGCGGTCCCGACGGAACGGCCTTCGCCAAGGGTCTGGTCAGAGTCTCCTCAGCCGAGCTGGCCGATGCCTCCGGTGTGGTCGTCCACCGGGACGACCTGGTGGTCCTACCCGGCTGACTCGGCGGGACCGGGCTCGGTTGCCGGCTGCGCTTCGGCTGGTTGCACCTCGGCGGGCGCAGCGACGGCTTCGACGGCGGGCGCCGTGGCGATGCCGAGCTGACTGCGGATCTGCTCGAGGCGGGCCTGGGCCTCGATGTTGACCGCAGCGTGCTCGACCTCGAGCATCTTGGCCTCGACCGACGATCCCTCGAGCTCCGACCTGGCGGATGCCTTGGCGTAGCGGCTCTCGATCTTGGCTTTCACCTCATCGAGGGTGGGAACATCCTGACCGACGGTCTCGGACAGCGACGCCATGGTGACGTTGAGCTGCTCCTGCATCTTGGCCTGATCGAGCTGCGAGAGGAGCTTCTGCTTCTCGCTCAGCTTCTTCTGGAGCGCGGCGCTGTTCTGGGCGACGGCCGCCTTGGCCTGGTCCGAGGCCTGGGCCGAGCCGAGGGCGAGCGTCTTCAGTGACTCGATCTCGGTCTCGAGCGCAACGAGCCGATTGGCGAACGCCTCGGCGGCCTGGGTGTACTCGGCCACCTTGGTCGGCGCGCCGGTCTTGGATGCTTCGTCGGCCATGATCACGGCCTGGCGGGCGTTGGCGTTGACCTTGCCCAGCTCTTCGATCTTGGTGTTGAGCTGCATCTCGGTCGTCTTCTGGTTGGCGATCACGTTCGCCGCCTGTTCCTTCAGCCGGCGGTGTTGCTCCTGGGCCTCGATGATGGCCTGCTCCAACTGGATCTTCGGATCGGCCTGGGCGTCGAACGAGGACGACAGCTTGGCGCCGAGGTACTTCCACCACTTCTTCAGGGTCTTGAGCATGACGTCACCTTAGGGGCCGCGACGGGCGGTTCCCCGGCGTACCCGCTCGATCACCTCGTCGAATCCATCGATCCCCAGGCGGGGTACGGCCAGTGCGACGCCGGCTGCTCCGACAACGGTCAGCACGATCACCTCGACCAGCGGACCGTCTGCCCCCAACCCGCCGAGAGCAGCCCGGGCCGCCAGGAGCACGATGGCCAGCACGGCACCCATGACCGCGACACGAACCACGGGCGTCCACCAGCTCCGATCCAACAGACCAGGAATCACCTGACCGGCTCGGGCCGAGGTCACGATCGCGGCGAGCAGATACGAACCGGAGTAGGCCAGGCCGAGGCCCACCGGGCTGGTGCCGGTCGATGCAGCCACGATGAGCACCAGCGCGATGTTCGTGGCGTTCTGGATCACATTGCAACCGAATGGCGTCCGGGTGTCCCCGCGAGCGGTGAAGACGCGGAGTGTGAACAGGTAGGCCGAGAACGCCGGCAGGCCGACGGCCAGGCCCGTGAGCACTGCGGCGGTGCGGTCGGTGTCGGCTGGGGTGAACCGTCCACGTTCGAGGAGCAGCTCGACCAGCGGGTGGGCGAGCACGGCCAGGCCGACCGCTGCGGGCACCATCAGGGCCAGCATCACCAACGACCCCTCCCGGAAGCGTTTGGCGAATCGGATGGGCTGTTCGTTGGCCACGGCGCGGGCCAACTCGGGTGTGGCGGAGGTCATGATCGACACGGCGAGCAGTCCGTGTGGCAGCTGGAAGAAGATGAATGCCGTCTGGTACGCGGTCACCACGCCGTCGCCCTGGCCGGCGGCCACCGCCAGTACGACGAGCAGCGCGATCTGGTTGGCGGCCACGTAGCCGATGGTCCATCCGGCCAGGCGACCGATCCGGCCGATCACCGGGTGCCGCGGCTGGAACTTCCACTGCAGTCTGATCCCGCCTGAGCGCAGTCCCAGCGCCACGCAGATCGCCATGGCGGCCACTCCGGCAGTGGTCCCGAGGCCGAGGAGCAGGATGACCGATTGCTGGCGGACGTCCTCTGCGGTGTCGGTCACGATGGCCACGGCGATGAAGATGCCCGTGGTGATGACGTTGGTCAACACCGGCGCAAAGGCGGCGACGGCGAACCGTCGATGGGCGTGCAGGATCGCCGTGCCGACGCTGGTCACGCCGTAGAAGAGGATCTGCGGGAGGAGCAGGGCCAGCAGGGGGCCGGCGATTTCGGATCGGATGGCGGCTCCGTCGGTGGTCGCCGGGATGATCCCGACCAGAGCCGGTGAGATGGCCACTGCGGCCACCGAGAGGACCACGAGTGCCACGAGCGTGACCGAGGCCACCACCGAGGCGCGTTCGCGCGCCGCATCGGCCGATTCGCCTTCGGCCCGGACGAAAACGGGAACGAGGGTGGAGGACAACACGCCGCCCAGCACCAACTCGTAGATGAGGTTCGGAGCGGTGTTCGCCAGATTGAAGCCGTCCGAGACTCCCCCCTGACCCAGGGCCGCCGCCATGGCCGCAACCCGGATCAACCCGGTTGCCCGACTCAGCGCAGTCCCCAGTGCCGGCGATGCGCTGGCCCGCAGGAGCGATGTTTCCTGGGTCAACCCGGGCTCGCCGCCTGGTTCGTGACCTCGATCGCCTGTCGCAGCGCCTCCATGTCGTTGGTCACCGTTGACACATCGGTGCCCAGTTCGTCGATGCGGTGGTCGCCGACCGAGGCCACCGAGAGCTCGATGGCGCGGGTCACCGCTTCGTCGAGCCGGGTGCAGCTCAGCCGGAGGCGATCATGGGTATCGGAGATGGTGGTGTCCATCCGGCTGGCCGTGGCCAGTTGCGACCGCAGCGCGGCCAGCGTCTGGGACGAGGCCTCGCTCCCGCTGGTCCCGGTGGTCGGGGCGGGCAGCGAGGCCAGCTCCCGTTGGATCGAGGGGACGTCGATCCGCGATCTGGCCTGGGCCAGGGCGTGCCCCGCCCGCGCCACCCGCCAGCACTCGTCGACACCATCGGAGACCCGACCCGAGATGTCACCCAGCCGGTCCTGGAGCGGACCCTCGTCGATCCCCTTCACCACCTGGGCGAACTGCGCCCTCGCCTCGAGCGCTTCGTTGGCCAGACGCCGCCACGGGTCACTGAGGGTGAAGGGGTCGATCCGGTCGGCCCGTGGTCCACGTGGGACTGCGGCCAGAACCCGAACGCCGAGGAACGCCGCGGCGCCGATGACGGCGCCGATGGGACCGAGCCCGATCAGGATGCCGGCCGCCGCGCCGGCCCCCGTGGCCACGATCGACGTCGGGGACACGATGGCGTGTGCGACCTTCGGCGTGAAAAATCGGTCTCGGAACCGCAGGGTTCCCATCAGAAGTTGCTCACCACCTGCTGGAACACCCGGGCGATCGACTTGGCGTCCGCTGCGTTGTAGGCGGCAGCATCGGAGGCCTCCGAGATGGAGGTGAGCGCGGACATGTCGGCGTCGGATCCGTAGCCGATGGTGAAGATGCGCACGGGTTTGCCGGACTCGCCGGTCACCCCGCTACGGATCTCCTTCAGCAGCGTGCTTCGCTGGTCGGCGTCGTCGTCGGGCTGTCCGTCATCGTTCACGCCGTCGGTCAACAAGATGATGGCGTTGATCCTGCTCGGGTCGTATCCCTCTCTCATGGCCCGATAGCTGGCCAGCGCCACGTCGTACAGCGGCGTTCCGTTGGTGGGGACCAGCCCATCGATCGAACTGGCCAACGCCTCGCGTTTGGGTCCGATGGGCTCGACGGGTTGGAGGTCGAGGAACGTCTGGTCCTGCTGTGGGCCGAGCCCGGTCGAGAAGATCCGGAGCCCGACCTCGTCGTCGACCTTGAACTCGGCCAGCGCGTCGATGGCGGCCTGCTTGGCCAACTCCAGCTTGGTGTCGGAGCTGTCCGGACCGGGGGAGTCACCCATGGAGCCCGAGACGTCCAGGACCATGAGCACCCGGCCGGTCTTGCGATTGAGGGCCCATCGGTCCAACAGTCCGGTCATGATCTTGGGCGCCGGAACCTCGAGCAGCGTCTGAGGCTGAGTGGGGTCCACCCCGTTGGCGGCCGAGACGGGGTCGGTAGTGGCCACGTCGCTGTTGCCGGGCCGGAACCCGAACGACACCACCCGCTTCTGGTTCTCGGGCTTCTGCACGAAGTCCTCGAACAGCTTGGCGCCCTCACGCAGGTCATCGGTCACCCAGTCGGCATCGAGGACGAAGAACGGGTTGTCCGAGAAGAGGGTGCCTTCCTTGGGGTAGACCGCCACCAGCGGGATCTTCGGCTTGCGAAGCTCCTCGCCGGGGGATACCACACCGTCGGGGTTGCCGCGGTTGTAGTCGATGACCGACTTCTCCTCCACCGCAACGGCGGAGGCGTACGTCAGCGACGTGCCCCGCTGGTCGGCGCGGAACCAGTTGTTGAGGAACGTCATCGTGATGTCGCCGTAATGGACGACCGCCGATTCGATGTCCTTGCTGAACTGCACGACCGTTGGATCATCGAGGTCCTCTGGAGACAGGTCGGTGGTCTTGCCGGTTGCGGCATAGGTCTGGGCGATGAGGGCCGAGAGTCCGCTGGTGGAGAAGTTCGGGTTCGTCTTGCCCAGCCGGAACGGGCCCCACTCCGGGCGGCCGTAGGCGGCCCAGCCCTGTGGGTCGGCGGCCAGCCTGGCCAGGTCGGCGAAGCCGATGGGGGTGGCCGGGTAACCGATGGCGTCGGCCATGGGCTTGGGCATGGCGATCACCAGCGGCGTGAGCATGAACGGCTCGGCGCCGGTCGGGGCCAACGGCTCCTTGCCGGCGTCGGCCAGTCGCTGGTTCAACACCGCACCCCAGGCGCTCGACGCTGGAGACCAGATGATCGGCTTGGGTCCATCGACGTCCTCGTTCCATCCCTCCTCGAGGGCGGTGGCGGCCGCACCGGAGGACTTCTTCTCCGGTCGCACGAAGATGCACTTCCCGCTTCGGGTCGTGGGCTCGGACTTGTTGAACTCGTTGGCGAGGTCCCCGAGCAACTCGACCTTCTCGGAGCTCACGGCCATGTCGAGGGCCAGGCAGTCGCCGGGGTCCTTCAGCTCACCAGAATCGAACCCGCTCTCGGCGGTGAAGGTTCCGGTGTCCTCGTTGCTGGAGCATGCGCCGATCAGCGACAGGCAGACCAGTACAGCGGCCAGCGTCGTGAGCAGTTTCGGTGTGCCTCGGGTCATGGATGATCCGTCGCTTTCTGGAGGTCGTTCGGGTGAGCGTGGCGGTGGGTCAGGCGGTCCAGCGGGAGGCCAGGGCGCTCAGCACCCCGGCTCGGGGTAGTCCGGAGGCGGCCCCGGCCGAGCCAGCTTCCCACCCCAGGTCCGCCAACGCGCGTCGGAGCTTCCCGGCGTCGACCCGGCTGCGGTCGCCGCTGGTGCCGATGACCTGGGCCCGCACGGCAACCGGGGGTGTCACGGGCAGGACAGTGAGCTGGTCGGCCGAGCGGGAGGCTTCGACCCGTTTGGCCGCCGGTCCGGAGAGGGCGGTCACCATCGACGCCGTCGCCGGGATGTTGAGAAAGCGGTCCAGGAACGTGGTTCCACCTGGTCCGGACCCGGGGACGGCGTTGGCGAGCCGGTCGAACCAGGCTGCGAAGTCGTCGTCAAGGTCGATGTCGTTGCTGGCGAACTTGGTTCCGCCGAACGACGCCACCCCGAAGGCCCCGAGGGTCACCAGCCCGGCGGTCGTGGCGGTGTCGTCGATGCCGATGGTCAGCGAACCCCATCCCGCCTGCCCGCCGATGGTCGACCAGGGCGCGCCGGCCCGATCCCCGATGCAGCGCAGATCGACCGGGCCGCCGCAGTTCGCCGTCAGCGCGTCGATCCGGTCCTGGCGGGCCACGACCGCCAGGCCGGTGGTGGCCACTACGGTGCTCTCCGCCCCCGCCGGTCCGGCATCGAGGCCAGCTGCGGTGCGGGCCTCGGCCACGATCTCCGGCCACGGGTCGGACACGATCCACACCGATGCGCCCAGTCGACCACCTTCCACGGAGATCCGATCGGCCGTGACCTGGGGGTCCTCCACCGCTGCGATGTCGAGGTCCGCCGCGGCACACGCCGGCTCCAACTCGGTCGAGCAGACGGCGGTCAGCCGCTGATCGGCGTTGCCGCCGTTATCGTTTCCTGATCCGGCTGATCCGGCTGTTTCGGCCGGCGAGTCGAGCTGTTGGCGGATGAGGATGGCCGCGACGATCAGCGCCACCGCCGCCAGGAACGCCAGGGTCCGCTTGGCCATCATCGTCTGCTCGCAGCCAGGACGTCGGCCGCGGCGATCAGATCGGCCGAGGTGAGCGTGACCAGATCTGCTGGGCCGGTGGTGTCGGCCTGCACGAGGCGAGAGGCCTGCTGGGTGATGGCCGCCTCGAACAGGTTGCGTGCATACCGGCCGTTGCCGAATCCGAGCGTGCGCGGCTCGGCATCGAAGATGGTCCGCAGGGTCTGCGCCGTGGAGGCGTCCCACTCGTAGCGCTTCGGGCCGGCGATCCGTTCGAAGATGGTCATCAGCTCGTCGGTCGTGTAGTCGGGGTAGGTCAGCGTCCGGGTGAATCGGCTGCGCAGGCCGGGGTTCGAGGCGATGAAGGCCCCCATCTCGTCGATGTAGCCCGCCACCACCACCACGACGCTGGTCCGGCGGTCCTCCATGAGCTTGACCATGGTGTCGATGGCCTCTCGTCCGAAGTCGTTGCCGCCGCCCCGAGCCAGCGTGTAGGCCTCGTCCACGAACAGCACCCCGCCGTTGGCTTCGTCGAAGCGCAATTGGACCAGCGGGGCCGTCTGACCGACGAAGCCGGCCACCAGACCGGTTCGGTCGGTCTCGATCAACTGCCCGGTCGAGAGCGCCCCGAGGCTGCGCAGGACCCGGGCCAGCAGTCGGGCCACCGTCGTCTTTCCGGTCCCCGGGTTGCCGACGAAGACCATGTGCAGGCCGATCTCAGTGATCGGCAGGTCGTGCTCGGTCCGAAGCTGGTTGATACGCAGCAGATCGGCCAGTTGGCGGACCTCACGCTTGATCTCGGTCAGTCCGACCAGGGCGTCGAGTTCGGCCAGGACGACTTCGAGTGGCTCGGGCGATGCGTGCTCCGGTGGGCCAGCCGGTGCGCCAGATGGGGTGGCTGCCGCGAGGGCCGCCGGGGCGTGACCGGCCTGGGTGAGGCCGGGCTGGGTGGGGACGGCGGGTCGGGCCAGCCCGCCGCGTCCCATGGCGCCCAACATCATGGTGCGGTACGCGCTGATCGAGGCCAGCTCGGCCTGGGCGGGGACCTCGTCCAGCGCAGCAACGGCGTGAGCCAGGTCCATGGCCCGCTGGTAGTAGATCGAGGCCAGGACCGTCCCGTCGAGACGATCCGCGTCGATCAGGAGTTGGAACAGGGGTCCGGGAGATTTCAGAAAGCCCGCCCGCGAGGTGATCAGGTCCGAGTCGCGGAGCCCGACCGCTGTGAACGGGTCCATGCCCAGCTTCGGGAGCAGTGACCCGAAGCTGGTGGCCAGGGCGATCAGCTCGGCGTCGGTTCGACGGGAGTCGGCGTCGATGCAGGCGCACGTGATGGCGAATGCCTCGGCGGCGGCGTCGAAGGTGTGGTCGCCGGGGGTGTTTCCCCGGGACACCATGATGGCGTCCAAGGTGGCGGCCACGTCAGCGACGAACTGGTGCACGCACTCGTGGACCAGCGTCGCACCGCCCGTCGCTGTTCCGGCCATCGCTGCTTACGCTAACCCGCAGTACGATCGACTCCCGTGACGACCCTGAGCCCAGCCGCGGCGCCGACCCCGATTGACGAGTTGGGCCGCCGGGCCCTGGCCGCCAAGGCTGAGGTCGCAGCGGCCACCACTGTCCAGAAGAACGACGCCCTGTACGCCTCCGCGGACCTGCTGGAGTTCCGTGGATCAGAGATCCTGGCGGCCAATGCCGACGACGTCAGGGCTTCTGCCGCCGAGGGGGCCTCTGTGTCGGTGCTGGATCGGCTGACGTTGACCGAGGCCAAGATCGCGGGCATGGCCGGCGGGCTTCGTCAGGTCGCCGGACTGGCTGATCCGGTGGGTGAGGTGCTCGACGGTTGGGTTCGTCCCAACGGATTGCGGATCACCAGGGTTCGGGTCCCGTTGGGGGTGATCGGGATCATCTACGAGAACCGCCCGAACGTGACCTCTGATGCCTTCGGTCTGTGCCTCAAAGCGGGCAACGTGGCGTTCCTCCGGGGGTCCTCGGGCGCCATCCGCTCGAACTTGGCAATTGCCGCGGTGCTCCGTGAGGCGCTGGGCAAGAGTGGCTTGCCCGAGGACAGCCTGGTGATGGTCGACGACGTCTCCCGAGCAGCGGCTGTGGCGTTCATGCAGCTCGACGGGGTGATCGACTGCCTGATCCCGCGCGGGGGAGCGTCGCTGATCGCGTCGATCAAGGAGCACGCCTCGGTCCCGGTGATCATCGACGGCGATGGCAACTGTCACCTGTACGTCGACGCCGGCGCGGACCTGGACATGGCCGAACGGATCCTGGTCAATGGCAAGACCCAGCGGACCAGCGTGTGCAATGCGCTCGAGTCCCTGGTGGTCCACGTGGACGTGGCCAGCCGGTTCCTGCCACGGGTCGACGCCGCGCTCGGCACGGTCGAGTTGGTCGGCGACGAACGGGCGTGTGCCGCCATCGCCCGATGCGAACCGGCGGCCGAAGGTGACTTCGCTCGCGAGTTCCTGGATCTGAAGCTCTCCGTTGCAGTGGTCGATGACCTCGCCGCCGCCATCGCCCACGTGAACGCCAACGGTACGGGCCACTCCGAGGCCATCATCACCAACGATCTGTCCGCCGCGGACCGCTTCTGTGCCGAAGTGGACGCCGCCGCAGTGCTGGTCAACGCGTCGACCCGCTTCGTCGACGGCGAGGAGTTCGGATTCGGGGCCGAGATCGGAATTTCCACCCAGAAGCTGCACGCCCGGGGTCCCATGGGTCTGCGCGAGCTGACCAGCGCCAAGTTCGTGGTCCGAGGGGCCGGTCAGATCCGAGGCTGATCCGGCTGGGTCGCACCGAATGCGGGGCCGGTCCAACCTCGCGAGTCGCACCAGTCCTCGTCACCCCAGGAGTAGTGCCACCACTCCTCGGCGAACGGGCAGAACCCGGCGGCGGCCATCAGGTCATGGAGGGTCCGGCGCAGTGGTCGCGACGGGCCGGCTGCGAGGTCGTCCTCCAGCGCCCAGAGATGGGCACGGGGGGAGAACTCGTCGAACGGGGTGCCCAGGGCCAAGGCCTGGCCGTTCCAGGCCAGGGTCAGGTCCACGGCGCCGCCCGTCAGGTGGGGTGGGGTGTGCGGTGAGGTCGGATCCGCCAGGTACCCGGGCTCGAGCATCGAACCGGGGAAGTAGTAGTGGTCCCACAACGCCGAGATGGTGACACGGGATCGCCAGCCGTCGAAGATGGCCAGTCCCCAGCCGGCGGGGAGCGAGCGGTCGATGGCGGCTAATCGGTCGATCACCGCTGCTCGGAGCCAAGTGGTCGTCGTAGTGCCCGGCCAGCCCACCGCGTGATACGAGGCCAGACAGGCCATGGCGGTGACCTCGACCAGCGGGGCGTCCGGGTCGGGCCCCGCCGCCAGTCGGTCGATGGCCTGACTCAGCTCGTGCCGGTCGGAGTCGTTCAAGGCCAGCGCAGCCAGGTTCGCGGGCGGAGCGATGGTCTGCGATGAGTAGTCCGGCCATATCGAGTCAGAGCGTGTCGGCTCAGGGGATGTCGAGTCCGGGCAATCCACAGCCCGATCGTCCCACGCAGGCCCGGTGAGCGGCACGGTTGCGGGATTGTTTCTCAAGATCCGAGCCCAGTATCCCGATGACCTGCTGCCGGCCCTCGTCTCTCCAGGGCCGACCGATCAGGGCAGGAACCGGCGACCGCACTCGCCGGTTCCTGCTCGAGGCCGCCGCGCTGAGCGCAACTGAGTTGACCGTCCGGTCAAGGGGGTCGGTAGCCTGACGAAATGGCCTCCGAAGATCAGTCGTTCCGGTTCGATTCCGTCGATGCAGTACGCACTCGGCTGGCCGAGGTGGACTACCTGTCGGACGAGGGCATCGCCGGGATCGTCTACTTAGCAGATCGCCTGCAGAAGCCCATCCTGGTGGAGGGCCCGGCTGGAACCGGCAAGACCCAGTTGGCCAAGTCGGTGGCCGAGATCACCAACAGCCGCCTGATCCGTCTCCAGTGCTACGAGGGTCTGGACGAGTCCAAGGCGCTGTACGAGTGGAACTACAAGAAGCAGCTCCTGCGCATCCAAGCCACCAAGGCCGAGGGCGACACCGCTGCGTGGGACGAGATCGAGGAGGACATCTTCTCCGACGACTTTCTGTTGACCCGGCCGCTCCTCGAGGCCATTCGGGCCGAGGACCCCGTGGTCCTGCTGATCGACGAGGTCGACCGGGTCGAGGTCGAGACCGAGGCCCTGCTGTTGGAGATCCTGTCGGACTACCAGGTGTCGATCCCCGAGCTGGGCACCATCGAGGCACGGCAGATCCCGCTGGTGTTCCTCACGTCGAACAACACCCGTGAGTTGTCCGAAGCACTGAAGCGGCGCTGTCTGTTCCTGCACATCGACTACCCGGACATGGAACGCGAGAAGCGGATCGTGCTGACCAAGGTTCCGGGCATCACCGAGTCGTTGGCCGATCAGGTGGCCAGGATCGTCCGGTCGATCCGCCAGCTCGAGCTGAAGAAGAGTCCGTCGGTCAGCGAGACCCTGGACTGGGCCCGCACCCTCATGCTGCTCGGCATCTCCACCATCGACGGTGACATCGCCGCCAGCACCGCCAATATCCTGTTGAAGTATCAGACGGACATCGCCAAGGCTCAGAAGGAGTTCTCGAACGACAACTCCTCGGTGGCGAAGGCCGGGCTGAAGGGGTGACCGACGCCGAAGTCGTCACGTCCGGGGCGCCCATGTTGGAGCTCCTCAGTGGCTTCATCGTGGAGCTGCGCGAGGCCGGGCTGCCGGTCAGCCTGACCGAGCACCTCGACGCCATGGAGGCGATCACCCATATCCCGCTGGAGGATCGTTCCGCTTTCAAGTATGCGTTGGCCGCCACCCTGGTCAAGAACAACGCCCATTGGCGCAGCTTCGAGACGGTTTTCGAGGTCTACTTCTCGCTGCGGGGTCGGGAGTTCGCCATCGGAGACGGCGATGGTCAGGAGCTCCCTCAGGAGCTGCAGGATCAGCTGGATCAGATGGAAGGACAGGGCGGCGACGGCCAGATGAACGGTGCCGGCGGCGGCGACCAGATGTCGGCCGAGGAACTGGCTGAGATGCTGTATCAGTCGCTCATGCGGGGCGACGACGCCATGATGCGTGCTGTGGCCCGCCAGTCGGTGAAGCGCTTCGCCGGCATGGAACCGGGTCGGCCGGTCGGCGGCACCTACTACCTGTACCGGACGCTGCGGAACCTGGATTTGGACGGGATCCTGGAACGGCTCATGGAGCAGTCCCGCGAAAAGTCGCCCGAGACGCTCAGCCCGCTGGAGGAGCGCCTCGAACACGACGAGTACGAGCACCGGATCAACCAACTCAAGCAGGAGATCGAAGCGGAGATCCGGCGTCGGCTGGTGGCCGACCGGGGCGTCGAGGCCATGGCCAAGACCCTGCGCAAGCCGTTGCCCGAGGACATCGACTTCATGCACGCCAGCCGGGAGGAGATGAAGATGCTCCGCCAGGCCATCTATCCGCTGACCCGCAAGTTGGCGGTACGCCTGGCCCGAAAGCGCCGTCACGGACGCAAGGGCCCGTTGGACTTCCGAAACACCGTGCGGCACTCGTTGAGCTACGGCGGCGTGCCGGCGGAGCCGAAGTTCAAGTACCCGCGGCCGCACAAGCCGGAGATCTTCGTGGTGGCAGACATCAGCGGCTCGGTGGCCAGCTTCGCCCGCTTCACCCTGCACCTGGTGTACGCCATTGCCAACCAGTTCTCGAAGGTTCGGGCGTTCGTGTTCATCGACGGCGTGGACGAGGTGACCCGGTTTTTCGAGTCCACCGAGGACATCACCGAGGCCATCCATCGGGTGAACACCGAGGCCGACGTGGTGTGGGTGGACGGCCACTCCGACTACGGCCATGCCTTCGAGGTGTTCTGGTCGAAGTGGGGCAAGGACATCGGCCCCAAGACCACCGTGCTGATCCTGGGCGACGCCCGGAACAACTACCACTCGTCGCAGAGCTGGGTCGTCAAGGAGATGCAGAACCGGGCTCGGCACGTCTACTGGTTGAACCCGGAGCCCAAGAGCTATTGGGACACCGGGGACAGCATCGTGGGGGAGTACGGCACCTACTGCGACGGCACGTTCGAGTGTCGCAACATGCGCCAGCTGGAGAAGTTCGTCGACCACCTGGTCTGAGGGGTCGGCAGGTGAGGGCTCGGCGGGCTGGCGGCGGGGAGCGTGCCGGCGATGGCCGGGCGTCTCGAACTGCGCACCGCTGACCACCCGCCAGGTGGGCCAATGTGCGCCATTCGGGTGTGTGGATGGCGGTGGCTCGAAACGGAGTCGCCCGGTGCAGGCGGCAGG
>Ga0105044_10007287_pt1 | contig 15216 bp, 13 predicted proteins | sample MAT01_FD_78092 | JGI IMG/M metagenome (GOLD analysis project Ga0105044, IMG submission 78092) | Freshwater microbial communities from Lake Fryxell liftoff mats and glacier meltwater in Antarctica - MAT-01 | ecosystem: Environmental > Aquatic > Freshwater > Ice > Liftoff microbial mat | place... | reverse complement strand
TTTGAAAAATAATAGCCATAGGTATAAGTCAAATCCCGAATGGGCTCTGCGTGGCGCTTTTCCCAAGCCTTGCCGCCGTTTTCCGAGCGATACAGCTCCAGCCCAGTAATGTCTGTGTCAAAGAGTGATGCATCACCGTCAAGCATTTTCGCACGCAACGGATCCATCGTGATCGCACCGGATTTCAACGACTCGATCAGCTTAGCGGCATCAAGCGTGGTCGGGAAATCGCTACCCTCTAGGAATTGCGCGATTTGCTCCGGGTCTTGGCTTAAGAACTCCGCTTTCGTCATCGCTTTCAGGCGCGCCGGTGACAGCGGCTGATCGCCCAAAACACGCTGCGCCGCAGGCATCGGTGCATGTTGGTCGATGCTGGCATAAATCCAATCCGGTTTCGCAGCACTAACCGCTAAGCCAATGCGGCCTACCCCAACACCGCTCGGAAAAGCCCGCAATTTTTGAAACGTTAACCCGCCATCGCTACTTTTATAAACCGCCGAACCCGCGCCCGATTCGCGAAAATCCCAAGCGCTGCGATGTTTATCCCAGGTGGCGGCGTAAACCACGTCCGGGTTAGTCGGGTGAAATACTAGTTCAGTTGCACCGCTCCACGCATTATCGGTCTTTAAAGTTTGCTTCCAGCTTAAACCTGCGTCCTCGCTGATATAAACGCCGCGCATCCCGCCCTTCGAATAAAGCGGCCCCTGCACCGCCACCAAGATGCGTTTGGAATTACGTGGATCAATCAAAATGCGTGCGATCCGGTCTGCGCCCAACAGGCCTTTAGATTCAAAGCTCTTGCCGCCATCAATGCTGCGAAATACGCCTAAACCCGAATATGATGAGCGTGATGCATTCGGCTCCCCGGTGCCAACCCAAAGCGTTTCCGGAGCATTCGGATCCACCGCGATATCACCGGATATCATGCTCGGCAAGCCATCGCTGAGCGGAATAAAGCTCTGGCCGTTATTCGTGCTTTTCCAGATGCCGCCAGAGGCAAAGGCCACGTAAAAGCTAAACGGCTGATTTGGCACCGATTCAATATCGACCACACGACCGCCCTGAATCGAAGGCCCAATTGAACGCCACGGCAGCGCCGTTAAAGCACTCGCCTTGGTCATCGCCTGCTGACGCTCCCACGCCGCCCAACGCGCCTCCGGGGCGGTACGCTCGGCGAATGCAGGCTTGGCGATAACCATTGAAACGAGAGCAAACGCGATTGAGATCGTCAAAATTGGGGTGCGCATAGTGCAGATGCCAGTTCTTTAGGAAGTGCGGAACCTTAAAACTTAAGGGGCAAGCGCGGCAAGTGCTGCATAGCCAGCACGATCAAATATAACAAGTGCGCAAGGGGCTAAAAATTGCGCGTTTGGACTGGGTGCTTTCACCTCAATCTTTATTTCGAAAGCGCTCGCGATATTTGGCAGGCGCGATGCCCAGCACGAGGGTGAACGCTCGCCTAAAGCTAGATTCGTCGGCAAAGCCTAATTTGGCGGCAATTTGCGCGACGCTCGCGCGTGAGTTGATCAATTCAGCGCTTGCTTGTTTGAGCTTGACCAGCCGCACGAATGCGCCCGGGCTATAGCCACTTTCCGCGCGAACTTTGCGCGCCAACGTGCGCGGCGACAGATTCAAACCTGCCGCCAACGATTCGATATTCTTGCCCCGCATGGGTGCACGCTCAATCAATTGCGTCAATGAACGAAGCAATGGCGCGGACTGCTCAATCAGATCTAGCGCTTGCAATGCGGGCAATACCGGCTCGGGCCGCGCGAGCACCATCAATTGTTTGAGTTCAAAGTAACGGTTCGGCGTCAGCGCAGCACGCACCAGCGATTGCGCCAATAGCAAATGCCCATGCACCCCGGCGGCGGTATCAAAACGTCCGCTTTTTACGATTTCACGCTGCAGCTGCCAATCAGCGTCTGGAAATTGCTGCTGCAAATACGCCGATAACCACCACGTTGCCGTCGCACTGTGTCCACGTAACAAACCGGCTTTAGCGACTAAGCTGACGCCGGTGCAATAGCTCAAAATCTGCGTTCGTACCGGTAACTTTGCAAGGGCTGCGATCAATGCTTTGTGCACGCCTAAAGCGGCGATCAGTTGCGTTGCGCCATCGGCCCAAAAGCCGGGAACGATCAACGAATCAAAGTCCTCAGCTGTCAAAGTTGCTGTAGGACTAAGCATCAAGCCATGCGCGCAGCGCACTGGTGCGTTGGCATGCGCCACTAGCGTCACCTCAAACAAGCGCTGCTGTGCCCGTAAATTTGCCGCCATAAACAAATCTTGCGAGGCCAATAGCCCGGCGGGTAAACAGCCTGGGTAAAGCAAGAGCGCGATTTTCTGGCTTGGCACAAAATGTCCTATATGTGGCTAATTACGCCATATTTATCACGCGCACAGCCGCGCACGCTAGCGCTCATTCAAAGCGGAGCTACTTTATGCGTATTACGCAAATTCGAAACGCCACCATTTTGGTACAGCTGGGCGCACATCGCATTTTGGTCGATCCAATGCTGAGTGCTCAGGGCGCTTTGCCGACACTGAAATACTTCACGCACAAGCGAAGACGCAATCCAACGGTCGAGCTACCACGGGGCACCGAGGCATTGCTAGAAAGCGTTAGCCATTGCCTAATTACGCATTGCCAAAAAGGTCATTTTGACCATTTAGACCGCGCGGCCGTACGTTGGCTGCGCGCACGCAATACGCCGGTGCTTTGCATGCCGGACGACGCGGCATATTTGCGCCAGCTGCGGCTTAACGTCGTGCCCTTAGACACCCAATTTGATGCCAGTACGGGCTTGGCGAGCGGCGCATTACTGGAAGGCCGCGTAAGCGCAATTCCTTGCCTGCATGGGGAGGGCTTAATCGGGCGCTTTATGGCGCATGGATCAGGTTATGTTATTGATTTTCTTGGCGAACCTAGGCTGTATTTGGCAGGCGACACGATTTTATCCAAGCCCGTGCGCGCATGCTTTGCCAGCTTGCAACCTGATGTTGCGGTTCTACCGGCCGGCGGCGCACGCTTTGATGTCGGCGGTGAAATCATTATGGACAGCAAAGCCGTCATCGAAGCCGCGCAGCTTTTTAGCGGTATCGTCATCGCAAATCACTTGGAGGCATTGGATCACTGCCCCGGCACGCGCACTGAAGTTTTGACCGCCGCGCGCGCACTTGGACTTGCGAAGCGAGTTTTGGCACCCAAAGATGGCGAAAGCTGTGATTTTGCACCGCAGTGACTGTTCGCTATCGCCAACCCGAACTAGCGCAAAGCTACCGATGCCCATTATTTTGTCTAACAAATCAAACAGATCAAACAGATCTAGCTAACTTGGGTTTGAGACACACCACAGCAAAAAGCTGCATAATCGAGCGGGCCAGCGAGCGGTGCCGTTAAGTTGAGCAGCGTACGCTTTAAAAACGCCACGAGCAGCTCCCTCGCCCCGCTAGAGGAAGGCAAAGCATCAGTACGTACATTTGGTGCCTAATTGCCCCTACTCAACGACAGATGATCTAGACAGGTTTAGTGATGCCGAGGTCGCGATCCTTGAGTCAATTTGGCAACAATACGGCTCGTGGTCGTCAGTAAAGCTAGAGCAATATCTGCATGACAGGCCTGCTTTCCCTGAGTGGCAATGGAACGGAGGAGATGGGGCAAACTGGATTGAGATGGAAACTGTTTTGAACTCTGTCGGCTTTGCTAATGAGCAAATTGGCACCATGATTCAAAAGATTGTTACGTTCAGCACGCTACAACTAACGCAAAACATTCCGTAAATGCCAGGCGCACAAATTGCGTCTTCGGCAGTATCCCTCGTTGCGGGGCAACAATATTTATGCCAAGCGGATCAACCGGGGAGCATCTATTTGTTGTCATCGTGCGGGTAAAATTGGTGGTCAAAGTAGAGTCGATTCTCTTGGCACCAATCGAAACTGTAGTTCCAAGGTCGGATTCGTCTTGCCGCCTTGACGTCGGTGACCCTCCTTTCATCACCCATGCATCGCATATGGGGGATCGACATTGCAGACAGGAAGACGTAAGCCACGTTATAAAGTGCCTGCAATCCGGCTACTTTCGGATGGGCGACAATGTATGCAAATCTGTTCTCACGAGAATAGCTCAAGGGTCGCACAATTCGACGGCATGTCCGTTGATTATTGTTGGTGGGTGGCACAGGCGCGTTAAAATAAATCAGCCGAATTTGCAATTACTCGATTTCAAAATCATCAAAAAAGCAAATCCCCAAACAACAAATAATCCAATCCCTGCCAACGATAGCGCTGCATATCCACGCGCTTATCCGCCACTATTCCCTCAGTACGCAACTGCGCAAGCTGCCCTTCGACCGCGCAACTGCCATCACTGCGCAGCACGCGCCACCAGGGAAGTTCTGTATCCGTATCGCGCAGCACGCGCACAACTAGCCGCGCGCCGTGTGAAATGCCTGCTAATTCAGCGACTTGCCCATAACTCGCGACTTGGCCGGGTGGAATTTCGCCAATGAGCGCGATAATTTTTTTCTTGCGCTCGCTAAAGCTGAGTACCATCGGCTCAGTGCCCGAACTTTTAGAGTTGGGGTAAATTTTCGGTTTGAGGGTTCGAGTCATGCAAAATTTTGAAGATATCCGCGCGTGGGCTGCAGCAAAGTACACGCTTAAAGACAACGAGCCCTTCCTGCTGAGCTTTGATGTGGCGATTATGGGTGAAGGACGCAGGCAAGGTATGTATATCGCCGAGCTTGATTGCGAAGACGGCACCAAGATCGCGCGCGTATCGACGCCAATCTCGCGTACGGCGCGCGTGAACTCGGAGCGCTGTTTACGCTTTAACTGGGCGCAGCGGGTGGGCTATTTGGCTTATGGCGAACTTGACGGTCAGGAGTGGCTGCATCTTTGTGAAAACCGGCCCTACCCGGGCTTGAGCGCGAGTGAGCTTAATCGCATCATGCGCGAACTTGCACCGTTGGCGGACAAATTGGAGCGCGCTTTTACTGGTACTGATCACGTATGAAAGGCGGCTTGCGCTGTGTTTGTGCCGCGTTTGCGCTATTTGGCTCGGACGTGCTTTTCGCGGGCAACGCTGACATTCAAGATCGCAATTTATCGACGCAGGCCGATCTTGAGCTACGTCTAGCCGGAATTAAAGACGACGAACCGGCGCTGCCACGCGGTTTAAGCCCCGAGGAACGCCTCTATTGGCGCTTACCAACCGTCATCGCGCTGGCGCTCGCACCGCCACCACAGCCGGTGCGTGCACCGGCTGAATACGAGGCGAATGACGGCTTATTAATGCGTTGGGGAAGTTTTAACAGCGTCATCACCGAAATTTCTTTGGCGGTTACTACCAGCGGTGGCTATCAAGGCGCGCCAGCGCCAAAAGTGTATTTGGTAGTGCGCGATGCCAGCCAACAGGGCTCAGCGGCGGCTACTTTGGCTGGCGCCGGTGTCGATATGAGTCGCGTGCAATTTGTGATTGCACCCAGCGACAGCGTTTGGATGCGCGACTACGGGCCACGCTTCGTCAACAGCGCCGGCATTCGTGGCCAAATCGATCATCTCTACAACCGGCCTAGGCCCTTGGATGATGCGATTCCAGCAGCGGTAAGTGCTGTGTTTGAAGCGCCGAACTTTGCGCTGCCTTTGGTTCACGGCGGCGGCAATTTTCATTTGTTTGACGATGCGCAGGCGTATATGACGCAGTTGGTCGTAAACGAAAACGCCCCGGTCAGTGCTGAGCAAATCAAAGCCTATTTTCGTGAATATCAGGGTTTAGAGCTCACCCTTACACCCGCATTTCCGGCTAGTTTTGATGCCACTGGACACATTGATATGTGGATGCTGCCGGCGGCGAGGCGGCGCGTGATTATCAGTGAGTACCCGAATACGGGCGGCGTTTACAGCGCGCCGCGCCAAATTACCGAAGACACCGCCACCTTAATGACCAGTCGCGGCTATCAAGTTTTACGTACCCCCGGTTGGCAGGGCACAAACGGCGCGCACTACACCTATGCCAATTCAGTGGTCATGAACTCGAAAGTGCTGATGTGCCGATTCGCCGGTCAAGACGTGCGCAACGCGCAGGCCTTGGCGGTGTTCCAACAAGCGTTCCCGACGCGCGAAATTACAACGATTGATTGCAGCGGCATCATTGCCTCCTCCGGTGCAATACACTGCATCGTGATGCATGTCAGTACCGCATTAATTGCCATGACTGGCTTTGAGGATTGAGTGTTAAGCACATAGACCAAGGTGATGCAAATTTTACAAGTTAAAGTCAAGCCGAAAGCCAAAGTAAGCGTATTCACCGCGCAGCTGGACGGCACTTGGCTTGCACAAGTCAAAGCGATGCCGGTCGATGGCAAAGCTAATGCGGAATTGATCCGCCTTATCGCAGAACACTTTGCCATTGCTAAATCAAAGATTGCCGTTAAATCAGGTGCCAGCGGGCGACTAAAGTTGATCACGGTCGATGCTTAAGGTTAACCCGCATGAGTAACGACAAAGCCCGCGGAAAAGGCAAAAGTCAGGCCGTAAAAGTCTTTATTTCGCTCGAACACGCATGCGGCTATTACCCAGATCGAATTGCACAAAATTTAGTGCTAGACCCAATCGCCGATGACCAAAAAGAGCTTTACGACGCTGCGATTACACGCGGATTTAGACGTGGCGGCGGGCATATCTATCGCCCCCATTGCGCGCAATGCAACGCCTGCATCGCCAGCCGAGTTGATCTAGCGAAATTTAGCCCAAACCGGACGCAGCAGCGTTGCCTTAGGCTCAATGCAGATTTGACGGTAGAACGTCGCCCGGCTGAGGTAACCGAGGAATATTTTGCGCTGTATCAGCGCTATTTGGCCGGGCGCCACGCAGGTGGCGGCATGGACGAGCCGAGCGTAGAAGACTTCAGTCGATTTCTGTTTTCAAAATGGTCGCAAACCGAATTCATCGAGTTTCGTTTAGGTGCGCGTTTACTCGGTGTTGCCGTCACTGATGTCACGCACACCAGCTTTTCAGCGGTGTATTGCTTTTATGACCCGAACGAGGCGAAACGCAGCTTGGGCGTATTTGCGATCTTGAGCCAAATTGAATTGGCGCGTGCGGCGGGATTAAGTCATCTATATCTGGGCTTTTGGCTCAATGGACATGAAAAGATGCATTACAAATCAAACTACAGCGGCTTCGAACGCCTATATGGCAGCGAATGGCGCGCCGCTTACGCCGATGATATTGAACTAGGGCGCGCGTCCGAATGACTACGCGCAAACCGCCCAGTTCGTTGTCGACCCGTTCGCTATCGAACAGTTCTTTGTCATCAAGCGCGCTTGCGACTAGTTGGCTGGAGCGTGCCTTCACCGTTGCCAGCTTTAATATCCAGGCCGGAGCACGCGCAGATCGATATCACGATTACGTGACCAAGGCTTGGCAACATGTACTGTCCGGCCCCAGCAAGTCCGACAATTTAACCGCTATCGCACAGGCCATTGCCGAGTTCGATCTGGTTTGCTTGCAAGAGGCCGATGGCGGCAGTACCCGCTCGGCGTTCGTGCATCAGGCGCATCGACTTGCAAACTTGGCCAATTTTGGCACCGTGCTAGATCAACGCAACCGCAAAGTCGGGCTGAAGCACCTGCCATTTTCCTGTACCGGCAACGCTGTTTTGGCGCGTCAAGGCTGTAACGACTGGAAAGAACATGCCTTGCCCGGAACCGTCAAAGGCCGGGGTGTAATCGCCGCAGGGTTCGAGGGCGTACGGGTTTTTAATCTACATTTGTCACTGACCGCAAATGCACAACGCATTCAATTGGACTACATCGCTGAGCAACTTGCCCTGCTTCCTAAAGCCGAGCCGGTGATCGTAACGGGCGATTTTAACGCCACGCCAAATGCGCCAGCGGTGCGCGCATTTATTGAAAGCATGAAGCTAGAAATTGCGCCGACCGACGCAACGTTTCCAAGCTGGGCGCCCACGCGCCAAATCGATCTGATTTTGTATCGCGGCCTAAAACTAATGCGCAGCTGGACTTTGCCCGTGTTGGCTTCAGACCATATCGGTGTCGCGGCGGAGTTTGTGGGGTTGATCGATAGGTCGCAAACAAGGTTTATCAGTTAGCCACTTTTAACCCAAGGCTTGCAGTCAGCGCACGCCGTTCACCGGCGTCGGCTAGTCTTAGGGCATGTCACTATCAAAGTTCATTTGCTTGCTAATGCTGCTGTGCACGTCGTATTTGCACGCTGACACGCTGGCTGAGTCACTGGCCGCCAGCGCCCCCGATGCTGATCCGAAAGCAATCGCACAGGCGCTACAGGCCAGCGCCTGCGCGGTATTAAAGCTGGGTGTAAAACCGCCGAAGCGGCTTGCGCTGATTGACTATTCCCGCCCTTCGGTGGACCGGCGTTTGTGGATATTCGATTTGCAAGCTAGGAAGTTAATGCTCAGCGACTACGTCGCGCATGGACGAGGAAGCGGTGACAATTTCGCGCGCGTTTTTTCGAATCGCGAAGGTAGCCTGCAGTCCAGTTTAGGATTGTTTAGAACCGCGGAGGGCTATCTAGGCGTACATGGGCGTTCGCTGCGCTTAGATGGCCTGGAACCTGGAATCAACGATCAGGCTCGCGCGCGAGCGATCGTGATGCATGGCGCTGACTATGTCGATCCACAGCTCAGCATGATTCAAGGGCGAATCGGCCGCAGCCACGGCTGCCCCGCAGTGCGACCTGCGGTGGTTGATCAACTGATCAACGCTTTAGAAGGCGGACAGATGCTGTACGCATTTTACCAAAACCGACATAAACTGACCGGGAAATTGATCGCCCTTTTGGGTGAAGTCGATACTGCCCAGTCGGCATTATTAAGCTGCGAAAACAATAACTAGGCACGGAAATATTAGGCACGGAAATACTAGGCACGGAAATATTAGGAAAGGAAATATTAGGCACGGAAATGCACAGTGCGTTGGCGCACTGACTTGACGCCGCCGCCTAAGCACACTTTGGTTCCTTACGCGCAGCCCGGCGCAACATCATTTCGGAGGATGCTTGAAAAGCTCAAAGAACATTATCTTCGTCATGCTCCTTGCGGGCAACGCTTACGCAGCCACCACGCAATTAAATTTCGATACGGTCAATGATCCAGCCTTGGTTGACCCGGTTGGTGGGAAAGCCAGCGCCGCGGCGGTGCTGCGGGCGCAAATTCTGCTAGCACGCGCGAATTTTTCAGTGGGCGAGATCGACGCCGGATTTGGATCAAACACCCGCAAGGCGATTGCCGCCTACCAGGCCAGCCACGCGTTGACCGCGAGCGGAGTTCTGGACTCTGCCAGCTGGGCTGCACTAAACGTGGATACTGCACCCGCGTTAACGCGCTACACCATCACCGAAGCCGACGTCGCTGGGCCATTTACCGAACTTCCCAAAGATATGATGGAAAGGGCGGCGCTGCCTGCATTGGGTTATGAAAGCGCACTAGAAGGCTTGGCTGAGAAATTCCACAGCAGTCCAAAATTACTCGAGTTGCGCAATCCAGGGCTAGATCTAAACCAAGGAGCGCAAGAAATCATTGTTCCTGCGCTTGACGGTACGCCGCCACTCGCCAAGGCCGCAAAAGTCGTCGTCGACCGCTCCGAGTCCACCGTTACGCTGTTGGACGCAGACGGACTTGTGCTTAGCCATTACCCGGCGTCAACGGGCAGCGAGCATGACCCGCTGCCCGTTGGTGAATGGAAAATTCAAGCCATTGCACCAAACCCGACGTTTCACTACAACCCCGAGCTATTCTGGGATGCCGATCCGACGCATGCGAAAGCCAAGCTTCCTGCTGGCCCAAATAATCCAGTCGGCGTGGTGTGGGTGGACTTATCCAAGGAGCACTACGGCATACACGGCACGCCGGTTCCCTCGCGCATTGGCAAGTCGCAGTCGCACGGATGCATCAGGCTGACCAACTGGGATGCCAAAGCTTTAAGCGCGGCGGTTACCGCTGGTACACCGGCACTATTGCAGGAATAGTCTTTTGATTTTGGTGCATCTAATAAAAGTAAAAGGGCAAAAACAAACTTCTTGGAATTGGAGCTAAGACGATGCAAAAGTCGCTGCGACCACTGTATGTTTTTTTCTTTGGGATGGTATTTGGTGCAGGTGCGCTGTATCTGCTGACCGACGTTACTTGGCCAAAATCGTTCGTGTCGATACCAACTCCTATTGCGACGGCACCGCCAAGCCAAGAATCGAAGCCCGTTTTCAAAAGCCAAGCTTCAGAGCCTGAAAATACCGGCATTCCCGCGGAAATCATTCCACCGCAACAGGTGCCCCCGCAGGAGCCATCGCCCCCAACCTTACTGATTCCAGTAGCTGGGGTTGGCGCAGCACGATTGAGCGATACGTACTCGCAAGCGCGCTCAGACGGACGCGTGCATGAAGCAATCGATATCCTAAGCCCAACCGGCACGCCCGTACTAGCCGCGGACGCCGGCAGAATCGTCAAGCTATTCGACAGCAAGCCGGGCGGGCTGACGATTTATCAGTTCGACCCCACGAACACCTACGCTTACTACTATGCGCACTTAAATGGTTACGCCGAGGGCATTGTCGAGGGTAAGCAAGTTGCGCGCGGCGAACTACTGGGCTATGTCGGCAGCACCGGCAACGCTAGCCCGGCCGCTCCACATCTGCACTTTGCAATATTCGAGCTAGGGCCGGAAAAAAATTGGTGGCAGGGTAAGGCAATCAACCCCTACCCTTTGCTAGGTGGATATTGAATCTAATCCTCAAAGCCATCTAAAAAGAGCACGACGACATCGCTATCAACGGCGACATCATTCGCTGGATTGCTGTCCGGCGGGCTTACTGAGGGCGTAATGCTGACGCTGTTGCGGACTTGGGTGGCTTCAGCCGCAATGACGTCGGCGCGGATCGTGTATGTAACTTGCCCCCCTGGAAGAATGTTGATCCCCGCAATAATTGTGCCCACACCCGAAGGCGCATGGCAACTGGAGCCCACACTTGCGCTGCACGTCCAACGGTAGTTGTCTAAGCCTGTCGGCACAAAGGCATCGAGCTGTGCGCTGCTACTGATACTGCCCAGATTGCTTACCCGCACGTCGTAAATTGTTTCGCGACCAGCAGAAACAAAGCGCCGATAATTACTGATGGTTACCGCTAAATCAGTGTTGTTACCGCCAATAAGCTGGTGATCTTCGGTATCGCTAGAGTCAAGAAAATTGGCATCCGAGCCGTATCTTGCGGTCAACACGCGCGCGCCATTCCCCTGCAAAGTAATGCTAGTCACTGGATTACTAGGCGAAAATGGTGCGGAGAATTCGCTTTGTCCATCGCTGAGCGTAATCACACCGGTTAGGCTTTGAACCAGCGACAAGCTGGGCGGCAGCACTTCTAGCAAATAGCGCACCGCTACGGGGCTGTTGGACATGGACGGATCCGGCAAATCCTCCAAAATCGTTAATCGCGTGGCAGCTTTCTCAACGGGATGCGGGCTAATGCCTTCCCCACCGTCAAACACAATATCACCGTTGTAGATGGCCTGGATAAGCTTGGCGCTGGCGATTGGCGAAGTAAGGTTGGTGCATGTCGCCTCGGCCGCACCGGATGGCGTGGCAATCGGCACCAGACTACATTGTACTGGCTCACCAATCGGTAATGGCACGACCGTAATGTTGCCGCTGGGCTGAAACGTACTGCTTGGGTTACGCACCCGCACGCGTACGCTAAAGGGTTCACCCACCACCGTAGCGGCGGGTGATCGCTGTTCGATGCTCACATCTGGCACGCCACGGACAATGATGCTGAAGGTTTGTGGCGGCGTGCTGACAGCTGGGCCGCCTGCGCTGGCATCATCGGTCAAGATCACGCTGACGATTGCGAGTCCAGCCGTGCCGTTCGGGGTAAAGCTCAAGGTGCCATTAGCCGCGACGGTGGGTTGAACCGAAAACATGCTGTTGCGGTCGTTGCTAACATTAAACGTCAGGTTCTGTGCGAAATCGGGATCGCCATCGGTGATCGCAGTGGCCCAATTGCTAATGCTCTGCGCGGTATTGGTAGCAAACAGCAGCGATTGATTTGCACCCACGGCGAAGCTGGGCGGGTCGTTGTTGGCAATCACGTTCAAGATAAAGGTTCTGGCGCTGCTCGCGAAGCCATCGCTCACAGTCATCGTGATCGATGCAGTGCCCGATTGATCGGGTGCCGGCGTAATGGTTACGGTTCTGCTGGCACCTGAGCCACCAAATACGATGTTGGCAAGGGGCGCCAGGGCTAGATTGCTCGATGTCGCGGTTAAACTCAGGCCTAGTACCGAACTATCAATATCCCCTACCGCAATCGCACTCGACCCGGAGGCCGTGTCTTCGATGGTGAAGATATCGGCAAATGGGGCAATCGTTGGGGCATCGTTGACCGGGTTTACGGTCAAGATAAAGGTGCTCGCACTGGTGTCGGCGCCATCGCTGACGGTCACAGTAATGCTGGCAGTGCCGAATTGATCGGGATCTGGCGTAACCACTGCAGTTCGGCTGGCACCCGCGCCGCCAAACACCACGTTCCCGACCGGAACCAAGCTAGAGTTGCTTGATGTTGCGCTCAGAGTCAGGCCTGCGACCGGGTTATCGACGTCACCCAGCGTGATCGCAATCGCTACCGTCGCGGTATCTTCATTAGTGCTGAGATTGCTGATTGCGTTGACCGTGGGGGCATCATTGACCGGGCCGACGCTGACCGTGAACGTTTGATCCGCCGATTGATCGATACCGCCATTTGCGGTGCCGCCATTGTCATCCAGGCGCACCGAAAATGTCGCGTTGCCCACGGAGTCGGGTGCGCTGGTGTAGCTCAGCGTGCCGGTTGGGCTCACCGTCGGAAATACGCTGAAATTCACAGTGCCGGAAAGCGGCGTGACGACAAAATTCAGCGTCTGTACTTCTACCGGCTCTCCGTCATCAATTGCTCCGGCCCAGTTTGGAATGCTTTGCGGGCCCGCGTCTTCAAGCACCGATTGATTGGCACCCGCAGTAAAAGTCGGTGCGTCATTGACAGGCGCAACGTTCAACACAAAGCTCTGAGTATCGGTGAGCGAATTGCCGTCAGTGACGACTAACGATACGGTGCTAGCGCCCACGGCGTTCGGCATCGGTGTGAGCGTAGCAGTTCGATTCGGCCCAGTGCCGCTTAATACGATTGCTCCGTTTGGCAGCAAAGTAGGGTTGCTTGAAGATGTCGTCACCACCAGAAATGGCGTGGATGTCTGCAAATCATTGACCATGAAGGGCAAATTATTTGCCGAGCTATCTTCCAAAATGTTGACAGTGCCGATAGCGCTAATTCCTGGTGGCCCGGTGAGCTCCGAAATATCCGCACCACTTAATACACGGCTGTAGATTCGAACGTCATCCAGCATGCCTTGAAAATTGGCGGCGTTATTGCTCAATAAATCACTGCGTGAGCCCAAATAGAATGTTGTCGCAAGATCTGCATTCGCGTTAATGCCATTATCTATTGCCGTAACTAATGAACCGTCGCGATAAATTTCTACGCTATCTCGAAACTGGTTGGCGGTAATCGCCACGTGATGCCAAGTATTATCCAGTGTGCCGGCTGCAATCGTGCCGCGATAGGAAAACGGTGAACCTGGATTATCAGCCCAAAAGCGAACCTGGGTTGGAGACAGTCAGGGCTACGGCAGATGTCCACCAAGTTTTGAGTGTTATTCTGATTCATGAACGTCGCTGACTGCATTAATACCGCCTGTGACGGGCCCAAAAGAGCATCATTGACCCAAAATGCGTAGGTCACTGGCAGTGAAGATGTGAAAGCGCCGAATCCGGATCGCAATTTTGTCGCACCATCAAAGCTACACGATGAGCCCGAACGGGCGTTTGGACTAAAGATGGGTGTACCGAATACTGGGCTTAAATGCCGGACGTTTCCCGAGATATCTTGCGTATTGCCATCGCAGGCATAGCGCGCCTCTAGGTTGCTAACAATGTCGGCTTGGGCCATGACCGGCAAAAATGCCAGCGCGACCGCCACGCAAACAGAGCACTCACGTGACCGCGAAATTGTCCAATTAGCAATCATTTTATGCACCTCAAAATTCAAAACGACCGCCAAAATTGAGCGTACCGCGTTCCAAGCGCTCCGCTGCAAACAAACGGCGGTAGGACAGAAAAAGCTGTTTGCCGTTGCTAGTCACAAATACAAACCCCAAGCCGACATTACCAAAACTCTGATCTGGTGCCGCCGAACGCGCCTGAATGCGCACATTTGGCGCGCCGACGAGGCTGGCATCAATCGCCGAGCCTTCACCGTTCAATTCACGCGTTAAGGCCAAATCCATCTGCGGTGCCAAAACTCCACGGCTCAGTGAAATCGCGCGTGAAACCTGCATACCCAGCGAGATCTGCGTGGAGCTTGAGCTTTGACTGGCAAACTGGGCGTTGTTATCGCCTGCACCGGTTTCGGTAAAACTGGCAAAATTCGAGCGCGAGTAGCGCACGCTGGCGTTTGGTGTGAAATTCCATGCACCACGATTCAGTTGATACCCAAATGCCCCGGCAAAACTTAACTGCGAAACATTGGCATCACCCATTGCCGTGGCATCTACAACATTAGGAATCAATATGCGCCGCGCTGTTTGCACTTGGCTGCGTCCAACGCTAATGCGGCCGTCCACATATAGGCGCTCGGTCGGGTAAAACGAGCTATACGCAGTCAAGGTAAAGGCTTTGGTTTTTAGGCTGCCATTGTCTGGTAAAGCACTGTCAAAACTGTTGTAGCCCAGGGCAGCACCCAAAACCCAGTTAAAGCGTTTGCGATAATCCACGCCTGCGGTGATGCCGATTACATCAAAATCGGTGTCTGCGCCGGCCGCCTGATCGCTGGCTTTGGTACCCGATGTGACTGAGCCATTGACGAAACCACCCCACCGCGAAATGAGCTCGCCTGCGCCGCCGACGGTAGGTTCCTCCTCGTCGCTATCAAACAGGCCGCTGAGCAAACCCATGGAAAAGCTTTGACGACCGTGGCTTAAGTTCAACCCATTCACTGAAAAGCCTTCCGCGCCACCGCGCAATTCCGCGACTCGGGTATCAACGTTATCGAACTGCACCTGGTTAAGTTGATCGATACTGGCCCCCTGGCCCAAAATTTCTTCCGGAAGCAGCGCTAACACCGCCTGCACCGCAGCGGCGCTGTCACCGTTCG
>Ga0105044_10007286_pt1 | contig 15216 bp, 13 predicted proteins | sample MAT01_FD_78092 | JGI IMG/M metagenome (GOLD analysis project Ga0105044, IMG submission 78092) | Freshwater microbial communities from Lake Fryxell liftoff mats and glacier meltwater in Antarctica - MAT-01 | ecosystem: Environmental > Aquatic > Freshwater > Ice > Liftoff microbial mat | place... | reverse complement strand
TTACATGCTTACCTGTTACATCACTTTGGTCAATTTCAGCCAGCCATTGCGTTTCGCATTGACGGCTTCTAGCGTAGGTTGTGACCCCATCACGATCACTGTGCCCTGCGTCTTGACTTGCTCTAAGACATCGGCGAAAGCACGAAAATCAGCGACAGTTGTGCTCAGAATCTCATTGCGTATTTGCTGGCGATCAGCATCACTTTCGCCCAGCAGATAGCGTAGCATCGACGTATAGCCCTTGGCATCAGGCAGTTGATAGGCATCCATCGCCCCAATCGCGCCAATAATGTTGCGGGTTAGCTCTTGCCCCGACAGTTCAACGGTACGCAACATATGGGCAGTCTGATCATAAACAGCCAGCGTATCGAGCAGATTGGGATCGCGATAGGAAAGAAAGGTCAACACGCCCGATTGCCGACTAAAGCTACTGAAGGCCCCATATGCGCCCCCTTGAATCCGTACTTTGTCCCACAGCCAGCCGGTGCGAATAAAATTGGTAATTACATTGACCGAACCGTGATAGGCGTAACCTAGCTCATAGAGATTGGCAGCTTTGCCCACATAATTGACTTGAGCGGGCACTACCAACCCCTCGTTGCTGCGATCAAACGTGGGCGTCCACCCGGCATAGGTGGGCTTGTCCACGGGCAACTCTGCAATAAAGGCTTCGAGTTGGGGCCGCACACGTTGCCAATTCGCGGCATCCAAGGTCACGTTGCAAATCATGCCTGTGCGATTGAGCAGCGCCTGGCGCACCGCTTCCAGCTTTGCCAGCACTGCCGGCCAATCCTCTTCAATTTCGGCGACAAGGCGGCGCAAGAAAAAGATGTAGTTGATACCACCCATCTCTTCATCCAGCCAATCAGCTTCGGTAAAAGCGGCCCGCAAACGCCCCCCCACCACACTATGGCCAGACGGCACCAGGCCAGCTTCATTGCGCGCCTTGGCTTTCAGCGCGATCTGGCGAAAGCGCTCGCGATCATCCAACGTAACCGTCAACAGAATATCGCGCAGGATCGCCAGTAGCTCGCCGGTCTGGGCAACTGTTGCTTTGCCACTGACCAAGAACCACGCGCTGGTTTGCGTCTGGTTGCGCCCTTTGCCCACTAAGTCCGAATGCCAGATGCCGCCGGTTTTCTGGCCAATGCGCTGTTGCAAGTGCACAAAGTCTTCGCGTTCTGTGCCCATTTCGGTGAGGGCGCGACCAAAGAGATGCAGATAGGGCAGCAATTGCTGGGGCAGTGTGTGGAGATTAAACCCCAGATCCAAATAGAGGATACCATTCGTAAACAGGTCGTGATAGAGAAATTGGCCATCGCCAACGGCGCTTACGTCGAGTGGAATCGTCTTACTCTCTTTATCTAGGTCATTGCGCGTTAGCATGGGCAAGGCATCCAGCGCAGCCGGGTCATCTTGGCGCTCTTGCAACTGCTTTAGCGTCTTTGTTTCCTCGATCACCTGCTGGAGCTCTTGTTCAGTCATCTGGGCACGTGCGGCGGCCAGGCGCGCTTTTTCGGCTGCCTCCAAGCGCTGATTATAGTGTGTGTCCGGCTCCAGCGTGACCGTGGTGCGGTGCGGATTGTCTAATAAATAGGTTTGCAACAGATGTTGCCAATAGCCGCTATCTGTTTTGGCGCGCATTTTAAGCGTAGCCAACGGTACTTCATAGGTCAACAACATTAACGGATCGCGCTCATAGAGCCAGGTGTTGAGTACCCGAAAGAAGAGGCTCAGCCCACGCGGGTAGGACCCCGTATTATTTTCGCGCAGGCTAAATTCGATGGTATTTATCGCCGCCTCGATCATCTCCGGATCAATCCCTGTGCGTGCCAATTCGGTGAGCGCATCCAGGATTAATGGTTCAACCTTGTCCACTGCCGCTGGATCAACCCCCTTGAGGCCCACGGAAAAGGTCATCTGCCGACGGCCTGTGCTTAAGCCGCCACCGGTCAAATCTTCACCCAGTCCGGCATCCATCAACTTTTTGCGCAAGGGCGACGCTGCCATGCCGAGAATGGCATAGGAAAAGATCGTCAAACCCATGATCAGGTTAGGATCATCATTCTCGGGCAGGAGCCAATTGAGTTGGACCATACTTTTCTTGTCGGCCCCAGCATCTGCCGCCACGCCATACGGATAGACCAGCCGTTTGGGCGCGGGGAAGGCCGGCTGTAATTCAACTGCGCCATTGATGGCAATCCAGGTAAAACGCTGTAAGCGTTCATCGAGCAAACGCAGGCGTTCTTCCAAGTCATCATTGCCATAAAAAAAGATGCGCGCATTGGATGGATGATAATAGGTATCGTGAAAAGTTTTGAACTGGGCATAGGTCAGATCTGGGATCGCCACCGGATCGCCGCCCGAATCAAAGCCATAGGCATTGTCGGGGAAGAGCGACTTGGCCGACTCGCGGTAGAGCAGGCTGTCGGGCGAAGAATAAGCGCCCTTCATCTCATTATAGACGACACCCTTATAGGCCAGCGGCGCGTCGATTTTTTCTAGCTCGTAGTGCCAGCCTTCTTGGGCCAGATGATGCGGCGTGATCAAGGGATGAAAGACGGCATCCAGATAGACATCGACCAAGTTATAAAAATCCTGCAAGTTCGTGCTCGCCACGGGATAGACCGTCTTGTCGGGATAGGTCATGGCATTGAGAAAGGTCTTGAGTGAGCCTTTGATCAACTGGACAAAGGGCTCTTTGAGCGGATATTTTTGTGAACCGCCCAACACCGCATGTTCCATAATATGCGCAATGCCCGTCGAATCTGTGGGTGGGGTGCGAAAGGCAATACCAAACACCTTATTTTCGTCGGCATTCTCCATGGACAGCAGTTCAGCACCAGTCTGTACATGACGATAGATGCGCGCCACCGTCTGCAATTCAGCAATTGTTTCTTCGCGCAATAATTCAAATCCATGGATCGGATTCATAACGCTCTCCTCAGTTTCATATAGTAGCATTGTTCCTAAATAGTTCAGGTGCATTCCGGGATAGCACCGGGAGCAGTTGCAAGTTAGGAAATAGGCTTGGTGCTATCCCGGAATGCTATCACATGCATCGTCTGCTGATTTAGGAATAACTTTATTCTGTAAAGCACCTAAAAAATCCTACTCACCAAGTTACGCGCCTATTCGCCCAAGGCGCAGGTGCAGGTGGGCAGCGCGCCGAGCAGGTTTACATAGGCAGGCAGCGCCCGAATTGTCTCTTCCAAGCCCGTGCGCAATTTGCCAGGGCCAAGATGGGACGATTGATCGGTACTGCGATCGCCAATCGTAACCAGCCCGGCATAACAAAGCCCCACCGAGCGGGCTAGCGCCACTTCTGGCACCAGATTCTGCCCGATCACATCTGCGCCCCAAGACCGAAAAAGCCGTGCCTCGGCGGGTGTCTCGCGCCGGGGGCCATCTACACCCAAATAGACAACCTGGGCCGCCATTGGCAGAACTTGCTGGAGCGTGGTTACCATGTGCGGGCAGAAAGGTGGCAACCGGAGGCGGCGCTCAAAGGCTCGTTCATCGGCAAAGCCATCATCAAAGGTCTGTGGCTGATGGCGTGTCCAGTCAATATAATCAACGGCGATCACCGTTTGGCCACGCGGCAACACAGGATTCAACGCGACGCCGGTGTCCCAATTCAGGACATAGTGCACACCCAGTTGACGTGCCGCGTAGACCATAGCACGCGGATCGGTTCTTGTCGGTAAGCCTGTATAAGGTTGTACCCAAATTGCTGGCCCGGCAGACGGTGTGCGCAAAGCAACGGGGCCAACCACCCCATAGGGCGTTTCAATTGTCCGCTCTGCGGCGACTGGCCCAAAAATATCGAGGGTTTTGGGCGGCAGCAAGACCGCGATCAAAATTAAGATATCCGCATTCGTGTGATGGTTTTGAGACATAAATTAACTTTGGCAAGTTCTTGGCAAAGAGCAGTCTACGCCGCTCTGCCATTGTTCCAGATTAATAGTGCATCCCATTTTCTGGGAGTTGCCGTTAGGGCACGCCTTCGTCAGCTGGTACAATTCCCAACACTGGGGTATGCACCTCGAGCAAAGCGTGAGATGACAACGGATGAGAACTTGCTATATACTACAGATACTCTTGTGTTACGCAACAGCATTTGGAAACGGATTCTGCAATTTCCCCAACTAGAAATTAGCCGGAATCCAGACGAGAATCGTCCTGAAAATTGGAGAATTTACCCATGCCCACAATAGCATTGATCGCCCATGATGGCAAAAAAGATGACATGATGCGCTTCACTAGTAGCCATCGGGCGTTGCTAACCCAATTTCATTTGATCGCAACCGGCACTACGGGGGATCGAGTGATGCAGGCAACAGGATTGCCGGTCGAAAGAATGCTCAGTGGACCCTATGGCGGTGATGCACAGATTGCCGCCAGGGTAGCAGAGGGGGGGTAGTCGGTGTGATTTTTCTGGTCGATCCACTCTATGCGCATCCGCATGAACCCGATATTCAAGGGCTGCTGCGCATCTGCAACGTATACAATATTCCCGTCGCTACCAACGAAGCCAGTGCCAAACTGGTGCTCAACGGATTGGCAGGCAAGGAACCAGCCGAACTTATGCACTGACCAACTGGGCCAAAGGCCAAAGCTCAATGCACAATGGCGACAGGCAGCGTAACAATAAAACGACTTCCCGCGCCCACAGCACTTTCGACGGCAATCGTGCCACCTAGCAACTCGATAAGACGCGCCGCAATTGTCAGCCCAATGCCTGCGCCTTCATAGCGCCGCGTTAAGCTGTGCTCCAACTGGACAAAGGGCTGAAAGAGGCGATGCATATCTTCTTTGGCAATGCCAATACCCGTATCCCAAACCACGATACGGATCACATCTGCCGCGGCATCGGCTTCAATGGCAACCCCAATCCGGGCACCTTCTGCTGAAAACTTTACGGCATTTTTCAACAATTTCTCGAGGATCTGCACGAGCCGTCGTTCATCCGAGAGAATATAAACCGCTTCATCAATCTCGTTGACGGTAATCTGAATCGCTTTCTTCTGCGCTAGATCATCGACCAAATGCAGACTCTGGTCGCCAATCGAACGCAGGGAGACCCGGCGCAGCAGCGGCTTCATTCTGCCATTTTCCATACTGACCAAATCGAGAATATCATCGATGATCGCCAGCAATTGATGGCCGCTGCGCATAATCAATTCTAAGGAGTTATTTTGCTTGAGCGTCAGCGAACCATAGATACCACTTTGCACAATCTCGGCCCGCATCAATATCACATTGAGCGGCGTGCGCAGTTCGTGGTTCATCACCGACAAAAATTCATCCTTGGCATGATTGGCTTCTTCTGCCGCGTCTTTGGCCTTTTGCAGATCGCGATTACGTTCCTGCAATTCGGTATAAAGCTGGGCAAGGGTCTGTTGGCTGGTTTCCGCTTCGAGAATATGTTGATAGGCGCGCAACGAAATTAACATGGTCGCAACCAGCCGTTGGCGTGTCAATTCTGTTTTTGTCTTGTAATCATTAATATCATATTGGCGAATCACCCATTCTTCGGGTGCCTCGCCAGGCTGACCGGTGCGTAAAATAATGCGCAGGGTGCGATTGCCCAGATCTTCGCGAATATATTTAATCAATTCCAACCCAGCCTGCTGACTTTCCATGACGACATCGAGCAAGATGATGGCAATATCGGCATGGCTGCACAGCAGCTTTTGCGCCTCAACCGCCGAATAGGCCGATAGGAAGAGTAAGCCGCGGTCCGAATAGGTAAACTTGTGCAACGCCAATTGAGTGACCTGGTGTACTTCCACTTCATCATCGACAATGAGAATTTTCCAAGGCGCAAGTTTGCTTTCATTCATAGGGGTTGGCGGTGGCGTTTGTTCAACCAAAGCAAGCGGAAAGAGATCGTTGGCATTGGATGCATTGGCTGTTGCATGATAAGCACTAGACTCGTAATTACCCATAGTACATCCAGAAGAATTCCCTATTTCCTGCTTATGCTGACAATTTCACATCGATCAATTTATCATATCCGACATAGGGTAAAAATAAATAGTACAAAAGTATCAATTCTTTGCAATAATATACCTAATTCTCAAAGCGGCCCGCCGGATAAATCGACAATTTTGCTCATGCTGCTATCCTATTGTAGAGTACGATTGTCATCCAATCCACCTACCTGGCTGAATTTACACAGCTGAATTTACACAGTGGCGACCTGATCGCTAGAGGGAGAACCCATGGCATTCTATAACCCAGCCGAACGTACACCCAAAGAACTTTTCCCCGGAGCAGTTGCACGTACCTTCTGGGGCGAAAACGTTTTGCTTTCCTATCTGGATCTAGCACCCGGGGCCTTCGTGCCACCGCATAGCCATCCCCACGAACAGGCGGGCATTGTGCTTGCCGGAGAATTAGAATTTACCATCGGTGACGAAACGCGAGTAGTCAAAACTGGCGAGATCTTTATTATCCCCGGCGGTGTGGAACATAGCGTCAAGGTTGGCGATGCCCCCGCACGTGCCCTCGATATATTTAGCCCAGTGCGCGAAGAGTACAAGTGGTAGCCGTGTTGGGTAAATTAGGCAAGGGCCAATCGGCCAATCGACAGTCTCTGCCGATTGGCTCTTCTCACAATTGATTACCAGCGATGGATTTTCGTGTACAGCCTCATTGCTGCACAATGGGAAGATACAGCCAAGCAGCGGCATGCCATAGCTCTATAGTTACCCATTCACTCGTGCGACCAAAATGATCGCGGGCCCGTGCGCGTACTTTCATCGCGCGCTCAGGATCCAAGGTAATGTCTGCAACTGTGTCCGTCACAAAATCCCACGGAGCGGCTTGCCATGTACCATCACCCTGTTGCACTTGCATTTCTACTTCTGCCACGCCGGTGCCATCATCGGTGATCTGCCAGCCCACACGTGTTACATTCGCACGTAAAGGGAATTGGTTCAACAGTACCACCGGCACCGCGAGATCAAGGGCAACGGTCAGGGTGTCGCGTGTAGCCACATTGCCAGCTTGATCTACCGCCCAATAGGTGATGGCGTGAACACCGCCCGTAGTCAGCGTCATTGGCCGCGTATAGGGTTGCGCCGCGGGCTGGGCTGTTGCAGGTGGAGACAACAGCTCATAAACAATCTGTGCAACACCACTGGCATTATCAGTCGCCGCGAGCGCTACGGTTACTGGTTCACTATACCATCGATTGACCGCAAGCCCAGTAGTCTGGATAACCATAGTAGGCGGCATAGTATCTATGCGCAAAGGATAGCGCAGGGTACGCACATTGCCAGCGAGATCAGCGGCCTGGGCACGCAACATATATTCGCCATCGGCGAGCGTGGGCAAGGTAACGGCCAGCAGTGGCTGTGTGAGCTGCTCAGGCGTCTGCAACAGAGGCGTGGGTGGCGCACTGCGATCAATTGTCAAGGAGAGTTGATCGGCCAGTTGCGCTTGTACCCAAAGCTGGGCAGTCACCTGGGTGTTCTCGGCCAATGGCGATGCCGCGCGCCAGATCGCTTCATCACCCAAGAATGTAACCGGCGCGGTCAACCCAGCACTGGCGGTAATGATCAATTGCACAGGCACATCGGCCGGGACCAGGGATCGCAGGGACAAACCATCTGTTGCCAATCCCGTTTGCGGCAGCCAGCCCACCAGCCCGCCAACTACTTGTCCCGGATTGAGACCGTTTTGCAGATAGACACGGCTGTAATAGTGCGCCAGGATCTGGCGATAATTTTGGCCAGCCCGCGCCCGGCGATAAGCGCCCCACTGGCTCAGGCCATAGCCATGTCCCCAACGTTCGCGACCAATCGAAAACAGATCGGGCACCGCTTGTAGATAGGTAACATTCGGGTTGGTCAGCGTCGGATGTCCATTCTCAGCGCTATACATGGCCGAGATCGGAAATCCAGGCGCGCCATCTTTGGCCGTCAAATATTGGCCAACTGTGGTGGCAACCGCCGCATCTGTGCTTGGGTAGTGTTCGTCGCACATCATCTGGAAATTCGCCCAGTCGGTCACGTCATATTCGCTGCGCCCGGCAAGAATTTGTTGCCAGGCATAGGTGCGTGCGGCCACCGCCATCGCCTCAAGCGCCGCCGCTGGCCAACTGGCCGGAACTTCGGCGGGCAAGACGCGTGCAACATACTCCTCGAACGAAATTGTATCGACTTGCCACGCGGGTACGCTGCGACAGCCATTGCTGGGATGATGGGCAACGCGAATAGTTTGTGGGTAGGTGGGTGGTGCCAGAGACCCAGCCGCAACCAGCACTTCGTCGAGCTGGCGCGGGTATATACTTTGCTGTTCCGACCGTTGTTCTGTCACATAATAGACAAAGCTGCCTTGTGTATTTTCAAGCTGGAGTTGGCGACTATCGGCAGACCACATCGGCGAATGGCCATTGAGCCGCGCCAGCAGTTGACCCGCGCTTGTTGCAAACAAATATGTCTCAGCCAACGTGGCTGTGCCTGTGCCAATCGGCACCATAGTTACGGCCAGCCAGTGCCCATCTGGGCTACGCTGAGGTTTGCTCAGGTGAAACCCAGGACGATCGAGCAAGACCTGATTGCCAATTTGGAGAAATGCATGGGTTGGTGTGGTCCCCGTCTGAATTTGTGCTTCAGCCAGGGCAATGTGTGGTGATACAATGACATTCAGCAGCGCCCAGCCACAGAGCGCGAGTAGCGCCGCAAAGCAGACACGGATAGGTTGGCTTTTGCCACCAATCTTGCGCGCTGCAGATTGTGATCGCATTATATGCTTCCTTCCATCCTATGAACGTAGCTGGTAAAATAAATAAATCCCCAGCATGGTGATCATGTTGCAGCCGTGCCCAGAGGCAGGGTGAAGCAGCCGAGCAGTTGATAGGTTTATCAATTCAGACATAGGACAGCGCACATTTCAAAAAGCCAGGGGTCACTTAATTTTGTTTTCTATTATAGCAAACATTTTAGTAAATTGACTTAACAAAAACATTACAGTTTTAGCATGTAGCAGGACTACCATCCCCACAGTTCAAGTAGCTAACGTTTATAGCAATCCATTGTGGACAATCAATGTCTGAGGAAAATTACAATGCAATATAGTAGCCTCCCCGTCTCTTTTTATCCCGATTTTACGAGTGGGCAACGCTCGCTAGCCGATTGGTTCACCTTTGCCGCTAGCATTGGCCTGGACGGTGCCGATATTAGCGTGGCGCATCTCGCCAGTTTGCAACCCACCTATCTGGATGGCTTACGCCAACAGGCCACTGATGCTGGTGTACAGATCGCCATGATCGTCACCTATTCGGACTTTACACATCCAGACGCGGCCGAACGGGCGCGCCAGGTGGAAGAGGTGCGCGCCTATATTGACGCAGCGGCGCGCCTTGGGATCAGCTTCGTGCGTGTTACAGCCGGGCAACGTCATCCAGGCGTTGCGCGCGCCGAGGGGATCGATTGGGCCGTGAACGGGTTGACGAGTTGCCTGGAGCAGGCCGCACAAGCAGGCGTTACCTTGCTGTATGAAAATCATACCAAGGGGGCCGTGTGGACCTATAATGATTTCTCGCAGCCGTCCGAAATTTTCTTGGAGATTGTGCGCCAGACCGAGGGTACAGGGCTACGTCTGCTTTATGACACTGCCAATACGCTTGCCACCGGCGACGATCCCTTGGCCGTGCTGGAGCAAGTCAAACACCGCGTCTCGGCGATTCACGTCAATGACATTCAACGGGCGGGCTATTTTGAGCCCTGTCTAGTGGGCACGGGCGTCGCACCGGTACGCGAGATCTTTGCCATGTTACACAGAACGGGTTTTGATTCGTGGATTAGTGTCGAGGAAGCGAGTAAAACGGGCGAAGCAGGCTTTCAGCGGGCCATTCTCTATGTCAAGGAATTGTGGACAGGGCTGTCAGCGGATTCTGAGAATTGATTGAACGGATACATTTAAAATTCGTTCTTCAGTTGCGAATTGAACGGATTCCTCCTATTTCATTCGTTCAATTCGCTCCCCAAATCCGCTGACAGCGCGCCCTCAATAGCCTAATTTCTTATCGACCAAGTTGGTCAAGGGTTCACCGGCCAGATAGCAGCGCAGATTCTCCTTCATAATACTCATCACATTATTGCGGGTCTGTAGCGACGATGGTGAATTGTGGGGCGTAATAAAAATATTGGGACACTCCCACAGTTCACTGTCGGCGGGCAACGGCTCGACCGCGGCCACATCCAACGCAGCCCCAGCGAGTTTGCCCGTTTTCAGCATATCAATCAAGGTGGGTTCATCAATAATGCCGCCGCGCGAAATGACGAGCAGATAGGCGCTAGGCTGCATCAAGCGTAGTAAATCGGAGCCGATCATGCCGCGCGTTTCGGCAGTGATCGGTGTGGCAACCACGACTACATCGGAGCGCTGCATCAGATCAGCCAGGCCATCCATGCGACCTACAGCGGATACATAGTCAGGCTTCGGCACGTCATTGACATCAACGGCAATTACATCCATCTCAAAGGCATGGGCACGTTTAGCAATCGCACGCCCCAGTTGGCCCAGGCCAATGATCCCCATGGTCAGGCCGGCCAAGCCAACGCGTGGAAACCCCGCTTGCGCGCCAATCCAATCGTGGCGCTTCTGTGCCGCATAGAGTTCATCAAAGCGGCGGGTAATAAAGACCAACATGCCAAAGGTGTGTTCGGCAATGGTAGTGGCATGTGCGCCGCGCGTATTGGTCACCAACACATCACTCTCACGCAGCGAAGGTGCATTCACCAGCCACTCGACCCCCGCACTGCCCGACTGGATCCAACGCAATTTTTTTGCGGCGTGAAATAAGGCTTCATCCACCGCGCCAAAGGCCACTTCGGCATCGGCAGCCACGGCGCGTACAGCTTCGGCTGTGCTGCCACCCACAAATTCAACTTGGGGAAATTCCTGCTGCCATTCATTCAAGTAATTCTGCACCCAAGGGGTTGTAATCAAGACTTGCATGGTTCCTCCCAAAATTTGGTCGTTGGTTCTTCATCCTTTGATCAAGTAACAGGTAGCCAGTAACTGGTACTGGTTACCTGTTACTGGCCGCAGCAATATGGCGCGCAATCGTCGCTTGAAAGCGAATTTCGCTATTATCTTGGGGAGCATAACCGATAATTTTGCGCGCGTTGGCAATGCTCCAGAAAGCATGGGAATTGGCGCTAATACCGTAGAAGATCTGAAAGGGAATGCCTTCTTCATCGCGAATATCGGCGTGCTCGATACTTTTGACAACCAGCTGTTGCAGATCGCGATCACTGATGTAGACGCCCAGCGCGCGGCGCATACAGCGCAGATCACCCAGCGTACACGCGGCCACATCTGTCTCGCGCGGGCCACCAATGCGAATTTGCACAGTCTCTAGTTGGCGACCCGTTGTCGGCGCAACCGCAGCGATGGGGGAGCTTACGGTTGCTTGGCGACCACAGGCAAAGACAAAGCCCAAATGCTCGTAGGTCTCTTTGGCCCAGCCATAATAGTTGTCCGAAAGGGCGCGGCCATTGGGATCGACAAAATCGCGCTTGCCTTCGAGGATCAGGGGTTCATAGTAGTCGGCAGCATGATTGGAACTAGCCACCACCACGCGCCGTACGCCTTCCTCTAGCGCGGTCTGATAGAGATTATAGGCCATTTGGACATTGGCAAACTCGTCCCAGAAACGCGCGTCTGCGCTATTACCCGCGCCCGGATTGGAATTACCCACGAATCCAAAATGGACAACCGCGTCGGCGCCCTGAAAATAGTGGCGATAGTGATCGCGGTTGCGGTCTACCAAGTCGGCAACTTGAACGCCAAGGACGGCGTCGCCAGCGCGGTTGGTCGTTTTGATATCGAGCAGCACAAGCTCATATCGTTCACGCAGGGCAGGCAGCACCTGGCCGGCCACCTTGCCCGCCGCGCCAGTTACCACAACTTTGCGTTTGGTCATACGATCCTCCTCGACGATTTCTTGCATTGTCTTTCATCGCTCAGTAACGATACCGGCGGGCGCGTTGATAGAGCATTTCATTACTGGCACTTGCCGGTGGTTGCATGGCACGCAGCGGCAAGGTGAGTAGCATCCCACAGACAAAGCCGCCAATGTGCGCAAAGAAGGCGACACCACCCATCATTTCTGGGCCCAGGGAAGCCAAACCGGAAAACAGTTGGATGCCAAACCATAAGGCCAGAACCACCCAGGCCGGCCATTCGGCAAAGCGCGAGAAAAGGCCCAAGGGAATGATGCCGCGTACACGTACACTGGGGTAGAGCACCAGATAACTTCCCAGCACACCAGCGATGGCCCCACTGGCACCAACCAGCGGAATTTGTGAGGTGGCGTCAATCATCACTTGGGCAACCACCGCCACATAGCCACACGCAATGTAGAGCAAGAGATAGAGTGGTCGCCCAAAGCGATCTTCCACATTATCACCAAAGAGATAGAGGTAGAGCATATTACCGATCAGATGCGCCCAGCCACCATGCAGAAACATGCTGCGCAGAATATCGAGCTGGGTTTCCAGCGCAAAGGGCGCGGCCGCTACCTGTGCGGGCACGACCGAAATACGCGTAAACACTTGAAAGAGCGCTTGTTCCGAGAAGCTGGCTTCCCAAAGAAAAACCAACACATTGAGGACGAGCAAGCCCCAGGTAAGCAGGGGCTTGCGACGGGTTGGGTTGAGATCATGGATTGGGATCATGGTTGTTTGGCATGTTCGCGCAACAGGCGGCAGGTGACTTCCGCCAACAGGGCTGTGCCCACAGGCAGCGCGTCTTCGCTAATGTCAAAGACGGGCGTATGATGGGGTCGATTTTTGTCATCATACTTAGCGCCCAACATAAACATGGCACCAGGGGCTTTCTGCGTCATATAACTGAAATCTTCAGCGCCCATGCCCGCCGTGGGTGGCAGGACGCGCTCAGCGCCGAGCATTTCGGTGGCGGTTTGCTCAATCAAGCTGGCCACTTCTGGCGCATTATAGGTGGAAGGATAGCCAGAGCGGATGCGCAGTGTATAATCGCCACCGAGCGCTTGTGCCACGTGTAATACGCTATCCAACTCGTGTTTGACCAGGGTGCGCGTCTCTTCGTCAAAGGTACGAATTGTGCCGCTAATTTCGATTTTGGCGGGGATAATATTGGTGGCGGTGCCGGCGTGGATCGTGCCAATTGAGATCGTGGCGGCTTTGGTTGGGTCGATACGCCGCGCGCGAATGCCGTTGATCGAGTTAAGCACCTGGGCCAAAATAAAGGTTGGGTCGATGGTCTGGTGCGGATACGCGCCATGCCCACCCGTGCCGATCAGCGTAATAAAAAACGAATCTTCGGCAGCCGTAATATAGCCATCGCCGACCATAATGGTGCCCGCCGGTTGTTCGCTAGCGACATGCAGCGCGATGACCGCGTCCAAATCGTCCAGCGCTTTTTCTTCCACCATGCGGATCCCGCCCGATTTATTCTCGCTATCGCTGGCTTCTTCGCTGGGCTGAAAGAGAAAACGAATTGTACCGGCGGGGCGATTGGGCATTTCCGACAAGAGCTTGGCGACACCCAACAACATGGCCGTATGGGCATCGTGCCCACACGCGTGCATGGCCCCGCTGCTCTGGGAAACGTAGGCCACATCATTCTCTTCAATAATTGGCAATGCATCCATGTCGGCGCGGATGCCAATTACAGGCAGACCGTCGCCCAGGTAGCCGACTACACCTGTTTTGGCGATGCCAGTTTGGACCTCGATACCCAAACCTTCCAGTGTATCCGCCACCAAGCGCGCCGTGCGATGTTCCTGAAAGCCCAATTCGGGGTGCGCATGAATATCGCGCCGCCAAGCCACTAATTGTTCGCGGATCGCTTCTGCTTCTTGTAACATACGTTCTCCTATCGGATTGAATGAATTAATAGCCCAGTGGACAGCTAGCGGGGATGGGTTGCTAAGTCCCCACTGGGCTGGATCGGTTATGCGGCAACCGCCGATTGTTGCTCACGCAGCCAGACGCGCAACGGCACATCTTCATCGCGCGGGGAATAGTAGCCATTGGCGTTGCTACTCCACCCCAACAGTTGGCGGCGGATCGGGTCGCTGGTCGGCCACAAGTCTTGCACGGTCATATCATCTTTGGTGCGAATCCAGCGGTAGCCGTAGCCGTAAAAGAGCACCTTGCGCGTATGGGTAGACCAGTTCGGTGTGCCCGCGTGCCAGATACGCCGGTCAAAGAAGACCACCGTGCCTGGCTTGGCGAGCACCGGAATTGCGCCGGCGGGTTGGCCCACACCATCGGTGGGCTTGTCCATGGTGTTCCACAGATGACTGCCCGGCACGACCCAAAAATTACCGCGGCCTGGCTCGCTGGTGTCGGAGAGAAAATAGGCCACCTTGAGCGAAAGACGGGCGCGCGGGTCGCCTTCCAGTTCGACATTGGTACGACCGCTATCCTGGTGCCAGCCAAAGGTCTTCGCATCAGGCGCTTGCTCGTTGGGTGGCGTCACAATCAGGTGGGCGTGATAGAGATAGATATTCCAGCCCAGAATGTCCCACACCTTGGGCAGCACTTTCTCATAATCCACCAGATCTTGAAAGAGCGTATCATCGGGAATAAAGTTGGGGTAGAAGAGCGCCGTGGTTGGGTTGTGGCCTTCGGCAACCTTGGCGGCATAGATGCGATCGGTCGATTGGGTCAGCACGGCCACCTGTTCGGGCGAGAGGGCGTTGTCGATCATAAAGTAGCCCTGCTCATCAAACTGCTGGCGCTCTTGATCCGTCAAGCTATATTGTAGACAAGATTTGTCAGAAATTGCCATGGGTTCCTCCTTAATTGTTAGAGATGGGTTATTTCTTGTTATCGTTATGACTCTAGCAGTCGAATAGGGCAATCATACCTGTAGAATAAGCAAAGGTCAAGGCATGTTTGAGGCCGAGTTCATCATTTGTCGGGAAAAAGTCTATAGCTAAATCCCGTAGCGTGCGCGAGGAGAAATTGAATCCTTATATACGCAGTAAGGATGAAAAGAGCGCTTAACATGGTCTACACTCTTTTCGTCCTTGCGCTAATTTGTAGGACGCCAGACAGGTTGTCCATTATAAGCGTCATTTGTAGAAGAGATACGTCTCTGCCTGCTTCCATCTCTATTCATCATGAACACTTGTGTTTCACCTTCCCGTTTGGATTCAAAAATAATGAAACGGCTGTTATTTGACCAATTAGGACGCCAGTCTTC
>Ga0105044_10007282_pt1 | contig 15221 bp, 11 predicted proteins | sample MAT01_FD_78092 | JGI IMG/M metagenome (GOLD analysis project Ga0105044, IMG submission 78092) | Freshwater microbial communities from Lake Fryxell liftoff mats and glacier meltwater in Antarctica - MAT-01 | ecosystem: Environmental > Aquatic > Freshwater > Ice > Liftoff microbial mat | place... | reverse complement strand
GCTTAATGCATCGCAGGCGTTGAATTTCAGAAGACCTTTAAAAACATCGCCCGCTTTGGAAAATATTGTTGAAGATTACCGGAAATCTGTTCCTTTTGTGGAAGACGACAGGGTGCTTTATGAGGATTTGGAGAAGAGCGTGCGTTTTATCCGGACTTATTCGATTGAACATTAATTCTGATTTACCTGAGATTTTCTGCTGAATAAAAATATACCTTTCCAAAAAAGGATTGACACTTTAAAAACTATTTTTAAATTATTTTTATGCTGAAAACGAACCAATCAATTCATACTTCTCAATAATTCCTGGGCCTCGCTATCATCTGGTGCAATTTCTAACCATTGCTTCAACACCAGTTTTGCCGAATCCTTTTTCCCCATCGCATCGTAAGCAATTGCTGCGTTAACATACGAAAGCTGTTGCTGCGGGTTAATATCACGAACATTTTTCAACGCGTGAATAGCATTCTGATAATCTTTCTTTTCGAAAAAATCTTTTGAAATACGAAGACCTTCCTTTTCCTTTTTAAAAAGATATTCATTTCTGAGAATTATAATTCCAATAGGAACAATAAGAAATACCAATGACAAAAGTGCTGGTATTAATATTGATTCAGTTTTCCAACCGGGATTATTTTCCCTTGCTTTTGCAAATAACCGATACTGAATTCCCGCAATTGCAAATGCCGCACCTATATGCAAAGAAGTTGTTAACCAGTCGTATTTAGACGGCAGAAACGAAAATAAAACAACCAATAAAACGAAAACAATAATTCCAATAAACAGGGCTCTCCTTCTCAAATCATTTCTTCCCAGTTTTCCATAATTTATCGCCATTAAAATTACACCCGGAAGTATGAAGCAGAAATAGCTAATAATTCCAATATACAAGGGACTCCAGGCTTTGGAAGGTAACTCGCTTCTATTTAATTCCTCACTCATTAATTATCAATAAAAATAAAATCCACCTGGGCTAACCCCAACATTAAAAAAACCAACTTCCTGTCCACCGGAAGAATATCGGTAAACCCTGCCCTTCTGCACATAATCCATAGCATCACTCACCCAGATACTTTCATCGGTTGGATGAATTCCCAGTCCGTAATACAATCTCCCTCCTGCTGGAATAAAAGCCGAATTCGGAAAAGCCACGTCGTTGATCGACATCTGCATTACACCGTTATTAAGAAAATACAAACGATCGCCATCGGAATTTATTTGAAGTCGGGACAGATGCTGCGTCGTTGTTCCGGCAGTCATCGAACGTACCACAGACCTGTCGGAAGGATTAATCACGTAAATGCTTCCTGCAGTTTCGCCCGGAGGAATCTTCCCCTCGCAAAGCACCCAGAGCCGTCCCTGAATGTCTTTTCGAATGTCCTTTGGCGCATCGCCTACAGCAACCGAATCAATGATCACATTTGTCCCCGAATCAATTACGTAAACCTTATTTGTTCTAACATTACAGACCCAAACTTCATTGTTCACTTTTATCAATTGTTCGGTCCAGCCCGGACAGGAAATATCACTCATTAACTGTCCGTTTGCAGCATTTAAAACATGAATCGTATTGGAATAAATATCCGTTACAAATACTTTCTGATCATTGACCTGTAAAACAAAACGAGGCGAGTGCAATCCTGTTAACGGAGCGCCCGCCTGCATCGTTTCAAGGTTAACCCGTTCAATCTTTTGCGAATTATTTACAACCAGCCAGCCTTCATTATTTACAATTGCTATGGATTGCAAAATATCGCCCAGAGGTCTGTTATTTATCTGTCGGAATATATCTTCAACGACACTTCCTGAGTCAGTATTAATTAAACTCAAAGAAGCATTTCCGTGTTGAAATGTCCCTTCATTTAAAACAAAAACCGATTTGCCAGCAACCGGCTTTTTAGGTTCTGGCAGCGGCTCATCCGGTTTGCAGCCTGCGATAGCTATGAGCAAAAGTTGTAGGAGAATCAGTTTTCTCATTTACGGATAACCAGCTTTTGGTGAATTAATTTCCCCGAACAATTTAATTCCAGAAAATAAATTCCAGATGAAATATCACTGATGTCTAAAGTAAAAAAATCTCCGGCGTAATTCCACTTTTTAATAAGGGCGCCGGAAACTGTAAAAAGGTGGATTTCAACCGATGAATTTCCCGATTCATTCAATCTAAGATTTACTAGTGATGAAGCAGGGTGAGGAAACATAAAAACCGAAGCATGATTTGAAGCTGAATTAATTGACGCCGGATCATTATTATGAATTATGCCCACAGCATCCAAATCAAACCCTGAAGATGGAAATGGCGTTGGCCATGGATCTGCAACCTTGTTACCTTCCGAATCACGGGAACAGTACTCAGGTAAAACGGAACCGATTACATCAATGATTTTAATGTGTGTGATGTTTTGAATATTCAATCCAGCAAGGTTCTGCATTTCTGTTAGATCAAAAGGAGTTCCGTAAAACAACGGATACTTTCCCGCCAGATCGTAAATGTTTTCGGTTTCAATAAATTCAAAGCTGCCAACACCGTTAATTGTATCGGAATGAGAAACAGATGGGAACCTGAAGAAATTCAATCCATCAGAACTTACCTCAACAAATGCCAGTTCTAGAAATTTACCATCAAAGCTATTTTCGAAAACTGCGAAATCTGCGCCCGGTCCATCCTTAATTGAATACTCAAACGTAAGAACCGCTGTTCCGCCATCACCAAGACTTACAATTGGATTATCACCTGCTTTTCCCAATGCAAATTCGGGTAAACCAGCGCTGGCTAAACCTAAAGAATCGACTCCAATTTGTTGCGGACCGCGAGTGATTTCCACGTCCGTTGCCCAGGCTACAATGATGCTGCTATCTTTGTGAACAGCAGCATCATTAAGCTGTGCTTTAAAGCTTTGTAGAATGAAAATACAAATGATCAGTAAATAATATTTCATCGTTTTTTTTTAGCGAACTGGCATCTCAGATTTCATCACAGTTTACAAAGATTTGCTTTTTTTGAAGTATAAATAAATTTAATGAGCAATTACAAATTTTGATGATTGTCTTTTATCACCCGACATAATCTCAGCGGTATAAATCCCATTATTCAAAAATGATAAATCAAGATTTGCATTCATCGCGTTTATTTTCCGGGAATAAAGAGTTCTGCCAGACAAATCAAGGATGCTCACTTCATTTATTTCAGATGTAAAGGTAATATTCAATATTCCTTGTGTTGGGTTAGGATATATTCCTGCAACAGAAGAAATATCATTTAACCCGATAATATCCTGGTGAATCTCAAGATCATCAATACAAAAGTGAAGCGGAGTATTGCGGCCAAATTCACCGACATCCGTGGTTTCAAAGGTGTAACTTATGCTGTCTACATAAGTTAACTGAGTGAGATCAACCCATCTCCAGTCACCAACAATATAATCCAATGAATTATCACTGCTTCTGAAATCCGCCAAGTAAAAAACGACTGGCTCTCCTGAAGGCTGGCCATATTTAAAGCCGTTGAATGTCACTGAAAAAAAATCAGGATCATTCCCGGAAATGCCCCCGAATTTTTTTGCATACGGATCGCCATCACGCATGCTATTGTAAGCAAATGTATTATTGGCAATAAAAAAACCAGAGACCACCACCGAAGAATTTCCATTTTCAATGAGAGGATTAATGTATCCGTCCGAATAAACTACAGCATAATTTGCAGATGCATTGTGCCCGGAGGCCGGCTTTGCAGAATAGGAATTTGTGTATCCGGAAGTTACAGAATCCGTCTTATTGCTGTAGGCAAATCCGTTCGACCAGTATCCATCCGTCGTATTTGATGGAAATGTAACTCCGTTCGACATAAATGTATTCTCGTTTTCAGCTGGAGAAAGCCAGAAAGAATCAGATGTAAGAGCTAGATCTTCAAATGAGACCACCGTTTCCACCTGGGCGTTTAGTCCAAAAGTTAAGAGCATTAAAATTGAGGTAATTCTTTTATTCATCGTTGGTTTCTATTTAGGGATTAAATTCAAAAGAGATTCCCGCCTGCCAAGATAGCAGCGGCATTGGACGCCCAGCAGTTAGTTGATATTCCTGCTGTAGAAGATTATTAAGCTGAAAAAAAATCGTACTTGTGTATTGGGCGTAAATCAGCCGTTTTGCAAGACTGAAGTTTAAAAGATAAAATGCAGGAAGTGATTCAGAATTATCCGTGCTTGTGTAACGTGATCCGCTCAGCGTTCCATTCACCTCAGCAGAAAAACCGTGATTTGTTAACGAAAGCACCTGATTCCAAACCGCAAACGGCACATAAATCAGTTGCTTTCCTGTACTAACAGTAGGCACAGAACCTTCCACTGCGGTAGATTTTACAAGCTGAAGCGATGAACGAAATTTTAGCTGGAAATTCTTTCGCGTCACAAGTGCCTCTAAACTCTGTTCGATGCCCCGGCTATAAACTTTCTGAAGATTTCGCGGTGACCAATATGACGGTCCGGGTGTCCACTGAATCCAATCATTAATCAAGTTAGAAAAAACACCTCCATCAACAGTAAATTCTACATTTTTATATTTCCTGGTCCAGCTGATACCTGCCTCAGTGGAAATTCCACTTTCTGGTTTCAGGTCCGGATTTCCACCCGGAATCCAATACAAGTCGTTTAATGTTGGAACGCGGTAAACTTTTGCAATCTGGCCGCGGAATTTTAATTTATCCTTCCAGAAGTAAGACGCTGAAAAAGATGGAATGAAGGGCACCATCTTTCCGTGGAACCATTCCTGTCGGGCTGACAAAAGCACTTGCAATTTTTCATCTAATAAACCTGATTTCCATGATGCGAAAATTGCCCTGCGATGCTGCTGAACCGTTTTATTTCCAAAGCCGTCTGTTGTTGCAGCACAATCCGTTGCATTTAATCCGACCTGCAACTGAAATGCCCGGCTCAAGCGCAACCCTGCAGTAGCCTCCTGAACAAATGTCTTTGCAAAATTATGCGCATTGATGTTACTCAGCGAATCCTGGAAATTGATCCTTTCCGTAAAATATCCACTCTGGGCCTTAATCGTAAAAAGTCCACCGGTATAATTCCACGAAGCAGTAAAACGTTGAACTTCATCGTCCTGTTTTGCGACCGAAACAGGAATTGTTAAGACCGGCGGAATATGCCTGCCACCCTTTTGCAACCATCCCGAAAGCAACACATATTGTTTCCTACCTGTCGGTATCCTCAGATCAGCAATCAGTCCTTGCTGTTTTTGAACCGCGTTGGTTTGTCTTTGCAAAGCACCACTGGCCAAAGCGGTATTATGAAACTGATAATCGTTTAATGCCGACTGCCGGAAAGCTTTAACAGACAAGGAAAAATGCCTTGCCGAGAAAGATGCTTTAAAAGCTGAACGGCTTGTTCCCCAGCTTCCGTTTTGTTGCTGAAATCCAATATGATTGCCACTTAATTCTGAATCCAGGAAAATTGCACCTCCGATTGCGCCACTGCCCCATGAGCTTGAGTTGGCACCGGCCTGAACCCTGAAACTTTCAAATAAAAAAGCAGGAATTAAATTCAGATCAAGCTGACCGTTCATGCAGCTCTGGAGATTGAATCCGTTCCAGATGATGGCTGTGTGAGTAGCTGCAGTGCCGCGGAATGAAGGAGAAGCAAGTGTCCCAGGACTATTCTGTCGGATTGTAAATGCTGTATTACGGGAAAGCAATTCTGCCAGAGAATAACCGGATTGAATAGGATTGCCGGCTGCGTCGATCGATGTTGAAGCAAGTCCCGGATTCTTTTCGGGCAAACGATTGTCGGTAACTTCAAACGGCGCTAATACCAAAACCGCATTCTGTGCCGCCGCTATTGAAGCAGTGCAGAAAAAGACAAGTACAAGTGTTAACTGGTTTAACGTCATCATCTCTGTTTCGATCAGGATGAATGACAGGCAAGAGAACACAGCTTCATGCAAAAGCATAAAGATTGTTCTTCCTTGCTCATCGCCTTTCTTCCCGAAAGCATTGAACATTTATCTGAGAAGGCAGGTCTTCTGACTTGTCCAACCGGAGCCTTCCCATATTTAAACAGTGGCTTTTTTCCGGTCCTTTTAACGGACTTACAGCAGCGGGAACTGTTCCTGAGTTTCACAGGATTCCCTTTTCATCATCCCGATGGGATGAACCTTAACGCTGCGAAGATAGGGTAAATACACGGGAAAAAATTCCAGTAATACTCGGCCAACCACGTTGATTGCCTTTTCTGGGATATCTGCCGGAAGAAACTCCGGCACTGCGTTACAGCTTTTCTACCCGTAAATTGTTAAAATCAGCAATTGTTTGTATAATATTGCATCCCCTAAAAAAACGAAAGAAGAATGTATAAAAAATTGTTGCTGGCCACAGGGCTGCTGATAATTACCTGGAATTTGGAGTTGAATGCCCAGGCAAAGCTTGTCGAAAAGGTTGAGAAAAAAGGAGACGAGATCATCATTCCTTATGAAAAATATAAGCTTCCGAATGGACTTACGATCCTGATTCACGAAGACAGAAGCGATCCGATTGTTCACGTGGATGTTACCTATCACGTAGGTTCTGCGAGAGAAGAGCTTGGCAGATCAGGATTTGCTCACTTTTTCGAGCATATGATGTTCCAGGGTTCGGATCACGTAGCTGATGAAGAGCATTTTAGCATTGTAACGGAATCAGGAGGCACGATGAACGGCACAACCAATCAGGATCGCACCAATTATTTCGAAACCCTTCCAAACAACCAGCTTGAAACCGCAATGTGGCTGGAGTCGGACAGGATGGGATTTTTACTTGATGCTGTTACCCAACAAAAATTTGAAATCCAGCGCTCAACGGTAAAAAACGAGCGTGGTCAGAATTACGACAATCGCCCGTATGGGCTGGTAAATGAAAAAATAAGTGAAGCGCTTTATCCTTATGGTCACCCTTATTCGTTTCCCACGATTGGTTATTTGAAAGATCTTGATCGGGTAACTGTAGATGATCTTAAACGATTCTTTCTTCGCTGGTACGGCCCTAATAATGCGGTGCTTACCGTTGCGGGTGATATTGATTCCAAAGAAGTGTTGCGCCTTGCAGAAAAATATTTCGGCAGTATTCCACGTGGTCCCGAAGTAAAACCGCAAGCTCAAACGCCTGTTATACTTGATAAGGATCGTTACATTTCTTATGAAGACAATATCCGTTTCCCCAGGATACAGATGGCTTTCCCTACAGTTCCTTCAGGAAATCAGGATGAAATTCCTCTGGACCTGTTAGCAGAACTTATTGGAGGTGATAAAACGTCAATCCTCTACAAGAGTCTTGTAAAAAGCAATATCGTTGTTCAGGCAGCGGCGTTTAATCCGTCATCAGAACTGGCTGGTAGTTTTATGATTACCGCTTTGCCTTATCCAGGAAAAACGCTTGGTGAGATTGAGAAAATCATCCGTGAAGGAATTGCTGAATTTGAAAAAACTGGTGTAACGGACGAAGACCTTATTCGCTTTAAAAACTCCAGAGAAGCACAGGTAATTCAAAGTCTTGAAAGTGTTTCCGGGAAGGCTTCGAAGCTTGCCTATTTTGAAACATTCCGAGGTAATCCGAATTACATAACCAAGGACCTCGAAGCTGTACGTAAGCTTAACAAAGAAGATGTGATGCGGGTTTACAACCAATACATTAAAAACAAGCCTGCAGTCATTCTAAGCGTTTATCCAAAAGGGCAAAAAGACGTGATTGCGAAGGAGGATAACTTCTTCCCTAAGAAATCGTCGGATACTCCAGGAGAAGAAGGAAGCGAATACAAGGGACTGAAATACTTGAAAGCAACCGATAATTTCGACCGTGCTATCCATCCGAAACCGGGAGCAAACCCTGTGGTAAAAGTTCCGGCATACTGGACAGAGACGTTTGGTAATAAGATGAAAGCAATCGGAATAGAGGATAATGACCTGCCCACCGTTTCTCTTCTTATTACTTTTCCTGCCGGATTAGCTGTTGAAAATCCGGCGAAGGCAGGTGTGGCAAACCTTCTATGCGATTTGTTGAATGAGTCTACCAATAGCTACAGTTCGGAAGCAATGACGGAAGCGTTGGAAAAACTCGGGTCGGACGTTAGTATTTCTTCTGACGATGAGAGCATCTATGTAAACGTCTTTAGTCTTAAGAAGAACCTGGATGCCACTATCAAATTAATGGAGGAAAAACTGTTCAATCCTAAGTTTGATACAGCAGAATTCAGCACAATTAAAGCTCAGACGTTGGCCGCCATTGCAAATAATGCCACCAGGGCTGCAACAATTGCGGATAATGTTTATGCCAAATTACTTTACGGTGATCATATTTTTGGGACATCTTCCATTGGTACAACTGCATCGGTTGAGACGATCACGATTGATGACCTGAAGGCGCACTATAAGAAATTCCTGATTCCTGGAAACGCAAAACTGGTTGTGGTTGGTGCAACGAAACAGGCCGAAATCCTGGGCAAACTGGGCTTCCTTAAAACATGGTCGGCACCTGATGCACCTAAAATGACTTACCCTGCATTTCCGATAGTTGACAAAACGAGGATTTATTTCGTTAATAAGGAGAAAGCACCGCAGTCGGAGATAAGGATCGGGTACATGTCAATTCCATACGATTCGGACGGAGAATATTACAGGAGCGGAATCATGAACTATCAGCTTGGAGGTAATTTTAACAGACGTATTAACCTTATGCTTCGTGAAAAGAAGGGCTACACGTATGGTGCACGTTCTGGTTTCAACAGTACGTTATTTGCGGGTCCTTACACAGCATCTGCAGGTGTAAAAGCAGAGAAAACCGATTCGTCGCTGATGGATTTCTTTAACGAAATGGCTTTGTACCGCGCTTCGGGCATCACCGAGCAGGAACTTGCGTTTACCAAATCATCTTTGGGACAGCGCGACGCATTGAAGTATGAAACTCCTTTCCAGAAAGCCATGTTCCTTCAAAGAATACTTGAGTACAACCTGAGCAAGGATTACATCGCGAAACAGCTTGCGATTCTTAATGGTATGACCAAGAATGATATCGACGGCCTTGCCAAAAGGTATCTTCCGCTTGAGAAAATGGTCGTGGTTGTGGTAGGAGATAAAGCCTTGCTGATGGAATCAATTACGAAGCTTGGTTACGAAGTGGTGGAGTTGGATGCGGAAGGGAATAAGGTAAACTGATAGTCTACTGTTTTGGGGTTACAGTTGAGAGTTGAATATCAGCTGTGAATTATTGAGATTATCTTCACACTAACCCAATAAGAGATTTCATAGTATTAGAAAAGGCATCATTGACGTGATGCCTTTTCTGTTTTTATTTTATTTGTAAAAATCATTGAAAGCAGACCAATGACTTAAATTCAGGAAATCGGGAGATAACAATTTCAACGCTTTCCAAACTGTAAAACCAAATCTTGATTAAACAGTGTTTCGATGCTGTGGTATGTAAACCCTAAGCATCAAACTACTTCCAGATATCCATCTTTTCCAAATGAATCTTCGAAGGGAAGAAATACTTTGCACTTTTTTCAAAGGATTCAGTATAATCAGAAACATAAAACTCAAGCGTCGAATTGTTTCCCGTTGAAAGTAGCTTGTGATCATTAAGGCTCTTCCTGACTGCGTTTGCGACCATTTCGGCCGAGTCAAATATTTTTACAGCACCTTTGTAATATTCCTCGATTTCTTTTCTGATCAACGGATAATGTGTACAGGCGAGGATAATTGCCTGGATGTTTTTGAATGATTTCTTATCGAGGTACGAATGGATTACCGTCCGGGAGATCTTATTATTAAAAAATCCCTCCTCGATCATTGGCGCTAGCAGCGGAGTAGCAAGCGAAGTAACCTCAGTTTCTTTACTCTGCTTTTTTATTTTACGTGGATAAATGCCTGAGTTAACTGTTCCACGGGTTCCGATGACACCCACTTTTCCAGTTGGAAACTGCTTCCCGATTGCTTCTGCAGCAGGATCAATAACATTTACAACCAACGCCCTTTTTCCGACCAATTTGGAAACCGATTTAAAAGCGTGAGACGAGGCAGTATTGCATGCAATTACAATCATCTTGCAATTCCGCGACAACAGGTATTCTGTAATGCCTTCTGAGTAGTCTACGATCAGCTCCGGCGATTTATCACCGTATGGAAAATGGGCTGTATCACCGAAATAGATCAATGATTCTTCGGGCAAAAGCTTGTTGATGGCTGCAGCAACAGTTAAACCGCCAATGCCGGAGTCAAAAATGCCAATGGGTGAATTGGGGACGGGAGTCATAGTGCAAGAATAAAAAAAGCGCCTGATTGCAGGCGCTGTAGTTAATATCTTTCTAAGGTTTTAAAGGATCATGGAATAAGACCAAGCTTCTTCTTTACCATCGGTAAAATATTATCGCTTTCTTCCCAGTACAATAGCGTTCCGACAGAGGTATCAAAAACATACGTGTAGCCATTCTCCTTTGCAACCTGTTCAACACCCTTCTTCACCTTGCTAATGATTGGCTCGATGAGTTTGGCCTGCTCTTCTTCCAGGCTCTTCTGAGCTTGCTGCTGAAAATTCTGAATACGTTGCTGCAGGCTGTTCATTTTGTCCTGGTAATCCTGTGTTACAAGCTGAGAAGCTCCGGGCGTGGGAGCCTGTCCCTGCACCGTCTGGTATTCCTGCATCATTTCCTGCAGGTGTTTTTCCGCATCCTTTGTGAGGGAATCCATTTTTGCTGCGGCTTTCGCGCGATCCGGCATTAGCGTTAATACTTCCTCAAAGTTAATGTGGCCAAACTTATTGTTTTTCTGACCAAAGGAAGGTTGAATAAAGAGTGCCGTAGTTAATACAGCGATAGCAAGCAATTGCTTCATCGGGGTTTATTTGTTTATTTATTTTTTGGGAGTTCCGGAACCGCCGGGGTCTGTTGTTTTATCAGCGTCATCATCAACGCCTTTGCCTGGGGTATAACCCATTGATTCAAGGATCTGGTCGCTGATATCGTATTTGGGATTTGTAAAAAGCATTGTTAAGTCACTTGATTTGTCGAAAACAACTGCATAGTTCTTTGTAGTTGCAATCTCCTTAATAGCGTTGTAGATCTTATCCTGCACCGGTTTTATCAGCTCCTGCCGCCTTTTAAGAAGATCGCCGCCTTTTCCAAAACGCTGCTTCTGAAGCTCTTTTGCTTCCTTTTCCTTGTCGATAATTTCTTCCTCACGTTTCTTTTTCATGTCATCGGAAAGCAGAATGGCTTCGGCCTGGAAATCATTGTACATCTTGTCGATCTCTGCGAACTTTGCTTCAATCTCTTTTTGCCACTGCAACGAAATACGGTCAAGCTGTTGTTGTGCGGATTTATATTCCGGAAGATTTTCGAGTATATATTCCGTGTCGACATACGCGAATTTCTGGGCAGAAACGCTGAGCGTGCCGAAACAAAGAATAATAAGCGCGAACATGATCGTTTTCATAAACGGCTGAATTGAGGGGTGCAAATTAAACATTTTATTTTCGGATTGGGCGCGCCCTGAGTCAAAGATCATGCTAAACGGTGGAAAACCTTATTTAGAGTCTGTCTATAGAGTCTCCTGATGTCGTTGCACTAGTCCGAAAAATGCTCATCCCTTCCTAAAGTGGGACTGCGCTTTTTCAGCCGTCGTGCGCCTAATCAGAACCCTCTGTAGCTCAGATTCCTGACTCTGTGGAAAGACATTATTTAGTGGTAATAACAAAGCTGATTCTCAATTAAAATTCTGCCCGATGATGAAATGGAATATTCCCTTTTTCTCAACGCCAGGAACGGTATCGAACGGATATCCGTAATCAAGCCCGAGTAGCCCAAACATTGGAAGGAATACCCTTACGCCAACACCAGCAGAACGTTTTATGTTGAAAGGATCGAAGTCTCTAAATGTATTCCATGCATTTCCTCCTTCGAGGAACCCAAGTGCAAAAACTGTTGCTGAAGGATTTAAAGAGACCGGATAACGCAACTCCATCGTAAAGCGGTTGTAAATTGGAGCATCGCCGCCGTTCGAAACGTTGCGGGAAATCGTACCGTCGGGATATCCACGCATACCAACGATTTCGGCTCCTAAAAACTGCGCACCGAAAGTAAGTCCACTCAAACCTGTTCCACCATATCTAAACTTTTCAAAAGGGGAAATCCCTTTGTTTTTATCATAAAAACCTACGAAACCGAAGTTTGCCCTGGTCATTACTACCAGCTTCTTGTTTTTGGATAATGGCGTGAACCATTGTGCATCGAATTTCCATTTATGGAACTCAATCCATTTATAACGCTGTTCAACAGTCTGAAGCTCAGATTCCGGCGTGCCCCTTATCAGCGAATATGGAGGTGTAACCTGCAATGAAAAGCTTATGGAAGAACCTTGGGTAGGATAGATCGGCTGATCAATTGAGCTTCTCGAGAGTATGGTGGAAAAGCTGAAGTTGTTGGCAAAACCATTTGGCATATCAGGAAAGCTGGTCGACTTAACCAATTCGTAATATGTGTAATTGAAGGTATGTTGCAAGGTGAAAAAGTCGTCCGGCCATCTTAGTCTGCGCCCAAACCCTACAACTGCACCTGTTGTTTTTGTAATGCTTAGGTTAGGGTCATTTTTAGCAGCCCCGTTTCCAAAAATTGATTGAAACAAACTTACCGTTAGTGAATTAGGGCGCTTTCCTCCCAGCCACGGCTCGGTAAACGAAAGGTTGTAGCTCTGAAAGGCGCGCCCGGTTGAGGAAGCGTTGATGGAAAGGCGCTGTCCGTCTCCCGAAGGTAAGGGGCGGTAAGCGTTCTTCTTAAACATTTTTTTGGCGCTGAAATTATTGAATGAAAGACCGAGGTTACCGATAAGACGACCCGCACCCCAACCACCTGAAAGCTGAAGCTGATCTGACGGCTTTTCCTCGACCCTGTATTCAATGTCTACCGTTCCGTTTTGCGGGTCAGGAACCGGAGTAACGGCCATCTTTTCAGGATCAAAATATCCGAGCTGCGATAATTCCCGTTGTGTACGGATGATGTCCGAACGTCTGAAAAGCTGCCCAGGTTTGGTGCGGATCTCCCGCATGATCACATGATCGTTTGTCTTTTCGTTTCCAACAATTGTCACCCGGTTGATTGTTGCTTGTTTGCCTTCGTAAACCCGCATTTCAATATCAACCGAATCATTTCCCACATACGTCTCGACAGGTGTTACCTGGAAAAACAAGTGTCCATCATTCATATACAATGAGCTGATGTCGTTTTCACTTGCATTCATGAACAGATTCTGCTCAAGCGTGGCCTGGTTATAAACCTCACCTTTCTTAATTCCAAGCAGGTCAGAAAGTTGCTTCGAAGTGTATTTCGTATTTCCAACCCAAATTATATTTCTGAAGAAATACTGGTTTCCTTCCTCGATGAAGATATCGATGTTGATGTGCTTTTCGTCATAACGATAAACTGTATCCCTTGCAATCCGCGCATCCTTATAGCCTTTGTCGTTATAGAGCGCGATCACTTTTGTCTTGTCATCAATGTACTTATCTTCCTGGTATTTGGAGGTTGTGAAAACGCTGTACCATGGATTTTCCTTTGTCTCCTTCATTTTCCGCTTCAGCTTGGAAGCAGGGATATGAGTATTCCCACGGATATTGATTGCGTTGATTTTGACCCTTTTGTTTTTATCGATATTGATCGTTAACAATTCTCCGCCGCCCGGAACCGTGTCAGCTTCAGAAGTCACCTTCACATCCACATTCATGTAACCTTTGTCAATGTAATAGGCCTTAACAGTATTTCGGCTATTAACGAGAAGATTTTCGCTGATCGGCTTGCCGCGTAGGAGGCGCAGTTGCTCCCGAAGATCATCGGCCTCAGTTTTTCTTACTCCTTTGAAACGAAACCGTGATAACCGGGGACGTTCATCCAGCATAACCACCAGGTAGATTTTTCCACCTTCAATTTTTGCCGCATTGATTTCGATACCCGTAAAAAGTCCCTGTTTCCAGAGCGCATTGATTGCTGATGAAATCTTCCCTCCAGGGATCTCAATTTTTTCCCCTTCACTTAGCCCGGTAAGCATTTTCAGGATGTTCTGATCCAGATTGCTTCCTGCAACACGCGTTTGAAATTCAATCGATGCGATCTCATATTCCTTCGGGTTAGAATAGTTGATCAGGGAAGTATCACCTGTTAGAACCTGTGCATGGGCAAATGAAGGAAGACAGAGGAATAATAGAATAATGCGGTAAATAAATTTCACGGTCACGCGGTTAATTGTTCACTGGTTTTACCGAAACGTCGCTCTCGTTGCTGAAAACTGATAATTGCATCATACAAATCCTCTCTGCGGAAGTCTGGCCAGAGCTTATCGGTAAAATACAATTCAGCGTAGGAGATCTGCCAGAGTAAAAAGTTACTTATGCGGTGCTCACCAGAAGTCCTAATGAGCAATTCGGGATCAGGAATCCCAACAGTTTCAAGGTGTTCGGAGATTAATTTTTCTGAAATATTCTCAGGGAGAAGAACGCCGGCTTTTACTTTTTCAGCAATCTGCTTCATTGCTTTCGTCATTTCCCACCTGGAGCTGTAGCTTAGCGCAAGGATAAGGGTCATTCTTTTATTTCCTGAAGTCTTCTCCATTGCTTCGTCCAGCTCTCTTCTGCACTTCTTGGGAAGCGCTTCGACGTCGCCGATAGTGTCAAGACGAATATCATTGTCCATCAGTGTTTTGGTTTCTTTACTGATCGTACTTACCAGCAACGACATTAACGCATTGATCTCAAATTTTGGACGATTCCAGTTCTCGGTGGAAAATGCATAGAGCGTAAGGTATTCAACACCGATTTCGGCGCATGCTTCCACCGTGTCGCGAACTGCTTTAACACCGCTCTGGTGGCCGAATGTTCTTAATTTACCCTGCATTTTTGCCCAACGGCCATTTCCGTCCATAATAACGGCAATATGTCGTGGTAGTATGTTGGGGTTAATTTCTTCTTTCGTCGCCATTCGATACAATTGTCCATAGGAACGATAATTCCGGGATTGACCGGCAAAGATAACAGGATAATCGTTTGTACGGGCGAGTCGAATAGTAGGCGCCGGTCGCCAATCAGACTCTGTGGACAGACACTAATTAGTGTCTGTCCACAGAGTCGGGAGTCTGAACTATAGGGGCTTCTGATTAGGCGCACGACGGCCGAAAAAGCGCAGTTTACTTTTGTAAAAGAGCATTTTTCGGACTAG
>Ga0105044_10007278_pt1 | contig 15229 bp, 12 predicted proteins | sample MAT01_FD_78092 | JGI IMG/M metagenome (GOLD analysis project Ga0105044, IMG submission 78092) | Freshwater microbial communities from Lake Fryxell liftoff mats and glacier meltwater in Antarctica - MAT-01 | ecosystem: Environmental > Aquatic > Freshwater > Ice > Liftoff microbial mat | place... | reverse complement strand
TGCAACCGCCCAACTGTATCGCGATCGGGTCGATCGCCAGTGGCCCGCTTGTGCTGCGAACACGATGCCAGTAATGGTTCCGTTCGAGACACTGCAGCTTCGCGGCCAGAGTATTGCTAGGCTGGTATCGCAATGCGAAATCGATCACTCGATCGGTCCGGTTGCAGACACGCTCGGTGGTTCGGACGCAGGCTATGCACGCTGGCAAGCGTTTCGGAAGAAAGGACTACGCGGGTATGCAAAACGTCGAAACCAAATCGAAACTGACGGTGTCAGCCGAATGTCTGCGTACTTGCACTACGGCATGGTCTCGCCCTTCCGCGTTGCTCGAGAAGCTTCGGCTGACGGTGCCGAAAAGTATCTCGACGAACTCTTGATTTGGCGAGAGCTGGCTTATGCCTTTTGCTACTATCGAACGGAACTGGAGACCGATGCGAGTCTTCCATCATGGGCGGTTTCGACTCTTTCCAAGCATGTCTCGGATCCAAGGAACTGCCTGTCTTGGGAAACACTCGCTCGCGCGAGGACGGGCGAACGATTGTGGGATGCGGCTCAACGCAGTTTACTCAAGCACGGAGAGCTGCATAACAACGTCCGCATGACTTGGGGCAAAGCCGTCCTGGAGTGGTCATGCGATCACCAGCAATCGCTCGCACGTCTCATCGACCTCAACCACCGTTACGCGCTCGATGGCCGAGACCCTGCATCCTATGGCGGAATTTTGTGGTGCCTCGGGCAATTTGATCGTCCCTTTCAGCCCGAACAAGCAATCTTGGGGAGTGTGCGGCCACGACCGGTATCGGTGCACGCAGAAAGAACTGACATTGCGACGTACGAGAGAAAAGTTGACAGAGCAACGACGCAACCATCGCCTCGCCTCGCCATGATTGGGACCGGGCTAGCGGGTCTCATGTGCAGTCGGATCTTGCATGATCAGGGAATGCAGATCAAGTGCTTTGACAAGTCGCATCGAGCCGGCGGACGCGCATCGACGAGAATAGCGAGTGGCGTAACGCAGTTTGATCATGGGGCTCAGTACTTCACGATCCGCGATCCCGTCTTGAAACCGTATCTCGAGTCCTGGTGTGCGGATAGGCGTGTCGCCAAATGGGAGGGCCAAATAGTTTCAATCGATGATCCTGGAGTGTTTCGCGACGTCCCGTTAGTGAATCGCTTCGTCGGTACGCCTAGGATGGAATCCCTAGGAGAGCACCTATCGAAGGATCTGTCGATCGACTTGGAGACTGAGGTATCTAAAGTCGAGCTCGGACCGAGTGGCTATCGGTTGACGTCCAAGACGGATCGCGATCTCGGCGAATTTGATATCGTTTTATGGAATTGCCCGCCCCTTCAGGTTGATAAGCTAGTGCCCCCACAGTGCAACTGGCGTTCGGAACTCTCCAAGGTTGCAATGGTGCCGTGCTGGTCCATCATGCTGGCCTTTGAAGGTCGATGGGATGTTCCTTTCGACGGTGCTTTCATCAATGATGGCTCACTTGGATGGATAGCGAGAGATTCGAGCAAGCCGTCTCGCTCCCAGACGATGGATACTTGGGTACTGCATTCTACAGTCGCTTGGGCGACGGAGAACTTAGGCAGTTCAAAAGAAGCGGCGATAGCGAGCCTGATCGAAGAGGCTGAAAGGGTGACTAAAAATCCGATGCCCAAGTCATGTGTGGCAAATGCACATCGATGGCTCTATTCCAGGCCGAATGAATCATTGCCGGAGAGCTCTCTATGGGACGAACAGCATCGACTCGGTGCGTGCGGTGACTGGTGTGGTGGCCCACGCGTTGAAGGGGCCTTGAAAAGCGGCATGGCGCTCGCTGGTCAAGTCCTTGGCTCGCTGCACGAACGAACCCTGGCGAGTTCTGCAGCCGAAGTTAACGCGTCCGGTATAGTGCAATTGGAACTTTTCTAAGAGGACAGACTGCGAAGGTCCCAACCGCCTTCCTGCGTGTCAAGCTGAAAATAACAGGCGAGTGCACTGTCCAGTTTAAAAACGTGGGTTGGCAAACTTAGTTGCACGACGCTCCGCGTCGTGATTCCTACGACGCGGAGCGTCTTACAACATGGAATGATTTGCTGCGTATTCACAAACAATCAAGCGTTCGTTAGAGTGTTCCTGCATAGCCTTTCCTCGCCAAATCAAGCAGGTGTCGTCTTAGTGGATGTAAGACAGTACAGTGAGTACTTAGGCAAAGATGACATTTGGCTGCGTAAGGGGCACATTCCGGGAGCTATCAGTTTCCATTGGGCCAAACTAATGGAGCAAGACAACACGCACCAGTTCAAATCTTTCGACAAGGTGAAAAGCGATCTGGTTACGAAGCAAGCCAAGTGGCGAAAGGTTCTCGAGATTCTATTGGCATGGATCATTACTATTCCTTGTGTAGGCATCTCTGGTGCGGTAGCTTACCGGCTCATTTCAAACCTTGCGTTGACTCTATAATTTTTTCGCTGACCCCTTTTCGCTTTCCACTAGACTATCGGTCCGTTACTTCGCCCCCGGCATGGGTCATCAGCGCCTTCAGCGAATCCGCTTTGATCGTGCGATCCAAGCCTCGAATCGACGAATCGAAATAGGCTACTTCCATAGATTCGCGATCCCCAAAGAGATTGGATACTAAGCTATCGGCGCCGAGTTTTAAATCAACGGGCTTGGTCCATAAAACCCCTTTGTCTCTTGGTGCAACGACAAAACAGATCGTATTCGAGGTGCCATCGGTAATGTCCTTGAACATCAACATCCTGTTTTCACTTCCATTCCAAGTGAACCCGGTTTGTAAGGGGGCTTGAACGAGCGTCTGTCCGAGCTTCAACTCTGGAAACTGAGTTGACTGATAACAAGCTGGGATACGATCGACCAGCTTTAGGTTAGTTGGACTGTCCCACGGTTCATCAAGATGAAATTCGTTATACAAAGCCTGTTCGTCTATGTATGGCAAAAGGAATACTCGCCAACTAAGCAACGGTATCCCTTTCTCCGAAACCGTCATGCGCGGGGGAAAACCATCATAAACCGAGTGGAAATTATGGACGGCAACCAGAATCTGCTTGAGATTGTTACTTTGTTGCATCTCTGCGGCACTCATCTTGGTGGACTTCGTTAGATTGCCGATTAGCGAGATGAGTTCATCGCCACTCGACGAAACTCTCGCTTGATTTTCGATGGCTGTACATTTCGGACTCGATAGACCGGTCAGTTCAGCAACCTGGTTCGCCAATGCCGATACTCGTATCGCGGCATTTCCGTCGCTGCAATTGGCGGAGAGATTCGCTCGAACATTGGGTGGTGTCTGCACCGCAAATTGCAAAGTAGCAACATCCTCCATCACTGCTTTAGGTGAGAATGCAATTGGCCAACCTGTTGGCAATCGTTCTGGAAAAACGCTGATGACTTCATTTCTCAGCTCTTCACGAACGTTGACTACGATGGAAACGGAGTTGTTGGCAACCTGATCCACTGCGAGCGAAAGAGCACGTCGTTCCGCCTTGGGTAGCTCTGAAAGTCTATTCCAAACAGGATCCGTGGCGACGATTACGGAATCGCTGTTCAAATGCACCTTGTATCCCAGATTTGCAGGTAGCAACGCCAGTATTGCATCCAATGGTTCGCGGGCCGCTGCAGGTTTGCTACAAGGAACGATCAATGCAACATGTCCCTGAGTCAACTCAAGCGTGGATAGCGTGGCATAAACTTTGGTGACTCCAGCGCTTCGCAGCGACTGGATCAATCCGCTTGCCACCAACTGAATTCCGTTAATTGACTGTGCATCAATTATGTCAGGAAAGTTTGCTTGAACAAACTTGGTCGTTGCAGGCAAATCCACTCGAGCGAGATCGACTTGGGCGACGGCGACGGTCGTCGACTCCAAGTAGCGGTCAAGATCGTTGGCAGCGAGCCGAGAAATGGGAGCAAACAATAAGCTCACACACAGGGCAATTAGCATTTTCATATTCGGGCTCCTCGTTTGAGAATTACTTCTTGGATTGGAGAATGACGCGAGTGACTACTTTTTCTTTCGGATAACTGGGTTTGCGACGAACAATTGCTTCGCTATCGCTGAGTCGCTCGTACTGAAACAGCTCGCATGTTTCTGGATTAGGTAACGCAGGCAACGGTTGAAGTGCAACTAGGGACTCAGGCAGTTTGTTGCCATGTGCGGCAGCGTATGCCCTCAGTGCTTCGTGAAGCATGAGTTGTTTGTGAGTCATGTTGCACCGCAGTGCTGCGCTATCTGCGGCTTGCAATGCCGGAATAAGCAATCCAATTAGTACTTTGCTTGGCTCTGCAAATTCAGCTCCCATTGACTGCTGTCGGAACTTATCCCATTCTGCGTCGGAGTAAGACTTGCCAAGCGGTTGCAACAACGACCATTTAAATAGGTCGTCTCGATAACGTTCAAAGCGGAGTTGTGTATTTCGAGCAACAGCTTCCGCTGCGGACATATGCTGAACTTGATCGGGATCAAAACTGGAGTCAATCAACTCTGTTCTGGCCCAATCGCTAAAGACTAGCAGCGCGGCACCGACGACCAACTGAGCGGCAGCGCGAGCACTGGCAGAGGATTCGTCTCCTGCGGTCGCTGAGGCGCTCGTACCAGAGCCTAACTCCATCGGCACTTGAGCCGAAACGACCAGTCGATTTTTCCAATCGCTGGGCGTCATCGTTGCACTCGATGGTGCTAGCAGCGGATAGAGGATACGCGACATCGATACCGATTCGCCATCGAGCCAATCGCGTTGATCCCAAAGCATATCGGGAAGACTCGCCAAAGCCCAATAGAGATTGGGCGCATCGGCTTGTTGGCTTAACTCTTCAGCAATGCTAAAGGTTATGCCAGAAATCGCCACACCGACAAACCCGCTCAACAGGGTCACGTCTCCCGAACTCTGTGCGAATTCAGCTAATCGAAAGCCAGCTTCGATCGCCCGAATCGCATGATCATAGCGACGTTCCTTAATCGCCAAGAGCCCATCAAGCTGCACCAAACGTGCTAAGTCGCGAAGATTTTGGATCTCATAAAAACTCGCAGTAAGAACTTCTCGGCCTCGTTTGTTTCGTTGAGTAGAATACAGCTCGATGGTTTCCATGCCGGCTGCTTCATAAATCGTGTCCAGTATTTCGCGTTGCTGAGAAAGGTGGGAACTTAGTGCTTCGTCGCGCACTTTTTGCTCTATCCATTGATCGCTCAGTTTGCTGTATTGCCGGTCCAGCGTCTTGCGACTCGGGTGCGACAGAAACAGCACTACAGCGCGAGAAAAAAAAGGAGTGACGTTGCCAGGTTGTCGCAGCGAAGCGGATACCCAAAATCGATACTTGAGCGCAGGCGATGGTTCCGACATGGGGCTCACGCGAATCGTACGTTCGTTGCTTTCGGGGCTCTCACCAGAACCAGATGGTTGATCACCTGATAGCGTTGTATTGGAGAATTGCTTTTGTCCAGCCTTCCAAACAATCACTTGTCCATCCGCCGGTACTGTCCAAGCTAAAATCCAGAAGAACACGGCAACGATCGCAATCGGAAATTTATCTATTCGCATATCAAAGACTCCTTATTCATAACAAGCTCTCCATCAGGGATTTAATTTGGTTGTCTCGCATCGCCCGCAGCGATTGAGGTTCGGTTGGTTCGCTTTCATCAGCAGATGGATTCATCCGCGAGTCTGTGCTGGTAGCACTGTTGAGTACGATAATCTTGTCCAGTTCAGCGCCCATTCGCCCGAACTCAATTCCTGGCCTCAATAGACTTACGCGTGAATTTGCGATAGGCAAGACTTGCCTGAACTGCGACTGAAACCATTGCGGTATCAACGATTGGCTACGTTCAACAGGTGTTTCGCTATATGCGGGCATAGATGCAAATTGCGGATCACGCCCAAGCTCCGCGGCATCTATTGGTTTATCGTTATGTTTCGGGTTGGATACGGCAATAGCTTGGGCGTTCGGTTTGCCAAGCTGGAAAAGCAATGCACCAGTGGCGCTCGCCGCGAGCACGCTTGCGGCGACAGCAACGATGCTAGCTCGTCGCCACACAGATGTGATTTGCTCTCGGCGAGCGGCTTCATATCCGGCTTGGTAGAATACGGATGCTTGCAGCGACGAAGCGCTCGCAGGCCGCAATGCACTCAACCACTCGGGCGTGTTGCTGGATGAAGACTCGGGATTTTCAGGTTTGGGTTCAAACATTCTTACTTCTCGATAGGACAAGAGAAATGCTCTCTAAGTATTTGGATCGCGTCGGTGTATCGGCGATGCACGGTCGAACGAGATGAGCCGACAACGTCCGCAATTTGTTCAAAGGTCAATTGACCCCAGAGGTGCATCGTGACGACTTCGCTTAAGTCCGTCGGCAGTTTTTTTAAAGCCTCGCTCACGTCCAAGGCATCGATGCTCTCGCCTTCGGCGTTTTCCAGCCAAGCGACATCGGTTGCACGGGCAATGTGCCTTTGTGCTCGGCGTTGCTCGCTGCGATTCCACTGCAAAACTTGGTTTCGAGCCACCTTGACCAGCCATGCCAATGGCTCGTCCGGCAGTTTCGATTGCCTAGACAACGCTATAAATGCCTCTTGAACCGCGTCTTCCCCGGATCTGCCAAAGGAACGGGCGATCAGCAACAAACGATCGGCGCAATCCTCCCAAACTTTCGAAAGCTGATCAAAAGGCAACACTTGATCGTTCTTTACCTAACAACCTAGGGGATCGTACGCAGAACTTTACTGGGCGAGTAAGCCGTTCACCAATGCCGGGACGACTACAATAGAGATGCCGCCGACCGCAATTCATCCCGCATTTTTTGAAATAGCAAGATTTTGAGTCGAATGTCGAAAAGTTTAGAACCGTTCGATAATTAATCGTCTGAATTGCAACGTGGCGTAAGCTTCCAGCTTGCGTTTTTTGCCTCGCAAGCTGGAAGCTTACGCCACTTATTCATTGAACGATCCTTACAGAGCCCTCTGTCATTCTCGGAGGGACCGCTGATACCCAGAAAAGCGCGCTGGCCCAGTGCTCCTCCCTATGCGGATCGGCTGGGCTGCGTTCCGTTAGAGAGTCGAGCCTCCCTTTGGCGAACGTTAATGCCTCACACAGCTTGAAGCATTTCGCATTCTTTTGCCAAGCGCTTTCTTGCTACGTGCAATCGTCGCTTGATCGTCCCGATCGGGGCGTCGAACGCGTCGCTCATTTGGTTTAGGCTTTGGCCGTCCAAATAGAACGCAATCAACGTCTTTCGATCGAGGTCTCCCAAACGGTTCAAGCCTTGATGGACTTGCATCTTTTGTTCGCCGCTCAAGACCGCTTCCAACGGATCGCTATGGCACATCACCGTTGCTTCCAAGATCTCATGATCTATGGAGGTAGGCACTGGTCGGCGTGTCGCGCGATTGATTGCCATGCGGTGAACGATTTGGCGCAACCAACCTGCGAATGCCTCTGGCACTTGCAATTGGTGCAATCGGCGAAACGCTTGGATGAAAACGTCTTGGCTCAATTCTTGAGCTTCGTCCCAGTTGCCTAATCGCTTGTAGGCGATCGAAAGTACATGTCGCTGAAATCGGCAATACAATTGCTCTTGGGCGTCGCGGGAACCGGTTTGCGCTTGAACAACCAAGTCAACAACGCTGATTTCGTGTTGTTCTTCGAACGCAATTCTTGCAGAAGCGGTGATGGTCATGATCGAATTCTTCTCTCGTTGAATACCAACCACAGCTTTTCGTGTTTTCCATTCACGAGGGGAGCGCGGGTGGTTTGTTTTTCAAATTCAACGCAAACATTCTTGGTCATGACTCTCGCATCGCTCCAAATGTGCTGAAGGTGAACCCGAGTTAGGGGTCCGCTCCACGACTTAGAAAGGGATCGATTGGCTTGACCACTGCTGAAAGAGCTAGCTTTTCGGCGAGCCGGCAATGCACAGTACATTGGGGAACGCTTTAGCAGCTAATCCAACAGAGAGTATTCGCGTGCCAACTGCCTGTGGGTACGTTTTCGGGACAACTCGCAAGGCAGTCGGTTTATGCAGGTTGTAGGGTTTGCAACAGCGAATTAGTCATCGCGTTTGCTGGCGGTCCTAGAGGCGGGTCTGGATATAGCAGGAGCCGTCGCCGGCTCCATAAAATCCAGCCAACCTGTGGACCGCGAGTAAATCTCGGGGCGTTCATACCCCGGCTTACTCGACGTACCTGTGAGCGCATGCAGAAGATGTAGTTGGAGCTGGCGCACCAAATTGACTACCACAATCGCGCAATTTCGCACTGAAGCGATCACATTGACACAACGTTGAGCAAATTTGACTTGACGCATGGCAGCCTCCCTACACCGTTAGGCGCAGATTGAGAGAAGACGTTGAAATAAAACATTACTGAACAAACAGGTCTTGGTGCTTTGTCAGGGCTAAAAAGTGACGTAAGCTTCTAGCTTGCCATCACTGATTCTTCGCAAGCTGGAAGCTTACGCCACTTTCGCAACCCAAAAAGTAAGGGTTGGCAATGCACTAGACCAGTTCGTTGCAGGTCAGACTATCGTATCGTTTCAAAGGTTCACCGGCAAAGCGTTTTTTTGGAAAAAAACGCAAAAGGTTTATAGCAAGGGTGAACGGACGGGTCCGGGGCAGGGATCAGGAGGCCCTTCTGGGGGCGTTGCCCCAGCCTGTGTTGAACAAGGCCGTTGGCCATAAAAACCATGAAACCCAAAAAACATGACTTGAAGACGCCCTAGAAAGTCCTACCCGTGATCCGTTCGTAGGCTTCTACGTAGCGATTTCGGGTTTGCTCCACAATCGATGCTGGCAGCTCCGGCGGAGGACTATTTTTGTCCCAGACGGTTCCCATCAAGTACTCCCGAACGAACTGCTTATCGAACGACACTTGCGAGCGTCCTGGTTCCCATTTGTCGGCTGGCCAAAAACGGGAACTGTCAGGCGTGAGAACTTCATCGATCAAGATCACCCGTTCTTCGAACCAACCCCATTCGAGCTTGGTATCGGCGATGAGAATACCTCGCTCTTTGGCCAATTCCACTCCTCTCCGATAGACAAACAAAGTCTTTTCTCGCAACTCCACGGCCAGAGACTCGCCGATCGATTGTTTCATGGCTTCGAACGAAACATTTTCGTCGTGCCCGGTCTCGGCCTTCGTGGCCGGGGTAAACAGCGGTTCAGGCAGAAGATCGCATTGACGCATGCCTTTTGGGAGAGCGATGCCACAGACCTGTCCTGTCGCCAAGTAGTCTTTCCAGCCGCTTCCTTCGAGATAGCCGCGGACTACGCACTCGAACGGTATGACGGTGGCTTTGCGAACTACCATGCAGCGGCCTTCCAGATCACCGTTGGGATCGTGCGGAAGGACCTCCTCCGGAACACCATCGCTGAGGAGATGATTCTCTATCCCAAGAAGTTCGAACCAGTACAAACTCAAGCGCGTCAGCACGCAGCCTTTATCAGGTATGCCGTTTGGCATGACCCAATCGAAGGCGCTGATTCGATCTGTGCTTACGATGAATAGTCGGTCACCAAGATCATAAACGTCGCGTACTTTTCCTCGGCGTCGGGGAAAGGGTAAATGGGTCTCCAGCAATGGTGGGCGAGTCATTTCACCTCGTCCGCGGTCATTTTATAGATGGCAAAGCGGGTCCCGTCCTCGTAAAGATAGGTCTCCGTGTCGATCTCTAGTTTGCCCTTTGCGGCGACGACCCGCGTCGAAAAATTGGTGGATTTGCCGGGAGCCATCTCAACGATAATACAGTCGTAGATGGCAGCCCCAGGACCAAAACAGCATTCCTGGTTGTCCCGCACCAGAACGAATTGTTTGATGCCTGCGTTTTGAAAAACTGACGTTGGCAAAATGAACCCTCGTATTTGAACTACTTTCTTATCGAGCGCTTTGATGCCTGGAGTGAGCATTTCGTCTTTGAAATCGCCCCCTTTTTCAATATCGAACTTGAGATCATCGAAGGTCAATTCGCCACGCTTTCGGGCCGCATCCCGAGCCTTTCGTTCTTGGGCCAACTGTCGCTCGGTCTTCGGTTCGGGATTGGCTTCTGGAGCCGGATTTCGATCGCTCGGACGTCGGGTTCCGTCCCCACCCTGGAGCTCGGCCGCCGTTGTCGCCTTGGCATCGTCCCCGGATTTTTCTGTTTTGGCACCGTCTGTTTTGGCACCGTCGGCTTTTTGGCCATCCGTTTTGGGGCCGTCGGGGACTGTTGCAGATACCGGGGTCAAAAACACTAAGCAGATTGCGACGGATGTCAGTTTCCTGAATGGATATCGCATTGAGCACGGTCCTTTTTTGATTTGGATGGGTCGGCTTGCCCGCAGACAACGGTGTAGCATGTTCTATCCTACCCGTTTGTCGCGAACCATTCCACGGCAATCGATGGCGCTCGATGTCTCGACGTAATGTTTAGCCCGAGAGTTGCCGGCCCTAGTTTCCCCTGACGAAGGATGGTTTCCCCTGACGAACGATGGCAGGAGTGGTAAAATGAAATTGCGCGAGCTGGTTTCCGCACGCGTTCCCAGTATTTTCCCTCAACGACAGGCTGCGATGATGCGATTTGGACTTTTCCTGCTACTACCGATGGTGGCGTTGTTTGGCTGCAGCGGTCCCAAGACCGCAGAAAACGTTTCCAGTTCCGCCAACCCAATCCTGGCCAAGGAATCGAGGGAACTTAAACAGGTTGCCGTCAAGGTCACGGGGATGATGTGTCCGCATGCCTGCTATCCGGAAGTGGAGAGTCTCATCGGCAAACAGAAGGAGGTGGACTCTATCGAGCTCACGCCGCAGAAGGAAAAGGACAAGATCGATAATCCGGTGGTTTTGGTGAAGTTCCATGGCGAACTTGACAAAGCCGCCATCACTCGCTCGCTGATGGGTGCTGGCTTCACTGCGGTGGAGTACATCGACCCATAGCCGTTGCTGATCCGACTGGATTTTCGCCTGTCCTGCTTCGTATTGGTCGTCATTCTCTTTGCTTCTCCAATTTATCCCGTCACCTATGACCACCGATGCTTCTCGTCCCTTCACTCACCTGCATTGCCATAGCCACTACAGTTTGCTCGACGGCGCGAGTCCCATCGACAAGCTGCTCAAGCGGGCCAAGTCACATGGGATGACCTCGCTGGCGATCACCGATCACGGAAATCTGCACGGTTCGCTTGAGTTTTACAAAAAGGCGAAAGAGATTGGAATCAATCCGATCCTCGGCTACGAAGCGTATGTGGCACCGGGCAGTCGTTTCGAGCGCGACGCATCTTCGGCCAAAGAGGCAGCCTTTCATCTGACGCTGTTGGCGAAGAACAAGATCGGTTTTAAGAACTTGATCCGCCTCGCGTCCGCTGCAAGTCTCGAGGGCTTTTACTTTAAGCCGCGAATCGACAAACAGATTTTGGAGGCTCATAGCGAAGGAATCATTTGTTTGAGCGGTTGCGTCTCCAGTGAGTTTTCTCGGGCGATCCTCAAAGGCTACGACACCGATTCGGCTATCCGAGAAGCCATGGAAGTCACGCAATGGTTTGAACGGGTATTTAAAGATCGATTCTTTATCGAGATCATGAACAACAATCTGGAGATCCAACGCCAGCAGATGGCGGGTGCGATTGAAGTCGCCAATCGCGTTGGGATTCCGTTGGTTGCAACCAGCGATGCCCACTATGTGGACCGCGAGGACTCCGAGGTCCAAGACGTTTTGCTCTGCATCAGCACTGGCAAGTTTCGTACGGATCGAAACCGGATGCAGATGGAGGGTAACGAGTTCTACCTGCGTTCGCAGGAAGAGATGTACAGCCATTTTCCTGGCCATGCCAGCGCAGTGGCTCGCTCGCAAGAAATTGCGGACTCGGTCGATATTCAGCTGGATCTAGGCTCACGAAACTTCCCATCCTACTCCATCCCGATCCCTGACCTTTCCCCCGATGCCTACTTGCGCAAGCTGTGCACCGAGGGGCTGCAAGCTCGCTATGCCAAGAACCCTGAAATGTGCAGTGGCGGAGTATTGGCACAGGTCGTTCAAGAACGCTTGGATCGAGAGTTGGGTGTCATCTCCAAACTTGGCTTTTCCAATTACTTTTTGATTGTATGGGATTTTGTTCGCTACGCCCGCGAAATCAATGTACCGGCCACCGCCCGCGGTAGTGGCGTCGGCGCACTGGTTTGTTATGCAACGTACCTGTCCCACGTTTGCCCGATCAAGTACGACCTGCTGTTTGAGCGGTTTCTGGACGAAAGTCGTATCGAAGCACCCGATATCGACATCGACTTTTGTCAGGAGCGACGGGGTGAAATCATTCGTTACGTTAAAGAAAAATATGGGGAAGCCAACGTTGCACAGATCGGTACGTTTGGAACCCTCAAAGCGCGCGGCGCGATCAAAGACGTTGGGCGCACTCTGGGGCTGCCGCTTCATCGCGTATCCGAGATCAGTGAACTGGTACCTGACGACCCCAAGGTCACGATCAAGAGCGCGCTGGAGGAAAGTGAAGATCTCAAAAAGCTCTATGACAATGACCCCGACGTTCGCGAGGTAATCGATTTCGCGAGCAAGCTTGAGGGGATGGCTCGGAATATTGGAACGCATGCGGCCGCGGTCGTGATCGCCGACAAACCGCTGACCGAGTACGTTCCGCTGATGCGAGTCTCAGGCAAAGAAGACATCATCACACAGTGGTCGATGGGGGACGTCGAGGCAGCCGGGCTCCTCAAAATGGACTTTCTAGGCCTCCGCAACCTGACGATTCTCTCCAAGTCGATGGACATCATCGAGCAAACCACCGGGGAGAGAATCGATCCGCTGGATTTCCCCTTGGACGATGTTCCGACCTTCGAACTTCTCAAACGGGGCGAAACGAAAGGGGTTTTTCAGCTGGAAAGCGGTGGTATTCGCGACCTATTGCAACGGATGAAGCCGGATCATTTCAGCGACATTATCGCGACCAATGCCCTATACCGGCCCGGTCCACTCGAGGGCGGGATGGTCGACGAGTACGTCGCCGTCAAGAACAAAAAGAAGCAGGCCGAGTACATCCATCCCGTCTTGGAGGAGATTCTCGCGGAGACTAACGGTGTGATGGTCTATCAAGAGCAAGTCATGCGGATCTTGAACGGGCTCGGCGGTATCGAATTGGCCAAAGCTTACACGTGCATCAAAGCGATCAGCAAGAAGAAAGAGTCGTTGATTGCGGCCAATGCAGAAAAATTCTTTGGGGGCTGCCAAGAAAAAGGGCTCACCAAAAAGGAAGCCGAAGATTTCTGGAGCATGATTCTCAAGTTTGCTGGCTACGGATTCAATAAGAGCCACTCGACTGCATACGCATTGATCGCTTATCAGACAGCCTATTTGAAAGCGCACTACAAAGTCGAATTCATGGCGGCTTTGCTCACCGGCGATATTCCCAATCGGAACTTCAAACGCAAAGACGGACTGGTCGAGCATTTGGAGGATTGCCAGCGGATGAACATTACCGTCGAGCGTCCCAGCGTGAACTCCTCGCGATCGGAATTCAGCGTTGCGAACGACAAGATCTTCTTTGGGTTGTCTGCCATCAAGGGCTGCGGAGGATCGGCTGCAGAGGCGATAACCAAAGAACGGGAGAAGAACGGTCCCTTTACGAATGTATTCGATTTTTGTGAGCGGGTCGATGCTACGCAGTGCGGTAGAGCTGCCATCGAGACTCTCATTCGAGCCGGAGCGATGGACTGCTTCAACGCCCGTCGCTCGCAGATGATGGCCGTTGTGGAAAAAGCGTTGCAAGGGGGCGCAGCAAAACTCAAAGACAAGCGTAGCGGTCAAATGAGTTTGTTCGACGACTTTGAAGAGGTCGTTGAGGAGATCAAAATCGTATTGCCAGACGTCCCGGAGTATCCAGACAAAGAGAAATTGGTCATGGAGAAAGAAGTCCTCGGCTACTATCTTTCGGCGCATCCGCTTTCAGAGTACTCGAAGATCCTCCAGGCGTTTTGCTCACACACTTCGGCAACAGTGAAGACAGCCAAAAATCGGGACGAGGTGTTGATGGGTGGAATGATTGCTTCCGTCAAAATCGCACATACTCGCAATCCCAAGCCAGGGCAAAGCTCGAAGTATGCCAATTTCGATTTGGAAGATATGGACGGCTACGTAAGGAGCATCTGTTGGCCAGACGGCTTTGAGAAGTACGGCGAATTCATTCAACCCGATGCAGTGGTTTTGGTGCGAGGCACGGTCGACAAGCGGGGAGAAGAGGACGAGGTCAGTTTCATCGTCAATGAATTGATGCCGATCGCCGAAGCGGACAACAAGTACACGACCGGGATTCATATCAACTTTAGTCAAGCTCGCCACTCGCAAGAATCGATCGTCAGGATCAAAGAGATCCTGCGTGGCTACCCAGGGCCGCGAGACGTGTTGTTTGCGATCCAATTGGATTCGGGTGAGACGGTACACGTGAAGTCGGACAAGCACAAAGTCGCCATCGCCCCCGAGCTCAGAACTCGGCTGGATGATCTGTTGGGAGCAGATAGTCATCGTTTGCTCATGACCAAGCCCAAGCTCAAGAGCGGCGGCAACAACGAGCCTCGCCGCCGCAAAGCGGATTGAGTACAATTTCGTCGTTCTCATTCTCTCCAGGGTCACTCTAGGGTCATAGGAGCGGTTGCCCCCTGACCCCGGGTAGGATGGGACCGTTTGTCCCGTCCAAACAAGGGTTCGGGACATACGGCCCCAATCTACTTTTAGTAATTTCCAATCTGCCGCGAGCCAAACCATGCGACGTTACACAGCATTTCTCAAGCAAACTTGGTGGTTATGGGGGGCGTATGCAATTGTGAACGCGTTCCTGATCATTTTCGTAGCCCCGGTTTTCTGGGCGGTGATTCCCATGATGATCGTGAATTTTTTCTATTTTGCGTTCATCCGCTACGACCAGGACGGCAACTTTATCGGCGCTTAGCGTGCACAATCGTCAAAATCGCTAGGAACTCGGCGAATTAAGCGGGGTAAAAGTTGACATGAGGTGGTAGGGTACCGTAACTTAGAAGGAGATTGGACTTCCCCAATTTGCTTGTCTTGAAATAGCTCCTCTTTTTAACTTCCGACGAGGTGGACCGTGCGCCGACATTCTCTCATTCGTGCTCTGGTGCGATTGTCTCTGGTTCCAACCCTGTCCGCGCTTGCGGTTTGCAGCGTTGTGGAATCCAGGTCTTCTGCGCAAAACGCGCCGGCAGCGACCGAGTTCAGGACCCGGGAGTCGAAGTTAAAAAC
>Ga0105044_10007270_pt1 | contig 15234 bp, 8 predicted proteins | sample MAT01_FD_78092 | JGI IMG/M metagenome (GOLD analysis project Ga0105044, IMG submission 78092) | Freshwater microbial communities from Lake Fryxell liftoff mats and glacier meltwater in Antarctica - MAT-01 | ecosystem: Environmental > Aquatic > Freshwater > Ice > Liftoff microbial mat | place... | reverse complement strand
TTCTTCGGCTGGCTGGGATATCGGCGTCTGGAAGGCCCGGCACCGGCCCGGGCCGCGCTCGGGGCTCTGCGGGGCGGGCTGATCCTGCTAATCGCGGTGCTCATCTGCCAGCCGCGGCTGATCAAGACCAGCGAGACGGTCGAGAAGGACTGGGTCCTGGTGCTTATCGACCGCTCGGCGTCGCTCTCGGTCGCCGACGCTCCGCCGCTCGGGCCCGGTTCCGCGGACGCGGGCCCGGAGGCCCGCGAGCGGCAGCTCCGCTCGCTGCTCGAATCCGCGGCCCCGACGTTCCGCCAGCTCGGCGCCGAGCGCGTGCTGGTGTGGCTGGGCTTTGATGCCTCGGCCTACGAGCTTCCGGTGAGCAAGGAGACGGGCACGCCCTCGCTGGCCGAGCCTACCGGCCGACGCACCGACCTGAACCGCGCGATCGAGCAGGCCCTCCGCAAATCCGCGGCGCGCCCGCTGGCGGGCGTGGTTGTCTTCTCCGACGGCCGGGCCGTCGAGCCCCCGGCCCGCTCGCTCCTGCGCCGGCTTGAGGCCGAGAAGGTCCCGGTGTTCACCGTTGCCTTAGGCTCGCCCACCAGCCTGCCGGACCTTTCCGTGCGGCGCGTCGAGGCCCCGCGCACCGGCTTCGTCAAGGACAGCGTGCCCGTTCAGGTCGAGCTCGAACGCTCCGGCCCGCCCGCGGCCCAGGGCGAGTCGGCGATCGTTGAGCTGATCGACGAGGCCACCGGTGCGGTGATGGACGCCCGCCCGCTGGTGTGGGATCAGGCGGGACCGGCGGGACCGGCGGGAACGGCGGGAACGGCGGACTCGGGCGAGCAGATCAAGCGGCTCACGCTCCGATCGACCGCCGCCATCGCCGGCTCGGGCAAGTGGAACGTCCGTATCCGCCCCGCCCCCGGCTCGCCGGCCGATATGGTGGCCTCCAACAACGCGTCGGACTTCTCGATCGATCTGCTGGACCGCCCGCTCCGCGTCGCTTATTTCGACGGCTACCCGCGCTGGGAATACCGCTACATCAAGAACCTCCTTGTCCGCGAGGAGTCGATTTCTTCGGTTGTCATGCTCCTGGCGCCCGGGCGGCGATATCTCCAGGAGGGCACCGTCATCCTCGACAGCCTGCCCCGCACGGGCGAGGAATGGGCCAAGTTCGACGTCATCATTCTGGGCGATCTCTGGCCCGGCGTGTTCACCCGCGAACAGCTCGAACTGCTCAAGCAGCGCGTCAGCATTGCCGGCGCGGGCCTCATCTTTATTGGCGGCGAGGGCTCTACCCCCGGGGCCTGGCGCACCACGCCGCTGGCCGACCTGCTCCCCTTCGCCCTTTCTGAGAGCCTCGCGGGCGGGACCGCCGGGCTCGAGCGTTTCGACGGCCCGGTTACCTTGGCCCCCACGCCCGGGGCCGACCGGCTTGGCGTTCTGCGATTGAGCGACCAGCCCGACGAGAAGTCGCAGTTGTATTGGCCCCCCGAGCTCTCCGACCCCTCCGCGGGATGGTCGCAGCTCTACTTCGTGCAGCGGATCGACCCCGCGACCCTCAAGCCCGCCGCCGAGACGCTGGCGATCGCCCGCCCCGTCTCGGGCGACCAGCCGCCATCGCCCGCGGTGCTCTCGATGCGCTATGGCGCCGGGCGCGTGCTCTATGTCGCGACCGACGAGATCTGGCGCTGGCGCTACGGCCGGGGCGAGCGGCTGCCCGAACGCTTCTGGATCCAGATGGTCCGCCTGCTCGGGCGCGAGAGCGTCTCCCGCTCGGGCCGTCCGGCGATCATCGAGGTGCTGCCCGAGCGGGCCGAGGTCGATCAGCCCGTCCGCGTGCAGCTCACGCTCACCGATCAGGCCCTCATCGAATCGGCCCCGCCCACGATCAAGGTCCGCATCGCGCCGGTCGGCGGCGGGCGCGAGGGAGACGGGCCGCAGGTCACCGAGCTCACCCTGACCGCCGAGGCCACTCGCTCGGGCGACGCCGCCGCCAGCCGCGTCGGGGGCACCCGCGTGTACGCAACAACCTGGGTGCCGACGCAGCCCGGGCGGTTTGTCGCCTCGAGCACCGATCCGGCCCTGTCTGGCTCGGCGGCCCCGACGGGCGACGTCTCGACCCGCGTCGAGGTCTGGCAGCCCGACGACGAGCTGCGTCGCCCCCAGACCGACCACGCCCTGCTCGCCGCCCTGAGCCAAGCCACCGGCGGCCAGGCCCTGAGCGCATCGCAGCTGAGCCAGCTCCCCCGCCTGCTCCCCAGCCGAAGCGTCAAGCTCGCTGGCGACCCGGAAGTTCACACGCTGTGGGACACGCCATTGGCCCTCCTGCTGGTGCTGCTGCTCCTGACGCTTGAGTGGGTCGGGCGGCGGCTGCTGCACCTGGCATAGCCGGGGGCATCGGTACCGGGCGTTGAGGGCGGATTCCTCTCGCGTGATCGGGCGGAACAGATGCCCGAGCGCGTCCTTTTTGGTCGATACCTCCTTTCGCCCGCGACCGCGTCATGGGGGTGGGCGTACAACCACCTGTCCGCCTTCCGCCCCGCCGTCTCCGCCGGGCCGGGAGCTTTCCGGAGCCGATTGCCATGCCCGATTCGGACCCGAGTTTTCCCATCGCCGGCGACCCGCGTGCCCGCTCGATCGCCGCCTGGCTGGCGGGTGTTCGCCGCACCGCGAAGGGCCTCTTGCTGGTGCAGCGGCTCGGGTGGATCATCGCCGGGGTCATCGCCGCGCTGGTCATCGGTGGCGTACTGGACTACTTCCTCCGCGCCCCGTCCTGGCTCCGCGGCATCGGGCTGCTGGGGGCCTTGGCGACGCTGGCGGTTGTGCTGTGGCGGCGGGTGCTGCCCGCGGTGCGCTTCGCGCCGAGCCTGACGGAGATTGCCCTCCGCGTCGAGTCGAGCCAGCCGGGCGCGGGCGCTCCCGGTGTGCTCGCCTCGGGGCTCGAGCTCGGCGAGCTGGGGAGCACGCGGCCCGAGAGCGTTCTGGCCGAGCCCGTCGTGGCCCGGGCCGCGGAGCTGACGACACGGCTGAGGCCGACCGACGTGTTCCGCCCCGCGGGCGCGATCAAGGCCGGGGGCGTTGCGCTCGTGGGCGTGCTGGCGGTGCTTGCGCTCTTCGCGGCCCAGCCGCGGCTATCGGCGATCGGCTTCTCGCGGATGGCCCTGCCCTGGGCCGGCGCCGAGTGGCCAAAGCGGACGCAGATCGCCGACGCAACGGGGCTGAGCCACCACCCGCTTGGCTCGGCGCTGCCGCTGCGGGCGGCGCTGCTCCGGAGCGATCGCGGGCCCGAGAACACCGGCGTGTATGCCGTCTACCGCCTAGTGGGCCCCGCCGGCGCCGGCCCCGAGCGCCGCGTGATATTGAAGGACCAGCCCACCCAGGCGACCATCAGCACGCCCGACGGCGAGGCCCGCGGCACGCTCTTCGAGCGGCTCATCGAGCCCACGGGCCTCACGCCCGACCTCTCCGCCGCCCGCGCAAACGCCCCGGCCGCGACGATGCTCGAGTACTGGCTCGAGACCGCCGACGACCGCACGCCGTCGGTCCAGATCGCGCTCGTCGATCCGCCGAGCGTCGTCAAGTCGACCCTCCGCGTCGAGCTGCCCGGCTACGCGGCGACGCTCCTGGGCTCGACGCCCGGCGTGCAGGCTCCGCTCGACCTCGGCCCCGGCGGCGACGAGCGGGCCGCCCCCGCGCCGATCCTCACCGGCTCGCGCGTCGCGATGACCATCGAGCTCAACAAGCCCGTCCCCCCGCCGCCAGCTTCCACAAGCGCCGCGGCCCGCGAGTCTTGGCTCGCCTCGACGCTCGGGCCGGACATGGCCGCGCTCTTCACGACCGAACCGCCGGCCACTCTGGACGCGCCGGCGGGCGGCAAGTCCTGGACGCTCTCGTGGACGCACACGCGGGCCGTGCGGTTGGCGGTCAAGCCCGTGGACGAATACGGCATCGGCCCGGGCGAGGAGTCGGTGTACCGCTTCGATCTGCTCACCGACAACCCCCCCACCGCCGCCGTGACCACGCCCACAGAGGACCGCTCGGTGCTGCCGACGGCCGTCGTCGCCCTGGCGGGCGAGGGGCGGGACGACGTGGGGCTCTCGCACGTTTCGCTCGAGCGGCAGATCGCGCGTCGGGCCAAGGCCTCCGAGTCGCCCGCCGCCGAGCCCGCCGACGAGCGGGTCGAGATCATCCGCGAGACGGTCGCCGTCGCGGGGCCCGAGGCCGGCGGCGTGAAGCGTCTGACGGCGTCTACGCAGCTTGATCTCTCGACGCTGGAGCTCAAGCCCGGCGACGAGGTGTGGATCACGGCCCTGGCCGCCGATGCTTTCGAGCTCGCGGGCCAGCGGCACCCGCCGGCGCGGTCGAGCGTGCGCAAGCTGCGGATCATGTCGCGCGACCAGCTCGTCGAGCAGATCTGGGGCGAGCTCTCGGGCGTGCGGCGGAACGCGATCCGCATCGATCAGGATCAGGCCGAGGCCCAGAACTCCGCGGCACAGCCCGGCGAGGAGAGCGGCAAGCGCTCCGAGCGGGCCCAGGCCCAGCTCACCGAGCGTCTGGCCCGCCAAGGCGAGGCCGTCAAGCGGCTCCGCCAGCGGGTCGACGAGAACGGGCTCCCCGACGCGAGCGTGAACCAGGTCCTCCGCGACGCCGAGGCGGCGCTGCAGCGCGCCGGCCAGCAGTCGGCCAAGGCCTCGGAGAAGCTCGGCGAGTCGGCCCGGGCCCAGGCCCAGGAGGCCGCCCCGAAGGACGCCGGCGCCGCCGAGCGGCAGGAGGGCCAGCAGGGCCAGCAGGGCGTGCGCGACGAGCTGACGAACCTCATCGACCTCCTCGACCAGGGCCAGGACACCTTCGCGTCCAAACGCTCGCTGGAGCGGTTGCTCGAGCAGCAGAAGAGCCTTCGCGACCGCACCGAGCAGACCGGCAAGACGACCACTGGCAAGCCCGCAGAGTCGCTCAGCGAGGGCGAGAAGGCGGCGCTCGAGAAGATCGCCGAGGACCAGCGGGCCTTGGCCGAGCAGCTCCGCGACACGCTGAGCAAGGTGCAGGAGCGCGAGGAGAAGCTCCGCAAGAACGACCCCGCCGCGGCCCAGGCCCTGGCCCAGGCGGCCCAGCAGACCAAGCGCGACCAGACGCCCGAGAAGATGGACCAGGCCGCCAGCCAGGCCCAGCAGAACCAGCCCTCCAACGCCCGCCAGCAGCAGACGGCGGCCATCGAGTCCCTCGAGCAGGCCCTCAAGAAGCTCGACCAGGCCCAGAACAACAAGGACGAGGTGCTGTCCCGCTTTCTGGCCAGCCTGATCGAGTCGATCCAGGGGCTCGTGGCTCAGCAGAAGGCCGAGCTCGCCGAGCTCAAGGCCCGCGAGGCGACGGCGAACTTCAAGGGGCTCGACGCGGGCATGGCCACGCTGCACCGCAACACGCTGGGCGTGCTCGACGAGGCCAACGACGCCCCGCGCGAGGTTGCGCCCGTGGCGAAGCTCATCGCGCGGGCCGCCGATGCTCAGGCTCAGGCCGTCACGCTGCTCCGCGCCGCGCCCGTCGTCGAGGACGAGGTGGCCAAGCAGGAGAACGAATCGCTCGACCGCCTGAATGAAGCCCTGACCCGGGCCCAGGACCAGCAGCGCCAGGCCCGGAATCGTCAGGCCCAGCAGAAGCGCACCGAGCTTCGGGCCAAGTACGAGGAGGCCCTCAAGCAGCAACTGGCGCTCAAGGACAATGTCGACGGCCTCGCACAGCAGGAGCCCAGCCGCCGCACCCGCGCCGCGGCCCGCATCGCCGGCGAGGAGCAGCAGGCCCTGCTCAAGACGCTCGAGGACCTCCGCGAATCGACCAAGGAGATCGCCGAGGCCAAGGTCTTCGACTACGCCCACACGCGTCTGAAGGACCTGATGACGGCGGCCAGCACCGGGCTCGTTGCGGGCGAGGCGTCGCCCGCCGTGCTCCGCCAGCAGACCTCGGCCGCCCGCGTGCTGCGATCGCTGGTCGAGGCGCTCGACGACCGCAAGAAGCCCGAAGACCCGTTCCGCAAGGGCGAGCAGCAGGGCCAGGGCGGCGGCTCGGGGCAGCAGCCCCAGCCGCTGGTCCCCCCCGCGGCGGAGATCGTGCTTCTCAAGGCCATGCAGCAGGAGGCCGCCGAGCTCACCCGCGCGGCCGCCGAGGGCAAGTCCGCCGACCCCGCCGCGCTTAAGGACGCCGCCAAACTCCAGACAGACCTGAGCACCCAGGGCCAGGGCTTGCTGGAGCGCCTGAGCAAAGAGGCCGAGGAGGGCGGGCCGATGCCCACGCCAGAGATCAAGCCCGGTGAGGTCAAGCCCGAGCCCGCCAAGCCCGGCGCGCCCGAAGAAGGAGCGGCCGAGTGAACACCGCGATCACGACTCTCGCCGCGGCGATCGTTGCGCTGGGTGCCGCATCGTTCACGCAGGCGCTGGCCCGGCGCGACGAGCCCGCCAGCCCCGCTCCCGCCGCTGCACCCCCAAGTTTAAAGCCCGCGCAGGCCCCCAGGCCCAAAGCCGCGCCGACCCTCGACGAGCTGCTCGGCACTGCCCCGGACGCCGCCAGCAAGACTGATCAGCCGACCGCCCCGTCGGATCCAGCCAAGCCCGGGACGCCCAGCACCGGCGACGACAAGACGCAGCTCGACCGTCTGCTCACGGCCCAGGAGATGGGCGACGCGTTCAAGCAGGCCGTCACGCTCATGGGCGATGCGGCCAAGCGTCTGGACACCGCGGCCGACCCGGGCCTGCCCACGCAGCGGATCCAGGAAGACATCATCCGCAAGCTCGACCAGCTGCTGGCGAGTTTGGACCGCCAGCAGCAGCAACAGCAACAACAGCAGCAGCAACAGCAGCAGAACCAGGACCCGAAGGACCGGCCGCAGAACCAGCAGCAGCGCCAGCAGCAACAGCAGCAGAACCAGGCCGCCTCTGGCAACCCCGACGATCAGGGCGACCGCCCGACGCTGCAGACCGGTGCGCTCAATCCCGAGCTCGAGTCGGCCCGGGCGGCGTGGGGCGCGCTGCCCGCGCGGGTCCGCGACATGCTCCTGCAGGGCTCCGGCGACCGCTTCTCCAGCCGCTACAAAGCCCTCACCGAGGAGTACTACAAGCGCCTCGCCGAGGAAGCCTCACGCTGAGCCTCGCTCGTACACACTCGACACATCGCATCACCGGCCGTGGTTCCGCTGGTCCCTATCGTCCTCCACACGCATGAGCACAGCCCGCCCGATCTCCGCCCTCGCCCTGCTGCTCGCCGCGGGCATCGCCGTGGCCCAGCCCGTCGCGCCGAGCACACCCGCCGCTCCCCCCGCCGCTCCCGAGGAGGCCGCCCCCGGCCAGCCCGCGTCGCCCGCGCGAGAGCGGCGTCCCGATGGCGGCGCATCGGCCGAGAACGCCGCGGCCGCCAACGAGCTCTCCCCCGAGCTCGACCGGGCCGTCCGCGACGGCCTGAAGTTCCTGGCCAGCGAGCAGCAGGACGACGGCTCGTTCGGGTCGGGCCGCTACGGAAAGAACATCGCCGTCACGGCCCTAGCGTGCCTCGCCTTCATGGCCGATGGCAGCACCCCGGGCCGCGGTCCCTATGAATCCAATGTCCGCAAGGGCCTCGAGTTCGTCCTGGCAAACTCCGCCGAGACCGGCCTGCTCGCCTCCGACGCCACAAACGGTCCCATGTACGGCCACGGCTTCGCCGCGCTCTTCCTGGGCGAGATCTACGGCATGACCCAGGGCGGGGGCGAGACCACGCTCTCCACCCGCGTCCACGAGGCCCTCGTGAAGGCCTGCACGCTCATCGAGCGCTCTCAGAACAACGAGGGCGGCTGGCGCTACAACCCCGTCCCCTATGACGCCGACGTCTCGGTCACCATCTGCCAGATCATGGCCCTCCGCTCGGCCCGCAACGCGGGCATAGAGGTCCCCAAGGAGACCATCGACAAGGCCGTCGAGTATGTCCGGCTCTGCCAGAACCCCGACGGCGGGTTCCGCTATCAGGCGACCGCCGGCTTCAGCCTCTGGCCACGCTCCGCCGCGGGCGTCGCCAGCCTGTACTACGCCGGCATTTACCAGGACGACGCGATCGAGCGCGGGCTCGAATATATCAAGCTCAACGCCATGCCCGGCGTCGTGCCCGAGCAGCAGCCCCACTACTGGTATGGCCACTACTACGCCGTGCAGACGATGTACCTCGCCGGCGGCAAGCACTGGTCCGACTGGTGGCCCGCCATCCGGTCCGAGCTGATCCGCCGCCAGAACCCCGACGGTTCGTGGGACGACCGCAGCGTTGGCCCGGCCTATGGCACGTCGATGGCGCTGGTCATCATGCAGATGCCCAAGCGCTTCCTCCCGATCTTCCAGAAGTGAGGCCCCGCATGCCCGCCCGCCCGCGACGCGACATCGGAGCCCTCTCGCCCTTGGCCGCGGTGCTATTCGTGATCGTCTCGCCGCTCGCTGTCGCATCGGCCCAGCCCGCCCAGCCGATCGCCGGCCCCGGCAAGGGCCCCAGCACCGGCCCGACGACGCGTGCCGTGCTCATCGACCGGGCGCTGAAGACCATCCCCGGCAGCATCGTCTCGCTGAACGCCAGGGCGGGCGGCGCGGGCGAGGTGGACTTCATCGACGACGCGGGCAAACGCTCGACCATCAGCCTGGCGACTCTTCTGGCTATCGCGCCCCCATCGTTCATCCCGGGCCCCGAATCGCTGCCCGACGAGCCGGGCGATCCCGATGCTGGCGTGCTCGAACTCGCCGACGGCCAGCGCTTCGTCGGCACGCTGATGGACCCGCCGGGGCCCGCCGGTGCCGGAACTACGAAGGAACGGCCCGCGCTGCTCCGGCATAACCGCCTGGGCGTGATCTCGACCCCGCTCGACGCCGTGGCTCGCTATCTCGCCCCCGGCGTCACGCCCCCTGCGTCGCTCTCGACCTCCAGCGACACGGTGATCATCTCCACCGGCGACCGCCTCGAAGGACTTGTCGACGTGCTGGGGCCGACGGTCACCATCTCGCCGTCGCCTCAGCGTTCCGGCCCGGCCGGGGGTCAGGCCGAGCCCAGGCCAGAGCCCGTCTCGGCGCCAGGGCTGGTGTTCGCCAAACTCAGCAACCCGCCCGTTGCGCCCGAGGGGCTGCGCGTCTGGCTGGCCGACGGCACGGTGGTCGCCTCCAGCGCCCTCTCGCTTCAGAGTTCGGCCGTCTCGATCACCACCGGCCCGGCCGACGCCCCATCGACCACGCAGCTGCTGGCCGGCGAGTTCCGGGGTCTTGTTCCCGATGCCGCGCGGCTGCTGCCGCTTGCCGCCCTCGCGCCCGCGAGCGTCCGCGTTGATCCCTCGCGCCCCTTCGGTGATCCGCCGAGGATCGACGACGAGCGCTCCCGCGTCGCGCCGCTGAGCGCGCCGGATGTGCTTCTGCCCGGGCCGATGAGCGTCGAGTGGGCGCTGCCCGCGGGCGTGAGCGGGGTTCTCGGAACCGCTCGCCTCGACACCGGGTGCTCGGTGTGGGGCGATTGTCGGGTCGTCGTCGAGCTTGTCCCCGAGTCGGGCGGCCTGGCCGCGCCGAACGCACGCGTTGCCCAGCTCGCCGCCGGGCGGCTCGCGGGAACCGAGCCGGCGCTGAGCATCCGGGCGACCTTCGACCCCGTCGCGGCCGGTGCGCGTCTGCGGGTGACGGTCTCCCCCGGCAACCGGGGCCCGATCCAGGACCGCGTGCTGCTCTCGCGGATGCTGCTGGTCACCTCGCCCCGCTGACCCTGATCGGGGCGAAGCACGCAACTTTCCCTCGTCCCGCTCCGACGGCTGAAGCCGGTGCGGGGGCGTGCCGAAACATCTTTCGTGGCCCCGGCGTTGCCATCCGCACGCGGCCGGGCTCGACTACCCATGTAGCGGAGGCTACATTGCTGCCCAAGCATGTAGCCACGGCTACATATCAGGAGTGTCGACATGCCCAGATCCGCCCGCCCGATCCTCGCCGCCACCGCCTTGCTCGCCGTCGCCGGCCTCGCCCGGGCACAGGACTCGGTCGTCTCCGTCGAGACCGCGTCGGGCCCGATGAGTCTGCCGGGGACCGGCCCCGCTCCGAAGAGCCAGGCCGAGTCCAAGCTCCCGCCCGCCGTGCAGAACAAGGCGCTCCCGCCCGAGTCCGCCGTCGGAACGCTCCCGACTCTCGGCGAGTGGTTCGGCGATTCCGGCAAGCCATGGCCCGATTGGTCGCGAGCGACGGGCGACTGGGGCGGCGTCCGCACCGACCTCGAGAACGTCGGCCTCACCATCGCCGGCTCGTTCGTGTTCAGCTGGTCGAGCGTCTTCTCCGGCGGTGCCGAAAAGCGCGCGTATACCCGCCGCGTCTTGGTCGCCAACGCCACGCTCGACCTCGACAAGGCCTTCGGCTGGCCCGGCGGCTCGGTCTTCATCGACTTCGGGCACTACTCGGGCTTCACCGGCAACGCCGTGGGTTCGGCCATGGGCACCGACCTCTGGGCCTCGGGCCGGAGCCTGGACCAGGTGATGGAGCTGTGGTTCCAGCAGGTCTTTCTCGACGGCAAGCTCCGCCTCAAGGCCGGCAAGATCGACGCCAACAAGGAGTTCGCCGTCCTGCCCGCGGGCACAGTGTTCGTTTCCGCCAACGGCTACTGGGACGACAACCTTCTGGGCCAGCCGACCTACCCCGACCCCGCCACGGGCGTCGTTCTATACGCGTATCCCACCGAGCAGACCTACCTGGGCGTGGGCGTCTTCGACGGCGCCACCGCCGAGGGCATCCGCACCGGCGGCCGCGGCCCGTCGACGTTCTTCTCCGACTCGAAGGCCAGCTCCTGGTACTTCGCCGGCGAGGCGGGGCTTACCTGGACCGAGATCGGCTCGCTCGGCAACGGTCTTGTCGCCGTTGGCGGCTGGGGCCACACCGCCGACTTCGAACGCCTCGACGGCTCGGGCCCCAAGGAGGGCGCCCAGGGAGGCTACATCATGGGCGAGCAGCAGCTCATTCGCCGCGGCGAAGATGACGCCCTGAAGTCCAAGGGCCTCTTCGCCTTCGCCCGCGCCAGCCTCGCGGACCGCTCGCTGGCCGTCATCGAGGGCAAGTACACCGCGGGCCTCTCGCTCAAGGGCACCTTCGAGGGCCGAGACGACGACAACGCCGGCATCATGTTCTCCTACGCCGACATCAGCGGCAAGAGCGGCAACGCCCGCGACGAGACCAACCTCGAGCTCTTCTACAAGCTCCAGCTCTTCGGCTCTGTCAGCATCACGCCCGACATCCAGTGGATCACCAACCCCGCAGGCCGCGAGGACCTCGACGACGCGTGGCTCGGCACGCTCAGCGTGACCATCACGTTCTGACACGAAGCAACGATCGAGCTTGGGAGTCTTGAGTCAACCCCGCCGGTCCCCGGCGGACTTGTTCTGCTTCGCCGGGATCTCGAAGTCTCGCCCGAGGTTCAAGGTTGCTTCGTATGAGAGCGCCATCGCCAACAGCCTGCCGATCCGGCACCGGATGACCGCGGACATGATGCACATCGCTGTGAGGACCGATGGCCCCTCGGTCATCCGCGGGGACGACGCCCGGCGGGCCGCCCGTGCCGATCTCTCCGACAGCGCCGCGGAGCGCCGGAAGATGTTCGCGGGCTTCGAGGTCTGAAGGGCTGCCGCCGTGCACTCGCGTCGTCGGTCCTCACCGCACCTTCACGAGCGCCAGCGCCAGGATCACCAGCAGGCTCGTGATGATCCAGAACCGCGTCACCACCGTCTGCTCGGTCCAGCCAAGCACGTGAAAGTGGTGGTGGATCGGGGCGACCTTGAACAGCCGCCGGCCCGTGCCCGTCGAGCGGCGGGTGTACTTGAAGTACCCGACCTGCAGGATCACCGAGAAGATCTCCATCAGGAACACGCCGCTCATGATCAGCAGCAGCAGCTCCTGGCGGATGACGATCGCGATGTAGCCGAGCAGGCCGCCGAGCGCCAGCGACCCCGTGTCGCCCATGAACACCCGCGCCGGCGAGCAGTTCCACCACAGGAAGCCCAGGCACGCCCCGGCGATCGACGCGGTGAGCACGACGATCTCGTCGCCCTCCACGATGAACGGCATCCGCAGGCCCTTGGCCGCCAGGTCCCAGCCGGCGATATATACCAGAACGGTGAGCCCCAGCGCGACGATCGTCGTCGTGCCCGCGGCCAGCCCGTCCATCCCGTCGGTGATGTTCACAGCGTTGGACATGCCCGCGACCATCAGCACCGAGAGCACGATGAACCCCGCCGCCGGGAGATAGAAGAGGCCCGGGTTGACCTGCAAGAGGCTCGCATCGCCCCCCAGGTACGTCGGCTGCAGCGGCAGGCTCAGCACGTGCGACAGGCTCTGCTCGACGCCCGCCGGGCTGCCCTTGTGATACACAAACCAGCCCACCAGCAGTCCGAGGCCGAGCTGGAAGACGAGCTTCTCCCACGCGTAGAGCCCCTGCCGCGAGCCGCCGGGGCGCGAGGCCGCCGTGAGCTTCAGCCAGTCGTCGATCGAGCCCAGGGCCGCGAGCCACACCAGGACGACGATCCCGACGACGACGTAGAAGTTGCGGACGTCGGCCAGCAGCACCGTCGACGCGAGGATCGCGCCGCAGATCAGCACGCCCCCCATCGTCGGCACGTTGGCCTTGCTCTTGGAGATATCCGCCAGCACCGCCGTGTCTGCCAGGCCCGCGTCGCCGATCTTCTTGCGGCGCAGCCAGCCGATCACCGGCTTGCCCAGCACGATCACGATCGCGAACGCGAGCGCCGCCGCCGCCAGGGCGCGGAAGCTCCGCTGCTCGAGGATCATGAACATCCACGAGATCCCGCGGTCGTCGAGCCAGTTCTTCAGATGGTCCCACAAGACATACAGCATGCTCGGCCCGGAAGGTGGTTTGGGTCGGTGACGGCGGCTCGCTCAGCCCTTCGCCAGGCCCGCCCCCGCGCCCTGAACCTCGCCCGACCCTTCGGCCCCGCTCCCCTCGTCGTCGTCCGCCTCGCCCAGGGCCTCGACGACGCGCTCAAGCCGGACCCGCCGCGAGCCCTTGACCAGCACCAGGTCGCCGGCAACCAGCAGCCCGGCGACATCCGCCGCCGCGTTGACCGAGAGCTCGGGGACGTAGGCCAGCCGCTCGCGCGTCCAGCCGGCCCGAACCAGCTCGTCCTGCGCCGCCCTCATGCCCGCGCCGACGAGCACGACCAGATCGACCGGCTCGCCCGATCGGTTCTTGAGGTCCACGTGCCGGGCCACCCCGCGGTGCCCAGCCTCGGCCGCCGCCCCGAGCTCGAGCATCTCGCCCAGCACCAGCACCGTGCGGCCCGCGGCCGAGCCCAGGCCGGCCTTTCTAAGCGCCAGCGCCGCGTCGATCCCGGCGATCATCGAGTCGGGGTTGGCGTTGTAGGCGTCGTTGAGCACCGTCACGCCGCCCACGCGGTAGGTCTGCAGCCGCATCTCCGCCCCGCCCGCCCCCGCCAGCGCCTGGGCCGCCTTCGCCTCATCGATCCCCAGACGCCGGGCCACCGCGAGGGCGGCGATGGCGTTGAGCGCGTTGTGCTCGCCCACCAGGGGAACCGAGCACGCCTGTCGCCCATTGATCGTGAACGCCAGCCGCGGCGTGTCGCCCTCCAGCACGTGCCGGGCGTCCGTCAGCCGCAGCGTCGCCCGGTCCGAACGCCCGAACGTGATGAGGTTCTTGATCCCCCGCACGTGCTCGGCCAGCTCCGGCGCGTCGGCCGTCACGATGGCCCAGCCCCCGGGCTTGAGAGACTTGAGGATGGCCGCTTCCTCCGCCGCCACGCCCGCCAGGTCGCCGAGCTTCTCCAGATGCTCGCGTCCGATCGATGTGATGACCGCGATATCGGGCCGGACCACGTCGCCCAGGAGCGCGATCTCCCCGGGCGCGTTGGTCCCGACCTCGCAGATGAGGTACTGGTCGTTCTCCCGGGCCGAGCAGATCGTCAGGGGCACGCCCACGCTGTTGTTGAAGCTCTTGCGGCTGGCCGTCCCTCGCATGGACTGGCCGAGCACGTGCTCGATCAGCCGCGTGGTGGTCGTCTTGCCGTTTGACCCGCAGACGGCGATGACCTTGGTCCGCTTGAGGCTCGCGCGATACGCCGCGGCGATCTTCAGCAGGGCCCGCCCCGTGTCCTCGACCTTCAGCACGCCGCACGCCGGCTCGAAGCCCCCCGCCGGCAACACCCCCGCGTCGGCGACGATCAGCACCGGTGCCCCGGCCCTCGCCGCCGCCTCCAAAAATCCGTGCCCGTCGAACGCCTCGCCCTTGAGGGCCAGGAAGCACTGCCCGGGCTTGATGCTCCGCGTGTCGGTGCTCAGCCCCAGGATCGGCGCGTACAGCGGCGGCAGCGGCAGATCGGCCGGACGGTCCTTGGGAAGCTCGATCGAGGGCGGGCGCACGAGCCATGTGCCGCCGGTCGAGATACGCAGATTGTCCGGGGTCCAGAACGTCATCGCAGCCCCTGAAAACGCAAGCCCGCCTCGGCGCCGGCACACCTCCGAGCGCGCGCGACGCCCCGGGCTGGGTCGCCCCCTGTATCGGCTCGCGCACCCGAAATGGATGATCCTTCGGCCAGGGAGCCGGGGGTGCGGATCACGGCGGCTGTCCCGCGAGCGACCTCACCAGGGGGCCCTCAGCCGAAGGGCCTCGCGGACAATCTCTCGGTCGTCGAAGTGCCGCTTGATCGTCTTCCCGGGATGCTCGGGGTCCGGCAGGATCTGGTAGTCCTCGTGCCCCTTGCCCGCAACCACCACCACGTCCCCCGGCCCCGCCTCGCGGATCGCCAGGTGGATAGCCCGCTCGCGGTCGGGCTCGACGATGACCTTCGGGCCAGCCGCCGCGTCGATGCCCGAGCGGATCATCTCGATGATGCTCCCGGGGTCTTCGGTCCGGGGATTGTCCGATGTCACGACCACCCGGTCGGCCAGCCCGGCCGCCGCCCGCCCCATCTTGGGCCGCTTGCTCGTGTCCCGATCCCCACCGCAGCCGAACACGCACCAGAGCCGCCCCGCGCCGGGCGTCATCGACCCGCGGACGACCGCCAGCACGGTCTTGAGCGCGTCGTCCGTGTGGGCATAATCAACGAACACGCTCGGCAAACCGACCCCCCGGCCCCCCCCGGCCTCCCCGCCCCCCCCACCACCATCAACCTCGACCGCCTGCATCCGCCCCGGCGGCGGGCTCAGCCGCTCGGCCACCCGACACAAGTCATCGATCGTCACCTCGCCCGACTCCCCCCCACGTCCGCCCGCGGCA
>Ga0105044_10007268_pt1 | contig 15235 bp, 15 predicted proteins | sample MAT01_FD_78092 | JGI IMG/M metagenome (GOLD analysis project Ga0105044, IMG submission 78092) | Freshwater microbial communities from Lake Fryxell liftoff mats and glacier meltwater in Antarctica - MAT-01 | ecosystem: Environmental > Aquatic > Freshwater > Ice > Liftoff microbial mat | place... | reverse complement strand
GCCGTCGCGGGCAGAGCCATAGGGGTGGCTGCCAAAGGCCAGCGCATCATAGCTGCGGCTGGCGATGGTATCGGGATCCTGCTCATCCGACTTCAGGCCAGACAGAACCTGCGCCCGCACCCGTTCGATGGCGTCGGGATCAAAGCGGGGATGGATCAGCGCCTGCCGCAACAACTCAACCGAAGCATCGCGGTTTTCGCTGAGAAATTCTGCCGAGATCGCCAGCAGATCCTCTCCGGCGCGAAAGGAATAGCTGGCAGCCAGTGCCTCGCGCGCCTCGGCAAAACCAGTGGCATCCAGATCACCGGCCCCCTCTTCGATCAGTGCCGTCATCAGGTTGATGGCACCGCGCTTGCCGGGTGCATCCACCGAGGCGCCACCCTTGAAGCGCAGTTCAAGGGCCACAAAGGGGATCGAAGGTTCCTCGACCAGCCAGGCCTTGATGCCACCGGGAGAGGTCACTTCGGTGATCGGCACTTCGGCCCGCGCCATGGCACCAAAGCCAAGGGCAAGTGCGGCGATCAGCCCGAAGCGGTGGATGAGCGTTCGTTTCATGGCTGAGCCTCCGCAGCGGGTTCCTGCACCAGCCAGCCGGTCACCGCCGCTTTGCGGTTCAGCACGCTGCGCGCGGCCTCAACCACAGCTTCCGGCGTGACGGCATCCAGAATGGCGGGCCAATCCTCGATATCCTGCAGCGTCAGGCCAGAGCTCAACCCTTCGCCATAGCGTCGCGCCAGCCCCTGCACATCGTCTTTGCCATAGATCTGCTCGGCCTTGATCTGGGTCTTGATCCGGGAAAATTGCGCCGGGTCTGGCCCGTCGAGCAGAAATTGCGCCAGAACCCCGTCAACCGCATCTTCGGCCTGTTGCAGGCTGACGCCGTCAGCGGGCACCACGGCAAAGCCGAAGTTGGTATCGTCCAGCGATACGCCGTCATAAAAGGCCGAGGTGTAGATCGCGGTCTGGCTGTCAAACTGCAGCTTCTTGCCCAGAACCGAGGTGGCGGCAGTGCCGCCCAGCAATTCGGCCAGCACCGTCAGCGCCGCCGCCTGTTGCTGCGCCCCGGGGTCGCGCTCGGGGGCCATGTAGGTGCGGATCACATAGGGCTGCGCCACCCGCGGATCGGCAAAGGTGATCCGCCGTTCGGCCAGTTGCGGCGGCTCTTCGGGGCGGGCGCGGACCGCCAGGTCTGCTGTCGGCTTCAGCGGGCCATAATTCTTTTCCGCCAAAGCCCTGACCTCGGCCGGATCGACATCGCCCGCCACCACCAGGATCGCGTTGTTGGGGGCATAATAGGTATCATACCAGTCCAGCGCATCCTGCCGCGACAATTGCTCCATCTCATGGCGCCAGCCGATGATCGGAATGCCGTAGCGATGGTTCAGCCACTGCGCCGCCCGGCGCTGTTCGGTGAACAGGGCAGCCGGGTCGCTGTCGGTGCGCTGGTTGCGCTCCTCCAGAATGACCTGCAACTCGGTGTCGACATCGGCTTGCGGCAACATCAGATTGCGCATCCGGTCGGCCTCCAGCCCCATCATCAGATCCAGCCGGTCAGAGGCGATGCGCTGGTAATAGGCGGTGGTGTCCCAGGTGGTAAAGGCATTGTCATTGCCGCCGTTGGCCTCGACGATATCGGAAAACTCGCCCGGTTTCAGCTTGTCGGTGCCTTTGAACATCAGATGTTCCAGAAAATGCGCGATACCGGATTGGCCCGGCTGCTCGTCGGCAGAGCCGATCCGGTACCAGACCATATGAACCACGACAGGGGCGCGGTGATCCTCGATCACCACGACATCGAGGCCGTTGGGCAGGGTGAAATGGCTCAGCGTTTCGGCGTTGGCCGGGACCGCAAGGGCCAGCATCAGCAATGGTGCGACAAACAGGCGTGTCATCGGGGTTCCTAGCAGACAGCAGGGCATCAACGCGCCAATGGTGGCAGTTGCGCCCCGTTACCGCCCAGAGCTACACGGGCCGCTGCCAAAGGCAAGGGGCGCAAACGCAAGCGTGACTGCGCGTCATTTGCCTTGCGGTCCGGGGGGGGCAGAACTGGTGCGGATGCCGGCCGCGCGCCACCGCGCCAGTTCGGCCTCCTGATCCAGCGACATCGGCAGATAGGCCTTGTAATAGACGGTAACGGCAAACAGCCGCTCCAGCAGGCGGCCATCGTTCTTGCGGCGGTACTCCAGATCTTCGGCGGCCAGGGTGGTACGGATATCAGGGGCCACCCCGAACCGTGTCGCCGCCGCCAGCACCGCCGCATCGCCCGACGGAGCCCGCGCCAGCACCGCAGGATTACCGCCAAGTGCGGCAATCGCATCGGCTTGCGGCGTCGGATCGGTCAAATTGGCGCCACCCGGAACCGGCTCTGGCAGGGATGCCAGATCTTGGGGCATCTGCAGCGGCTTGGTGGGCAGGATGCCGAATTCATCGGGGCCGCGGGTGGCAGACCGCAGGTTCATCAGATGCGGTGGGCGCTGGCCGTCACAGCCTGCCAGCACCAGAACCACCACCACCAGGGTGGCCAGTCCGATCCTTTTACCGATGGGGTTGCCCCGCATCACCGCCTCCCGCCTGGCCGCATTTCACCTTGTGTAGCGCAAAGGTCCGGGGTCGTCACGGGGTCTTTGCCCGGCCGGCAAAGACCAGAAGCCCCAGCGCCCCGGCAAAGATGCTGACATCCGCCACATTGAAAGCAAAGGGATTTTCAATCCCGCAGCACGACATGTTCAGAAAGTCGGCAACCGCACCATAAAGCACGCGGTCGATCACATTACCCAGCGCGCCGCCCACCAGCAAGCCCGCCGCCACCTTTACCGTCACGGAATGAGGCTCGTGCCGGACCCAGAGCCAGACCCAAAGGGCAATCGCCAGCGCCACCGCAATCAGCAGCCAGCGCATCACCTCGGCATCATTGGCAAACAGCCCGAAATTCACCCCGCGATTCCACGCCATGCGGAAATTCAGATAGGGCGGCACCACATTGATCGCCAGCACCTGCGACAGGCCAAGGGCATGGACCACCACATATTTGGAAATCTGATCCACGGCAAAAACCGCCGCCGCAACTGTGCCAGCCAACCTCATCCTGCCCGCCTTGCCGCTTCTTTTCGGTTCAAATATCCCCGCCGGAGGCTTCCGTCCCATCGGCAGGAGCCTCCGGCGGGGATATTTGCCGCCAATAAGAAACCCGGGTTCGGTGAATTACTCAATGGCGGAAATGCCGCATGCCGGTAAAGACCATGGCAAGGCCGCGCGCATCAGCGGCGGCGATCACCTCATCGTCGCGCATCGACCCGCCGGGCTGGATCACCGCGCGGACCCCAGCCTCGGCGGCAGCAATCAGGCCATCGGCAAAGGGAAAGAAGGCGTCGGAGGCGACGACAGCGCCTTCAACCGGGGAGCCGGGCAGGGCCATCATCTGCGCCATATCCATCGCCTTGCGCACCGCGATGCGGGTGCTGTCGATCCGGCTCATCTGGCCGGCACCGATTCCGATGGTGGCACCGCCACGGGCATAGACGATAGCGTTGGATTTCACGTGTTTCGCCACGGTCCAGGCAAACAGCATGTCGGCCAGTTCGGCACCGGTGGGGGCGCGGCGCGTCACCACCCGCAGGTCGGCGGCGCTGATGCGGCCGGCGTCGCGGTCCTGCACCAGAAAGCCGCCCGCGACCTGACGAAACATCAGACCCGGGGTCAGCGGGTTGGGCAGGGCACCGGTGGTCAGCAGCCGGAGGTTCTTTTTGGCGGCAAACACCGCGCGGGCATCCTCATCGGCGTCCGGAGCAATCACCACCTCAGTGAATATCGCGGCGATGGCCTGCGCGGTTGCGCCGTCCAGCGTGCCGTTCAGCGCCACGATGCCGCCAAAGGCCGAGGTGCGGTCGCAATCATGGGCGCGGCGATAGGCTTCGGCGAGACTGGCGCCACGCGCCACGCCGCAGGGATTGGCATGTTTGATGATGGCACAGGCCGGGCCCTGGCCCGGGTCGAACTCCGCCACCAGTTCAAAGGCGGCGTCGGCATCGTTGATATTGTTGTAGCTCAGCGCCTTGCCCTGCCATTGCCGCGCGGTGGCGACGCCGGGGCGGTCTGATCCGTCATGGTAGAAAGCCGCCTGCTGATGCGGATTTTCGCCGTAGCGCAGTGGCTGCGCCAGGGTACCGGCAAAGGCGCGGCGCGGCGGGGTGGTTTCACCCAGTGCCGCTGCCATCCAGGTTGATACCGCCACATCATAGGCGGCGGTGCGGGCATAGGCATTTTGCGCCAGTTTCTGCCGTGTTGCCAAAGAGGTGGCGCCATCTTGCCTGGCCAGTTCGGCCAGCAGCGGGGCATAGTCAGCCGGATCAGTGACCACCGCCACGAAGCCGTGGTTCTTGGCCGCCGCGCGGATCATCGCCGGCCCGCCGATGTCGATAGTCTCGACACAGGTGTCATGGTCGGCCCCTTTGGCAACTGTGGCTTCAAACGGGTAGAGGTTGCAGATCAGAAGGTCGATCGCCTCGATGCCATGCGCCGCCATTGCTGCCCTGTGGCCCTCGTTGTCGCGCAGCCCCAGCAGCCCGCCATGCACCGCCGGGTGCAGGGTCTTGACGCGGCCATCCATCATTTCCGGATATCCGGTCAGATCGGCGACATCGCGCACCGCCAGCCCCGCGCCGCGCAGCATGTCAGAGGTGCCGCCGGTGGACAGCAGTTCAATACCCTGTGCCGCAAGGGCCTTGGCCAGATCAACCAATCCCGCCTTGTCAGACACCGAAATCAAGGCGCGTTTCAGCGGCCAAAGGTCTGTTGTCGCTGTCATTCCTGTCTATCCCGGCTTTAATCCTGATCCTGCCCGCTGCCCGGTTCCAGATCGCGGATGCCTTGGGGGGTATCCTTGGTTTTGGCAAGCGTCCAGCTGACCTGGCCCGCATAGTCGATCACGCGGCCGGTGAGAATGATTTGTTTGCACTGGCGCGGCTTCAGCCGGTGTTTTTCCAGATAGACCGAAGGTTCCAGCGTCAGATCAGCGCCGCCGTGCTGGCGAAACAGCCAAAGTTCGCCGCTTTTCAGGGCCAGCGTCACGCCGCCCGACTTGGCATCAAGGTCGGCTTCGACGTCGGGGTGCAGATGGAACCGCACCACATAGCGCAGCGGCGGCGCGGCGGCGCGGTTGCGCCCTGCCAGCCGGTCAAGCAGCTTGCGGTCGGCGGGGTTCATCGCCCCAAGGGTATCTTCGCCCACCAGCGACCGGCCGTCGAACGACAGGTTCATCCGCCGCACATGGGTCAGCCCATGCGACGGCACAAAGCCATCATGGCCGACGATCAGCGAGGTGCCGGAGGGGCCGGTGACCTGTTGGGCGTTGATGGTCCTTGGCGGGTCAGCCAGCAGCAGCGCCGCGCTCAGCGCGCCGCGCCCCGGCTTGAACCGGCTGGAGGACAGGCCGTCGATGGCAAGGGTGGAATGCGAGGCGGTGGCGCGGCCCGCCTTGACCCAGTCGCCGCCAAATGGCAGGCCGGAGCCGCAGCAGACGATCAGCGGGCGGCGGCCCGAGGTCAGTTCCAGTGCAAGGGTCGAGGCATGGGCGGTGGCTGCGGCCGCACCGCCGGGTGGTGATGCCGCGTCGACGATGATGGTGGTGCGACCGCTCGACATCCGGGCATAGCCCATGGCCAGTTGGCTGCCCGCAGCACGCGGCCTGATGCCGGATGCGGCAAGTGCCTGATCCAGCCGTCCCGGAATGCCGCGCCCGCCGCCGTGGAACCGCGCCAGCGATCCGTCGGCATGGCGCAGGCTGCGCAGCACCGGGGCGATATGGGCGATGGCATCCAGATGGCCACGCCCAGCCATGTGCCCGGCCTCCAGCAGCGCCTGCGCCGCCAGCACCAGCAGGTTGAACAGATCCAGAAGGTCCTCGGGATTGCGGGACGGCAGGCTGCCTTTTGCAGCGATCAACCGTTCGCAACAGGCAGAAAGATCATGGGCGGTTTCAGTGACGGTGCCGGCCAGACCATCAAGTGTCGCCCCGGCCAGCACCAGCGCTGTCAGCCCCTCGACCCGGGCGATGCCGGGGGCGGCCGATTGCCAGCGGCGGCGCAGAAAGAGCGCCTGCCGCGCCAGGGATGCCAGCAGTTTCTGTTGCACCAGCGGGGCCTGCCCGTCGGTCAGCATCGCGCCGTGATGGATCAGGCGGATCAGCCGGCGGCCCGTCAGATCGGCCGTCCACCCCGGCCCGGTGCCACGCCCGAACCGGGCGACCCAGTCATAGGTCCAGGCGCGGGCAAGGCCCTGCGCTGCTTCGTCGCCGACGGCGACCAGATCATCCAGCCACAAAAAGCCCTGCATGGCCTGTTCAAAGCCCGCATCGGGTGGCAGGATCGTCCAGACCGAGCGGCCCGGTGCCGATATCACATGGCCGGCAAACTGGAACTGCCCGGCCATCAGGTGGCGACCGGCGCGCGCACTGCCCAGGGTGCGCGGTTGCGGTTCGGCGGCAAACGCGGCTTTGACCCGCGCCAGCGTTGCCCATCGGGCATGGGCCCGGTTCATCACCCGGGTTGCGATCGGCAGTTTTGCTTGCGAACGGGACACGCCGGTCTTGCCTCGCCTTGCCTCGTCTTGCCTCGTCATACCTTGACTTGCCGCGCCATGCGGCAACGCCGGGATGAGGCACTGCCGCAAGACTATCCACGGCATCGCCCGCTGTCACCGATTGATCGCAGGGGATGACGACATTGTTTCCGCAGCGTGGAAAATGGCAGGGCCGGCCAGCCGTCAATCGGCCCGTTGCAGCACGGCGATATAGAAGCCGTCGATGCCGCCCAGCGCTTCCCAATGGTCGGGACGGATGCGCAAGCCGCCTTCGGCGCTGCGCCATTCTGCCGCAACGCCGGGCAGGTCGAGCGCCTGTGGCAGGGTGCGCAGGCCCTTGTGGCGGGAAAGGGCGGCGGTAACCTGCGCCTCGCCCTCCTCTGGCAGCAATGAACAGGTGCAATAGACCAGCCGTCCGCCGGGTTTCAGCCAGCCTGTCGCGCGATCGAGCAGTGCCGCTTGCAGCGCCAGCAGCGGCGGCAGATCGGCTTCGGATTTCACAAAGGGCAGATCGGGGTGGCGGCGGATGGTGCCGGTGGCTGAACAGGGGGCATCAAGCAGGATCGCGTCAAACCGGGCAGGCGGTTCCCATGCCAGCGCATCGGCGGCGATGACGGTGACAGCGGCCCCAAGCCCGGTACGGGCAAGGTTTTCGCGCAGCCGGGCGAGGCGCGGCGACGAGATGTCGAGCGCCGTGACCTGTGCGCCCATCGCCGCCAGCTGCAGGGTCTTGCCGCCCGGTGCGGCGCAAAGGTCAAGCACGGTGCTGCCGGGGGAACGGGCCAGAATGCCGCCCAGAATGCGGGCGGGCAGGGCGGCGGCGGCATCCTGCACCCACCAGTGGCCATCGGCATAGCCCGGCAGGTCGCTGACCTGCCCGACCGAGGCGCGGCGCAGCGACCCGGTGGGCAGCGGTGTGGCATCCAGCGCCTCGGGCGTGATGGGGGCACCGGGGCGCAGCGTCAGATCGAGCGGGGCGGGGGCGGCAAACAACCGCTCCATCGCCTCGACGGCGGGGCGGGCATAGAGGGCGACCAGTCGCTTGCGCAACCATCCCGGCAGGCGCTGCGGCGGCATCCGGTGCCAATGATCGGCAGGCTCTGCCACCGCCTTGCGCAGCACGGCATTGACCAGCCCGGTCAGGTGGCCGGTGCGGTTGCCCTGCCGCACCAGTTCCACCGCCGCATTGACAGCACCGTGGCTGGCCGCGCCCTCTTCCATCACCTCGACCAGTGCCAGCCGCATCGCGTTGGCGACCGGCAGCGGCGGCGCCTTGCGCAGGTGAGGGGCCAGCAGGCGGTCGGCCCGTTCCAGATGGCGCAACACCGTCAGCGCCAGCCGCTGCGCCCGCGCCCGGTCAGGCGGGGCAATGGCAGCCAGCGGCCCGGCGGGATCGGCCACGGCGGCGGAGAGCATTTCGCCCTCGCCCAGCACGCGGTCCAGAAGCGCCAGCGCGGCACGGCGGGGGGCGAGGCCGGTTGCAGGTCCGGCGGGTTTGTTTGGTTGCATCGGACGAACCCTCTGGCGGTGGACTTGCCGGACAATTGGTTGCGCCTATATCAGTTGCTGCGACCCTGCAAGGAAGCACCCGGATGCGCGACACCGACCAAGCCACCCCGATCAGCACCCCGTCTGCCGCTGCCAGACGGGCTTTGGCCGAGGCTGAGGCGCGCCGCCGCGCCGCCGATGCTGCGCCCCCGCCTCCGGCAGAGTTAGGCGGCCGCACCGGGCCGGAACCGGTGCGTTATGGCGATTGGGAAAAGAACGGCATCGCCGTGGATTTCTGACGCCGGTTCCCCTGACCACGACAGCAAGGGGATATTTGGGCCAATAAGAAACCAAAGTGGGGTCAAAGCCCCAATACATCCGCCATGGAATATTCGCCGGGTTCGCGGTTCTGGCCCCAAAGCGCGGCCTTGAGCGCGCCCCGGGCAAAGATGCTGCGGTCGGTGGCGATGTGGCGCAGCACGATCCGTTCGCCGGAGGCGGCGAAGATTACATCATGTTCCCCCACGATATCGCCGCCGCGCACTGCCGCAAAGCCGATATGGCCGCGGCCACGCGCCCCGGTGATACCGTGGCGACCCGATTCGGTGGCGGGGCCAAGGGCGATCCCGCGGCCATCGGCGGCGGCCTGCCCCAGCATCAGCGCCGTACCCGAGGGGGCGTCGACCTTGTGGCGGTGGTGCGCCTCGACGATTTCGATATCGAAATCGTCGTCCAGCGCCGCCGCGATCTTGCGGGTCAACCCCACCAGCAGGTTGACGCCCAGGCTCATGTTGCCGGCGCGGATGATGGTGGCGTGGTTGGCGGCGGCGGCGATCCTTGCCAGGTGTTCGGCCTCGAGCCCGGTGGTGCCGATCACATGGACCAGCCGCCCCTGCGCCGCCAGCCGGGCGAATTGCACCGTGGCGGCGGGGGTGGTGAAATCGATCACCGCCTGCGCCGTGGCAAAGGCTTCCAGCGGGTCATCGCTCACCGGGACGCCGACCGGCGCGCCCCCCATCGCTTCACCGGCATCGCGCCCGATCCAGGCGTGGCCGGGCCGTTCCAGGCAGGCGACCAGCCGCATGGCATCGCAGGCTGCGACCATGCGCACCAGCATCTGGCCCATCCGCCCCGATGCGCCTGTAACGACTATTCCCGGTGTTGCCTGCATGATCCGCCCTGGTGACTGATGCCGCCTATTAGCCCAGCAGGCGCGTCAGGCAAAGGGGTTTGGCGGCCCCCCGCTCACGGTCGATGTTGCAGCGCGGCACCGCTTGGCCTAAAGGGACGCCATGGCAACCCGAGCACCTTCGCATTCCGGCCCGTCGCAACGCCAGTTGCGCGTGGGTGAAATGATCCGCCGCCGTCTGTCGGACGTGCTGAACCGGGGTGACGTGCATGACCCCGAGTTGAACCGCTTGTCGATCACGGTCGGCGAAGTGCGCACCTCGTCCGACCTCAAGATTGCCACTGCCTTTGTGCTGCCCCTCGGGGGCGAAGGCCGCGACGAAGCGCTGAGCCTGCTGCGCCGCAACCGGGTGGAGCTGCGCCGGGTGGTCGCTCGGGGCTTGGCGCTGAAATTCGCGCCCGAACTGCGGTTCGAGCTGGATGAGACCTTTGACCGCATGGATGAAACGCGGCGGTTGCTGGCACAGGCCGACGTGCAGCGCGATATTGCCAGGACTGATGACGATGGCGAAGAGGAATAGGCGGGCGCTGGCGCTGCTGCCGGTGCTTTTGATGACGGGTGGCAGCGCCTGGGCCGAGTGTCGCACCGTGACCCATCTGTCACACGGATACACCGTTTGTGATGCCGTGATCGGTCGTGACGATCTGCGGCTGTTTCTGCAGGGGATAGACGGCGCGCCTTTTGGCAGTTTTGAACGGGTTGGTGCTTCGATTGCCCCGGCAAAGCTGGGGTTTGCGATGAATGCCGGGATGTATCACCCGGATCGCAGCCCGGTCGGCCTGTATCTGGAACGCGGGCAGGAGGTGTCGGCGCTGGTCACCCGCGACGGCCCGGGCAATTTCGGCTTGCTGCCCAACGGGGTGTTTTGTATCGGCGCTGGCCGCTACCGCGTGATCGAGAGCCGCGCCTATGCCGAGGCACCGCCCGATTGCCTTTATGCCAGCCAATCCGGCCCGATGCTGGTGATCGGCGGCGCGCAGCATCCGCGGTTTCTGCCCGCTTCGCCGTCGCGCTACATCCGCAACGGGGTCGGGGTGTCCGCCGACGGCCAGACCGCCTTTTTCGCCATATCCGACGCTCGGGTGAATTTCACCGATTTCGCCAGCCTGTTCCGCGACGTTTTGAATACCCCCGATGCGCTGTATTTCGACGGGTCGATCTCGCGGCTGTATGCGCCGGAACTGGGGCGCGATGATTTCGGCTTTGCGATGGGGCCGGTTGTCGGCACCGTGGTGGCACCGTGATTTGGTAAAGGCAGGCATGGCACGGACACGCAAGGGCAGGGAGATATCGGGCTGGCTGGTGATCGACAAGCCGGCCGGCATCACCAGCACTGCCGTGGTCAACAAGGTGAAATGGGCGTTTCAGGCGCAAAAGGCCGGCCACGCCGGCACGCTGGATCCGGCGGCAACCGGGGTGCTGGCGGTGGCGTTGGGCGAAGCGACCAAGACCGTGCCCTTTGTCACCGATGCGCTGAAATGCTATCGGTTCACCGTGACCTTTGGTGTGGCAACGACGACCGACGATGCCGAAGGCGCGGTGATTGCGACCGCTGCGCAGCGCCCGGCTGACGTCGAGATCGCAGCGGCGCTGGCGGGGTTTCGCGGCGACATAATGCAAGTGCCGCCGCAGTTTTCGGCGGTAAAGATCGACGGAGCGCGCGCCTATGATCTGGCGCGCGACGGGCAGGTGGTGGACATCGCTGCGCGGCCCCTGTGGGTGGAAAGCCTTGTGCTGGAGGCCCGGCCCGATCCTGACCAGGCGGTGCTGGAGATGGTGTGCGGCAAGGGTGGTTATGTGCGCAGCGTCGCCCGCGATCTTGGGGCGGTTCTGGGCTGCCTTGGCCATGTGCACAGCCTGCGCCGTGTCTGGTCGGGGCCGTTTGATGCCGACAAGGCGGTCAGCATGGAGCGGATCGAGGAACTGGCGCAGTTGGAGCCAAGTGCGCGGGCCGTGGCGCTGGATGCCCTGTTGCTGCCGCTGGAGCTTGGTTTGACCGACCTGCCGGAACTGCCGGTATCGGCAGGGGCGGCGGCGAAGTTGCGCAACGGCACCCCCGGCATGGTGCTGCGTGCGGGGGTCGGATATGGCGATCAGGCTTGGGCCAGCCATCAGGGTCGCGCCGTGGCGGTGGGCATCTATCGCAGCGGCGAACTGCACCCCACGCGGGTGTTTGCCGCTTAGCAAAGTGGCTGGACGCGTAGCTTCCCGGTCAAGTGTCGCCCCACCGCACCGGCCCCCTATGTGACCCGCGACCGCCGACCCAGTTCCGCCTTCCGGCCAGGGTCTCCTTTTGCCATTGCCCAATTGTGGCTGGACACCATGACCCGGCGCAAGAGCGGCGCAAGAATTCGGAACGGCAGCCGGTCGCACCCGACCTGCCCGTCATAGTCGACGATGGCGATACGACCTTTTGTTCCAGCCTCCAGACCCCGCGCCCGACAAGGTCACCGGTTGCTTCGATCACCCATCTGTCAGGCATCTGATTGTCCACCAGTTGGCCCTGCCAGTGCAGATGATCGGGCAACCGGCCCCTGGAGTGGACATCGACTGTCTGGTCAATGCCCTGCTCATCGCCCCGGGCAAGAGTGTTCCCGGCAAGATAGATCTCTGGCCACCAGCGGGGAATTCTTCGGGCGCACCAAGAATGTCGGCCGCTTCGGCAATGGCGGCGTCAAATTGCCATTGGGTCTGATTGCGAAAGCTGACGTTCGGAAACATCGGTTTGTCTGGCAACAGGGGTTTGAAGCCGGAACCGGACATCGCAGGCGTCGCGCCGTGGTGCAAGGCGATCACGGCGGTGTGGGTTGTCAGGCTGGCGGCGGCGTTCTAGCTTTGGCGGACATGCGGGCGGAGGTCATGATGCGCAAGGTTTTTTGTGGGGTTTGGTGCTGGCACTCGGGCTGGCAGGGGCGATGGCGGTTCAGGCCGGGGAAAAGCTGCAGCCGATCGACACGCAGTTCATCGCAGCCCTTGGCGCGCCGGGCGATACGCAGGGCACCAACGCCCAGCTTTGGGGTCTGTGGACCAAAGACCCCGGGCCACGCGGCGTCTGGCTGAAGCTGTTCCCGGCCCTTTCGGCGGCGGGCTATGCCCCGGCTGGGTGGAAATTCGACGGGCAGGCATGGTGGCTGGAGGAACATGGGCTGATCATGGAAAAGCCGCAGTTCCCGCTGGCCCCCGGCAAATATGTGGTGACCGGCGGGCGCGAGGTGACCTCGTTGCTGACCATTGGCGAACCGGATGCCGGTGGCGCGCAAAGCTGGGACCTCGCCGACGGGCCCACACTGGACCAGGTGACGCATCTGGCCTGTCGTTCGGCCGTTTACACGCCGGAAGCGTCGGGGGCTTCGTGCAGCCCCGCCCAAGCGCACAGCTTCGACTTTCCGGTCAGCGCCGGTGCTGCCATGCCGCCGGTCGCGTCCTGCGCCAAAAGGGATTACGCGGTGCTGTTCGTCATCGGAATGATGGTTGAAAGCTGAGGCGCGGGCCGGGGTCTTCCGGGCCAGCGGCTGATGAGGCCTGACAGAAACCGTGGGCGGTCAGAGCGGAGTTTGCACAAACTCCGGAACGAAGCCTGTGCAGGCTTCGGCTCGATTTCTGCAAAGAAATCGGTCGGGGTGGCTGCCGGTCAGATGATTTCACCGGCACCTATCCCGTTCTGAGTGTCAGCGGCAGTGCCCCTCATCTGTTTGAGAAAGTCACGCAGCAAGGGCACCCTTCGGGGGCGAAAATATTCGGTGGTTGTCGTCACGTCTGACATCAGATCCAACCGGAAGCGGCGAAAATCCTGCCGCAGGCAGCAAAAGGCCAGCAGCATGAGCGTGCGGTCCAGAAAGACCACCGACAGGGGCCAGATGCGGCGGTTGGACCGGCTGCCTTTGCTGTCGGTATAGGCGATGTCAAGTGCACGCTCCTCCCAGCAGGCCAAACGGACAACGGCGAGGTGGACCGGGGCTGCGGCGCGTCTTTCAAAGCGGTAGGTTTGCTGAACTGCGTGCGCGGCCTGCCGCTGCACCCGTTCCGGCAGGGTGGCGATGATCTTGGCCAGTGCGGCCTCGGCCGCCTTGGCCAGCGCAGTGTCACCGGCAAGGCGCACTTCGGCCAGGCCCAGCACCAGCGCCTCGACCTCCAGCCGGGTGAACATCTGCGGCGGCAAGGCGGGGTCTTCGGTCAGGATATAGCCAACGCCCGCCTCTCCGTCGATCAGGGCACCGCCGGCGCGAAGGGCGGCGATGTCGCGGTACAGGGTTCGGGGCGACACCTCGGTGTCCGCAGCCAGACGTGCGGCGGTGACCGGCTGCGGCAGGGTGCGCAGCGCGGTCAGCAGGCGAAACAGGCGGTCGGTGCGGGGCATGGCATACCGACGGATTCTGACAGAAGGCTCTACCTATGACAGGACCATCGCAACCATGAAAGGACAGACCATGTTGACGCTGTTTCATTCCCCAAACTCCCGCTCATCTGCCATTCTGTCGCTGATCGACGAGATGGGGATTGGCGACTGGATCACCCTGCAGGAGGTGACTATCCCTCGGCAGGACGGGTCCGGCACCCGCGATGCAGCCAACCCGCATCCCGAGGGGAAGGTGCCTGCGCTGGAACATGACGGGGTGGTCATCACGGAACGCGGGGCGATAATGCTGCATCTGACGTCGCTGTTCCCGGCGGCAGGGCGGGCACCACGGGTTGGCTCGCCGGAATGGGGCGCGTTTGCGACGTGGATGGCGTGGTATCAGGGCGTGATGGAGCCTGTTTTGCTGCACCGATATGCTGGGCTGACGCATCCTGCATTGCGCGTCACATTCCGGGGACCCGATGAGGTGGCAGCGCGTATCCGGGCAGCGTTGGACAACGGCCCCTGGCTGATGGGTGAAGCGTTCAGCGCGGCGGACATTCTGGTGCATTCGCCCTATGCTTGGTTCAAGGACGCTACGCCGGATGACGCCTTGATCCGCGACTGGGTGGAACGCTGCAAGGCGCGGCCTGCGCGTTTGCGCACACTGGCCGCCGATGCCGCGCGTCAGGCCGTCGCGGCCTGAAGGGCCAGGTCCATCAATGCCTTGATCTCGTCCTTGGCCGTCACGGCGACGAGGCGGCCAAGTTCCTGATCGCCCTTGAGGACAACAAGGGTAGAGCGGCGGGGGATGTTCAGGCTTTTGACCAGTTCACCCTCGCCCCACTGGTCCCAGTCGGCATTGATGAAGGACACGGCCTTTTCATAGGCCGGGTTTTCGGCCTTGATCGCGTCTATCGCGCGGCCCTGGGCGGCGCAGGTCGGGCACCAGCTGGCCTTGAAGTCGATGAATACCGACTTGCCGGCCGCGAGTTCGGACGCCAGCATTGCGGGAGTGTCGTCGGCGGGGGTGTCGTCCAGCGCGGCAAGCGGAACCAGGCTGGTGGCTGCAGCCAGGGCAAGGAAGGTGCGGCGGTTCATTCTGGAACTCCTCAGCAGGTGACGGACAGATCTTGCAGCCAGATCGGCAGCACCGAAATGGCCCAGCTTTCGATTGGGCGGATGAGATGGACGAGCAGGATCAGGCCAAGCGCGATGAGGGTGGCACCCATCAGCGGTTTGGAACGGTTGGCAAGGCTTTGCATCGCAATCTTGCCGCGTTGCAGGGCAGCCCGCGTGCCATAGGCAAGGGCCAGGATCACGGCGGAAACCCCCAAGGCAAAGGCCGGTAGCGTTGCGGTGGCAAGGCCGAACGAGTTCCCCTGCGAGGCAAGGCTGATGGCGCCGCCAAGACGCGGGCCGACGCAGGGCCTCCATACCACGCCCAGCAGCGCCCCGGTCAGGGCCTGACCGGTCAGGCCGCTGCTGTCGGGCCCGTCGATCGACCGGTTGGACCGCGCTGACAGTCCGGCGGTTGCAAGCGCGAACGCCGCATTGGCGCGCGGCACGAGGAGCGTCAGGCCGAACGGGACCATGAACACTGCGGCAGTCTGCGAAACGGCGGTTTCGGTCAGGCCAAGGGCGCG
>Ga0105044_10007260_pt1 | contig 15245 bp, 18 predicted proteins | sample MAT01_FD_78092 | JGI IMG/M metagenome (GOLD analysis project Ga0105044, IMG submission 78092) | Freshwater microbial communities from Lake Fryxell liftoff mats and glacier meltwater in Antarctica - MAT-01 | ecosystem: Environmental > Aquatic > Freshwater > Ice > Liftoff microbial mat | place... | reverse complement strand
TCGCTGCATGACCTGCCCGAGGCTGCGCCGCAACAGCCCCCCGTCGGGCCGTTTTTCGTGCGCCACCCCGAAGCCATCGGACGCCGCGCATGACCGGCGGTGCAGCGCAACCCGGTCGGGGCAACGGCCCCGGCCCGTCCCGGCCGCGACGCAAACGGCGCGCGGTGCGGGTCGTGCTGCCGCTTTTGGCGGGGCTGATGATCGTGTCGGGTCTGGTGCGGCTGACGGGCGGCGTCGGCCACGCCTGGGCCGAGGCAGCCAGCCCGGATGCGACCGCAACCGATCCGGCGACAGCGCCAACCGCCACGATGGCGGATCAGGCCACGTCTGACCTGCTGGTCGCGTTTCAGGAGCGTGAGGCACGGCTGGCCGCGCGCGAAACCGCGCTGGCCGACCGTGCGCAGGCATTGAACGTGGCCGAGGCCGAGATTCGCGAGCAGTTGGCCGCGCTGGCCGAGGCCGAAGCATCGTTGTCGGCGCTGCTGGCCCTGTCCGAATCGGCGGCCGAGGATGACCTGGCCCGGCTGACGGCGGTCTATGAGAACATGAAGCCGGTTGATGCGGCCGCAGTTTTCGCCGCGATGGATCCGGCTTTCGGCGCGGGTTTCTTGGGCCGGATGCGGCCCGAGGCTGCGGCGGCGATCCTGGGCAACCTCGATCCTGCCGTCGCCTATGAAATCAGCCTGATTCTGGCGGGGCGCAACGCCGCCGCACCGACGCAATAGGCGGGGCTAGAGACAAACTTAACCCCTTTCTGCGACGGTCGCGGCATCAGCCCCGACCAATGGAGTGCCCCCGGCCATGATCGGCATCATCGGCATCGTGATCATCTTCGTGATGGTGTTCGGCGGCTATATCCTGGCCGGCGGCAAGATGGGGATCATCCTCAAGGCGCTGCCGTTCGAGCTGATGATGATCGGCGGCGCGGCGATCGGGGCCTTTGCGATCTCGAACGACGGCGCGGCGATCAAGCACACCCTGAAAGATCTGGGCAAGGTATTCAAGGGTGCCAAGTGGAAACACCACGATTACAAGGATCTGCTGTGCCTGTTGTTCGAATTGATCCGCCTGGCCCGCAGCAATCCCGTCGCAATCGAGGAGCATATCGAAAATCCCAAGGAATCGACAATCTTCGGCAAATACCCCCGCATCCGCAGCGACAAGGATGCGGTTTCGCTGATCTGCGACACCCTGCGCACGGCGTCGATGAACTATGACGACCCCCACCAGGTCGAAGATGTGCTGGAAAAGCGGCTGGAGGAGATGGCCCACCACGCCCAGCATTCGACCCATGCCCTGCAGGCGGTGGCTGACGGCCTGCCCGCGCTGGGCATCGTCGCTGCGGTTCTGGGGGTGATCAAGACGATGGCCGCCATCGACCAGCCGCCGCAGGTGCTGGGCAAGATGATCGGCGGCGCGCTGGTCGGCACTTTTCTGGGCGTGTTCCTGGCTTATGGTCTGGTCGGCCCGTTTTCCAACAAACTCAAGGCCGTGCTGGACGAGGAGGCTTACTTTTACCGCCTGATCCGCGAGGTTCTGGTGGCCAACCTGCATCAGCACGCACCACAGGTCTGCATCGAGGTCGGTCGCCAGAACACGCCCGGCCATCACCGCCCCAGCTTTGCCGAGCTGGAAGAGGCGCTGAAAGCCACCAAGGATGCCGCATGATGCGCGCGTTGCTTTTGGGGCTGCTGCTTTCGCTGTTGGCCCTGGGCGCGCAGGCGCAGGATGTGGGCATCCGCTCGGGCGAGCATCCCGACTTTACCCGCCTGGTCCTGACGATCCCCGCCGGGACCGACTGGCAATTGGAGCGGGTCGGCACGCGCTATGCATTGGGGCTGCCGGCCGGGCTGACCATGCGGCCCGATGGCGTGTTCGAGCGGATTCCGCGCAGCCGCATCGCCACGTTGACGGCGGATGGCCCCGATCTGCTGATCGACCTGGCCTGCGATTGCCATGCGACAGCCTTTCTCTGGCGCGCCGACCGGCTGGTGATCGACATCAATGACGGCCCGCCGCCCGCCGATTCGCCGTTCGAGCAGGCGGTTGCCACCGCCGCCCCGGCCCCCGCGATCGTGCTGCCCATTATTGCTCCGGCCCTGGCTGCGCAGGTGCCCGGCTATCTGCCCGACCCGTTCGTGACCGAGGTCGGGGATCGGGCCCGGCTGCAGGAATTGGGCACCGCTTTGCGCGAAGGTGTCGCGCGGGCCGCCACTGCCGGCCTGCTGCAAACACAGGTTGCCCCGCAGGCGGACCCAGGCCAGGTGGTCCCGCCGCCGGACGACCATGTGGCCATGGCGCACGATCCTGCCGACCCTGCGCCGATGGCGGCGGCCCGCGACACTGCCACGATTGCACCGCCTGGCCACGCTGCCGCAGCGCCTGTGGCCGCGTCCGCCCCGCTGCAAGACCATGACGCCAGCCCGGCCCATACCGGCATGACGACGGGCGCGACACCGGGGCTGGAGCTTAGCAATGCCATCGAACGGGCCAGCGACCTGCCGGAACTGGCCGTCATCGATGGCCGCTGTCTGCCCGATTCGGTGTTTGATCTGCCCAACTGGGCCACGGGTTCCGATTTCGCCAGCCAGATTGGTTGGGCCCGCGCGGCGCTGGGCACCAGTGACAGCCCCGCGCCCGACGCCGTCGAGCAGATGGCGCGCACCTACCTGTATTTCGGCTTTGGGCAAGAGGCGGTGGTGACCCTGGCCCTGGACGGCCGCCGCTCGACAGAGCGCGAGATCCTGTTGGCGATGGCGCGGGTGATCGACGCGACCCCTGACGACGGCAACGCTGCCGATGCCTTTGCGGGCCAGGCCAACTGCCCGGGGCCGGGTGCGTTGTGGGCGGCGCTGGCCCGTCGCAGCCTGGACGGGTCCGACGAGACCGGGCGGATTGCGATTGAAACCGCGTATCGCGCCCTGCCGTCACCGCTGCGCAGCCATCTGGCACCGCGCTTGGCGCAACTGTTTCTGGACGCAGGCGACCCGGCCACCGCCGAGGCGTTGCTGGCCCCGATGGCCGCCACGGGGCAAAGCGCCTCGCTTGAAGCCGAACTGACCCTGGCCGAGATCAGCCTGACGACCGAAGGTCCGGCATCTGCGATCGCCGCGTTGGCGGCATTGGCGCAGACCGACGACCGGATGACCCCGGCGGCCCTGCTACGGCTGATGCAGCTTGCACATGCGGCCGGCCAGCCGCTTGATCCGGACGTGACAGACCTGGCCGCAGCGATGCAGTATGAGGTGCGGGGCACCGCCGAGGCTGCGGCGCTGCAAATGGCGCGGGCGCGGGCCGCGCTGGATGTTCAGTCCTATGCCGGTGCGCTTGACCTGATCGACGCCGTTGCGGACCCGGCCGAGGCGCGGACCTTGCGGGGCGAGGCGGCTTTGGCCCTTGCCCAACACGCCAGCGACGCCGCCTTTGCCGAACTGGCCTTTGCCCGCCTTGACCAGGATCTGCCCGCTGTGGCGGCGAATGCGGTGGCCGCGCGGCTGCAGGCGCTGGGCTTTGCCGAACGGGCGCTGGCGCTGCTGACCCCGCCCGCCTTTGGCGCAGACATGGCCGAGCGGCGCTATCTGCGCGCTGATGCCGCCACCGCACTTGGCCGCTGGATCGCGGCTGATGCGGCGCTGGCCGGTCTGTCCGGGCCAAGGGCGGATGCCCTGCGCAGCCGCCTGTTGACCGCCCAAGGCGAATTTGGTGCGGCTGCCGCCGAACCGGGCGTGGTGCCGAACGCGGCACTCGCCTGGCGGGCCGGGGCCTGGGATGCCCTGGTCGGCGGCGATGACCCGCTGCTGACAGCGGCCTCAGCCGCCAGGCTGAGCGATCCTGCTGCGATTGCCGATCCGGCAGCCCCGCCGCTGGCCGCAAGCGCCGCCCTGCTGATCAGAGCCGAGGCGACCCGCGCCCTGGCCGCCGATCTGCTGGCGCGATTTGCCGATTCCGGCAGTGCCGCAGCCGCGCCCGGCGGCTGAGCGCAACGACCCCAGGGGCGCCCGGGCAGAATGCCGGGGCGAAGCAGACGATGAAAAGGCGTTGATCCGATGCCGGCAAGCAAGATGGCGCGTCGCAGTGTGGCCGGGACCGCGCTTTGCCTTTGGGCCGCAACCCTGGCTGCCAGCGTGCCGGGCCAGCTGTGTCTGGATGCCGCCCGACAGGCCGCCGCCGAAACCGGAGTGCCGTTGGCCGTTCTGGTCGCCATCACCCAGACCGAAACCGGGCGTGGCCAGGGGGCCGAAACCGCGCCCTGGCCCTGGGCGGCCAATGGCGGCGGACAAAGCCACTGGTTCGATAGCGCGGCCGAGGCTGCCGCCTTTGCCCGCGAGCGCATCGCGGCGGGTGCCCCGAGTTTCGACCTCGGCTGTTTCCAATTGAACTATCGCTGGCACGGCGATGCCTTCGCCTCGGTCGAGGCGATGCTGGACCCGCTGGCCAATGCCGTCTATGCCGCGCGCTTTCTGGCCCGTCTGCACGCGGAAACCGGCGATTGGTCGCGCGCCGCCGGGGCCTATCACTCGCGAACCGCGGCGAATGCGACCCGCTACCGCGCCCGGTTCGATGCGTTCTATGCCGCTGCGCAAACCGGCCAGCCCACGCCCCGCCTGGCCGCGCTGACCGCCACCCTGCCACGTCAGAACGCGTTTCCGCTGCTGCGCGCCGGGGTCGGCGCGGGGGCGCTCGGCTCGCTTGTGCCTTTGACCGGACTGGATTGACCCATGCCTGAATTCACGCTGAAATACCTGTTCCAGCCGACGATCCTGTTCGCGCTGGCGCTGATGGCGGTGATCGCGATGATGATCCTGCCGATACCTGCCGTTGTGCTCGACGTCGGCCTGGCGATCAGCTTTGCGCTGGCGATCCTGATCTTTACCGCAACGTTGTTCGTCCAGCGCCCGCTGGATTTCAGCGCCTTCCCCACCATCCTGCTCGCCTCGCTGCTGCTGCGGCTGTCGCTGAACGTTTCATCGACCAAGCTGATCATCGGCCAGGGCCATACCGGCACCGACGCGGCGGGCAAGGTGATCGAGGGGTTCGCCGAGTTCGTGATGGGCGGGTCGGTCGTATTGGGGCTGGTCGTGTTCTGCGTGCTGCTGATCGTCAACTTTGTCGTCATCAACAAGGGCGCCGCCCGCATGGCCGAGGTGGGTGCGCGCTTTGCGCTGGACGCGATGCCGGGCAAGCAATTGGCCATCGATGCCGATATGGCCGCCGGTGCCATCGACCATGCCGAGGCGCGGTCGCGTCGCGAGCGCGAACAGGCGGAAACCACCTTTTTCGGCTCGTTGGACGGGGCGTCCAAGTTCGTCAAGGGCGATGCGGTGGCGGGGCTGTTGATCACGGCGCTGAACCTGATCGTCGGGCTGGCCGTGGGCCTGATCCAGCATGGCATGCCGATCGACCGCGCGTTTGAAACCTATGCGATCCTGACCGTGGGCGATGGGTTGGTCAGTCAGATCCCTTCGGTGATCACGTCGGTTGCGGCCGCGCTGTTGCTGGCGCGCGGCGGCGCAACCGGGTCGTCGGACACGGCGATCGTCACGCAACTGGGCCGCCATCCGGCCGCCCTGGGCACCGTGTCGCTGCTGATGGGCCTGTTCGCCATCGTGCCGGGCCTGCCGTTCATGCCGTTCATGGCCGGGTCGGTGGTGCTGGGCACCTGCGCCTGGATCGTGGCGCGCAACCAGCGCCGGGTGGCGATGGCCGCTGCGCCTGCAACCGGGGCCGCGGTCGTCGCGCGCCAATCGTTGGGCGATGTGCTGGATCTGGATGATATCCATGTCGAATTCGCCCCCGACCTGGTCGAGATGGTGCTGGACCCCGGCAATGGCCTGGACGCCCGTATCGCAAGCATGCGCAACCATGTTGCCACCCATTTCGGCCTGCTGCTGCCCGATATCCGTCTGACCGACAATGCCAGCCTGCCGCCGGGCTGCTATGTCATGCGGGTGCAGGGGGTTGAACAGGTGCGCGAAACGCTGCGCCCCGGCCGCCTGCTGGCGCTGCTGTCGCAGGGGGGTGCCGACACGATCCCGGGCGAAACGGTGCGCGAGCCGGTCTATGGCGCGCCGGCCCGCTGGATCAGCCCCGCCGATCAGCAGGCGGCTGCGATGGCCGGGCTGACCACGGTCTGGCCGGTCGAGGTCCTGGCCACGCATCTGCTGGAGGTGATCAAGCGCAACTTTGCCCGGTTGCTGTCGCTGCGGGCGCTGCGGCGGTTGCTCGACGAACTGGTGAACCTGTCCGACAAGACCCGGGCCGAGGCCAACCGCAAGATGCTGGACGAACTGATGCCCGACAAGGTGCCGGTGGATGTGCTGCTGGCGGTGCTGCGGCTGCTGCTGGAGGAGCGCGTATCGATCCGCAACCTGCCGGTGATCCTCGAGGCCGTGGCCGAAGGACGACAGCTTTACACCACCTCTGACGGCGTGGCCGAGCATGTGCGCCAACGCCTGGGCTTTCAGCTGGTGGCCGAACTGCGGCGTGCCGACGGGACGATCCCGCTGGTGCAACTTGCCCCGGAATGGGAAGATACGTTCACCACCTACCAGATCACCTCGGACCGGGGTGGCACCGACGTGGCCTTGCCGCCGGACGAATTCAACCGGCTTGCCGCCGCGATCGCCGACCGGCTGGGGCGCGCGGCGGATGGCGGGGCCTATCCGGCGGTGGTCACCTCGATGCGGCGCAGGCGGTTTCTGCGGACGGTGATGGTGGCCAAGGGAATTACCAACCCTGTGTTGTCATTCGAGGAAATCGGCGTCGATGCCCGGCCCGCGCTGGTCGGCATGGTGGCCGCATGACCCTGATGCTGGATGCGCTGGGCAGCCAGGCCGGGCAATGGCTTTGGGCCGGGTTCCTGGTGTTCCTGCGGGTCAGCGCGGTGGCGGCGCTGATGCCCGGTTTTGGCGAACAGGCGGTGCCGCCGCGGATCAAGCTGGCCATCGCGATCTGCTTTACCCTGATCGTGCTGCCCGCCGTTGCCCCGCAAATGGGCCGCAATCCCGCCGATCTGATCGGCGCGTTAAGGCAGGCCGGGCCCGAGGTCGTGGCCGGTCTGGTGTTTGGCATCGTGCTGCGGATGTTCATCATGGCGCTGCAGATCGCGGGCACCATCGCCGCGCAGTCGGCGTCGCTGGCGCAACTGTTCGGCGGTGGCCCGGGGGCCGAGCCGCAGCCGGCGATTGGGCATCTTTTGGTCATCGGGGGCATCGCGCTGGCCGCCATCCTGGGCCTGCATGTGCGCGCTGCGGCGTATCTGATTGAAAGCTATGCCCTTATCCCGCCAGGCACCCTGCCGACGCCCGATCTGATCCTGACCGCCGGACTGGACGAGGTCGCGCGCAGTTTCGCGCTGGGCTTTACGCTCGCCGCGCCCTTTGTCGGTGCGGCGCTGATCTATAACCTGGTGCTGGGGGTCATCAACCGCGCGATGCCGCAGCTGATGGTCACGTTTGTCGGCGCGCCGGCGCTGACCGCCGGGGGGCTGCTGCTGCTGCTGATCGCCGCGCCGGTGGTGCTGGGCGTCTGGGCCAGCGATCTGAACGGTTTCATGGCCGCCCCGTTTGGCGACATGCGATGAGCGAGGAGGACGACGGCGCAGAACGGTCGCACGAGCCATCGCAAAAGCGGCTGGATGATGCACGCAAGCGCGGCGAGGTGCCGGTTTCGGCCGATCTGACCACGGCGGCGGGCTATGGCGGCTTTGTCGTCGCCGCCTCCAGCCTGGGTGGTGCGGCGATCATGACCCTGGCCGACGGGTTGCAAGGCATCCTTGCCCGCGCCGTCACCCTGTCGGACGATGTCTTTGCCGGCAATGGCGCAGCGCTTTCGGGTGGTCTGGGCCAGATGACCGCGGCAGGCATGCTGCCCTGGTTCGGCTTTCCCGCTTTGCTGGCGCTGGCCGTGCTGGTGGCACAGCGGGGCGTGGTCTTTGCGCCATCCAAGCTGGCCCCAAAGCTGTCGCGCCTCTCGCCGCTGGCCTCGCTGGGGCACAAGTTCGGCCTGACCGGGCTGTTCGAATTCGGCAAAAGCCTGACAAAGCTGGTGATCTATTCTGTGGTGCTGGGGTTCTATCTGCAGGCGCGCCTGCCCGGGCTGGTCAACGCGGCCCGGATGGATGCCGGGCAGGCCACGCTTGAAATGTTGCGGCTGACGTTGGGTTTTTTGTGGATCGTGCTGGGCGTGGCGCTGGCGCTGGGCCTGGCCGATCTGGTGTTCCAGCACGTGAACTTTCGCCGTCGCAACATGATGACGCGCCAGGAACTGATCGACGAGATGAAGGAAAGCGAAGGCGACCCGCAGCTCAAGGCACAGCGGCGGCAAAAGGCGGTCGGGCTGGCGATGAACCAGATGCTGGCCGATGTGCCATCGGCAAATGTGGTGATCGTGAACCCGACCCACTACGCCGTCGCCCTGGCCTGGGACCCCGCCCGCGACGGCGCGCCGCGCTGTGTGGCCAAGGGTGTGGACGCGGTCGCCCTGCGCATCCGCGCCATCGCGGCCGAACATGGCGTGCCGATCCAGTCCGATCCGCCCACCGCCCGCGCCCTGTTCGCCGAGGTCGAGGTCGGGGCCGAGGTCGGGCGCGGACATTACCGGGCCGTCGCCGCCGCGATCCGCTTTGCCGAGCGCATCCGTCGCAAGGCAGGCGCGCGATGAATGATGTGCGCGATCTGGCAGCCCTGGCGCAACTGGCCGGGCTGGCCAGCGGCGCGGCCGAGGCGCGGCTGGCGATGCTGACCCGCAAGGCCGACGATCTGCGCAACCGCCTGGCCGACCTTTATGCCGCGCGGCGTGCACGGGCCGATGCGCCCGACAGTCTGGACACAGCCATGATGGCGGGGGCCGATCTGCGCTGGCACCGCTGGATCGACAGCCGCCGCAGCGCGCTGAACGCGGAATTGGCGCGCGCCCAGGTGGACATTGCCCGCGGCCGCGACGCGCTGCGCCGCGCCTTTGGCCAGAAACTGGCGGCGGAGGATCTGGCCGCGCGGGGCCGCGCCCAGGCGCAGCACCGCCGCGAGCGGCGGGCCGAGCGGGATCAGTTGTCCTGACGGACGATATCGACGATCAGGACATCCTTGACAAAGCCCGGCATGGACGCTTCGACCGCCCGCTGCAGGGCCAGGCGCAGGTTGCGCATGGTGGCGGTGGCGGTGAACACCCCGTCAAAGCCGCCGGTATTGGCGTGATCGAACAGCACCTGCAGGAAAATGTCGCGCAGCAAGGGCTCGACCTCGAACACGCGGTCCTTCTGGCCTGCATCAACCTCGACACTGATCGACAGCACGACCAGCGCGTTGACCCCGCCATTGGTGACGATGGGAATGACGAACTGGTTGTTCAGGCGCGCATATTCGCGGCCGGGCGTGGCGGGATGGTCCTCGGCGGTGCTTTCGGCCACGGCCGCGTGGTCATCGGCGACGGCATGCTCAGCGTCGGCCAGGGGCACAACGGCGCAATCTTCCTCTGCCACGGCAGGCCCGCCGCCGCCGAGGAACTTGCCCGCCGCGACGCCGCTGCCGGTGCCAAGCAGGACCAGGATGATCGGCAATATCAGGCGCTTCATCGCATGCTCCTAGAAAGGCAGGATCGCTTCGACGGCTTGCTGGCCATAGCGCGGTTCCTGCATCTGGCTGATGATGCCGCGGCCGCCATAGGAAATCCGCGCCGAGGCGATGTTGTCATAGGTGACTTCGTTCTGGCGGGTGATGTCGGCGGGGCGGACAAAGCCGGTCACCAGCAACTCGCGCAATTCGTTGTTTACCCGCACCTCTTGCGTGCCTGAAATCGACAGCACGCCATTGGGCATGACGTCGATGATGGTGGCCGCAACCCGCAGGGTCAGTTGTTCGCCGCGCCGGACCGAACCATCCCCGGAGAATTGCGAGGAGGAGCCCAGATCCACCGCAGGCGACAGCGTCGCGCCGCCGGGCAGGTTGGTCTGTTCGGGCAGGCCGAACAGGGCGCCGATCTGCATTTGCTGGCTGGCGTCGCGGGACCGGTCGGTCTGGTTGGTGATCTGGGCGCTGTCGTCGATCTCGATCACGACGGTCAGGATATCGCCCCGGGTGATCGCGCGGTTGTCGCCCAGCAGCGAGCCGCGATCCCCGGTCCAAAGTGACGCGGTGGCGACCTGGCCCGGCGTCACCAGCGTATCGACGCTGATCGGCAGGCCGGGCGACAGCATCGCGGTGTATTCCTCGGTGGCTGCCGGCGGGGTAAAGGCGGGCGGCTGGCCGGGGCCGCCATGGCGACCGCAGGCGGCCAGGGCCAGCAATGCGACCAGGGTCGGCAGGCTAGTTTGCGACATGGGCGGCTCCGTCGATGCCGATGGTGGCGGTGACTGTGGCGCGCGAGGTCAGGTTCATCACCTGGATCACGTCGCCGGGGCTGGCGCGGTCCAGCGCGCGGCCTTCGGTGGTGATGACCAGCCCGCCCCGCGCAAAGATCAGCGACACGATCTGATTGCGCTCGATGATGGCCGGAAAGGCGATGTCGCCGGGCCGGATCGGCCGGCCGGCAAACAGGGCCACCCGCGCCTCCATCCCGATCAGCTGAGCGGGGTCGCTGACCGCACCGGGCACGTCGACCGTGCGCAGTTCCAGATCCTCGGGGCTGATCAGGGCGTGGGCGGGGATTGTGCGGGTCGGCACCACGATATCGGCCCCGGCGGGCGGGGCCGGCAGAACCAGCGCCAGCAACGCGACAATGCGGATCATCTGATCTGCACCATCGAACCCAGCATCTGGTCCGCCGCCGAAATCACCTTGGAGTTCAACTCGTAGCCACGCTGGGCCTTGATCAGCTCTGTCACCTCGCGCACCGGATCGACGGTGCTCTCCTCCAGATAGCCCTGGCGCAAGGTGCCCAGACCATCCTGCCCGGGGGTCGACACCAGCGACGGGCCCGATGCGGTGGTTTCGAGGTACAGGTTCGACCCCATCGCTTCGAGCCCGCGCGCGTTGGTAAAGCCCGAGAGGTTGAACTGGCCCAGCAGCGACGGCGCGATCTGGTTGGCAAAGGTGGCATAAACCTCGCCCTCGGCATTGATGGTGATGCTGCGCGCGTCGGACGGCACGGTGATGTCGGGCGCCACCGCGAACCCGTCCGAGGTGACGATCAACCCGTCGCCGCTCAGCTTCAGCGCGCCATCGCGGGTATAGGCGGCGCGGCCATCGGGCAGGGTCACTTCCAGGTACCCATTGCCTTCGATGGCGATATCCAGATTGCCGCCGGTCGCGGCCAGCGCACCCTGGCCCAGCAGCACCGATACCGCCGTAGGCCGCACGCCCAGGCCCAGTTGCACCCCGGTTGGCAACACAGTGCCGTCGGCGGCACTGATCGTGCCGGGGCGGGCGTATTGCTGGTAGTGCAGATCGGCAAACTCGGCCCGGCGGGCGTTGTAGGCGGTGGTGTTCATGTTGGCCAGGTTGTTCGCAATCACCTCGACCCGCATCTGCTGGGCCGCCATGCCGGTGGCGGCAATGTCCAATGCGCGCATGTGCTTGGTCCCTTTGTTAAGCGTTGATCGATTGGATCAGGCCGCGTACGCGCTGATCCTCGCGTTCCATGAAGCTTTGGCCCAGTTCGTAGGCGCGCTGCACCTCGATCATCCGGGTGATCTGCATCACGGCATCGACGTTGGATTCTTCGACAAAGCCTTGCAGCATCCGCCCTTCGGCCGGGACGACCCCGGCATCGGCGCGGAACCGCACGCCATCCTCGCGCACCAGATCGTTGGGGTCGGCGGGCAGGAACATGCCGATCTGCCCGACCGGCTGACCGGCGGCCGAGATGGTGCCGTCTGGCGCAATGGCGATCTGGCCCGCGCCGGTGGGCACAAACACCGGCGCGCCGCCGGGATCCAGCACGCGTGCGCCATCGGGCGACACCAGATCGCCGTTCTCATTGGGCGTGAACGCCCCGGCCCGGGTCAGCCGCTGGCCTTGGGGAGTGTCGACCATGAAGAACCCGTCGCCCTGAATCGCCAGGTCGAAGGTGCCGTTGGTCTGGGTCAACCCCCCCTGGGCCAGCGAGGTTTCCCGCACGCGGGCCGTGGCCATCGACAGCGACGGGGCCTCGCCGTCCAGTGCCTGGATGTATTCCGAAAAGATCACCCCTTCGGCGCGATAGCCGGTGGTGGCGGTGTTGGCGATGTTGTTGGCCACCACGCGCATTTCGGCCAGCAGGCCCGATTGCCGCGTCAGCGTGGCGTAAACGGCGTTATCCATCACCCCCCCGCGATCATCGGTGCGAGCGTGTCGCGGAAATAGCTGACCAGCGCTTGGGTCATGAACCCCATCGTCATCCAGAACACCGCCACGATGGCAGCCATCTTGGGCACAAACGTCAGCGTCATTTCCTGCACCGAGGTCAGCGCCTGAAACAGGCCGATCACCAGACCGGCGGCCAGCGCCACGGTCAGGATCGGCATCGAGATCACCACCGCGACCCACAGCCCCTGGCGCAGGGTGTCAAAGAACAGCGATTCGTCCATCGGCTACACCGGCATCCGCAGGATTTCCTGATAGGCCTCGACCACCTTGTTGCGCACCGTCACGGCGGTTTCGACGGCCAGTTCGGTCTGGGTCAGCGCCTGCACCAGCGCATGCGGATCGGCACCTGACGTCATCGCCGCCATCGCGGTTTCCTCGCTGGTGCGCAGGGTCTGGGCAAAGCTGTCGGCGGCCTGCCCCAACCGCGCCTCGGCCCCCAGACCGGGTTGCGGTGCGGTGGCGCTGCGGGTGGCGGCATAACGTTCGGCGACAAGGGACGGGTTCAGTTGCATGGGTGGATTCTCCTATCCGTGCGGGGGGTTAGCGGCGCAGCAGGTCGATCAGCGCGCTTGACATCTGGCGCACCTGTTCGAACATCTTCAGGTTCGCCTCGTAACTGCGCGACGCTTCGCGCGCGTCGGCAATCTCGACCAGCAGATTGACGTTGGACCCATCATAGTGGCCGGTATCATCGGCCAGCGGGTTGGAGGGGTCATAAATCTCTTCCAGATCGGTCTGGTCCAGCCGGATCGGACCGGTAGCGACGGCGGCGGGCGCATCGCGGCGCAGCATCTCGGTCTGAAAGGTTATCAGTTTGCGCCGGTAACCCGGCGTGTCGGTGTTGGCGATGTTTTCGGCGACATGGCGCAGGCGGGCTGATTGCGCCTCCATCCCGCTGGAGGCGACAAGCAGGGCATCGGACAGGCTGTTCATGATCTAGCGTCCCAGGCTGGTGCGGATGACGTTCATCGTGTGCCGCCAGATCGCCAGCGCCCGCGAATGGTCGCGTTGCGCCTCGACCGAGGCGAGCATCTCGCGTTCGATCGCGACGGAATTGCCATCGGGCGAGGGTTCGCCGGAGGTTTCGACGGCGGTGGCGCGGCTGCCGGGCATAGGGGCGATGTGGCCGGGCCGGGTCTGGCGCAATGGCGCGGCCCGGTCGAGTTCGGACACGAAATCGGGCATCGCCTGGGCGCGATAGCCCGGCGTATCGGCATTGGCGATATTGCCCGCCACAATCGCCTGCGCGGCACCGGCATGGCGCGCAAGGGCCGCCGAGGTCCGGAACAGGACCAGATTCTCATACATCGGGGCTTCTCCCTCGATTGGCTTCAACACGTCATTAAGCCTGATTCCTTAAGGATGGGTTGTGCGTAACCCGGCACAGGGGGCCTTGATGACGATCACCTTGAACGACCCGCTGCTGGCGCGGATGACGGCGGCGCTGGGCGGATTGCGCGACCGGTTTGCGTTGGGCCGCGTGGTCAGCGCCACCGGGGCGACACTGGCGGTCAGCGGGCTGACCCATGCGGCGCGGCTGGGTGACAGGGCGACATTGACCTTGGCCGGCGGCCCCGTCGCGGCCGAAATCATCCGGTTCGAGGGTGGGCTGGTGCACCTGTTGCCCGAAACCCCGGCCGAGGGCGTGTCGGTCGGCGACCCGGTCCGGTTGACGGGCGCACCGGTCTTTGCCCCCGATGATGACTGGATCGGGCGGGTGGTCGACCCGGATGGGCAACCGCTGGATGGGCGGCCCTTGCTGCCGGGCCTGACCGCGCGCCCTGTGCGCAGCGCGCCGCCGCAAGCCCAGGCCCGCCGTGCAATGGGGGCGCGGCTGGCGACCGGATATCCGGTGTTCGACACGCTGCTGCCACTCGCGCGCGGGCAGCGAATCGGTCTGTTCGCGGGGTCGGGCGTTGGCAAGTCCACCCTGCTGGCCGGATTGGCGCGCGGGGTGCAGGCGGATGTGATCGTGATCGGCCTGGTCGGCGAACGCGGCCGCGAGCTGCGCCATTTCGTCGAGGAGGTGCTGGGCCCCGACGGCATGGCGCGTTCCGTGGTGATCGCCGCCACATCCGACCGCGCACCGCAGGTGCGGCGGCGCTGTGCGTTGGCCGCGACGGCGGTGGCGGAACATTTCCGCGATGCCGGGCGGCAGGTTCTGCTGCTGCTGGACAGCATCACCCGCTTTGCCGAGGCGCATCGCGAACTGGCCGTCGCCGCGGGCGAGGCTGCGGCTTTGCGCGGCTTTCCCGCCTCGACCGGGGGGGCGATCGCATCCCTGTGCGAACGTGCCGGGCCCGGGATGGACGAGGGCGGCGATATCACGGCGGTCTATTCGGTGCTGGTCGCGGGTTCTGACATGGAGGAGCCGGTGGCCGACATGCTGCGCGGCGTGCTGGACGGCCATGTCGTCCTGGACCGCACCATCGCCGAACGCGGGCGGTTCCCGGCGGTAGATGTGTTGCGTTCGGTGTCCCGCTGCCTGCCGGCGGCGGCCAGCGCGACCGAAAACGCCCTGATCGCCGAGGCGCGGCGCTATCTGGGGGCCTATGACCGCGCCGCGCTGATGATCCGCGCGGGCCTGTACGCGGCGGGGTCGGACCCCGAGGTTGACGCGGGCATCGCCGCGAATGTGCCGTTGGAGCGGTTTCTGTCGATGCGCGATTCGGGCGGTGTGGCGGCCAGTTTCACCACCCTGCGTCAGGTGCTGACCGTGGCCAAGGCCCCGCACCGCACCAAACCCGCCCCCCGTGCCGAACCGGGCGCGGCCCCGGTCCGCAGATAGGCGGCGCGGGTGCGCAAGACCGGGCCGCAGGGGGGGCAGGGGGCCGCGGGGGACCGCAAGGGGCCGCAAGGGGGCCGCAAGGGGCCGCACAAAGTAGGGCCGCACAACGGGGCCGCACAAGGGGGCCCGCAAGGGGGGCCCGCAAGGGGGCCGCACAAGGGGGGCCGCAGGGGGCC
>Ga0105044_10007259_pt1 | contig 15245 bp, 10 predicted proteins | sample MAT01_FD_78092 | JGI IMG/M metagenome (GOLD analysis project Ga0105044, IMG submission 78092) | Freshwater microbial communities from Lake Fryxell liftoff mats and glacier meltwater in Antarctica - MAT-01 | ecosystem: Environmental > Aquatic > Freshwater > Ice > Liftoff microbial mat | place... | reverse complement strand
TCCTGAGAAGTTAATAAAAATGCGAGGATGGCTACTATTACCAGTTGCAGCGGATACTTTAAGGTACTCCAGTTACCATTGTCTTTGATCTGGTTTTTAATTTTCATTGCTTCCGAATTACCAATGGCGGTTAATATAAAATTGCGAAATCCTTTATTAAAAAGTTTTAGCGTTCCATCCGATTTTATTACCACTCCTTTTGCAATCAACATACTGAGGTTGTAATCATCAAAAGAGTTTACAAGGTTATCTTCCGCCAGATCGTACAACAGAAATTTTTCTTCTTTGGTAAGCGATTGCCAGATGTACATGTAAAAATAATGTGAACTCACCTGTAACTTAAATGCCAGTTCATCAAACTTTGCGATCCGTGTTTCTTCCGATAATTTTTTGCCCGCATTAAAAACAGGCCCTTGTGTATTTTTTAAAAAATAAGTATGATTGGTTTCCTGCCGTATAAGTTGTGCCGACCGGAAAGAAGGCCCCCGCTCCAAACAGATGTTTAACAGGTCATTCGTATTATTAATTTCAACTTCTTTCAACAGGTAGCCTTCTAATGCAGCAACGATGGTGAAAGGAAAGCTTTTAAAAGGAAGTATGAACTGACCATCGGGCATGGTTGTCGTTTTATCATTTTCATTTTTTATTGTCACCACTACACCTGGTACACCATTACCACTATTTTGATAAACAACATTACCAATCAATGGATCTTTGATTAAATAATCAGATTGCAACTGCATTGGTAAAACCACAATACGATAATGCCCTAATAAAACATGCCACCGTTCCAGGTTTTGGCTGGGCGTTGAGTTGTCGCCAGGGTTATTGAGGTAGTCAAGCGCTGAGTCAAGAAAAGCAACAGGATGAATGGTCGAAAGAATCACAATCTTACATCTATTCTCCAAAAACAAACGCTCCAGAAATTCCAGTTTAAAACGGTTGGAAAGTGCATCCTGAATATTGTATTCAAAATGATTTACAATGATCATTCGGTTCTTGCTGTTAAAGACCTGTTTTGTGTAGTCACCCCAAATAACCTTTTCCGCATCTTCGTTACCGCTCGACGGGATATTGATCAACTCCGCCATAAATACATTGCTCTTTTCATCATTGTCTTTATCATAAATGAATGGCAATCCATCATCCATCGTTATTTCGCAGTTTTGAATTTTATCCAGCAGGTATTTCTTTTTGCCTGCACCCGGCAAACCAATTACAAGCAACGGTTGGTCACGGTTTTTATTGATCAGCAATTCACTATCCAGTTGCTTCCATAAATCAAGTTCGGGCAGGTTAAGCGAAAATAATTTTTTGATAATACTGCTCATTACAAAATAAAACAGTACCAGTGATACTACCAGTACCAGCCAGAAAATACCCCCGTAAAAACTATTTTTCTTAAACACAGATGGGTAATGATAATTCAAATTTTCTGACTGCATCTTCAAATATTGCCCCGGTATTGCAGATTGCCGGTAAGAGACATTGCCCATATTTTTCAAGCAGGCTTCTGCCAGTAAATGATTGAAAAAAGAAGGCTGATCCAATGCGCCGGGAGCATAGAACTTATCTTGCCTGGTAGCTATTTCAGTAAGGAATAAACGAAACAGGTTGAAGCCGTAAATGGTATGGTTATCTTCTCTTGAGTAAGGGATCATTTGCTTTGCGATCGATTGCCCCTGAACGGTAAATGGCGATACCTGCTCAATGATGCTGCCATCGAAATATACGCCGTTCGATTGACTGCTAAGTTTTAAAATTGAGTCAGGTGATATCCCCGGAAACTTATTCATCAACCGGTTTGCAAAATCAATTTGCTTATAACGAACACCCAGGTTTTGCTCATAGTTATGCGAACTGATGTAAAAGAATACAACTGGTAATCCACTGGTGATAATTAACCGGGTAAGGGCCATCAGCGCAAAACTGCTGATGTAATTCCATCTGCCAAAGAACATTTTAAAGTTACCGGATACTTTTAGCCAGATGCCAACATCATAAATACTTTTGCGGATGAAATAAATGAACAGCCCCAGGCAGATAACCCCAATTTCGAAACCGGTAAAATAAAAGAAATTTCCTAAGTCCAGCACCTTATAGGCGAAGATTGTGATGATGGTAACAAATACGCACAAACAATAAATGGCCAATTTTTTAAACTGTAACACATTCCGTTTTTCTTCAGCATATCTTTTTGCAAAAATGGCATTCAGAAACAACGGGATAATTGTAACTGAAAACAACAACATAAAAAAGTAAAGAAAGAAACTCGTTTTCTGAAAGAATAAGATCAATAACAAAATGACACAGCTATTAAACACCACCGATAATAGGTATTCCTTTTCGCAGGAAACCTTTGGTCCGATCCAGGTTGTATCCAACAATTGCCGTTTGAAAAAAGACTTTTTAGCAGACACCAGAAAAATAGCAAATAACTGGATTACAAGAAAACCGAAGAAGAAAAACAGCATCAAAAAGGTAAAGCTATACGTCTCCAAATCCCGTGTTTCTTCATAAGCAGCGTCCTCAAAAATTACGATAAAATAAGGGAGACCACTTACCGGCTTAACTTTTACATAGTAATTGCCACCATAATATTTTGTAAAAAAACTACCCGCTGCGTTGGCATCAAGGCAACTTCTCAACTCATCGCTTTTAGAAAAAACCTCCAGTAAATTTTCATTCAGGTTTCGTACTGTATCCGAGTGATATAATACATTACCCTTGTGATCGGTTATGGCAAAAAGGAAGCCTGTTGGCAACACCACATTATTTAAACTATTTAAATTACAGGACAAGGCTGCAATAACCGGGTCTTCTGTAGTAGAACTTGCTGATCTTTTAGAGATAACTGACCGAAAAGTGCCACTGGTCCACGAAACAACCTGCTCTAAAAAAAAGCTGCCGGTGTCCTTGTTATTGAGCGGATACCCCCTATTTTCATTTACTCTTTTAAAGTAGTTCCGGGTTTTGAAATTACCAGACGGTGCATTCATTTTATCAACGGTCCAGTTAACTATTTCAGTACCATTTTTATCAAGCCAAAAAACCTGGTTAAGACTAATACCTTTGGCAACAGCACTTATTGCAGGCAACTCATCATCTGGCAAACCAGCATTTACAAATGCGATTGATTTTTTATCCAGGTTTACAATATTATGCTTGCCTTCCATTTTTGCAGCCAACGCATCAAACTGCTCCAGCTTATGATAGACCGTTTCAATTTCATGCTTAAAAGCATTGTGAATACCGTTGGCCAGGTTACTTTTCGAATCGCTGTTTTCGGGCGGGCGAAACGGGAGGTTGTAATTAAAGAAAATAAAAAAGGCCAGTGACACGAGTATCATGGAAATAAAAATAGAGGCGATTCCATCCAAAGCAGTCAACCGGTCTTTACTACCCATCTGGTATAGTTTAAGCCACGGAAATGCAACCATCCCAATCAGCATAATGGTTGCCAATAAAAACATAAGTTGTGTAGGTAACTGGCTCTTTTCATTTTGGTAATGTTTGTCGGATAATAATCCAGCAATGATCCATTCATTGTTGGCATCAAAGCCAACCGGCTGCAAAAACATTTTATAAGCTGTACCGCTAATTACCTGGCTGCGAACACCTGAACTCCCCATCCCGTTTTTAAGACCCAGCAAAGAGTCTTCTTTAACATAACTAATTCCAGCCGGAAAGCTCTCATACACAGGCTTACCTTTGCTAAAAACCACATAATCATCAAACACATCTTTGGGAAGTAAAAATTTTATAAATTGCTCAAAACTAAATTTCATCCCAATTGCATAAGCTTTGATGTCCTGGTTTTCCCGCCGCTCCTGCCTGGTTAAAAGTAAGCGGATCTCCCTTGTGTCATTGTTTACATGGATGGTGTATGCACTGTCCAATACAAGACTATCTCCCAATAAACCACGTGCCGGAGAAACAATAACAGAGGGCGTTGTGAGCCTGAAACTGGCCGAGGAATATTCATTGATATACCTGGTTAGATTTCTACGGTCATCCTCATTTGCATATTGATAATTCGAAAGGAGGTTATTTAACAATGAAATGCTGTTCTCAATTTTGGCATGAATATTCCGGTCAATATTTTGCAATGCGTTAAACCGCTGCTCATCTATCCTTTTTTCGTTGTAAGGCAGGTAGATAAAAAAATAACCTGCGCCTAAAAATAGCAGGATTATTAAAGTAACTAAAACGGCAGACTGGCTTTTATTGATCGAAAAAAATTTCATACAGACGTTATTGATATGCTGAACAAAGACGAAATTGGTCATCCAATAAAATGGTATTGTTCCTGTGGTTTAGAAACTGAAATGAGCGGATGGTTGATCCGGAAAAATCTTTGACAGAAAGTAAGGAGCTCCTTCGCAGGCATTGGTTACATCGCTAACATAATGCCTTAAAGTGATAAATGCAAGTATTGAAAGGAAATACTTACTGGCATACAATTCAGCAGAAGCGCTTAAAAGGAAAATATTTATCTAATTGGCCCACGTTTATCATGCAAAAAATTAACAAAAGGGTAATATTGAATCGATATTAAACCTACAATTTTGCAACAATTATAAATCCTAGCTTTTGAGTGTAAATCACCACATCCTGTCAGCCAAAGATTTCGGCAAAAATTTCCAGTGGGGCGTAGCAATTGCTGCAGCTCAAAATGAAGGTGCAGCCAGTGAAGACGGCAAAGGGCGTTCTATCTGGGATGTTTATTCAAAGGGAAGCCGAAAGATAAAAGGAGGTGGTACACCTGCGGTTGGTTGTGATTTTTATCACCGCTATAAAGATGATCTTTTATTGGTGAAGGCTTTGGGATTCAATGTATTTCGCTTCTCAATTTCCTGGGCTAGAATATTACCTGACGGAACCGGCAAGGTAAATAAAGACGGTATTCATTTTTATCACCGGGTGATTGAAGAATGCCTTAAACTCGGCTTGACACCCTACGTAACAATATACCATTGGGATCTGCCATATGAACTGGAAAAGAAAGGTGGCTGGACCAACTACTATGTCAATAAATGGTTTAACCGGTTTGTAACGGTGTGTGCTGAAGCTTATGGAGATACCGTAAAAAACTGGATCATCATCAACGAGCCTTCTGGCTTTACATCCTTGGGTTATATGTTGGGCAAACATGCCCCCGGCAAAATGGGACTTGATAATTTTTTACCCGCCATTCACCATACCGCATTGGCCCAGGCGGAAGGCGCACGTATCATTCGGCAACTGGTGCCCAATGCACATATTGGCACTACTTTTTCCTGCTCGCAGGTAATCCCCTGGTCTGATAAAAAGGAAGACATTGCAGCGGCTAACCGGGTGGACATTTTAATGAACCGTTTGTTCATAGAACCGGCACTTGGCAAGGGTTACCCGGTGGATGATTCCTTTAAATTTTTGGAGAAATTACAACTGCACAACAAAACCTGGAAGTACACCAAACGGCTGCATTTTGACTTTGACTTTATAGGATTGCAGTATTATTTTCCGGTAGTGGTTAAGTACAATGCGCTGATACCGTATGTGCAGGCAACTGAAGTAAAAGCAGCCAATAGGAAAGTACCACATACTGCAATGGGATGGGAAATTAATCCGGATAGTTTTTACCGGACCATCAAAAGAATCTGGCTGCATGGTGGTGTGAAAGAAATTATCATTACCGAAAACGGATCTGCTTTTAAAGATGAAATTAAAAATGGCGTTATAGCGGATGATGCAAGAATCGATTATTTTCAGCAGCACCTGCAGGCGGTGTTAAAAGCAAAAAAAGAGGGGGTGAATATTAAAGGCTATTTTGCCTGGACATTGATGGATAATTTTGAATGGAGTGAAGGCTACCAGGTAAGGTTTGGACTGGTGCATGTAGATTTTAAAACCCAATTGCGTACCATCAAAAATTCAGGTTACTGGTGGCGGGATTTTTTAATAACCCCGATCAGTTCACATATCGAAAAGTCGGTTACGAAAGTGGACTCCTAGGAACCTACAATCTTGCTACTTAATCCATCAAGGCAGCATGGAAGCACATTAATCGAAAGACAAAAATTTTTCGGGTTGCACCTGTAATAATTTTGGCGAAACTTCATTCAGGCATTCCCCATTCAAGACTTTTTCATACAGTTCGATATATTGAATAGCCATTTTATCAGCAGTGAAATGATCCATCACATATCGATGGCAGGCAGTTCTGTCAAAATCATCAATATTTTTAATTGCGTCTACCAATTTATCTTTTTTGGCAGAAAGAAATCCAACTCCCGCCGGTATTAACTCAGGTAAAGACCCATAAGGAGTTGCAATTACCGGGCAACCAAAATAGAGGCTTTCAATCAATGCAATGCCAAATGGTTCATGCCACAAAACAGGGAACAACAATCCTTTGGAGCCATTGATAATTTTATTTTTTTCGTCGCCACCTTTCATACCATTAAAATGTGTGTTCCTATCAAAGGTTAAGCGAATACCCATATTGAAATTAAACCGCACACCACCGATTACCTCCAAAGGTACACCTGCCTTTCGGGCAACCTTAATGGCACCTCGTACATTTTTTACCCGCCATGCAGCATCTGCTAAAAAGTCAATATATTTTCTTTTAGAAGATAAATCCTGCTTACCATAATCTTCTATATCAATACAATTGTGTACGAAACATTCGCTCCCGTATCGGCTGGCATGATTGCTGGAAACGAAAACCGTATTTTTATCAAGGTCAATTATTTCTCCTACATTACCATGCAACGTAATGATGTAAGGCTTCACTGGTTTTTCACCCATAAATGAAGAGAGGTGCACTACGTCTACTGATTCGGGTACCTGGTTGTTAAATGATATGGCTGGATCCCATTCGTACACCTTTGCAAACGGACAAGAAGAACCTTTAGCCACTAGGTAAGAAACCTGGTACCCCATCTTTACAAGCATCTTTCCCAACCACCAGATTACCCGTTCTGTACCGCCATACTTCAATGCCGGAATTACTGAATTATTTACCAAAAGAATGTGCATGTTAAAATATTATTTACCGGTAAAATTTCAATGTCAATTAGTCTTCCAATTGCCATTGCGTGAAAAGCAGCATGAAGGTCAACCTTTATTATTATCAGGCCCAAATATATTAAATATACTATTGGACAGAGGTGGCGTACCTTCATTTTGCCTAAACAAATACCTACGCAACTCATTAATTTTTTATATGCAACACGTATTGATAGATGGAATAAAATATGACCTGCCAGCCCTGGAAAAAGATTGCTGGCATCGGCTTGTAAATGGAGCCGTACAAGGCAGGAACCCCATGCACAATGCGACTGTTGCCAATCTGGGCGAGGCGGGCATTAATATGCGAACGGTAGTATTGCGAAAAGTGTCACCCATTGAAAAGCGATTGACTTTTTATACGGATATCAGAAGTGGTAAATGGGGAGAAATTGAGCAGGACAATTCAATCAGTTGGCTACTGTATGATGCTGCTGCACGCATACAAATAAGAGCCAGTGGATTGGCGAGTTTACATCAAACAGATGAATTGGCAGACCTTGCATGGAGCAGTAGTAATGTATTGAACAGGAAAAACTACCTGAGTGTACTTGTCCCCTCGGCAGCCACTTTGAATCCGGTAAGCGGACTAATACAGGAAATGGAATCGGAAGAAATAACACTTGAACAAACAGAAGAAGGAAGGAAAAATTTTGGCGTAATTACTACCCAAATAAAATGGATGGAATGGCTTTGGCTAAACGGCAGTGGACATAGACGAGCAAGTTTTGTTTATGATGAAGCCGGAAAATTTACTGCCAACTGGCTGGTGCCTTAGGTCTTTATCAAATGTATAATTGCAAATTATTTTATTCATACCAACTGAAATGCTTCGGCTGTTTCTCCATTCTTGTTTTTTACAGTAATCTTATCCCAATATTCTTTTGGTTATCAATGTTCATTGTATCGGCATTAATATCCAGCATTATGTTAAGCCTAAAGTTATAACTCGAATTTTAGGCACTAATTACACGAATTAACCAATACAGGAAAAAAAAGACCCTTCACAGAACCACCTCATGCAAATAAGATTACGCAAATGCTTACTATCCGAAGAACTCCCCTTTAGGGGTTGGGGGCATGTATTGCCTTTATCCCCTCCGGTTCAAAAGAAATTTTCCGCTGCCGGTAGAGATTACCGGTCGTCATTTTGAAAGTCTTTTTGCTCATACCGAAAAAGTCATAAATATCTTCTGGTTTACTTTTATCATGATAAGGCAGGTAGCCTTCATTTTCACCTAACAACCGAAGTATTTTTTGGGACTCATCTTCTACCCTGTTGTAGCCTGGCTTTCCTGCTGCCACATCAATTCTAAAACGGTCGGCCTTATCATTGCTTTCAGGATAAATCTTTTTTATAAATCCGGGAAACTTATCCCCCACCTGGATATTACGATAAATTTCATTAAAATGAATTACGCCGGTGTGCTGGTTGTTGATGATGCAAACATACCCGATATCTGTGCGGCGGTAAACGATTAAATCTACCACTTCTAATTCCTTTACCGTTAGCTCCTCATTGCTTAAATAAGGCTCCAGTTTTTCGGTAGCAGCAATCCTGCCGGTTTGTTCATCCAGGTAAATTTTTACCAGATAGTCACCATTGGGTCGCATACCTGATATTTGCTTGGATGTAGGCACAAAAATATCCTTCATCAACCCCATGTCAAGAAATGCTCCATGCTCGGTAACTGAAATCGCTCTCATCTTTACGATATCGCCCATTACACCTTTTGGTCTCTGGGTAGTTGCAATGATTCTGTCTTCCCCATCATGGTATAAAAATACTTCCAGTTCGTCTCCGATGGCAGTAGCAGTTGGCACGAAACGCTTGGGTAATAAAATGCCATCCGCACCATCGTCTAAATACAGGCCGAAATCTACCGCACGTATTACTTTCAATAAATTGTATTCGCCTAATTTAACCATGTTGAAAAAATTAAAATGATGAATGATGAATGCATTCTCAACGAAGCAAAATATTTACTCAAGTGATTGAGATGCTAAAATAAAGACAGACGAAAAAACGAAAACTCAAAACACTAAACAGTAAACAATGGTACACTAAACCTTATCTCCAAGGTTAAACAATCCCTCTACAAATTGCTGCTTATTAAACACCAGCAAGTCAGTTGCCTTTTCTCCTACCCCTATAAATTTTACCGGTATTTTAAACTGGTGTGCTATTGCCAATACCACGCCGCCTTTCGCTGTGCCATCCAATTTGGTAATTGTTAGTGCAGTTACGTCTGTTGCTGCTGTAAAATGTTTGGCCTGCTCCAATGCATTCTGCCCTGTACTGCCATCCAATACCAACATTACTTCGTGTGGCGCTTCCGGAATTACTTTTTGAATGACTCTTTTTATTTTTGTAAGCTCATCCATTAAATAAGCTTTGTTATGCAACCGTCCCGCAGTGTCAATGATGATTACATCAACATTTTTGGCTACCCCGCTAATAATGGTATCGTAAGCCACCGATGCAGGATCACTCCCCATTTCCTTTTTCACAATCGGCACATTGGTACGTTCACTCCAGATAGTCAACTGGTCTACAGCGGCTGCACGAAAAGTATCCGCAGCACCTAATAAAACGGACTTCCCTGCCTTTGAAAAATTATGGGCCAATTTACCGATCGTGGTAGTTTTACCAACACCGTTTACCCCTACTACCAAAATAACATGCGGTTTGTGACCGACGGGTAATTCATAATTTTCGTAGCTTGTATCCTGCGGAGCAGTAATCAATACATTTTCAATTTCACTTTTCAGGATGGCATTCAATTCGCCAGTTCCTATATATTTATCCCTTGCAACTCGCTTTTCAATGCGATTAATAATTTCCACCGTTGTTTCAATACCCACATCTGCACTCACCAATGCATCTTCCACATCATCCAGCACTTCTTCATCTACCGTACTTTTCCCAGCAATGGCTTTCGTGATTTTGCTAAAAAAACCTTCCCTGGTTTTTTGTAACCCATGGTCCAGGGTTTCCTGCTGCTGCTTTTTACCGAAGAGTTTATCGAAAAGTCCCATGCCAAATGACCCCCAATCGGGGGATTTTGTTTGTTGGTTATTTTAAAATTAAGCGCCCTTTTGCCCTATTCAACGGCTTAGGGTGGAAATTAAGAAAGCTGTCCTGATAAACCAGGACAGCTTTTTATATATTAATTCTCTTAATGGAAAATTATTATTGACCTAAATGTTCCTTGATCTTGTCTTTGTGAACAATAGATTCTTTGAAAGTGTAAGCACCGGTTTTAGGACTACGTACGGCACGTATTACTTTTGTCCAGTTTTTAGCATCGGCTGCCGCTTTCTGGTCCTTGGTTTTAATCGCTGTTTTAGCTGCTTTTGCCATGACTATATATTTTTATTAATGTGCTAATGTGCTAATGTGCTAAAATGCTAACTGTGCTGTATTTGATTAGCACATTAGCACATTAGCCAATTGGCTAATTACTTGATTTCTTTATGTACTGTTACTTTCTTTAAAATTGGGTTGAATTTTTTCAACTCCAGTCTTTCAGGGGTGTTTTTCTTATTCTTTTTGGTGATGTAGCGACTTGTACCTGCTTTACCGCTGGCTTTATGTTCTGTACACTCCAAAATAACCTGAACCCTGTTACCTTTCTTTGCCATTGTTGTTTATTTTATTATTACCCTTCCACGTGTGGAAGACTGGGATTTAAATTTTTTCGCCAGCAGCTCTCAGTCCTTTTACAACTGAAAACAAGCCGTTCTTGTTGATTGTGCGTATAGCTTCGGAAGAAACTTTTAGCGTTACCCACTTATCTTCTTCTGCCAGGAAGTAACGTTTGGTTTGCAAATTCGGCAAAAACCTACGTTTTGTTTTTATGTTTGAATGCGATACTTTGTTACCCGTAATTGGCCTCTTACCTGTAACTTGACATACTCTAGCCATATACTAATTTTTTGGACGGCGAAGGTAACGAAACAATTCGAATTTGAAGAAAGCTTTTTCTTTTTTTTTTTAACCTTCACTGCATTCGTGCAAAGAAAGGTGCAATTGCCTATCAATTGAAACTTTTTATTTCTAAAATTACCAAAGCTGATCCGAAAATGTTGGTCGATAATGGAAACGGTTGTTGTTATTGATAAACGAAACAATAAAAAAATCTTCCTTCCCGTAAACCAGTATTGGTCAAAAAAAAAGCGAACTTATTAAACTTCTACCGCCGCCGGTTGCCCAGCCAAACCCGGCCAGTTTGAAGTAACACAGATAAGATGATTAACCCAACGCCAATATAAAAATGAATATCCAGCAATTTATTTTCCTTAAAAATGATAAACGCAAGGATGATTCCATAAACCGGTTCCATATTGTAAGCGATGTTCGCCGTAAAAGGTGAAATCTTTTTAAGCGCATTTAATTGCAAATCGAAACACAATACGGTACAAACGCAAGCCAGGATCGCTAACCAAAACCAATCCATTGCAGTTGGAATGTAATAAATGGCAGGAAACTGCCATAAATAAAATGGTATTAAAATAGTTAACGCAACAAAACCTCCCCCCAACTCGTACAATGTAAGTGCAGCCGGGCTAAACTTTACCAATAGCTTTTTATTAAAAATCGGAAAAAGCGAACTGCCCACTGCCGAAATGATCCCAAAAATAATTCCTGTTTTATATTGGGGATGAAAATCGAATATGATGAAGATGCCGCCAATTGCCAGCAGCCCCAATAAAACCTCCACCAGCATGACCCTTCTTTTAAAAACAAGTGGTTCAAAAAAGGCCGTAAAGAACCCGGAAGCGGAAAAGCAGACGACTGCAATGGAGACATTGCTATACTTAACACTACCGTAAAAAGTAACCCAGTGAAAGGCAACGATAACGCCCACACCCAATATTTTCACCATATCTTTCAGTGGAATGAATTGCAGTTGCTTTTTAAAATACATGAGTAATGCCAGCACAACAACGGTGATTAATAATCTGTACCAAACCAGCAGTCCTTCGTTGAGTCCGATGAGTTTACCCAATATTGCAGTGAAGCCCGCTAAGAAGACGGCGATATGTAACTGGATAAAAGCTTTGCGCATGGCTGCAAAGATAAGGAGCCGAAAGTTGGAGGCTGCGGCACCAACCAATACTAAAAAGACACCTGTTAGTGGTGAAAATACCTGCAACAAAATCATTTTCCTGAACCGTAGATCGTAAGCCCACTTTTCCAGTATTGGAATACCATAACAGGGACCCCGCCATCAAAAAAATGATAAATAACTGTAAACTAACTACTACAAAGAACAAACTAATTATATTTGCCCTCCCGATAGGTATCGGGATATAACCAACAACTATATGACTTTTAAACGTATCAACAACATTACAGGCTGGATCGTGTGCCTGGTTGCCTGCACTGTTTACATTATGACAATGGAGGCCACCGGCAGTTTCTGGGACTGTGGAGAATTTGCTTCCAGTGCCTATAAACTACAGATTCCGCATCCACCGGGCGCACCATTGTTTGTGCTGATCGGTCGCTTATTCATGGTGCCTTTTGATCCGCAACATGCGGCTACCGGTGTTAATCTGATGAGCGCTTTGTCAAGTGGATTTACCATTCTGTTCTTATTTTGGAGCATTACCCATTTTGCTAAAAAACTGGTAAGATCCGGTAACAATGAATTAAATGGCGAACAAATGTTTGCCGTAATGGCCGCTGGTGCCATCGGAGCACTGGCTTATACTTTTTCTGATTCATTCTGGTATAGTGCTGTAGAAGGCGAAGTGTATGCGTTATCTTCTTTTTTTACAGCCATCGTTTTTTGGGGCATGCTTAAATGGGAAGATGCCGTTACAGAAGAACAAAAGAAAGGCATCACCGGGCATTTTACAAGTGCCGACAGATGGCTGATCCTTATATTTTACCTAATGGGACTTTCCATTGGTGTGCATTTACTGAATTTGCTGACCATCCCGGCAATGGTGATGATCTATTATTACAAACGCTACAAAGTAACCAATTGGGGAGTTGTAGCCGCGTTTTTAATTGGTTGTGTTCTGACCGGCTTTATACAGAAAGCAGTGATTCAATGGACCATTAAAGGTGCCGGCAATTTTGATATCTTATTCGTGAATGATTTTGGAATGCCTTTCTTTACAGGATTTGCTTTTTTCTTTATATTGATTGGCGTATTGATATTTTTCGGTTTGCGCATCGCCGTAAAAAATAATTGGAATTTCCTTCGGTTGGGACTTTGGAGTTTTGCGTTTATGCTGTTAGGATACTCTACCTATTTTACCACGTTGATTCGCTCAAATGCAGATCCGGTAGTAGATATGTTTAATGTTGACAACCCGGTAAACCTGGTCGGTTATCTTGGTCGTGAGCAATATGGCGACTGGCCTATTTTAAAAGGGCAGGATTTTACAGCAAACCCTTCTGAGCAGGAGGTAGTAGAAACTTACATTAAAGGCAAAGATCAATATGTAAAAAATGGCCGTAAAATGGTAACGACTTATGCCTCGGAAGATCAGCATATTTTTCCACGCATGTGGGACCAAAGCAATGACCAGGGGCATGCGGATTACTATGCAAGTTTTGCAGGTATTGGAAAGGATCCAAAGACGGGTGAATATATGGGTACGCCCACCATGGCTGATAATATCAGCTTCTTTGCACAATACCAGCTTGGCTGGATGTACCTGCGTTATTTCATGTGGAACTTTGCAGGTAAGCAGGATGATGTACAAGGTGTAGTAATGAATAATGTAAGAGATGGCAACTGGAAAACCGGTATTTCATTTTGGGACAATGCACGGCTGGGCGATCAAAAATATATGCCGGACAGCATGAAGCATAACAAGGCCAATAATAAACTTTTTGCCTTACCGCTTATCTTGGGCTTACTGGGTATTTTCTATCATTTTAAGAAAAATGACAAAGATGCGATGGTAGTTGGACTATTGTTTTTCTTCACCGGTATCGCAATTGTTTTGTATTTGAATATGGCAGGTAACCAACCTCGTGAGCGTGACTATGCATTCGTAGGTTCCTTCTACGCTTTTGCTATTTGGATTGGCCTGGGAGTACTTTTTGTGAAAGAACTGTTTGCCAAATACATGAGTGGCACGATTGCCAATTATGCTGCTGCAGCCCTTTGTGTATTGGCTGTGCCGATGATCATGGCCAACCAGGAATGGGATGACCATGATCGTAGTCAAAAAGTATTGGCAAGAGATCTTGCGATTGACTACTTGGAAAGTTGTGCGCCGAATGCATTGGTGATATCTTTTGGAGACAATGATACCTATCCATTGTGGTATGCCCAGGAAGTAGAAGGTGTGCGAAGAGATATTCGTGTGATCAACTCCAGTTTATTGGGTACCGACTGGTACATCAACCAATTGCGCTATAAACTAAATAAGAGCGATCCAATGGATCCGATCTGGAGTGCCGCACAAATAGAAGGCGCTAAAAGAGATGTTGTTTATTATGCACCAAGACCGGGTGTAGATCCAAATCAATATATGGATCTTTATACGATGATGAAGGACTGGGCCGGAAGTGATGAAGCCGGAAAAATCGAATTACGCAATGGTGACACCTTAAATGTTTTTCCAACAAAAAAGGTATTCATTCCGGTAGATACTGCATTGGTACGCCGTAATGGAACCGTTAATGCCGGCGATAGTGTATTAACTGAAATGAGGTTTGATATTCCAAAAACTGCCCTGTTTAAAAACGATGCAGCCATTTTAAATTTGATCGCTGCCAATAAATGGAAGCGTCCCATCTACTTTACATCTGAATACAGGGAGCTTGGGTTTGGTGCTTACCTTCGTCAGGATGGCTTAACCAACAGATTGGTACCCGTTGCCAACAGTCCGGTTAACAAAGATTGGGTGTATGATAAAATGATGAACAAATTTGTGTTTGGTAATGCAAATGTATCCGGTGTTTATTTTGACGAGGAAAACAGGCGGCATTTAGGTAGTATCCGCCTGGCCTATGCGCAGGCAGCAGGCAACCTTGCTGACAATGGCAGAAAAGAAGAAGCGAAAAAAATGTTGCAGAAAGTTGATAAAGGCATGCTGGAAGAAAACTATGGTTATGGCATGGTTTCCCGTTATCAGCAACACAATTACATTTCGTTGCAATTTTTAGAAGCCTGCTACAAAGCTGGCGATACAGCCCTTGCAGAAAAAGTAAGCCG
>Ga0105044_10007258_pt1 | contig 15249 bp, 10 predicted proteins | sample MAT01_FD_78092 | JGI IMG/M metagenome (GOLD analysis project Ga0105044, IMG submission 78092) | Freshwater microbial communities from Lake Fryxell liftoff mats and glacier meltwater in Antarctica - MAT-01 | ecosystem: Environmental > Aquatic > Freshwater > Ice > Liftoff microbial mat | place... | reverse complement strand
TTAAAGGATCTGGTGTTGCTCAAAATCGAATTAATGCTACCGATCGCTATATGCTAATTACTCAAAAATTTATCGGGGAATCAACTGAAAATATCCAAACAATAGCCCCTAAAACGGGGCGTTATCTCGAAAAACACGCACAATATCTAGACAATCGCAAAAGCAAAATTTATCAGCAAAATCCTCGATTTGCGATTTTTGGAGTGGGCGATTATACCTTCAAACCTTGGAAAATTGCGATCGGCGGGCTTTATAAAAAATTGGAGTTCAGGTTGATCGGTGAAATCGCTAATAAACCTGTGATTTTTGATGATACTGTTTACTTTCTCAGCTTTGACGATGAGGGAGTTGCACGTCAAACTTTTGAGCTTTTGAATTCATCGACTGCAATTAAGTTCTATTCTGCGATCGTATTTTGGGATGAAAAGCGTCCGATCAAATCCAGTGTCTTAAATTGTCTAAATTTGGCACTGCTGGCAGATTCGGAGTTTATTCTACAATCTGATAAACAGGCCGACATCCCGACAATATACTGTGCAAATTGACGACATTTCCGATTACTGCGATCGCAGGTGCTGCAAATCCAGTCACTTCAACTTGCTCTACAATTGTAGCTAAAGTCCCGATCAATTCTTCCTGTTCCGGCCGCGTTCCCCAACGCACTAAAGCTATGGGCGTTTCCGCACTCAATTCGGCTGCTGTCAACTGGTCGATGATGTATGGTAAATTGTGAATCCCCATGTATATTACAATGGTTTCGGAGCCACGCGCGATCGCCTGCCAATTTACTTCTGGTCGATATTTTCCCGCAGATTCGTGACCGGTGACAAAGGTAACAGACGAACTGTACGATCGATGTGTTAACGGAATTCCCGCATAAGCAGCCGCTGCAATCCCAGAAGTTACACCGGGAACGACTTCTACAGAGACTCCAGCTTTGACCAAATCTTCCATTTCTTCGCCACCACGGCCGAAGATAAACGGATCTCCGCCTTTGAGACGGACAACTATGGCATTATCTTGAGCTTTTTCGATCAATAGCTGAGTAGTTTCGTCTTGTATTAGCGAATGACGGCCGCGACGTTTCCCCGCATCAATTCGTTCTGCTTGCGGATTGATTGACTCCAAAATTTGAGCACTGACTAAAGCGTCGTAAATCACGACATCGGCACACTCTAATAAAGCTTTTCCTTTCAGCGTCATCAAACCCGGATCTCCTGGCCCTGCACCTACTAAATACACCTTACCCACAGACATTTTCACCTCTTCTTTTTCTATTACTTCCTGTGTGTCTTCGCGGTTCATTTTTGAATTAACTCCCCAATTAAGTCTGCTAATTCTACACTTGCGCCGAAAGGATTTGCCAGATGCAGTTCCGCCGTGGGAAATTGCGGCTTTAACTGTTCGAGAGTTTTCGCGATCGCATCTGTAATTCCTCCATTAAATAAGAAGTATGGCACAATTCCTATTTGCTGCTGTCCATCACGAACTAAACTGTCAATTCGTTCTTCCAAACTCGGCTTTACCGACCAATAAGCGGTAACAGCGCCGACTTTGCTAGCTATTTCCTCAACTGTCGAGTTGCCTCCCGGACGGCGACTACCATGAGATAGTAAAATCCATTTGGGCGAACTCGAATTGGGGAGAAAAGCCACCTCTTGCATCTGAGTTTTCACCAAGTTAGTTAAGCCTGCTTCTTGGGTTCCCAAATGCGGCTGCAATTCAATTTTTAGCTTGGAAGAAAGGGTTTGTCTGGCAATTTCTACTTGGGTGGGAATATCTTCGGCGACATGAACTCCCGGTAATAAAAATATGGGTAAGATTTGGAGTTCTGTCAATCCGAGGGAGAGGGTATGTTCGGCAAAATGGCAAATTTGCTCGTGCAGGGGCGCGCCCAACTCTAAGGTAGCGGTTCCAACTGGGGGAACAGAGGAAGCGACAGAATTGCTCAAAGTTGGTAAATTTTGAGACAGTAGTTGAGCTAGATTTTCCAGGGCTAGTTGGGGTCTGGGGTCGCGACTGCCGTGAGATACTAATAAGTAGGTCGATCGCAATTTCAATATTTTAATAGGGATGTGATCTTAATGGTCGATCGGGATATTCGATAATTATAACATCTCCGAGTCCAAACTACTAAAAAAACAGAACAGCCAGAGCCCCGACAACTTCTGCGAAGTCGGGGCTCTAAGTTACCGAATATTCTAATTAACCTTGAGGAGCCGGATCAGCGATATACTTGAAAGTCGGTTCAGAGTTCCAAGAGCCGCGTTCGTCCTTGCCATTTGAAGACAGGTTAAAGTAAAGATCCACAGTCGAATCTGGCGGAATATTGCCGAACAGCGGATCGGTAAGTTTGCCCATAGATTCCAGAGCTTTCATAAACATTTGAGTGTGAGAAATTTCGCGAGTCAGCAAAAAATGCAGCGTCTTTTTCGTCCCCTCATCTGGTGCCAGCTTAATCAATGCTTCGTAGGTTTGGCGAGCTCCGGCTTCGGCACTGATATTAGCGCGCAAATCACGGACAACATCGCCACCTTCGTTGACATAAGCTCCCGTCCAAGCTTGACCTTGGCTATCCAACAAGTGTGGCCCTACACCTCGCACAGCAAACAAAGTGCTCTTATAAGCTTCTGTTTGGTCAACGTTTTTGGTGTGAGCTTCGATCAGTTTGCCAACCATTTCTAAGTGGCTAAATTCTTCCAGCGCAATATCTTGCAGCATATCCTTAATCCCTGCATCTTCACAGTGAAAAGACTGCACCCAGTATTGCAGAGCTGCTGTCAGTTCTCCGGTTGCTCCGCCAAACTGTTCTAGCAGCAGTTGGGCAAAACGGGGGTGAGCTTCGTCTACTTTCACCGCAGACATTAATTGTTTTTTATGAAAAAACATGGCTTGATATCTCCACTTAGTTCTGTTGTTAAAGTCCGAGGATTTCAGACTTTATCTGTGTTCACCTTCGTCATCTATTGTGCGATGGGCGATCGGCTAAAACCTCGGTCGTTAGATACATCTAGCAGCAGCAATTTCTCTGCTTTATGGCATAGTTTAAATTAGAAAAAATACTTACTTAGCAGGTAGACGAAATCAAAACTTAGGTATCTTATTACTGCACTCGGTTAATCTTGCGGACATGGCATCCATATGTCGCAGCCAATGAACGCCACCTACCCAACTGCGAGATGGCAAATGTCCTGGAGGTGATTTATAGCTGAATTTAAATTGTCCTGAAGCAGTAGCAGAGTTGTATGTCGGCCAGTTTATCCGATCGCAAAATCTGACATAATCTCCCTTAACGCTTCCGTAGATTTGCTTTTGGACGCTGAAACCAAACCGATCTTGACTGTATTGCATCCAAAGGCGATCGACTATTTGCAAATCTTCGCACGGTAACTGGTAAATCTGGCTCTTGTCTAGTTGAGTACCCGCTGTCATGGAGAGAGATTGACACAGGAGCGCCCAAGTTTCTTGATCTGCTTCTTTCCACTTTTTATTTGACAAATGATCGCGCAATTTGGTGTAATCAGCACCTGTGGCTGAAATCAAATTAATTTCCAAATTAAAGTTCACATAAAAACCAAAGATTTCTTGCGAAGTAGTGAATATTTTTGTTGGCAAAGTATGAGATTCGGGAGTTTTTAGTAAATTAAATTTAGCCGATTTATTGCTATTAGTTATATTGGGAATAATTAGAGTTTTCTGCGAGATAGAGTTGGGGTTAAGTATATTTAATACTGTATTGATATCTTGCAAAACTTCGACGGCAAAACTGTATCGCTGATTGAGATTATTTTGCAGCAATTTATCTAAAATTCCACCTAACTCACTACTAATAATTGTGCCTTTTGGTAGGAACTCGCGCCACCACCAACGCTCGGTGTTGCAATCATACATATCCAAGGGAGGAACTTGCGTCATCATGCGAATACAAGTGACACCTAAACTATAAAGGTCGCTAGCAGGGAATACTTTCCCTCGCATTTGTTCGGGAGCTAAATAATCTTGGCTACCGATTAAAGTTGCTGGACGAAGTAAGGCTGTATCCGTGAGCACTTTAGCAATGCCAAAATCGATCAATACTGGTTTGTTGTCAGACTCGCGACGGATAATATTTTCTGGTTTGATGTCGCGGTGAATGACGCGACTGTCATGGATGAATTGCAAGACGGGCAATAAGTCTTGCAACAATTGCCAAATCTGATTTTCATTGTAGATACCCTCGTCTAATTCCTGTTTGAGAGTCGGCCCATCAATAAATTCTTGAACTAAATAAATCTGGGTTTCCTGTTTAAAGCAGGCTAACAGATTGGGGATTTGCGGATGATTGCCAAGTTCGTCTAAACGAACGGCTTCTTGATGAAATAATTCAACGGCTTTGTTGAAAATTTCTGGATCGCGATCGTAAAATTGAAATTGCTTGACTGCACAGCGGGGCTGGGATGGGATGTCTTCATCTACTGCTAAGAAAGTTTTGCCAAATCCACCTTTACCCAGGGTTTGTATGGGACGATATCGCTGTCTGAGTAATAGATTAGAGCCGCAGTTTAAGCAAAGTTGGGCAGTGCTGGAGTTTTGAGGAATTTCACATTTTGGATTAATACAGTAACTCATATTGATTTAGGATTTTAGATTAGGGCAGGGAGCAAGAATTAACTATTTTAGTCCTGGACGCACTCCGACAAAGAAACCGGGTTTTTTACTGAATCTGTCGATAAAACGAAGTATTTTGGTAAAAAAACCCGGTTTCTGGACCCCATGCGTCCAGGACTATATTTATGACCTTATTTTAATGTGCTGGCTGAAATTGGGACACTGATTTGTTGCTGGGCCCGGCTTACTCGACTCCGAACTCCCGAAAGATTGGGGAATGACGATGAGCTAAAATTGTGCTAGAGTCATACAGTGCATGAGGTTGAAAGCAATGTCCATCGGCGCGATCGCCCGAAATTCACCAAAATCAAAAAAAAATTGCCAAACCACTAGACCTATGCTAAGGTTAGGTGCTATAGTGATAAAAACACGGCGAGCGTAGCCAAGTGGTTAAGGCAGTGGTTTGTGGTACCACCATTCGTGGGTTCAATTCCCATCGTTCGCCCTTTTAAGTCCGCCAAGGAATAAATTCCCTGGCTAATGGCTGAATTCCTCTTAAGAGGACTAAGGGATATTTTGTTTGACGATTAAGCCTAGATCCCCCCTAACCCCCCTTAAAAAGGGGGGAACCGGAATCAAAGTCCCCTTTTTAAGGGGGATCTGGACTCGCCTGTGAACGAGATATATAAGGGTTTTAGGCTTAAGTTGTCACCAATCGGCAGAGCCTGGTAACGAGTAGAACCCCGGCCGGACTGCGGCACAAGTTGCGATCGTGTTAATATTAGATCGATCGGGGCAACCAACAATTATTGAAAAATAAAGATGCCATCTTTAGTAGCAGAAGATTGGGGATACAAATTTACTGGAAATCGGGCGATTAATAAGTTTATTCGCGATGTTGAAGGGGAAGCGGCTTTAGCAAAATATTGCGATTGGGAATCCAAAGAGCGTGCCGAAGTTTTGATGTCTGATATTGTCAGTAAATCGCACAATCTTTTCTACGTGCGCCGCCAACAGATAAATCAGAGATTTGCCGAAGAAGAAATCTGGGAATTAATCATTGCTACGGATGAAGATGAGTTTGAATTGCCGGAATTGTTGCAAAAAGCCGATCGCACTTTACGATTATTAGCTTGTGTACGCTTTGAAGATGGAATTGGCGGTTTAAAGCTACTTGATGCTGGTTTAGTACATCGGCTAAGAGGTAACAAAGACGGGTATGTTTTGCCACAAAAATTGCGACTATTAGGCAATAGTAAAGCAGGTATTCCTCGAAAGTCGATCGCCCAGGTTCAACAACTACCATTTTGGGACGATAGACACATCCCAACTACGGAACAACTCAAAGTTTGGCACACTTTTTTGAAAGTTGAAAAACGCATTGCTGAAGCCCGTCAGTTTTGCGTGCCTTTTCGAGGTCATAATTACGGTTCTAGCCTCAAAATCATCACTTTAGAAATTGATTCTAGTTCCGCAACTCTGGATGGTTATGATGAAAATTCCTTAACATTGGGCGACTTTCGAGAAAGACTGAAAAAGGCGCGAAATGAAGAAATTACCCTATTTGATTCTGCACCGGGAAGTAGAAGTAACCGAGATGGAGATAGGTTAGGAACGATCGCAGAAGTTGACTTTGAGCATAGCAAATTACGCATCAAATTAGATCCCGATCTAGCCTCGCGCATGGCTGGCGATAGGTATTTCTTGCCGAAACAAGGATTTTTGTATTTTGAGGCTGCTGGCGATATCAGTCAGATCAGACGCAAAGAACAAGCTTTGAAAATGTTGACAGATGGACGCGCTCAAAATCCCTATTTGAGCGATTTCTTATTTGATGCAACTCAAGCCAGACTGCCGAAAAAAAGTATTAAGTTAGATAGAGAAAATTTATTAAATCGTAATGCGAATGCTGACCAAATTGCTGCTGTAGAAACGGTGCTTTCCGCACGAGATTTAATTCTGATTCAAGGCCCGCCGGGAACCGGAAAAACTACGGTTATTGCCGAGATTTGCTATCAAATTGCCCGTCTGGGTGGCAAAACGCTGATTGCTTCTCAAGCTAATTTAGCTGTAGACAATGCTTTGAGTCGGTTGGTACACAATCCGGCGATTCGGGCGTTGCGGAAGGGAAAAGCTCATAAGGTGCAGGAAGAAGGACAGCCGTTTTTGGAGGAAAATGCGATCGGCACTTGGCTACAAAATACAGCGACTGATTGCGAACAAAAACTCTTACAGCGGCAGACAAATGCCATATATTTGCGGCAGTTGTTAGCAGAATCTGAACGATTTGCAGCTTACTTTACCGCCGAATCAGAATTTCATAATCAACAAAAACATCTGTATAGTAGCAAGGCCAGTCTTGAGGCTAACTGCAATCACCAAGAAACGACATACCAAGAAAGTTTAGCACAAAAAGACGAAATTGAATCTTTATTTTTAGGCTTAGAAAGTCTCCTGGCTGCACCGAATGTCAATTGGGAATCTTCAGAAATAACGGAATTTTTGCCCAGACTCAAACCATTTTCAGAAGGCAATATTTTAGTAGAAAACTTTATGGCAAATGTGCGGATTGCCGTCAATAATGCTACTCAAATTGGCTTCAGTCGCCCTGCTTGCGGTGCTTTTGGGATTGCGGTTTGGTTGCGGGAAACTGTAGCGCCCCAAATATTGGAATTTAAGACTGCATTTGATTGTGCTGATGATGTTTGTCATGCTATGTCAGGGGTTGGGGAGTCGCTGCTGGTGTCGCGGCAGATTTCTGATGCTTTGAATCAGCTACAATTGGGCGATCGGCAAAATCAGACAAATCGCCACAATTTAGAGCAGAAAATCCAGAATTTGGAACTGCGAAAAGCGGAAATTGCCACGGTTGTTGTCGCAGTTGCAGAATGGATTCAGACAGCCGATACTCAACTTTATGAAGTTGTGAAATCTTGTTTGGAAACGGGGGCGCTACTGACCGATGAGATGGTAGAATTGCCTGTGGGATTGTTGAAAATTGCCCGATCGCTCAAATTGCCGATCGTCCCGCCCAAATGGAAAGTCAGTTTGCCCGATTTAGAGCGCTTGCAAAAGGCGATATCCCATGAAGCCAGCGCAGGTTTTAAGGACATTCAAGGGCAACAGTTCCGGTTTAGCGAGTTTTTGCACCTAAATTTGAGTCAAACGCCTATTTTGCTCTCCGTGGGCGATCGCGCTCAATGGCAACAACTAGCCAAAGACTTCGATAACTACTCCAAAGTCACTCCCAGTCAGCGCAAATTCATCATCGAAAAAGCCAGCACTTTGTTAAGCAATATCCAACAAATTTACAGTGCATCTCTACAGCCAAATAACATCCAAACTACATTAGAACGCCTCGCCAAAGAATTGCTGCACAGCATCCTCGGAAATGCACGAGAATGTATGGTTCCCCTGAAAGCCGAAACCGAACAGCAACTACAAAAACAGCAACACCTATTAGATAAACTCAACTCAAGCTTAAACCAGCCAGAAATATCTGCCCTTCAGCATCAAGTAGCAACAGCGCAACAAGCAAGCAATTTAAAAATCAACGAAGTTACTAATTTGTTGCAAGCCATTGTCCAAAACCCAAACCCACCTGAAAAATTGCGGATTCTCGCCGAACAATATATTGCCCAAAAATCTAATATTTGGGAACAGTCGCAGCAATTCATCAGACAAGTTGAGACTTGGAAAGCAAGTGCAGTGCAGCTTGAAAGTTCCATTACTGACCTAGATACTTTCGGTATTTTGACCATCATCAAAGACAGTCTAAATGAGCATTTGTCTCCTTTGCAAATAGCCTCCGAAAAATCATTACAGCAACTAGAAAAACTTCAAAAAGAATTGAGCGAAATTATGGCTCAACTCGATCGGCAACAGCCAACACCAGCATTAATTATTGACAGGAATTGGTGGGAATTAGCATGGCAAAATATCCCCGACAAATACAAGCCAGAAGTTCCAATTGCCGGATTATTTGCTGTGGAGTTTCTACGCAAAATTAAGCGCCAATTCAAAAATTGGCAGCAGGAATTAGAGCGAGATGAAACTGAACTAAATCGTTCTCAAAACTTCGTTACAGACTGGATTGAAAAACTCCGCAATCCCTCAGAAAAAGACCAAAGTGATTTAAAGCAAATTTATATAGACAATGCCAATGTTATTGGTATTACGTGCGTACAAGCAGCCAGTTTCGACTTCAGCAAAAACTTTCCCAGCTTTGATGCAGTTATCATTGACGAAGTTAGTAAATGTACTCCTCCAGAGTTGTTGATTCCCGCTTTGAAAGGCAAAAAATTAGTATTAGTGGGCGATCACAGGCAGTTACCGCCAATGTTCGATCGCAATACCATTGATGATATTGCCGAAGAAATCGGCTGTACCGGAGACGAACTAAGTTTCATCAAAGAATCTCTGTTCAAAACTTTGTTTGAAAATGCCAACGACAGCATCAAACAAATGCTGACAACTCAATACCGGATGCACCCACAAATTATGGGAGCAATCAATCAATTTTATGAGCAAAAACTCAACTGTGGAATTACCGAAGCCGACGAAAAACGCGCTCACAACCTCGCAGGCAAAATCATTCAAGAAAATAATCACATCCTTTGGGTGAAGACACCGATTGGACAAGGTTTTGAAGAAGAAAGAAATGGAACTTCGCGCTTGAATGTCAAGGAAGTTGATGCAATTGAACGTTTATGTCAGCAAATGGAAAGAGCTTGGCATCCCAAGGTTGCTGACGGTGAACCGCCCAAAGAAATCGGAATCATTACATTTTACGGCGCTCAATTGAGGTTAATCCAAGATACAATAGAACCAGAAAAATTTCCATCTTTGAGTATCCGCACTGGGACTGTTGACATATTTCAAGGTATGGAAAGACCTGTGATTATTGTCAGCACAGTGTGCAATAATAATAGAGGTGATATTGGATTTGCTAAGGAACCGGAACGGGTGAATGTGGCATTTTCCCGCGCTCAAGAATTGTTGGTAGTTGTTGGCTGCCACGATTTATTCACCCAACAAACAGGTACTGTCGGCAAAATGTATCAGGAAGTTTCAAAAATTGTGCGTTACTTTGGAGGTTTTGTAGATGTTTCTAGCGTCATCAACTAAACCTATTGATACTAATTTAAGCGGAATTGTCGAACAAATTGAGCAACAAAATCCCGGTTTGTCAGTTTTGGCGGCGCGTCAATTCCGCTGTGCAAGACGGCAAACACCTTTGGAGGTGACAATTAGCGAACCTCGCAAATTCAACGTGCTCGAAGAGTTCATCTTGCGGGCTTGTATCGAGTTTCTACCTGCGCCAACGTTGAAAGAATTGGCTGATTTGCTGGGCTTAGACGAGATTTTCGTGAAAACTACGGCAACGACTTTGATTAGTTTGGACATCTTGGAGGTGTCTGAAATGGGCAAAATTGCGATCGCACCGGGAGGACGAGAATTTTGCGATTTAGGTGCTGTTAGTAAGTCGCAAATTCAATCAATTTATGCCATCTCCGATCCATTAAATCAAACTCTTACCTTTAAATTAGATTCTCTACGGACGGAAAGCATCGACTTACCAGATTTAGCAGATTTAATATTACTAGAACATCAAATTTCTGACATTACTAATTTAAGTATAACAGAAATCCAGCCATTAATTCAAGATTCTGGATTAGGAATTCACATACCAGCTGACGGCAAAATCGTTACAAAGTGTGATGTAATTGGCGATGATTTGAATATTTGGCAAACAATATCTATTTTTGTGTTGTTTGATGCGATCGAAAATCAAACTAATATTCAAGTACGACAGGGCAAGCAAATATTAGAAACAGCATCAAACTTGTTGAATGAACTCGAATCCCAACAAAAACTTTCATTGAATGACTTGTGCAAATTAACCGAGGATGTTATTCTGCAAGAACAAGAGATTATTCTTAGCAGAAAAAATCAAGAAGTTGCAACGCGATTAGAAAAAATCCAAGCAGAAGCACTGAATATTGTCAAAGCAACTCAAACTAATTCTGAAACTAATAGTTCCCAATCCACAACAGAAACTGGTACAGTCATTTTCTTACGCGATAGTGAAATTAGACAGGACTTTCTGAATACCATAAAATCTGCACAGCAAAACATTTTCATTTATTCCCCTTGGGTGACTTCAGAAGTAGTAGATAGTGAGTTTATTAAAATGCTTCAAAACCGAGCTGATAGCGGTGTTTGGACTGCCATAGGCCACGGAATTGCCCGCAAACAAGAAGAAGAAGATAGACCCGTACCACCAGGACTTGAAGACAAACTTCGACAAGTTAAGACACCGGAAGGATTATCAGCAGTACAAATATTTTGGTTAGGAAATTCCCACGCCAAGGAAGTAATTGTTGATGGTAAAATTCACTTATCCGGTTCTCACAACTGGCTTTCCTATCGGGGAGATAGACTACCACGGGGCGAAACTACTTGCAAAGTTACAATTCCCGATTTAGTCAAAGAAGCTAAGGAATATATGGCGAATCGTTTCCAATCTCGCGCACTACAAGTTTGGAAAGAAGCGGTTATAAACAAAGATATAACTATTGCTGAAAAGTCTTTTAGTTTGTGGGGTACTTTGGGCATGGAATCGGAAGCGCTGCAACAATTACAGCAGGAAAATTGGCTGGAACTTTATCCTATGTGGCTGAAATTAGTCTGCCAAGGTTTGAGATCGAAACAACTTTCACCACTGTCGGATTGTTTGGGGGAAGCGCTGGGTTTATTGAGTCAAATATCTCATGAAGATGCGGATATTGAGGGGTTGCGGCAGGGATGGCAGAAGGTTGTAGGTGCGATCGCAATTCTTGACCAAAAAACTGCCGTAACGCTGCTAAATGAGGAATATTGGGCAGAATTTCTCCGACTGGGAATAGCTGAAGAATCTGTCAATTCCCCTGAAGAATTTATTTCAAAATATAGCAGTTCTAAAGTCCCGAAACAACCCTTGAAAAAAAAAGTAAATAAATGATACTGAACATATAGGGTTCTGATGTAGGTGGGTATCCTGGATTTTTTATTCGGAATTATTTAACCACAGAGGCCGCAGAGAACGCAGAGGAAGAGAGGAGGGAGATGAATAATTCTGAAGCCATAGAATGTGATATTAGTGATTGACAGTATTCCCCTAATTAGGTATAATTGTTATTGGTAATCGCGTTGAGAGTTTGTCTGTGTCTGCCAAAGATACCTTCCACGAATCCGTAAAACGAGCACTTCAAAAAGAACAGTGGGTAATTACAGCCGATCCACTAAGGTTTAAGTTTGGGACTGTTAAATTTCAAGTCGATTTGGGAGCAGAAAGGTTAGTTGCAGCGGAACGAGGTGGGGAGCAAATTGCAATCGAAATCAAAAGCTTTCTCAACCCCTCTGTGATTACAGACTTTTATGCTGCATTAGGACAATTTCTCAGTTATAGGCTTGGCTTGGCATCGGTTGAACCCAATCGCAAATTGTACTTAGCAGTTCCATTTGAAGTGTATAGAACATTTTTTCAGTCCGAGTTTACTCAAACTGCGGTAAAACAGTATCAGGTTTTGCTAATCGTATACGATCCAACAAATGAGGTAATTGTACAATGGACAAACTAGCTCAATATCGTCAATATGTTCAGACATTAATCACCCGTTATGCCGAAGATGATGTTTCAGATGATCAAGTCGAAGTGCAACTTATCTGCGACACAGAACGAGATCATTATCAGTGGATGAATGTCGGCTGGGAACACTTAACCCGGATTTATCAAACCTACATTCACATTGATATCAAAGATGGAAAAATCTGGCTTCAGCAAAATTCAACTGACCAAAATCCTGCGGAGGAATTAGTTGCAATGGGAGTGCCGAGGGAGGATATTATCTTGGGATTGCAACCGCCATACAAACGGCAGTATAGCGATTATGGTGTCGCGTGAAATGTCAACTTAAAAAAATACAATACCTAGATACCCGACTTCTTGAAGAAATCGGGTATCTATTGGCTATTACTGAGTCTTAACGCACTTCAGCATTCGCAAAGTAGCCGCCGCTGCATAATTGCGCTGTGCAGAATTATCGGGAGCAAACCGATTTCCAGTTTCATTGAGAGACGAAGCAACAGCACAATAAGTAGACATTTGAGTAATAATTGCACTCGCCCAATGACTTTGAGTATCTGAAAAATCTTTGGGTTGCTGTTTAGCAATTAAATCTGGTTTCATTCCCCGCGCCGACAAACCAAATTCCGCCGCTCTCCGCAGCACAGCCATTAATTCAGCGCGAGTCACTGGCTGGGTAGGTTTAAAAGTTCCATCTTTGTAGCCACTGACTATCTTATTGTCTCGTGCAAATTGAACTTTAGCTGCACTCCAGCGGGTAATATCAACATCCCTATAAGGACGGGAAGAAATACTGGTAGGAAATTTGATATTAGCTCCTGGTATTGTTTTCAAGGATTCTAATACTAATGATACCAATTCTTCTCTAGTTACAGGAAGTTTCGGTCTAAAAGTGTTATCTTGAGCAAACCCGGCTACAAATCCAAGGGTCACAGCTTCTTTAATTTCAGATGAGTAAATATCGTTGGCAATGTCTGTAAAGCTAGGATTACCAGTATTACCACCAGTGTTTCCACCAGTGTTTCCGCCAGTATTGCCTCCGGTATTTCCACCTGTATTTCCGCCAGTATTTCCGCCAGTATTTCCGCCGATACCTCCCGGTGCAGGTTGATTAGTAGTGAAATAAAAGTGACCTAATATCTTACCTTGATAAGATCTTTTAGCGAAGCGCCAAGCTGGATCTAGAGTGATTTTCATGAAACCGTTGGCATCACCATTGGTTCTACCGATAATCACCGATTCACCTTTGAGATCGATGGGAGTTCCCATTAGCAAAATATCACCGTTCACCTTTTGTAATTCCAGGGTATATTTTAATGCTAAATCGGTGCCACTCATGCGAATTGAAAAACCATTACTGTCAGTAGCGCGACCGCAAATACCAGTAAAATCAAATGTTACTAATAGTGGATCGACTGTCACTGGCTTAGAGCCGCTTTCTGTCCAGCATTGTCGCCTGTCAGATACTTGTTCTATAATTAGTAATTGATAACCACCAAAACTGCGTGGTTGGGCGATCGCAATTACTCGCTCTTGATTGATTTCTGTTTCGTCAAAAGTAAATGCTAGAGCTGATCCCATCGCCCCGATGGTTAAAAGTGCTGAACTAGCCAGTGCGGCTGCTGTGCGTACCAGTGGAAGTTTGATCATGTTTCTTGATTTTCCCATTAATTTAATTCAACCTTTCTCAAATATCAAAAGGTCGCGTTATTCAGACAACAAGATAGCAAGATAGAATTTTACCATCTCTGGTTCCTGAGTAAGCGTGTCTAGTGAACACTTTATGGGGAACAATGGATTACAGTCACTCGGCGATTGAAATCGCTTCTACACAAACAAAGTCACTCGGCGATTGAAATCGCTTCTACACAAACAAAGTCCGCCTGCGCGGACTGAAGAGTACAGGGGTGTTAAGGGATTGACTACCAAATATCTGCATTACCAAAAACTGCGATCGACAAAAATGCAAACAAATCAAAAAATTTTACTACCAACAATGGGCTGCGGCACTTGGGCCTGGGGCAACAGATTGCTTTGGGGCTATGATGAAAGTATGGACGATGAATTGCAAGCGGCTTTCAATCTTTGTGTTAGTAATGGTGTGACTTTATTTGATACTGGTGATTCTTACGGAACTGGGAAATTAAATGGACGCAGCGAGCAGCTTTTGGGGCAGTTTTCTAAACAATACGAAGGTGTAAATAAAGAGAGTATTTGTATTGCGACAAAGCTGGCTGCTTATCCTTGGAGACTGACGCGAAAGTCTATGATATCTGCTTGTAAAGCCTCTGCCGAACGTCTAGGCAAAAATGTAGATTTGGTGCAAATGCACTGGTCTACAGCTAATTATGCTCCTTGGCAAGAAAACGCACTTTTAGATGGTTTAGCTGACCTTTATGAGCAAGGATTGGTGAAGGGAGTAGGCTTGTCTAATTATGGGCCAAAACGGTTAAAATGGGTGTATCGTAAATTTGGCGATCGCAATATTCCAATTATTACATTACAAGTGCAATATTCGCTACTTTCTACCTATCCAGTTACGGAACTGGGATTAAAAGAAGTTTGCGAGGAACTGGGAATAAAATTGATTGCTTACAGTCCTCTAGCCTTGGGATTACTGACGGGTAAATACTCAGAGAATGGCGCATTGCCTAAAGGTATCCGAGGTTTGGCGTGCAAACAGATATTGCCGGGAATGCGATCGCTTTTGGAGTGTTTGCGAGAAATAGCAACATTCAGAAATAAGACTATTTCCCAGGTAGCAATCAACTGGTGCATCTGCAAAGAAACTATTCCAATTCCTGGGGCAAAATCGGCGGCTCAGGCGGCAGATAATATTGGTGCTTTGGGTTGGAAATTAGACTATGGGGAGATTGCAGAATTGGATAAAACGGCGGCGATGGTAGATAAGAAGATGGTGCAAAATATCTTTCAAACTAGGTAATATCAATGAATAGGGCAACCACGGGGGATTGCCCCTACACAACACGCCTTGATTCAAGCCCATTGTAGGGGCGGTGCCCCCGTGCCCGCCC
>Ga0105044_10007252_pt1 | contig 15256 bp, 12 predicted proteins | sample MAT01_FD_78092 | JGI IMG/M metagenome (GOLD analysis project Ga0105044, IMG submission 78092) | Freshwater microbial communities from Lake Fryxell liftoff mats and glacier meltwater in Antarctica - MAT-01 | ecosystem: Environmental > Aquatic > Freshwater > Ice > Liftoff microbial mat | place... | reverse complement strand
CGCAAGTACCGCTTCAAGGAAGGCAGCGGCATGCCGGTGACGATTCCCTCGATCGACATGATCGAGATCGGCGCTGGCGGCGGCAGCATCGCGCATGTGGACGACCTGGGGCTCCTCAAAGTCGGCCCCGAGAGCGCCGGTGCCGAGCCGGGCCCGGCCTGCTATGGCCGTGGCGGCCTGCAGCCGACGGTGACCGATGCCGACCTGCTGCTGGGCCTGCTCGACGCCGACAACTTTTTGGGCGGCGAGATGAAGCTCGACTTGCCTGCCGCGCGCGCAGCCGCCGGACGGGTCGGCGAGTTGCTCGGCAGCGGCGTCAACGAAACCGCGCGCGGCATCTACCGCATCGTAGCCGAGGCGATGGCCTCCGCCACCCGCGCCCATGCCACCGATCGCGGCGTCGACTATCGCGGCATGCCGCTGTTCGCTTTCGGCGGCGCCGGCCCCGCACATGCCTGCGAAGTCGGCGCGCTTCTGATGAGCACCTCGGTGATCTTTCCGCCGCAGGCGAGCGTGCTGTCCGCCTTCGGCACCCTGGTGACGCCGGTGCGCCTCGACCTGGTGCGAAGCGCCTTGGGAATTCTGGATGCGGTCGATTGGGCGCGCACCGAGCGCCTCATCGCTGAAATGGCGGACGAGGGCATGTCAGCGCTAGCCAACGCCGGCGTCGCACGCGCCGACGTGACCATGACTTTCGGCGCCGACCTGCGCTACTTCGGGCAGCAGAACGAAGTCGGGGTGACCTTCACCTTCGACCCGCGTGCGTCGCGCGACACCGTCGCCATCCGCAAGGAATTCGAGCGCGCCTATCTGGCGCAATACGGCTTCAATCCCTCGCATGTGCCGGTGGAAATCGTCAGTTGGCGCCTGACCGTACGCGGACCCAACGTGCCGTTCCATACCGCGGCGGTCACGGCCCACAGTGCCGGCAAACCCAAGCACACCCGGCCGGTGCACCTGTGGCAGGATGACCAGCAGGTGCCGGTCTACGATCGCAGCGCGCTGGCAACGGGGCAATCCATGGCCGGCCCGGCGATCATCGAGGAGCGCGAAACCACCATCGTGATTCCACCCGGCTGGAGCGCGACGGTCGATGCATTCGGCTGCGTGGTGGCAAGCCTGGAGAAATCATCATGAGCAAGAAGCTCGACGGCATCGAACTGGAAATCCTCTGGTCCAACCTGATCGGCATCGTCAGCGAGCAGGCCAAGGCGCTGCAGCGCATCGCCTTTTCGCCGATCGTGCGCGAGGCCGGCGATCTCGCCAGCGCCTTGTTCGACGCGCGCGGCCGCATGGTGGCGCAGGCCAACACCGGCACCCCGGGCCACATCAATTCACTGGCCGCAGCAGGGGGCCACCTGCATCGCTTGTTCAGCGGCAATCTGGTCGCGGGCGACGTGGTGATCACCAACGACCCCTGGTTGTCGGCCGGGCATTTTTTCGACATCACGCTGTTGACGCCGATTTTCAAGCGCGAGCGGGTGATCGGCTATGTCGGCTCGACCATCCACCACACCGACATCGGCGGTTACGGCATCGGCGCCGGTGCGCGCGACATCCACGAGGAAGGCCTGTGGATCCCGCCGCTCAAGTTCTACGAGGCAGGCAAGCCGAATGCCACATTGCACGACATCATCCGCCGCAACGTGCGCACCCCGGACCATGTGTTCGGCGATTTGGCCGCCCAGGTCTCGTCCGGCGCGGCCGGCGGCGAGCGCCTGGTGGCGATGTGCGGGCGTTACGGCCTGGACGACATTGAAGCCCTGTCCGACGAGATCATCCGTCGCTCCGAGGAGGCCACCCGCAGCGCGATCCGCAAGTTGAAAGCCGGCACCTATCACGGTGAAAGCAGTTTCGATGTTCCCGGCGGCGAGATCATCACGCTCAAGAGCGCGGTCACCATCGATATCGACAAGGGCGAGATCCTGATCGACTTCGCCGGCAGCTCCGGCGCCAGCAGCGCCGGTATCAACGTGGTGATGAACTACACCCACGCCTATTCCACCTTCGCGATACGCAGTTGCCTGAATCCGGACCTGCCGAACAACCATGGTTCGCTGGCGCCGATCGTGGTGACGGCGCCGAAAGGGTCTATCGTCAACTGCGAGTATCCGGCGCCGGTGAATGCGCGCCACGTAGTGGGCATGTATGTATCGATGCCGATTCTCAAGGCGCTGTATCACGTGATGCCCGAGCGGGTGCTGGCCGAAGGCTCGGGGGCTGTGTGGACCATGCAGATCCAGGGCAAGCATGCCGATGGCCAGGCCTTCACGTCTTCGATGTTCAACTACTCCGGCGGCATGGGGGCGCGGCTGACCAAGTCCGGCCCCTCGGCCACCTGCTACCCGACCGGGGTGGCGGCGGTGCCGGTGGAAATCCTCGAAGCGGCGATGCCGATCGTGTTCGACCGCAAGGAACTGCGGCTGGGCAGCGGCGGCGCCGGCCGCAGCGCCGGCGGCGATGGCCAGGTGATCGGTTTCCACATGCGCACCGCGCATCCGTGGTCGCTCAACGCCGTGCCGAGCCGGCTCGGTGCCGGACCCGAAGGCTTGGCCGGCGGCATGCCGGGCGCCGGCGGCCACTTTCGCATCAATGGCCGCGACGTTTCCGAGGCGCGCAAGATCACCTTGCAGCCGGACGATGCGGTGGTGCTCGAAACGCCTGGCGGTGGCGGCTATGGACCGCCGGGCAGTTAGGAAAACGCGGAACCAGTCCGCAGGTCGAGAAAGTCACTCTTGCAAAATGTTGCATTAAAAAGATTCTTCGTTCGTGAATCCGCATTCCAGGGACTTGTTCAGCGTTTTCTCAGACCGACGGCGTGCGGGTCGCGGTCGATGCGCTCAACGCCAGCGGCGGCATCAATGGCCGCAAGCTCGAGGTCATCGTCGAAGACAACCGCTCGGAACCGCAGGAGGCGGTGACGGTGTATCGCAAGATGATCTCGTCGGACAAGGTCGACATCTTTCTTTCAGGTTGTGTCTCGGCCGGCAATCCGGCGGCCGCCGGCATCGTGGTGCGGGCGCAGATTCCGATGGTGTTGTGCTCGATCCTGCCGCAGGTCGAAGACCATGTGAAGTGGGCCTTCTCGACCCTGCCGCCAGCAATTCACGAGGCCTCGTATTGGGGGCACGAATCTTCGGTTCGCGTGCTCCTTGGTGCAAAGGCCTACGTGGACTATCCAAAGGACAACGGCTATACAGCGCTACTTTCTGCAGCAAGCCGAGGGCACCTTTCAATCGTGCAACTGCTCATCAAGTCTGGCGCAAACGTCGATCACCAGATGCCGATCGGATTAACTGCCCTGCAACTGGCATCGAGCGTTGGTTTCAACGACGTAGTAAATGTGCTTCTGGCAGCTGGAGCACGACCTGATCTCAAGAATGTCCGTGATGAAACTCACTTGGACGTTGCTGGAAGAACCGCTGAACTTCAGAGAGCACTGACCGCAGCTACAACGGCAGAAGGGAACTCGTCAATGTTATCTACCTCAGTTCCCGCGTCATGGGTCAGCTACTTGATCGTCTTTTCCATATTGTTCGTCCCACCAGCCATTCTTCGCCTTGCTTGGCGACGACCGCTTGCGCAGACCCCTGCGAAGTCAGAGGGAGGTTCGTGATCGGAGAGCAAGTCGGCGAGATCATCCTCAGTCAGAAGCCTTGGTTCGCGACGGGATGTAATGGCGTACTCTTCCGAGGAGGCAGGCTTTGGTTGCGAACCGGGTATTGGCGAGTCAGGCGATTCCGGCATTGCCGGCGTAGAGCGTTTCGAGCACACGCAGCATTTCGCTCGGCAACTTGGCGCGCGCTGCTTTCGCAATGGAGTCGGGCACGCCGAATCGCGCCTCCGCCACCGCACCCGCGATTGCGGCCACGGTATCGCTGTCACCACCGATGGAAATCGAAAGCCGGATGGCGTGCTCGAAGCTGGTTGCCTCCAATGCGCAGATCAGCGCCTCGGGTACCGTCTCCTGGCAGGTTTCATTGAACTGGTAAACCGGCCGGATCGCGTCGGTCGTCCTCGCCATGTGATATCCGTGGGTGCCGACAGTATGGCGGCGAATGGCGTCCGCGGTTTCTCCCCGGCGGGCCAGGAAAATCGCCTCGGCAGTCGCGACTGCGCCTTTGACGCCTTCTGGATGGTTGTGGGTGACGACAGTCACCTTACGCGCGAGCGCGCCCGCTTCGTCCAGGGACTTGGCAATCAGCCCCGCGGGCCCGACGCGCATCGCTGACCCGTTGCCGAAGGAGTGGTACGGTTTCAGGTCGCGCTTGCGCATCCATTGTGCGAAGCGCCCGCCATAGCCGCGATTCGGATAGCGCTCGCACCACTCCAGCAGTGCTTCGGCCGGGTCCCGGTCCTGGAGCAACGCGTCCGCGACAGCGATGGTGCAGACGGTATCGTCAGTGAAATCGCTGTCGGGATGGAACAGCGGTTCGAAATCGGACCGGCGAAGATTGTTGAATTCGTAAACCGAGCCGACGATGTCTCCGACAATCGCACCGAGCATGTCACTTCCCCCCTTGGCGAAGCAGCCGGTCGTGTTGCGCCCATTCAAGGATGAACCGCCGCTGCGCGTCGGTCTCCGGGGAGCGTGGGTGGCGGTGCCGCTTGGCGACCGTCGACCAATGGCCGGCTATGACATCCAACGCATCTTCACCCGAACGTCCATGCCGGACCAGCCAGCAGCCCACGACGGTGCCAGTGCGGCCGATGCCACCCCAGCAGTGTACGTACGGTACAGCCTCGACCGACATCAGGGCGTCGATACGGTCAAGGATCTTGTTGGCATGGTCTGCGGAATGCGGGACGTCGACGTCGCGAATCGGCCAGCGTTCGTGCGCCACCGGCCGGTCGAGCGGTAGCGAGAATTCCGACAGGTACGAATGGTAGGGCGCGAGTTCGTGCGCTTCCGTCAAGTCGACGAAATGGCGCACCCCGGCTTGTGCAATGTCCGCCACCCGGCGCCGCGCGATCACGCTGTCGGACGCACCGGGGTATTCGCCGGCAATCAGTCGGCCGGGGATGACCCAGTAGCAGTTGTCGTGCGGGCGTGGATGCATGGTGGGAGTGTAACGCGGTGCCGCACTGAAAAGGTCGGGCAAGTCCTGGCCGACGAGTCGCCGATGCGGACGGGAACGCGCTCGCGAATGCGGGATGATGGGCTGGTCGAATGAAGCGTCGGACGTGGGCATGCGGAAACTCCAGTGCGCTGGGGAAGGCAGGTTGAGCGGGATGAGGCTCGCCAGATGAGCCATGAAAAAGTGCGCTCGGCGATTGACTTTCCATGCTGAAATGACGATAACCCAGTCTGCATCAAGAGAAGGGCTGATAGCTGCACCGCAGCCTCGCCAACCTGCCAAATGATTCCTGGGCAAGGTGGTCAATCGATGTGGTCGCCAAAGTAGCCAAGGCGACAACCAAACGGGAAGTGGGCCCTCCCGTAACGTGTTTCCCGGAGGGCTTTTTGTTTTTGCAGTGCCAGCAGAAAAGGGAAGTTGTTCCGTATTGCGGCCCCTGGGCATTTCGCCCGAAGTCGCTAAAAAGGAGAAGTTGCCATGTTGTTTGCCAATGCGTTGTTCACGTCCGAGTCGGTATCCGCCGGCCATCCGGACAAGCTGTGCGATCGGATCTCGGACGCCATCCTCGATGAATTCCTGAAGCGCGATCCGGGTGCCCGGGTGGCCTGCGAGACCTTCGCGGCCAACGACCGCATCATCGTCGCGGGTGAGTTCCGCACCCGTTCGCCAGCCACCTTCGAGGCGGTCGAGGGCATCGCCGAGTCGGTGGCGCGCCAAACCTTGCGCGACATCGGCTACGGCAATGCCGCGCACGACATTGACCCGGACGCCTGCACCGTCGAGATCCGCTTCAACCATCAATCTTCCGAGATCTCCAGCGGCGTCGATCGCACCGACGGCGTCCTCGGCGCTGGCGACCAGGGGCTGATGTTCGGCTACGCGGCCCGCGAATCCGAGACGCTGATGCCGCTGCCCATCCACCTGGCCCATCGCCTGATTCATGCGCTGGAGGATGCCCGCACCTCCGGGCGCCTGCAGTTCCTCAAGCCCGACGCCAAGTCCCGGGTTTCGCTGCGCTACGAGAACGGCCGCCCGGCGCTGGTCGAAGCGATCGTCGTCTCCACTCAGCATGCGGACACCATCACGCTGGAAGCGCTGCGCGGTGCCGTGCGTGCCGAAATCATCGACCGCGTGATTCCTTCGGCGCAGCGCACCGCGAATTGCCGCATCCTGATCAACCCGGCCGGCACCTTCACCACCGGCGGGCCGAAGGGCGACACGGGGCTCACCGGCCGCAAGATCATTGTCGACACCTACGGCGGTGCCTGCCCGCATGGTGGCGGGGCCTTCTCCGGCAAGGATGCGTCCAAGGTCGACCGTTCGGCCGCATACATGGCGCGGCATCTCGCCAAGCATGTGGTGGCCGCAGGCATTGCCGAACGCTGCATCGTGCAGCTGGCCTATGCCATCGGCGATGCCGAGCCGGTCTCCGTAGCGGTCGATTTCCAGGGCACGGGCAAGCGGGAGGAGGCCGTGGTTGCGGCCGCGCTGCGCGATCTGTTCGACCTCACCCCCGCCGGGATCATCCGCGCGCTCGATCTGACGCGGCCGATCTACAGCCGAACATCGGCGGGCGGGCATTTCGGGCGCGAGTTGCCCGAATTCACCTGGGAGCGGACGCCGCAGGTCGCGGAATTGGCTGCGCGCCTGAAGGTATCGGCTTGAAGTGATGCCGCGATTCGCAAACGAACTGAAGGAACAGCGATGAATCAAGGACCGAAAAGCCTGCTGGCACGGGCGATTGAAATTGCCGCCTCGGCGCACGCCAACCAGGTCGACAAAGGCGGTGCGCCCTACGTGCTGCATCCGCTACGCATGATGATGAAGCAGCGTTCGGAAGCCGCCATGATGGCGGCCGTGCTGCACGATGTGGTCGAGGATACCCATTGGACGCCGGAGGCGCTGCAAGCGGAGGGAATTCCGCAAGAAGTGCTGGACGCGGTAGCCTGCCTCACCAAGCGCCAAGGGGAAGACTACCCGGCCTTTATTGACCGAGCCGGTCAGAACCGGATAGCGCGCGAGGTCAAGCTTGCCGATCTTGAGGACAACATGGACTTGAAACGAATTCCGGAGCCGAGAGACGAGGACTTCAAACGCCTGGCAAAGTATCGGCGGTCCTGGGAGTCTCTCAAACGAATCGAGGCCAGCGATGGCAGATGACGACGCTCGGTCGGTTGATGCCATCGTCACACTCGCAGTGGACGATGGCAACGCGCTCTGGCTGCCAGGATACGAAGCGCCTGATTCGCGGGCTGAAATCTACGGAATATCCATCTCGGATGTCGGTGATCCTGAAAAGCTCCTCAGCGCTGCGGAGGATTGCATTGCGCTGGCGAATCATTTGCGCTACGCCTACGAGATCTACCGTGATGATCTGGAGGTGGCATCGGCGGCGCTTGAAGGAATGCAGGCCGAGGTAGTGGAGCGCAGGCGGGAATTGCGCGCCATTGTAAAGACGCTACCGGAAAACGCCGATGCAGGCCCGGCCGTCTGGTTGCCCATGATGTCCCCGGAAGAATTTTCAGTGGTGCGGGAATCGGTTGCAACATGGTTGACCGAGGGGCCTGACTGGGACGACGAAGGAGACTATTCACCAATTCCCGGTGATGGTCGCACGGCCGCCATGAAGCTCCTGCAAACCGAGGACGGTGAAATTCTCCATGCGCTGGGCATCGTCATCATTGAAGGAGAGCATCCCGCCAGCACGTACTACGCAGCCAAACTCGAAAAGCCGATTGACGAGGCCAACCGGGAATCCAGGCGGCTCGGAGTCCGCTACCGGTTTGTGATGCAATGAACGGACGCTTCTCGCAAGTGCCCTGATGATGGCGTGGTATTCCGGCTGCATTGAGCTGACACCGAACTCGATATCGGCCAGTTGCCAATTGAGCGCGCTCACCGGCGAAAAGCTATGGGTCTGCGCGATGGTCTTCTTCATGATCGACAGCCGCAGTTCCTGCAGCGCGGCCGCGGCCCGTATCGCCGGCAGGCGATCTTTGACAACCGGTTCCGGCAGCGACAGTCCTCGCTGCCGTTCATGTTCGCACGTTCGGCCAAGTTGTAGTGCTCCGTCAATGGCGCTCGGGTATTGGCTTCGACTGTCACGCGCTCGAAACCGCAGGTGTCTGCATGGCGGTGCGGCGCGGTGAGCAACCATTCAGCAGGTATAAAGCGCGCCAGCGTCTCACGCATGCGGCGTTGCAGTTTGACGTGGTCATGGTCGGCGTTGTGTAGCAGGGCGTTGAAGGTGATGTTTACACGCCAAGGGCGTAGATCTATATCTGAATAAGCAAGGCATCGACACTACGACCTCTGCCGGCAAGGCGCTGTTTCAACGCGACATCGCGTTTTCGTTCGAGTCATCTCATCGAAAAGCTACACGACGATGCATCCATTTAATGGCTACAATTCTTTTGGGAGGACATAAAAAAGGTCGCACTTGTTGGGCCCGACCAGTTGCCGAACTGCAGCATCAAGAGATTTTCGCTGCCCTGATAGGGCCGTGCAGGCTGGCTTAAAGCAGCTTTCCTGCACTGGTCATTCCAACGAGCCATCCGGGCCAGTCCAAACCGCCCTTCAAGCCTGATCGAGGAGAAATCAATTGAACGGATGGTTTGCGGCGGGGATTGAGTTCCTCAGCAATAACTCCATGGCGGTTTGGAGCGCCTCGCTCCTCATAGTTGTGAATGCGGCCGGTTTTTATTGGCTTTGGTTCCGTCCTGCGGCGATTCGTCTCGGCAGGTCGCTTCAAGCACTTTCCGACGCAATAGACGGCGCGCATGAAGGCTGGAATTTAGTCCTGGAGCGCGCGCGTACGGCCTGCAAGAACGACAGTGCGGTCCGACTGGCCTGGCAAGAAACCGAGTCGCGGGTGATTGCATTGCCGCACGGCCAGCGCGTGATTCACGTCATGTTTGGTGCTCCCCGGGATATCTGGTCAGCCAATCGACTTCTTTCCCGTCGTATCAACGTAGCGCTTGTGGAGGCGGTTCCCAATTTGCTGGTCGGGATCGGGCTCTTGTTTACCTTTTTCTTCCTGACCCTGGCGCTTACTCAAGCGACGGCCGCTCTCTTGCCGCAAGCGGGACAGACCGGCGCCGATTTGGCACGAGCGACGCGAGGCCTGCTCAGCGCTGCCGGCGCAAAGTTTCTAACGTCTTTGGCGGGGCTGCTCGCATCCATCATTTGGGCGATTGCCGCCCGACGTCGAATGGCTCGCTTAAATGGCCTCGCCGAATCTGTGATCGACCGCATCAGCGGGGTGGTGTCCAGCGGTGGCGCGGAGATGGCGATATTCGCGCAACTGCAATCGGCTCGAGAAATGCAGGCTGTGGGCGCGGACCATTTACAGGTGGCCCGTGAAATGCAGCTCTCCAGGCTTGACCACTTGCAATTGGTCAAGGAATTGCTGGCGTCGAGCGCCGACCAGGTTCAACTGAGTCGAGAAGTCCTATCATCGAATAGCGAGCAACTGCTTGTGGCCAGGAAGGTGCAGGGGGCGATTGCCATTGAGACGGGTGCTCTCCAGGACATCGATTCCAAGGCCCAGCAACAGCTTGATTTGACCGAGGAACTTCTCAGCGAGGCACGCGACCAGACCGGTACGTTCAAGCGTTTCGAAACCGATCTCGCGGTATCCCTTGCCGCTGCCATCACCACGGCTTTTTCACCGCAGATGCAGTCGATGACTGATCGACTGATTGCCGCCATTGATGGCCTTAGTGAAAAGCTTGGTTCGATGAATCAGGATGCGCTCCAGCGCATGCTTCAAGATTTCAGCGCGATGTTGAAACAGACCACCGAGTCTGAAATGACGCACCTCCGCGAGACCCTGGAAATGCTGGCCGGCCGACTCACGGCGGCCGGCACGGCGATAGGGGAGGGTGCGGGCAACGCGGCTGAAAAACTCGACAAGGGGGCGTCCGACTTGCTGGCTCGCGTAGAACAAGTATCCGTGAGTCTGGCCACCGGGGCAACTAATCTCGAAGGCGCCACCCAAGGCGTGAAGATCGCCATGAACGATCTGGACGTCACGATCACGCAAGCATCCGAACTCGGCAAGAAGGGTGCCATGTTCGTTCGCGAGGCGCTCGACGATGCGGATGCCGTTTTCAGTAGACTGCATTCGGCGTCGGAGGGGCTGGGCGCGACGGCAAATTCCCTGGAAAAGGTCAGTGGTCAACTCGCCGACGCGGTGGACAGTGTTGACGAGATGACCAAGGAGCAGCGCGAAGTCGTCAATGCTGTACGGGATGCGACTCCTGAGGCAATGGCATCGGTTCAGCGGGTTCTGGATCTGTTGCAAGAGGCCGTAAATGTAACCGCGACCACGATGGAAAAGACCAAGGACTCGATGGCCGAAACGTCCGACACGCTTGGCGAAACAGTCGCCGAGATTACTGCGGGAATCTCCGAGTATTCGGAAATGGTGGCCAAACTTCATCGCGAAATGGACAAGCAACTCGCGAAAGCGGTTGGTAGCCTGGACAAGGGCGTGGTCAGTCTGGATGAATCGATCGAAGAACTCACCGAAGTATTGCGTGCGCGTATGGCGGGGAATTGACCGATGTGGACCCGTTATCAACGCGATGTCGCGTCCGACGATGCTGATCGTCAGGCGGACGGTGGATACTTGGCGTCGGCATCGGACCTGATGATCGGCCTGCTGTTTGTATTCATCATATTGGTTGTGGTGCTCGCCCTTGAGCAGCGCCGCCAGCATGATGCGATCAATGAAGGCCGCAGAAATCTGGTTGGTGCCGGCGATCCGCTTATTGTCGTAACAGGCGCTGTCGGCGCTGCCTTGAAAAAAGTGCTGCCGAACGTCAAGGTCGATGCAAAGACGGGAGTCATCAGCCTGCCGGAAGCCGTACTTTTCGCTCGAGGTAGTGCGCAACTCAGTGACTCGGGCCGGCAGGTGCTCGGCAATGCGGCCGAGCAGTTGGCCATTGCGATGCCGTGCTACGTGGACAGCCACAGGCAAGGGAAACGCTGCCCCGAAAATCCCTTCGGCCATGAGGTGGAAACAGTGTTCATCGAAGGCCATACCGACAGCATTCCATTTGCTGCCGGGAATCGGGACAATTTCGACCTTTCGCTTGCCAGGGCGCGCGCCGTGGAAAAGGTGATGGTGTTGAACACGCCCTTGGCCGCATACCGTAACAAGGACAAGCAGCCGCTCTTTTCGTTCAGCGCGTATGCGGACACCCGGCCGCTCAAGGGCAAAGAATCTACCGACGGCGAGAATCGCAGGGTCGACTTGCGGATTGTGCTTAGTTACAAACCGATCGAACAACTGATACCCGCGCTTGGCGACGTGGCCGCGCCGGCGAACAAGCCCCAGTGATGTTCGCACCGCTGCCGACGACTTTTCCAGAACTGGAGTCCCTGGTGCAGGCCATGGATGCTTTAGTCGTGAACACCCCACCGCCGGTCGAGGCGATCGGCAAGCGGCTGCGGCAAGCCTATGCGCGTGCGCGCGCGCACGGCTACAAGTGGCTGTCGATGGGAGAGATTCGCAAGCTGCCTTACGCGTACTGGCTTCCTCCCGAGCCTGCGTTGTATGAAATCGATGGCGCGCTGGTAAAGCGCTATTGGGGTACAGAGATTCAAGCGGCGATTGACAGTGGTCCGCGTCGCACCAAGCGTTGGCTGACTCCGCTCTTTTTCACGTACTGCGAAGCCTTCCTGCCGGCAAATGAGGCTTTCCGCGATTTCGCGCGCAGATTTGCCGCGATCCTTCCGAAATGTGAAGGCGCATTCGCCGCACACCTCAATGCAATGCAGAAGGAGGTTGCCTTTTTTACGCCTTCGCAGGTTCCCTCGAAACTAGGGCGGCACCTGATGAACCACCCGCGGCCACTCGAAGAGGCATTCGAGTCGCTGTTGTTGTGGCCAGGTTTCGTTGACACGCCGCTTGGCGAGGCGACGTTTTCCGATGTGCTCGGATTCGGCCCGGAGCAATTTAGTGACAGGACGGTTATCGAACGTGTCATCGTTTGGGCACGCCGGCTTGGTGCGCCTGTTTCCAAGTCCGCCAACTGCGTTGCCTTCGCCGATGCGTTGTTGAAACCCTGGGTTAAGCGGACGCCGCCGGACAGAGTCAAGTCGGAGCTTGCGGAGTTTTTTGTTAGCGTCTATGGCGACCCAAGGCTTGCGGACAATCGTCAATATCAATGGAAAGGCGTTTCGTCACAGGCTCTCAACGTGATCATGACCTGGCTGGCCGGCGACACCTTGCGTGTTTTCATGCGGGTTCTTGAAAAAACGGCTGACGATATCTGGCGGTATCGGCAGAAATTCTGGATGGCCTACTACGATGCAGGCCATATCCAGGAGGCATGGCTCGCGCTTGGGGCAGAGGCGGCGAGGTATGCCAAGCGAATGCAGGCGGACCAGCTCAAGCTTGAATACGCAAAGCTCGAAGGTCCTGTGGCGCAAAATCAGTCCGTCCTGCTTTTGAAGATTGGCGGAATTGTCTTCACCGAATGGAGCCACAACGGCAGCCTGCGCGCCTACGAAGAGGACGACGCCAACTCGCCGGACCTTTTTTTTTACAGGACGACCTACCATGGCGCGAAACTGAGGGATGCACTTTCAATGGATTTTCATGACGGAATGAATCTGAATCCCGAACTCCGGCACATGCATTCCGCCGGGGGCACCTGGCAGCGCAAAGCTCGGGACTTCATCCGGCAACATACCGGTATTTCACTTGCCGACAAGGACATACTGTGGAAATAGCGCTTTTGGCTGACAGTGCGGTATGGGCACCAGTTGTCGGTCTGGATGCCTGGATGGCCGAATTGCCTGTGCCGGCCGCGAGTGCACTTGCAAATGCAATCGAAGCCGGCTTGGGCTCCGTCACAGATAGCGAATGGACCATTCCCGCTACGGTGATCGCAGGTTGGCCGGAGTCGACAGCCGTGGCGCTGGGTCTGCCGCCGAACTCTCCGTTCGGTTTCGACATCCGATTGTCGGGCGCCATGGGCAAGCCAGGTGCGTCGATCGCCGTGCGCTGGCTGCAACCGGGCAGGACCGTGCCCGCGAAGGAAGTATCACGGAACGGACTCTGGCTCGAAGCAGGCGAAAAGAAGTTTCGAATTCCTTCACCCGCTTTCGACGTTTTGTCTCTGGCCGAATCATTTAACAAAGTGCCCGATGGCGGCACTGAAGAACAGTTTCGTTTTTGGTCGCGGATCCGTGCTGCGCTGGGGGAACAGGTTGCCGGGGCACTGACAGACGGGTTTCTCAAGTCGTTTCGAGTGATTACGGCGTCCGCTCTGACCTTCGGTATTACGACCGACAGTCGTGGTGACGTGCAAATCGATCCGGTGTTGCTTACTTCAAGGCGTGCCGCCGAGGGTGAGGAGTTTGAGCAAGTCCGCGCGCTTACCGAGGCGGACGAGGCCTTGTTTCCGGCGCGCCTGGATCAACTGCGCGAAGGGGTACCGGCCTTTCCGATCAGCCAGGGTACTTACGTGGTTGTTGATGAGCCGTTGCAAAAAGCGCTGACGGTAGTGCGTGCGCTGCGGCGTGCCCCTGCCGAGCAGCGCAAACGTGCGGCCATGTTCCCCGAGGCGGTCATCAAGGAATTGCTGGGGCAGGAGGAGGCCGAGCCCAGCGTTTTTGTCGAGACCGAACGCTTTGCCGAGCGCGTAAAGGATATTGGTGAATGGTCCGTACCGGTTCTGCCGTGGATCAAGATTCCGCCGCAAGACTGGGTTGCGCCCACAACCTGCGGCGTACGGCTCGGCGGCATCGATATTCCGATTGAGAAGGAAGCGTTGTTAACCGCCGTGGGCAAGATGCGGGAAGCCATCAAGGCAGGCGCTGCCAATGTTGAAATCGGCAGCCAGCAGCTACCTGTCAGCAAGGCAAATCTAGCGGCGCTGGTCCAATTGCAGCGCGCTGTCGAGAAGCGCGAGGAAGTTACATCGGCTGCGGAGGCGGAGGACGACCCCAAGGGCAGTACCCAGGTACTGATTATCGAAACCAATTTCGACGAAACTGCATTCAACAAGGTGAGCGTTGGGCGGAGGCCGGGTTTATCGTGCTTGCCGGGACGACTGAAAACATCACCGAAGCCGCATCAGGCAGTCGGGATCGAGTGGCTGCAGCGCCACTGGATCTCGGGTAGTCGCGGCGCACTGTTATGCGACGACATGGGGCTTGGCAAGACATTCCAGGCCCTAGCTTTCTTGCAATGGCTAAGGGAATTGATCGAGTCGGGTGAACTGGAACGAAAACCACTGCTGATCGTGGCGCCGGTCGGTCTGCTCAGGACGTGGGAGGCCGAGATCGAGCAGCATCTTTGGCAGCCCGGGCTGGGAACGCTTGTGCTGGCGTATGGCGAGCATCTGCGCGCGCTGCGGCGGGGGCGTCACCTTGAAGGCACTGCGGGCCTTGACACGGCTCGCCTGGCCGGGGGTGACGTGGTGCTCGCCAACTATGAGGCCGTGTCCGATTACCAGCTCAGTTTTGGCGCGGTGCCTTTTTGCGCGGTGGTTTTCGACGAAGCACAAAAGATCAAGTCGCCCAAGGCGCGGCTGACGGCCGCAGCACAAGGTTTGAACGCCGACTTCTTCGTTGCAATGACCGGCACGCCAGTGGAAAACCGGTTGGCGGACCTGTGGTGTATCGCCGATACCGTTCAACCTGGTGCGCTCTCCGACTTGAAGGCGTTCAGCGCCCGCTACGAAACCGAAGGGGCCGATGTTGGCGCGCTGCGAAACATCGTATGGCACGACGAATCGGACCGGGTATCGGCCAGTCCCAAACTGCTGTTGCGTCGGTTGAAGACCGACAAGCTCGAAGGTCTGCCGTTGAAACACGAACATGCCATACGGATGCCGATGCCGGAACGCCAGGCCGAGGCTTACAGCCGGGCATTGGCCATGAAAGAGATCTCCGGTCCCGAAGGCACCCTGGGAATGATTCACGCCCTGCGGAGAATCTCGTTGCATCCCATTCTTGTCGAAGGCGGTGCGGGTACTAATGAATTACGGGTCGAGGACTCCGCTCGTCTTTCCGCTGCGATCGAGGTTCTCGACCGCGTGGCGGAGGCTGGAGAAAAGGCCCTGGTGTTTCTAGAGTCGCTTGATCTGCAGGAAGCCGACCAGCTACCGCTATTGCTGAAGCGGCGATATGGAATGCCGCGACTTCCCATGGTGATCAAT